>Ga0207421_10001016_pt1 | contig 36494 bp, 33 predicted proteins | sample SodLakKL_010_SED_4_FD_187542 | JGI IMG/M metagenome (GOLD analysis project Ga0207421, IMG submission 187542) | Alkaline sediment microbial communities from Lake Tanatar, Kulunda Steppe, Russia - 8KL_010_SED (SPAdes) (version 2) | ecosystem: Environmental > Aquatic > Non-marine Saline and...
CGGTTGACCCCCGACTCCGTCGGCGTCTGGATGAAGTAGATGTTCCCGTCGGTGAGGAAGTTCTCCAGTCCCACCTCCGTCTCCGGGAAGACGGCTCCCTGTTCGTTGATGAGCAGCGAGGTGAGCCCGTTCGCCTTCAAAATGTCCGAGAACTTCAGGAGGTACGTCCGCTTTTCCTGTTCGTTCTCGAAAAAGAGCTGGAACATCGAGAGCGAGTCGAGCACGAGCCGGTCAAAATCGCCGTCCTCGATGGTCTCTAACAGCCGGTCGACCGCCGTCGAGAAGTCGGCCTCCCGAAGCATCTGCCGCTTATCCAAGATCACGATGTCGCCGTCATCGACGTGGTCGCCGAACGATTCGAACCCGACCGACGCCGCCGCCGCGCGGATGTCGGCTTCGTCCTCCTCGAAGGAGACGTATACCCCCCGTTGGTCGTACTCGGAGACCCCCGTATAGAGGTACTGAATCCCGAAGATGCTTTTTCCGGTACCCGGATTGCCGGAGACGAGGACCGTCGACTGCGCCGTGATACCGCCGGAGAGGATCGAGTCGAGTCCGGTGACCCCTGTAGAGACGAGCGATGACATACGTATCGGGTATACACGACCGTGTTATATAAAGGGCCAGCCGTCATTCCGATACGGTCGCGGCGCTTCAAGCATCCAAGCCGGACGACTCACCGGCTCAAACGGCCTCCGGCCGATAGCTTTATTGATCAACACGACGCCTTTACCGGTATGCGCGGTGGAGCCTCTTCCGTCGAACTGACGGTGATCGGCGGTGGATGAGCCGAACGTCCTCGTCGTCGAGGACGAGTCCGATATCGCCGCCCTGTATGCCGGCTTCTTGAGGGAACGATATTCGGTCACCGTCGCGACGACCGCCGAGGAGGCTATCGACGTCGTCGACGAACGCTTCGATGCCGTCCTCCTCGACCGTCGGCTTCCCGACGGCAGCGGCGATCAAGTCCTCGAATATATCCGTGAAAACAGCCTCGAGTGCCGGGTCGCGATGGTGACGGCGGTCGAACCCGACTTCGATATCATCGACATGGGATTCGATCTCTATCTCACGAAGCCGGTGAGCCGATCGAACCTGCTCCGGGCGATCGAAACGCTGTTGAGCCGCACCGAATACGACGACCTGCTTCAGGAGGCGGCCGCGCTCGCGAGCAAGCGAGCGGTGTTGAAATCCGAGAAACCGACGGCCCAGCTGGAGCGAAACGAGGCGTACGCCGACCTCCTCGCGCGGCTTGAGGATCTCGATGCGGACATCGACGACCTCAGCGAATCCTTTTCGACCGACGATTATCGGGCGATGTTCCGCGATATCGGCGAGGCCTGATTTCGGACCCGACCGTCGTCCAGTTTCATCCGAGCTGCTCGCCGATGAGCCGGTCAGCCGCCGTGAGGAACGCGTCCCGTTCGCTCGCCGGGATGGTGGCCCCGGCGGCGACGTCGTGTCCCCCGCCGTCGCCGCCGACGGTTCGACTCGCCTCCTGCATTACCGCGGAGAGGTCCAGCCCGCGTCGCACCAACGTTCCCGAGCCGCGCGCGGAGACCTTCAACTCGGTCGCGTTCGCCTCGGCGAAGGCGATCACCGGCTTCGAGCGGTCGACGGCCGGCGACCCGACGGCCATTCCCGCCACGATCCCGACGATCGTCTCGCGGATCCGGCTTCCGGCATCGAACCACTGGAGGTGCTCCTCGTGGGTGACGCCCTCCGATTTTACCCACTGGAGCCCCTCCGAGAGGTTCCGCCGGTGGGTTCGCAGTAGCGACCGTGCCTCGGTCAACGCCGCCCCGCGGTCGCCCAGACAGACCGCCAGTCCCACGTCGGCCCGTTCGTATCTCGCGGTCGCATTGAGTAGCGTGGAGAACTCGCTGACGTCGCGTAGCTCCGTCCCGGGTGTCTCCTCGGTGAGGGTATACGACGTTCCGACGAGGGTTTCGATCCGGTCGGCTGGCACCCCGGAGGCAACCGCCCGTCGGAGCAACGCGGAGACGAGCGTCCGCCGCTCGTCGTCGTCGAGGTCGACCCAGCGCCGCCACTCGCCGTCGACCCGTGCGTCGATATCGAGGTCGCTGAGGAAGGCGATCGCCCCCGCCTCGTCGTTCGAGATGCCGGGGATCTGCACGTCGGAGGCGTACTCGAGCAGCTTCGGGAGCGGCCGTGTCTGTCGGCCGTAGAGGTTGATATCGGTTCGTTCCTCGAGCACGCCAGCGGCGACGCCGTCGGCGACGATCGCCGCGTTGGCACCGACGAGACCGTCGCGGCCGTTCTGCATATCGCCCACCGCGCCCACGACCGCGAGCGCCGCGAGGTCCCGGTTGTCGATCGGCTCCGTCCCATCGCTGGCGGCCTCGGTCGCGAGTGCCCGCGCGAGGAGGTAGCTCGCGCCGGCACCCGAGAGCTCACGTGCCCCGTTTATCCCCTCCAACAGGGGGTTGAGGTGGAACTCGGTGTCGGCGTCGGCGGGCTGGTGGTGGTCCGCGATGACGGGGATGAACTCGCCGGCGGCCTCGTGCTCGGCGATGACGTCGAGCTGTCCCGAGCCGAAGTCGGTGAAACAGACCACCTCGTACCCGCGGGCGGCGATGCCGGCGATAGCATCGGCGTCGAGCTGCTTTTCGAAGACGACCTCGTGGTCGATACCGGCCCGTGCGAGCGCGGTGGAGGCGATCCCGGCGCTCGTGAGCCCGTCGGCGTCGATGTGGGAGGCGAGGAGCACGCGATCGGCTTCCAGAAGCCGTCGGGCGCACGCGTGTGCTCGGTCGGCGAGCGCCGGGACCGGCGGGTCGCTCGGGCTGGGGGTGTCGGCGGCGGCCATTATCCGAATGTGGCCCGTCATCGCGGATAAACCCACGCCTCGCGCGGCTGCCACAGATATTTAAGCCGGGACTCACCGGGCGCTCCGGTCGGGATGGCGCACGACCGCCTCCGCAAGCCCGGCAGCGCTTGCCGTAACTGACAGTTATAGATACGAAGAGCGATATGCACCATACACATGAACTGTGGGTTCAGCACCCGGAGTCTCCACGCCGGAGCCGAGCCGGATCCGGCGACCGGGTCGCGCGCGACGCCGATCCACCAGACAACGTCGTTCGTCTTCGAGGACGCCGATGAGGCGGCCAAGCGATACGCCCTGCAGGCCGACGGCCACATCTACTCGCGGCTCTCGAACCCGACGGTCGAGGCCCTGGAGAACCGTCTCGCCGACCTCGAAGGCGGCTCCGGCGCGGTCGCGACCGCCAGTGGGATGGCCGCGATGGACTCCCTGACGACCGTCCTCGCACGCGCCGGCGACAACATCGTCGCCAGCTCGGAGATGTACGGTGGCACGTCCGCGTACCTCTCCACGATCGCGAACCGCCGCGGCGTCGAGGCACGACTCGTTGACACTCTCGCGTACGATGCGTACGAGGAGGCGATCGACGGGGACACCGCGTACGTCCACGTCGAGACGCTCGCGAACCCCTCCCTCGTCACGCCCGATTTCGAGCGGCTCGCGTCCATCGCGCACGAGCACGCGGTGCCGCTCGTCGTCGACAATACGTTCGCGACGCCCGCGCTCTGCCGACCGATCGAACACGGCGCGGACATCGTCTGGGAGTCGACGACGAAGTGGATCACCGGCAACGGTACCACCGTCGGGGGGGTCGTCGTCGACGGCGGCGTCTTCCCGTGGGACCACCCTGACGCCGACTACGACGAACTCTCCGGGCGGTCGCCGGCGTTTCCAATCGACTTCGTCGAGCGCTTCGGCGATGCCGCCTTCGCGAACGTCGTCCGCCAACGCGGGGTCAGACCCACCGGTGGTCAGCAGTCCCCCTTCGATGCATGGCAGACGATTCAAGGGCTCAACACCCTTCCGTTGCGTATGGAGCGTCACAGCCGAAACGCCCGGGCGGTCGCCGAGTTCCTCCGCGATGACGACCGTGTGGGGTGGGTCACCTACCCCGGGTTCGAGGATCATCCGACCCACACGGAGGCGAGCCGCTACCTCGACGGCTATGGTGGGATGATCACTTTCGGCGTCGATGGCGGCTACGAGGCGGCCAAGCGGCTCTGTGAGTCGGTCGAACTGACGAGTTTCCTCGCGAACATCGGCGACGCGAAGACGCTCATCATCCATCCCGCCTCCACGACCCATGCACAGTTGAGTCGGGACGAGCAGGTCGCCGCCGGCGTCCGGCCGGACATGGTCCGGCTTTCGGTCGGTATCGAGGACCCCGACGATATCGTGGCCGACCTCGATGCGGGGCTCGCGGCCGGGGAGTCCTCACCTGAGGTGACCTCATGAGCACGACGCCGACCGATCACGGGGTCGCCGCGCTCGGCTCGTTCACCTTCGAGTGCGGGCAGTCGATCCCGGAGTTGGAGGTCGCCTACGAGACCTACGGCGAGTTCGACGGCGAGAACACGGTGTTGATCTGTCACGCGCTCACGGGTAGCCAGAACGTCTCGCGGACGCCACACGCCGAGGATGCCGGACAGGCCGGGCAGGCCCGCGCGTGGTGGGACGACATCGTCGGCCCCGGCAAGGCCATCGACACCACGGAGTACTACGTCGTCTGCGTGAACGTCCCAGGCTCCTGTTACGGCACCTCCGGGCCCGCGAGCGAGCGACCCGCCGACCTCGACCTGCCGAACACCCCGGATCACGACCGCTGGGGAACCGCCTTCCCGCCGGTACAGGTCGAAGACTGGACGCGCGCACAACGTCGCCTGCTCGATCACCTCGGCGTCGGTCGGCTTCGCGCGGTCGTCGGCGGCAGCGTCGGCGGGATGAACGCGCTGGAGTGGGCGAAACGCTACCCCGACGACGTCGACCGTCTCGTCGTCGTCGCGGCCGCGGCACGCCTCGACGCACAGTGTCTCGCGCTCGAGGCGATCGCCCGGCGGGCGATCCGATCGGACCCGAACTGGAACGGGGGAGACTACTACGGCGAGGATCGACCGGACCCGTCCCACGGGCTGGCCATTGCCCGCCAGATCGGTCACGTGATGTATCTCTCGAAGGCGTCGATGGAGCGGAAGTTCGGCCGCCGCTCGGCCGGTCGCGACTCGCTCTCACGCGACGAGGGTGGGCTCGGGCTGCCGACCGACCCTGCGGGCACCTTCTTCCCGTATCGGGAGGTCGAGTCCTATCTCGATTATCAGGCGGAGGGCTTCACCGACCGATTCGATGCGAACAGCTACCTCTATTTGACCCGCGCCATGGACGAGTACGACCTCGCGGCGGGCTATACGACCGACGACGAAGCGATCGCCGCCTTCGAGGGTGAGACGCTGCTCATGAGCTTTACCGGCGATTGGCACTTTACGGTCGAACAATCCCGGACGCTCGCCGATGCGTTCCGAAACGCGGGGGTCCCCGTCGCGCATCACGTGATCGATTCGGACCACGGGCACGACGCGTTTCTCGTTGAACCCGAACGGGTCGGCCCGCCGCTGCGGGACTTCCTCGCCGCCGGGATCGACGGCCGCGCCGTCTCCGATGAGGGCGAGGACGTCGATGACACCCCGGACGTCGATCACGCACCCGTTCATTCGAGCCTCTTTCGCGGTTGATCGGTTGTGCGTGTGGGGGTTAACGGCTGGACGTATGAGGGTTGACGGCTGGACGTATGGGAGTTGACGGCTGGGCGAATGGGGGTTGACGGCTGGGTGATTCGGAGCGAATCGACGAGTCCCACCGCAGGCTGTCGATCCGATCCGAACGTTCATGCTGCCGGCTGACGATGGCTGAGACGATGTCCGAGGAGGATCCAACCGTGCCGATCGTGTGTACCGAGTGCGGGACGGAAACCCGCGTGCCCCTACCGGACGTCGAGGACGCGCTCTCGCGACACAACGACGGCAAACACGACGGGGAGGAGATCGCGGAGGTCGACCCGGTCTTAAAAGACCGGCTCGCGGACCTCGTCGCCGCCGACCTCGGGTTGCTTGAGGAGCCGTCCGAAAACTGAGTTCCGAGCCGCCGTTCCCGCTCAGTCGTTCTCGGCGAGCGCGCCCCGCGGGTTCCCTTTATGATGGAGGTTCCGGTTGTCCCACTTTCTGACGGCCGTCGCCGGGATCACCTCGTCCACTTCCGATCGAGGACGGCCCGTATAGCCGTGTCCCGGCTCCTCCGCACAGTGCGCCATCGCGTCATGCGCGCCCTCCCAGGGCCCGGCCGTACAGTCCTCGTCGGTGCAAACGAACACCACGTCTCGTGACATCGTTACCACCGGGTTTCGTGGTGGCGGTAAAAACCTTACACCGCAAATTCTCACGTTTGATTCTCAATTCCGCCTCTTAATGGGCGACAGCAACGACGAACCGCCGGATCCGTTCACAGGTCTCACTCCACGTCGGATGGCGATCGAAGGTCGCCCGCGCCGCCCGACTCATCCGTGCGAGCCGTTCACGGTCACGGAGCAGCGGCTTGATGGCGGCGGCGACCGCTGCGGGGTCCTCGGGCGGGACGAGCGCGCCGTTCGTTTCGTCGACGAAGTCGCTCGCGCCGCCGTGTGTGGACGCAACCGCGGGCAGCCCGAACGCCATCCCCTCCAGATAGACGATCCCAAAGGGTTCGTACCTCGACGGGACCGCAAGCAGGTGGGCGGAATCCAGCGCCTCGCGAAGTTGATCATCGTCGACACGGCCGAGAAACGAGACCCTGTCCGCGACGCCACGCTCCCGTGCAAGCGTCTCGGCAGTCGCGACGTAGTCGGGATCGATCGAGGTGTCCCCGATCACCCGCAACTCCCAGGGCTCATCGACCCGGGAGAGCCCCTCGATCAGCGTCGTCACCCCTTTGCGTGGGGTCACGTTACCGACCGAGACGACCCGTGCGGGGTCGCGTCGTATCCGCTCGTCCGACCACGGCGCACCCGATCCCAGTCGGTCGCCGGCGGGCGGCGCGACGACGTCGGTGAGGTCCTTCGGCGAGCGCCCGACGAGCGCCGCAACCGCATCGCGGGTCGCACCGCTGTTGTGTATGTAGCCGTCGACGGACCGGAGATATGCCCGTTCGATACCCGTCACCACCCGCTCACGGAGGGGACGCCCCATCGACGGCCACCCACCACCGGCGTCCGCCCGGTTCGGGCGTCCTATCGCCTCCGAACGCAGATAATGCACCAACGCGAGGACGGGCGTTTCGGGGACGCGCCGGTTACAGACGAGCAACGACGGATGGCAGTACGCGTCCTGTATCACCACGTCGCAGCCGCGAAGCCGACCAACGAGCCCGGGGGCGAGGTTGGTGGCGAACGCCCGCCGATAGGGCCGATCGGGTATCGAGATGACCTCCACGTCGAGGCCGCAGTCGACGAGGTGGTCCACGAGTCGCCGGTCGTAGAGGTAGCCGCCGGAGCGCTCATCGAGGGGGCCGTACACGACGACCCCGACGTGCAGGGGATCGCCGCCGCCGACCATGCTCAGTCGCTCGCGGCGGGCGTACCGAACAGCTCGACGCTGGTCCCATCGTGTCTGCAGTCCTCGAGAGCGTGTTTGGCCGCGAATCCGGCCTCGTGTGCGGAGCGTCCGCGGCCGACGCCGACCTGCAGGGCCACGTCGACATCGGCGGCCACGTGATCGACGGCGGCCGTGAAGGACCGTTCGGGGAGCTGTGGACAGACCGCGATCACGTTGTCGCCGCCGACGAAGAAGGCGAGCGCGCCGTGTTCCTCACGGAGGTAGCGCATGAGCGAGCCGTACGCCGACTGGATGGTGCTGTAGGTATCGAACTCGTTGAGCTGATCGGTGTATTTCCCCGTCGCGTTCACGACGTCGAAGTGGGCGATCTGTAGGTCCGACGCCTCCGTCTCCGTGAGGTACTCACCCGAGAGCACCTCCGTGCGATGTGCATCCTGTGCGCTCCCTTCGATCTGGATGCGTTCGTTCGCCGCGGTGAGCGCGTCGATCGGCCGCTCCGCGACGCCGGTTCCGAGGCTGATACTGACCGGATAGCGGTTTCCGATCGACTCCTGGAGGCTCGCGTGCGCCGCGCCGTCGACCCCGTTAGTCACGGCGATCATGTTGTCGAATCGCGTGGCAAAGACGTAGGCATCCCGGTGGCCGAGGAACTGTGCAACGTCGGCGAACAGGCGAGATTGCAGCGTCTGGAGGTCCATCTCACGGCGCGGTTCCGGCGTGACCGTCCACGGACCGTAGTTGTCGATCTGGACCAGGGTCACCTGAGTCGTCACAATACACCGTTCTACGGGATCGGCCCGCTTTACACTTCTGTTATCACGCGCGTGTGATGGTTCCTATATCCGTGATAGCTCTCGGGCTATCCCCCCGTCCATACAGGGGCTCACGTCGTCGTGAAGTCGGTCCCGCCCTGTTTTTCAGGGGGCTCGACGCCTTCGGCGGCGGCGACGTTTTCGATCTCCTTTTCGGCTTCGACGTGCCACCGATCGACCTCGGATTCGTACTCCTCGAGGATCCGGCTCACCTCCGATTTCAGGTCGTCGTCGTTGACGTTCACCTCGAAGACGAACGTCTGCCCCTCCTCGCCTCGCCCGACCTGCTGAATGTTGGCGCTGACGAGCTCGTTATCGAAGTAGTAGGGGGCGATCTGGGTCATCACTTTCCGGTAGACCGTATCCTCGACCTTCCGGATCGCCTTTCGACCGACAGAATCGGCCGCGCGGGCGACGTGCTCGATCGACTCGTTCCACCGGTCGACGGCGGCGTCCGCCTCGTCGTTTTCGACCTTCTCGTACGACTCCGAGAGCTTCTCGCCGGCGGTCTGGATGTCGTCTCCGGGGCTTTTCCCGGCGCGCTCGCCCTCGCCCCGTTTCACCGACGCCTGCTCGGCCGTCTTCGCGGAGACGTCCTCGTCGATCCGTTCGTGGGATTTCGGCCGCCAGTCGTCGAAGTCGTGGAAGGCGTCCCCGTCGACGCCGGTCTCACGCAGCGCCTGCGTGATCCGCTCGCCGTGCTCGACGACGTCGCCCCAGTCGCCGCGCGTCTTGAATCCGGAGATGCTCTCTTCCATCGCTTTTGTCGGATACGACACGGATCGGTATAAGTCTCTCCGAGGTGACCCGTTCACACGGTCCGTGGTGTGTCCTTCCGTGGGCCGGTCGCTGCTATCGTGAATCGGCTCGCCGCCGGCTACCGGCCGTACGTGAGCCGTCGCACGTACGCGTCGAGCGTCGCCTTTCGGTCGGCGAGCCAGCCGGCGGGTGAAACCCGCCGAAGTTCCCGCTCGTCGACCTCGATCCGCTCGCCGCCGAACGGATCGTGTTCGGCGCGCTCCTCGTCCGGTTTATCGGCGTTGACCGCGTCGACGACCGTCGACATCGAGCATCGTCCACAGGCCTCCGTCGATCTCTCCCCGCTTTTCATGTGAATCGTACCCACACTTATGCGCCCGATCCGGTTAAAAACTTTCACGAAATTTCACGTCGACGGCGATGCCCTTTTAAACTCACTGGCAAACACCACCACATGAACTACCGCGTCGTCGACGCCGATTCGATCGATCCGGCACCGGATCGGCCATCCGACTGTCGAAAGCTCGCGGAGCCCGCCGGCTTGACTGCGGTCGCGCTCAACCGGTTCCGCGCGGCCCCGGGTGAGCAACTGCCGCTCGCCTACCATCTCCACGAGACCCAGGAAGAGGCGTTTTATGTCCTCTCCGGGACGCTTTCGGTCGAAACCCCGGACCGGACGTACGCCGTCGGCCCGGACGAGCTGATCGCGGTCGCCCCCGGAAACCCGCAGCGGGCGTACAACCCCGCGGACGCGACCGAGGACGTCGTCGTCCTCGCGATCGGCGCACCCGCCGTCGACGGCGATGCGGTCCCGTACGACCCGACGGACGCCTGAATACCATGTCCGATCACGAATCCAACGTCGCTTCGAATCCGGACGTCAGTGACCCCGAAACGGACGCCTCGGACGCTTCGGACGCCTCGAACCCCTCTGACGCCACCCCCGGATCCGGCGCCCGACTCGACCCGGAGGAGATCCCCGCGGAGATCAGAGAGAACGTTCCGGACTACGACGACGAGTACCTCGACCGCGTCTCCGATCGGTTGATGTACAGCTACGACCTCGACCGCGACGTCGTCGTCCACGGCGAACGCTTCGAGATGGGTGCGACCCTTCGGATGCGCAATCAAAAGCAGTTCCTCCACCCGGCGTTGAGCTACGCCGACCACGACCAGCGGGAGTTCCTCTTCGTGCGCCGGGTGTCGACCCCGACCGTCGCCGAACTCGAACGGCTCGTCGACCTCGGACATGCGATCGCCGACGAACGGATCGAGGCGAACGAACAGCATTACGGCACCGACATCACGTTCGTGCTCGTCGGCGACACGCTTCCCGACGCAGTTCGCGACTTCGTCGATGGCTTCCGCGACCGAACCCTGCTAAAATTCGGCTACTACGGCCACTACGAGGTGAACCTGATCGTCGTCGCGCCCGACGAGGAAGTCCTCGTCGACAGCGAGGCTGCCGGCGTCACCGAGGCGTTCCGGCTGTGGGAGCGGATCGAGCCGCCGCGGGAGGGCTTTTTTTCGCGGTTCGCGAAACGGTTCTGGCGCTGATCGACCGCGTGGCCGGTCTCGCCGGTTCGCGTTTAACGCAGTCGTCCTGTTTTTAAACGTGAAACAAATCGACCGCGTGGAGGGTAACTGAGGCGGCCGTTCAGTCGTCGCCGGGCTCCGCAGCCGGCGTTTCCTTACGTCTCACGGACCGGAGGTTGCCGAGCCCGATTCGCACGAGCGAGAGCGCGAGGAAGATTAACACGAACGCCAGCGCCATCTGTCCGGCCGAGGAGATCTGTGCGCCGAGGGTCTCAGCGCCACCTTGGATGAGGTTTTGATACAGGTTGTTGTAGATCGCGATCCACGACAGCCCGAGCACGGTGATCGTGACCATGATCGCCATCGGTACCCCGGTGGAGACGAGCTGTTTGGACTCGTCCCAATTCGCGAGCCAGACCGTCGCGGTCAACAGCGCGAGCGCCGCAAGCAGCTGGTTCGCGCCGCCGAAGAGCCCCCACAGCAGCTCCCACTGACCGGAGAGCACGAGCGTGTACGCGATACCGATCTGCACCACCGGGTTGGTGTAGCGGCCACGGGCGACTTTCTCGATGTCGCCGGAGAGCCCGCTGACGGTGGTCCCGCTCGGCGCGCCGACAATCTCCTCCATCATGTACCGGCCCAGTCGAACTGCGGTGTCCGTGGAGGTCAAAAGGAAGCTCACGAGCACGAGCGCCATGAACACCGAGCCGACCGCTTCCGGGATCCCCAGGCTCGTGAGGATGATCCCGCCGCCGGTCGCGAAGTTCGGCAGTGCCCCGCCGATACCGCCCGCGGCGGCATCACCGGCGAAGCCCGCGACCGCGAGCGTCGAGAGCGCGAGCGCGGCGAGCAGCCCCTCCCCGAGCATCCCGCCGTAACCGATCAGGCGCGCGTCGCTCTCTTTGTTCAGCTGTTTCGAGGTCGTCCCTGAGGAGACGAGCGAGTGGAACCCGCTTATCGTCCCGCAGGCGATGGTGATGAAAAGCAGCGGGAACAGCGGGAACAGCCCCACGGCTCCGATCCCCCAGAAGCCCTCGTAGAGGCCGATCGACGAGTCGATCACGAGCGGCTGTGAGGAGGTCGCGAAGATCGTGCCGACGATGATCGCGAGGATACCCCCACCCACCCCGGTGTAGAGGAGGAACGAGGAGAGGTAGTCCCGTGGTTGCAACAGGACCCAGACCGGCAGCGCACTGGCGATCCCACCGTAGAGCATGACGATCGGAACCCAGCCTGCGGTGTTCGCACCGAGCGCAGCCTCCCCGGGGACCCATCCACCGGCTCCGAGTCCGAGCGCATCCGAGAGGACGAACGCGTCACGCCCCGCCTCGAAGAGCGCGAAGGGATACTGGATGCCGACCCAGACGCCGGCGAACACGCCGGCGACGAACACGACCGTACCCGGGATGAACGGTCCATTGAGTTGGTACAAGTAGACACCGAACCCCAGCGCCAACAGGATGTAAATGAAGCTCGCGGTGGTCACCTCCGGGAACGCGTTAAAGACGATAGCGACCACCAGCGCGAACACGGCCACGACGAGGATGATCGTGAGGAACGCGAACCATAGAAGCAGGTTCTTGCCCCGTTCGCCGACGTATTGCCCGACGATGTAGCCGATCGACCGTCCCTCGTGGCGGATCGAACTCGACAGCGAGACGAAGTCGTGTACCGCGCCCATGAGCGGATTGCCGATGGCGACCCACAACATGGCCGGGACCCACCCCCAGATGGCCCCGGCCGTTATCGGGCCGACGATCGGTGCGCCGCCGGCGATGCTTGAGAAGTGATGGCCGAGGAGGACGGGTTTTTTCGATGGGACGTACTCCTGTCCATCCTCGTACTTATGTGCCGGTGTCTCCCGCTCATCGTCGAGTTCGACGAATCGGGCGAGGTATCTCGAATACCCGACGTACCCGATCGTGAACGTTCCAAGTATCACCGCGACGATCCAAATTACGCTTGTCATTGATAGTCTGCCTCGTGCTAACTCTCCACGAAAGTTCACTTAAACATTGGCTTCGATCGTGATAATTACGCAACTACTTTCGGTACCGACCCACGGTCTTGCCGGCGATTCCACGTAGCCGGTTCGTTCTCAGGGGATCGATTCGCCGTCGTCGTCTGCCCCCTCTACCGTGGTCTCGATATCGAGTTCGGCGGCGACCTCGCCGAGCAGGTCGCCGCGCACCTCCTCGGTCCGTGATTCGATCTCGGCGACGAGCGGCGGTTCGAATCCCTCACGAACCTGTCCGAGCCGCTCGCGCTCGGTGGCCACACGGTCGCGGAGATAGCGTGCGCCCCGTCCGTCCTCCTCCGGGTCGGGCTCGGGGGTGAGCTTGTTGGCGACGAGTCCACGAACGGACAAGTCCCTGTCGGCAAACCCGTCGATCGCCCGCCCGGTCTCGTTCACCGACAGCTGGTCGGGGTTCAACACGAGAAAGAAGGCAGCCTCCGAGCGGAGCGTCTCGCCCGCGTACTCGAAGAACTCCTTTCGCCGCTGGAGCCGGGCCAACACCGGGTCGCCATCCATCATGCGACGCGGCTCCATGTTCCCGATCGCCGCCTTCTCGAAGAGGTCGATCGACTGCCGCCGTTTGTACATCAGCCGATCTATCCAGCCCTCAAGTAGCTCCGGTAGTCCGAGCAGCCGGAGCGTCGAACCCGTCGGCGCGGTGTCGAAGACGACGCGATCGTACGGATCGCTTTCCTCACGCATCACCCCGATGAAGGCGTCGAACAGCGCCGCCTCGTACGCGCCCGGGGTTCCGTGTGACATCTCCAACTGCCGGTTGATCTCCGAGACCATCGCCGATGACACCTGTTCGGAGAGCCCCTCGCGGATCTCCTGGAGATGTCTCTGCACCTCGTCTTCCGGATCGATCTCCATCGCGTCGAGGTGATCCACCCCCTCGACCGGTTCGGGATCGTCGCTGAAGCGCTGATCGAAGACGTCGGTCACCGAGTGTGCGGGGTCCGTGGAGACGACGAGCGTCTCGATCCCGTCGGCCGCACATTTTCTCGCGTACGCACACGAGACGGTCGTCTTGCCGACCCCACCCTTTCCGCCGAAGAAGACGAACGGCTCCATCAGAAGTGGTACTGTTGACCTTTTCGCTCGATCAGGCTTTCACGGTCCCATAGCCGGCGCTCCCACGCCTCGAACTCCCGTTCGAGATACGGGAGCAACTCCGCGGTGTAATAGGAGACGGGCGAAGGGATCCCGAACGCGTCCGGGAAACACGCCAGCATGAACTCGTCCTCGGTATCCTCGGCCTCCTTTTCGATCTTCTCGTAGGCCGGATGGGTGATCATCCCGTGATACAGCCCGCGAAGCCACTCTTCGAGATGTTCTCGGAAGATCGCTATCCGGTCGGCCACTGTCATGGATCGACACGTCACCGCGGGACGGGTAAAACCTGTCGCGGTCGCTACGCGTCGTCGGCGTTTGCGATCCCGAGCGTCACACCGTCCGCATCGACGGTCATGCCGGCCGCACAGACCGGATGTTCGAACTCGGCTCCGAGCACTTCCGCTGCGATGTCCTCCGCTCCGGTCGTCGCGAGCGGATACGGCTCGGGCGCGTCGCGCTCGTAGGTCGCCACCAGCGTCGGCTCCGAGACCGCCTTGATGAGGAGAGCGTCGCGGCGAACCGTGCCGATCGTCGCCGTCTCAGCGCCCACAACGCCCGCGATCCGCGGGGTGTCGTAGTCGTCCTTCTCGAAATCGAGCGCCAACAGCGCGGTCGCGAGCGCGTCACGGGGCGGATAGCCCAATTCAAGTTTTTCGGCTATCGGGTCGACGTGTGAGCCGTTCCCCACGACGCCCAGCGACTCGTCCGTCGGCGTCGTTACCGCGCGGGCACAGTTGTAGGCCACGTAGGGGTTCTCCGTCTCCGGTGCGTCGGCCGTCGGGCCCACCGTCAAAAGCCCCGATCGCTCCATGACCCGGCGGTTCGGAAACGAGCGGGACGAGACGCGATAGGCGCCGACGCCGGGACCGACGACGACGAACCGTCCGATGTACATACACAAATGTGGACAGGAGCGGCGCTAAAAGATGCCGATCTATCCATCGATGGCGCATCACCGAACCAGCAGCATGCCTTGGTGTGACACGGTCGGCTCGACGCGCAACGCTTACAAACGCCCACGGGATAGAGGAAACTGTCGCAGTCCATTGGGGTAGTGGCCAATCCTGTCGCCTTCTGGGGGCGACGACCCTGGTTCGAATCCAGGATGGACTACTTCTCTTAGACCCACAGTCGAGCTACTGCGTTCAAAACCAGTATTTCATCTGCACGCATCATGGCGCTTCAGTCCCTGATTTTGGACCCGAAACAGGGGGGTCTTACTTCTCGACATCGAGCAACGCGATTCGCTCGTGAACGACCGCCACGAGGTCGCCCGCGGTTGCATCGAGTTCGCGGTCGGTGACTCCGTACCAGTCCCTGATCGCCGCCGTATCGAACGAACGATCCGTCCCGTTCCGGTCGCTCCCCGCCCCGCCCTCGAACCACTCTTCGACGCGGGTGGCGGCGGCATCGAGGTCGGCCGTCGGCCGTTCGGCGCCCGGAACATCGCCGAAATCGGCGATGACGACGGTCGCCCGGGTCCGTCCCTCCGAGACGCCGAATCGAAGCGCCCGCTCGATCTGTCTACAGCCGGCGACGTACAGGAGTATCTCGACGGCGGGGTCGCGCGCGACGGCCTCATCCCTGGCGATCGCTCGCGCGGCCAGCCGGGTCGCGAGCCGAAGCGCGTCCTCCGAGACCACCAGATCCGCGTCGAACGTCTGGACGACCGCGCCGGTCTCCGCGCTCACCTCCCGGACGGACGCGAGGAACGTGTCGAGGTCGTCGATCCTCACCGTTCCGGTGCGGACGGTGAGCGGCGGCTCGGGGGTTGGTGCCTCCTCGGGCATCGCTCCGACGTCCGTCATTTGAAATCACCGAGGTTCGCCTGCCCCGATCCGCCCTCCTCACGCGAGGCCCCGGCCGTCGCCGCCGCGGAGGCCGACCGGTCCGCCCGAACCCCCTCCATCGAGGGGTCCTCGTGGCCGGCGTTTTCAAGGATCCGCTCGGCGGTCCGCTCCCGTCCGCGCAACGCGCCCAACACCACCGCCTTTTCGGCCTCCCGAAGGTCCGCTCGACCCCCGATCCCGGCTTCGTACAGGCGACGCGCCCGTTTTCGACCGATCCCTCGGACGCCGGCGAGGTCCAACAGCTCCTCGCGGACGCCGTATTCGACACGTTTCCTCGCCTCTCGAACCGCGAGGATCGCGTCGCCGTCGACGCCCTCCACGTCGCGCGCGAGCGTCTCCGCCGCCCGAAGCAGCCACTCCGCCGTCTCGACTTTCCCGCGGACGTCGCCAGGGCCGACGCCGTAGCGCTCGGTGATCCGATCCTCGTCGACCTCGCTCGCCCAGTCCTCCAGCAGGCGGGCGGTCTTCAGCGAGGCGAGCCAGTCCTCGAAGTTGACGTCGTCGTATGCAGACGGCGGATCCCCGAGCAGTTCCTCCTCGCGTTCATATAGGAGCTCCTCGTACGTCTCGCGGTCGCCGGATTTCAAGTAGAGCTCGTAGGTGTCCGGCGTCCGGCTGACGAGGTGATAGAGTCCGAGCGGCGTGAGTTCGCGGGCCGCCCCCTCCGTCTTCTCCTCGCTGGCGCTTTCGCCATCCGCGCCTCCCGCGCCCCTCGCGCCGGTCTCGGCCCCAGCGTCAACGTCCGACAGCGAGTAGGTTCCGAACGGCCCGTCGTCACCTTCCTCTGAGCCCTCGCTGGTTTCGATCCCATCTCCATCGCCCTCGACGCCGGTCCCCGAGAAGGCGTAGTCGGCGGATCGGTCGTCCCCGCCGTCCGCACAGGCCTCCCGAAGGCCGTCGATCATCGTCGCGGCGCTCATCGGATCGAGGTAGAGCCGGGAGACGGTGTGGCCGATCCCCGTCGCCGTGAGCGTCTCGCGGTTTCCGCTCCACTCCCGTTCGATGAACCCGTTTATCTCCAGGTACTCGAGCACCCGATCGGTGACGCTTTCGAGCCGCCCCGCGTCGTCGGTCTGGGTCGCATAGAGGGTGTTATCGAGGAACTCGAGTAACCCCTCGCGGGTCGAAGCGAACCCGGAGGCGACGGTGGCGAGGACGTGTGTCCGGAGCGCGGGTTCGACGGCGAGCTTCGAGCGAACGGGTTCGGCCTCCGCCCAAATGTAGCGATCGAACAGTTCGTCCATCGTGTCGGCGCTGGACGCGAGCAACACCGCCTCGCCGTACGGGTCGAGCCCCGGCCGTCCTGCGCGACCACACATCTGATGTACCTCCAGCACGTCGAGCGGTTTCATCCCGCCGTAGTCCCCGTCGTATCGTCGCCAGTCGCGCACGATCACCCGGCGTGCGGGCGTGTTGACCCCGGCGGCGAGCGTCGGCGTCGCACAGACGCACTTGACGAGCCGGTCGCGGAAGGCGTCCTCGATGAGCGACCGATGTTCGCTCGCCAGCCCGGCGTGGTGGAACGCGGTCCCCTCCTCGACCGCGCTCGCGAGGTCGGTGGACGTGTCGGTGTCGGAGACGTCCCGGAGTTCCGCCGCGAGCTCGCGGAGCTGCTCGCGCTCCTCGTCGGTCAGCCTGCTCGCGGTCACCTCCCCTAACCGACGTGCCGCCGACTCCGCGTTGCGTCGGGAGTTGACGAAGACGAGCGAGGAGCCGGCCTGCCCGTCCGCCTCCGTATCGAGCGCGTCGGCGACGAGCGCGGCCGTTTGGTCGCCGCCGCGGTCGACGCGTACCTCCCGTTGGCTCCCGTCGTCGAAGTTGATCGCGTTGCCGTAGTGGACGCCGATCCGGAGGTCGATGGGTCGCCAGTCGGACTCGACGAGTTCGGCGTCGAGCCAGTCGGCGATGACGTCCGCGTTGCCGACGGTCGCCGAAAGCGCCACCGTCTGCAAGCCGGGGTTCACCCGTCGGAGCTTCGCCAGCGTCACTTCGAGCGTGGGGCCCCGGTGTGAATCGTCGACGAGGTGGACCTCATCGCTCACGACACAGGTCAGATCGTCGATCCACGGCGCGCCGTTTCGGACGAGTGAGTCGACCTTCTCGCTCGTGGCGACGATGATGTCCCGCGTCGCGAGCCACTCGCCGTCGGAGTCGTAGTTGCCTGTCGAGACGCCGACGGTGACCCCGTGATCCTCCCAGCGTTCGAACTCGGCCTTCTTCTCGCTCGCGAGCGCGCGAAGCGGGACGATGTAGAGCGCCTTACCGCCGCGTTCGACCGCCGACAGCATGGCGAGTTCGGCGATGAGCGTCTTTCCGGACGCCGTGGGGACCGCGGCCACGAGGCTCTCGCCGTTGAGGATCCCCGCCTCGACGGCCGCCGCCTGCGGCGGGTACAGCTCCGCGACGCCCTCCGCCTCCAACGCGTCACCGACGCCTGCGGGGAGGCCGGAGAGCGAACTCGGCTTCATATACGCCGATTGTTCCCGATCCGGTTTAACACGTCGGAAGACGATGATGCGGATAGAATCGTGCATCCAGGGAGGATGATACGGTCGGCATCGTGCAGTCAGACTCGAAAGCCCCACCCGTGGGTTGTTCGATATCTTTTTTTTATATCCGGGAGTGCGGCCCCTTCGTCTTCAGTTTATAAGCAATACGTTGACTCGGCGGCCCCCGCGCTATCCGCGAATGTGTTTGAGGACCGCGTCCGTATCGTTCGGGACGGGTTCCGGGTCGCCGCCGGCCTCGTAGGCCGCGTCGGGATCTTTTAAGAGGTGTCCGGTGGTCAGACAGACGACGCGCTCGTCGTCGTCGACGACCCCCTGTCGGCGGAGCTTTTTGAGCCCGGCGAGGCTCGCGGCGGAGGCGGGCTCCACCCCGACGCCCTCGACGGCGAGATGTCGTTGGGCGGCCGTGATCTCCACGTCGCTCACGGCGATGGCCGTCCCGCCCGTGTTCCGGATCCCGGGCAGCGCCTTCGGCGCGTTCACCGGGTTGCCGATACGGATGGCGGTCGCACGCGTCTCGACCTGTTCCCACCGACGGACTTCGTCGGCTCCCTCCTCGATCGCCTCGACCATCGGCGCCGCGCCCTCGGCCTGCACGCCGGTGAGCTTCGGGACGTCCTCGGGGTCCAGCGCGCCGGACTGGACCAGTTCGCGGAAGCCTTTATAGATCGCCGAGGTGTTGCCCGCGTTCCCCACCGGCAGGACGATCCGGTCGGGATAGACGCCGTAGTCGGCGTGGAACTCCTCCAGTATCTCGAAGCCGATCGTCTTCTGTCCCTCCAGCCGGAACGGGTTCAGCGAGTTGAGTAAGTAGACCTCGCCGCGTGCGGCGAGATCCTGAACGATGTCCAAGCAGGCGTCAAAGTTGCCGTCGACCTCCAGAATTCGAGCGCCATGCAGGCTCGCTTGGGCGATCTTCCCCGCCGCGACCTTCCCCTTCGGCAACAACACCAGCGTCTGCATGTCGCCGCGGCCGCCATAGGCGGCGAGCGCGGCCGAGGTGTTGCCGGTCGATGCACACGCGAGCGCGTCGACACCCAGTTCCTTGGCGACCCGGACGCCGACGGTCATCCCGCGGTCCTTGAACGACCCGGTGGGGTTCATCCCCTCGTGTTTGATCCGGAGCGCCTCCACGCCGACGGCCTCCTCGATCCGTGGAACGCGGTGTAACGGCGTGCCGCCCTCGGGCAGGGTGACGCCGAGGTCGAACGGCAACCCCTCGCGGTAGCGCCAGACGCCCCGATCGGGGCCCTCGGAGGCGGCCCCGTCGCCGAAGTCATCGAACGTCGGCGGGTCCGCGTAGCGGACCTCAAGCAGTCCGTCGCACTCGTCACAGGTGTAGCGAACGGCCTCGAAGGGCGCGAACGTCTCCGCGCACTCGATACAGGCGAGCCACGTTCCGTCGTCGGCACACGCCGGTGCCGACGGCGTTGGATCGTCGATAGCGAGACTCATTGGCGGTCCTCCGTCCCGCCGGCCCTTAAGCCGGCCGATGCGGGCGACATCCGCCCGCCGATCTCACCACCGAACACCCCCCGCTTATGAGTGCACACCCCGTACGCAGGTTATGGCCTCGGAGCCGTGTGACGTCTGTGAACGCAGCGTCCGCATCGCGGGCGGGATCGGCGACCTCTGGAACTTCGCGTTCGAGTCGACACAGGGGTTGACCCTCGAACTCTCCGACGGCTCGGAGTTCTTCCTCTGTTTCGACTGTATGGAGGAGCTGCCGGGTGACCACGAGCCGACCGCCGAGGACGTCGCCGAACTCAAGGAGCGAACCGAGCCGGTCGAGGAGGACGGAAACAGCTTCTGGCACTGGGGATAGCCGTCGCCAGTCGGCATCACCGCACGCGTTCTCTCGTGACTTCCTGAAGCGAGCGATTCGCGCGTCTGCGTATTTGATATCGCATTATTTGGTTTATCTACTCGATCGCTCCCGTCCGCTTCCTCCCGATCGAACGAGCCACGGAGGGCCCCCGCGTCGGCCCGTGGGAGTCCCTCACGACGCATCACAAACACCATACCATCCCGTCACGCGTGTTAGGGTATAGGTGGTTCCAGTGAGAAAGAAACAGGAGTATACGGACGATTACCGGGATAAGACGCTCTACTTACCGGGCCCGACGGAGGTCCGCGGCGACGTTATCGAGGCGATGGCCCAGCCGATGTTCGGCCATCGGATGGATCGCATGACCGACCTCTACACGACCATCGTCGAGGACACGAAGACGTTCCTCGACACCGACAACGACGTCATCATCCTCACTGCCTCGGGAACCGAGTTCTGGGAGGCGACGACGCTCAACCTCGTCTCGCGGGACGGTCGGGTGCTCTGTCCGACCTCCGGCAGCTTCAGCGAACGCCAGGCCAACGTCACCGAGCGACTCGGTCGCGAGGTCGACCGGATCGAGTACGAGTGGGGCCGGGCGGTCAAGCCCGAGGACGTCCGCGAGGCGCTCGAGGCGAGCGAGGAGGGGTATGACGCCGTCACCGTCGTGATGAACGAGACGTCGACCGGCGTCCGAAACCCGATCGAGGAGATAGGCGACGTCGTCGCGGAGTACCCGGACACCTACTTCGTCGTCGACGCCATCTCCGCGCTGGGCGGCGACTACGTCGACATCGAGAAACACGGGATCGACGCGATCTTCACCTCCGTCCAGAAGGCGTTCGCGATGCCGCCGGGGCTCGCGGTCTGTGTCGTCAGCGAGGACGCCTACGAACGGGAGGCTTCGAAGGGAACCTCCTCGTGGTACGGCGGATTCCGTCGCTGTCTCGACTACTACGACCGGAAGGGACAGACCCACTCGACGCCCGCCATCCCGCTCATGTTGGCCTACCGCGTCCAGATGAAACACATGCTGGAGGAGGGCCATGCCGCTCGCGACGAGCGTCACCGCGAGATGCGTAAGTACGTCCACGACTGGGCTGATGAACACTTCGACCTCTTCGCCGAGGAGGGCTACGCCTCACAGACGGTCACCTGCGTCGAGAACACACAGGGGATCGACGTCGCCGCGACGATCGAGGAGGTCTCCGAGCAGTACGATATGGTCTTCTCGAACGGCTACGGCGACATCGCCGAACGGACCTTCCGGATCGGCCACATGGGTGAACACACCGTCGAGAGCGTCCGCGAACTGACCGACGCCATCGAGGACGTGGCGGGACTCTGAGCACCGCTTCCACTTCTTCATACACCCTAAAACTCCCATTTTCGGCCGTGTGCGTCGTTTTCATCGCTATCTGTCGGTCCAGCGCAGCTCGGACGATATATCCCATACTGCTATATCAAAATTCGTGAACGAGCCGATCCGGTCCCCACGGATCGACCGGCGACTCGCCCGAAGACCTTTCGGGTCGGCTCAACTGCGTCCATCCATGGATCCCGACGACCTCCGAACCGCCCTCCGGCGATGGATCGACGAGGGGGTGATCGAGGAGTCGACGGCCGATCGGATCCGTGGTCGTTGAACGAGAAAGGGCGACCGTCGCCGTTGTTTTATAACACCGCTCGATACGCCTCAAGCGTCCGCTCGACGTCCTCATCGGTGTGTGCGTAGGAGGTGAACTGGCACTCGAACTGGTTCGCCGTGAGCAACACGCCCTCGTCTTTCATCCCCTGCCAGAAGACTCGTTCCCAGCGATCCGTCTCGGCACTCGCGACGTCGGCACCCGTCTTCGGGCAGGAGCCGTACCGCCCACACTCCGGATCCTGTAGACAGCCGGCCGGACAGCAGTCAGCGGCGCTCGTCGGCCCATCGCGGGTGAACACCGTCTTGAACATCGAGTCGGTTCCGACCACTGTGTACTCCGGGGCGCGCTCGGCGCAGATATCCGTGATCCCCTCACGGAGCATACGGCCGAGCCGATTGACGTGTTCGTAGACGTCGTTCTCGGCGGCGTACTCCAACGAGGCCTTCCCCGCGGCCATCGTGACGGGGTGACCCGAGAACGTTCCCGACTGGAAGACGTCGCCTGCGGGCGTGAACCCCTCGATGATCTCCGCGGCCCCGCCGATAGCGCCGACGGGGAAGCCGCCGCCGATCACCTTCCCGAAGGTCGTGATATCGGGGGTGACGCCGAAGGCCGATTGCGCACAGCCGAGCCCGCCGACGCGGAACCCCGTGATCACCTCGTCGAAGACGAGCAGGGCGCCGTGATCCGTACAGAGGTCGCGGAGGGTCTCGTGGTAGCCGTCCACGGGCATCACGATCCCGTTGTTCGCGAGGATCGGCTCGACGAGCACGGCCGCGATGTCGTCGCCGTACTCCGCGAACACCTCCGTCGCCGCCTCCACGTCGTTGAACGGGATCGGGAGGGTGTGTTCGGCGAACGCCTCCGGGATCCCCGCGGTCGAGGGATGGGTGCTGCCGGGGGAGCCCTCGACGAGCGTCGACTCCTGTGCGCCGTGGTAGCCACCCTGCATGATGACGACCTTCTCGCGGCCGGTGTAGCCCCTCGCGAGCCGGACCGCCGAAACGGTGGCCTCGGTGCCCGAGTTGACGAACCGGATCGACTCAACGCTCGGGACGTGACGGGCGACGAACTCCGCGTGTTCGACCTCGATCTCCGTCGGCATCCCGTACATCGGGCCGGCGGCGGTGTGTGACTGGATCGCCGCCTCGACCGGCTCCGGGAGGTCGTGGCCGTATAAAAGCGGTCCGTAGCCCATCACCCAGTCGATGTAGCGGTTGCCGTCCGCGTCGATCACGTGCCCGCCGTCGCCGCGCTCGACGAAGATCGGATGCGGCATCGTCGCACGGATCGAGGAGTTGACGCCACCGGGTGCGACCGACAACGCGCGGTCGTACAGCTCACGCGAGCGCTCGTGGTTCATACACGGGTTTCGACCGGGGGATAGAAAGTAGTTATCGAGCCGGCCCGGATCGGCCATGACGGCGAGCCATCGGAGCACCCCGAAACGCCCAACGGGCTGGGGGGTGAACCGCCTTTCATGCAGGGCCACGACGTCCTCCACGTCCTCACGCGTCCGCCGGTGGTTCTCGGTGCCCTCGCACAGGCATTCGTCCTCGGTGGCTACCTCGCATGGGTCGAGACGCCGGGTAGCGGGCTCCTCATCGCCGGACTGTTCGGGGGAGCCGTCGCCGGAACGCTCGTCGGCGACGTCAGCGACGGATGGGTCTATGGCCCGCTGGCCTCCATCGGAGGGCTCGTCGCTTTCGGGGCCGGATACGTCGCCTACGGCGGCTATCTCTCCTGGCGTCTCGGAACCGAACTGCTCGTTCGATCGCACGTCCAGTTCGTCACAGCCCTCAGCCTCTGGGGGATCCCGGCGTATCTCATCCTCGGTGCGGTCGCGGGCGGGGTGATCGCATACCCGGCGGCCGCCGTCCGTCGCCGACTGCGCGCCTCGACGAGCTGAGTCCCCCTTCCGTCGACGGTTCGAAAAAACAGGCCGCTCCCGGTTTCGCTATACTGCCTCGGGACCGGTCGCCCCGGTCCGGACCTGCAGCGCGTCCTCGACGGGCAGGATGAACACCTTCCCGTCGCCGGGTTCGCCGGTCTCGGCCGCCCCCCGGATCGCGGTAGCAACCTCGTCGGCCGGGATATCCGCGACGACGACGTCAACTTTCACCTTCTGGTGGAGGTCGACGACGAACTCCTCGCCGCGCCATTGGCCCTTCTTCGCCGGCTGGGTGCCACGTCCGGAGACGTTCGTGACCGTGAGCGAGGGCGCGCCGATCTTCGCGAGCGCGGTCTTGATGTCACCGAGCTTGTCGGGTCGCACGATGGCGGTGACCAACTTGATCTCCGAACCCGCCTCCGCGCCGCCGTCGGCACGCGGTGACTCGACGGTTCCCCCCACCGCCCCGCCGTCGGTCACGACGTTGGGCTTGCCGAACTCGGGGTAGGTGTCGATGCCGTGTTCGGTGACGTCGAGCCCGTCACGCTCGTCCTCGGGCGTAACGCGTGCCTGCCCGATAGCCTTGAGCGCGCCCCAGACCGCGGCGGTCGCGAGCACCGTCCAGATCGTGATCACGGCGACGCCGACGATCTGCGGGACGAACATTCCCGCTTCGATCGAGACGATCCCGCCCGCGATCAACCCGCCGCCGACGGCGGTGCCCTCGATGGACCACAGCGGGAAGAGGATCAGCCCGAGCATCCCCGCGCTGCCGTGGACCGGAAACACCGCACAGACGTCGTCGATCTTCAGCCGCTTCTCGACGAACCGGAAGACGAGGGGCAGCTGTGCGCCCGCGAGGAAGCCGATGGCGATGGCACCCATCGGCGTGATCAGATTCGTCGGGCCGGTGACGCCGACGAGACCGGCGAGCATGCCGTTCGCGACGTAGAGCGTGTCGACCTTGTCGTTGAGATACAGCGAGACGGCTCCAGCACCGAGCGCGCCCATCCCCATACCGAGGGCGGTGACCATGGCGACGCTGCCGACGTACGCGAAGTCGGCGAGAACGAGTCCGTCCGCGCCGTACCCGAGCGGGTTCGCCGCCGTGCCGACGTTGAAGCCGAACCAGCCGAAACAGAGGACGAGCGTGCCGAGCACGGCGAACGTCATCGAGTGGCCGGGGATGACGTTGACGGAGCCGTCGTCGGCGTATTTGTCCATCCGCGCACCGAGCACCCACGCCGCGGTGAGGCCGGCGACGCCGCCGACGCCGTGAACGACCATCCCGCCCGCGAAGTCCTCGAAGCCGAGGCTCGCGAGGATCGGTGCCTCCGCACCCGGCGCGTACCAGACCATGCCGGCGACGACCGGATAGATGACCGCTGCGAGCAGGAAGGTGTAGGCGACGTACGCGCGAAGCTTCGCGCGTCCGGCCACCGCCCCGCTTACGATGGTTGCGGCCGTCATCGCGAAGACGGCGCTGAATAGCCAGAGCGTCCAGCCGGTGTCGGCGCTCTCGCCGAACATCGTCAGCGCCGAGGCCTCCCCGCCCGCGAGCAGCGATCCGACGTTGTTCGAGATCCCCATCCCGATCACGAAGAAGACGAAGATGCCGACTGCCCACGTCAGCATGTTCTTCGTGAGCTGGTTCGCGACGTTCTTCGAGCGTACCTGGCCCGCCTCCAACATCGCGAAGCCGGCGTGCATGAAGAAGATGAGGAAGGTGACCGTGAGCCACCACGTCATGTTGACGCCGTCGACGAGCGTCTCGATCTCCGCGGCCGATAGCTCGAGCAGGAGTGCACCCATCACTTGAACTCACCTCCGCTGTGTGAATTGTGTGAACATTCGTGTACCGATACCCGTGTCGTATGTCCGCTTGTGTCGTGATTCACGTATGCTTCTCCTGAAACGGGAATATATAAACACCGCAGTTGAATTTCACAAAAAGTGACGTTAATAATACCTACCGTGTCCAATATAAGGGCATGTTCATGCTGTATTAGGGTGTTGTCAACGCAGTTCCTGTGCAATATTTGCGTTATCTATCCACGAATGTAGTGTCGCAAGACTGCCAACTCCCTGCCGATCGATCCCTCGACGTGTGAATTCGGCGCGCGCGGATATACGTGTTCTAATACTGACATTTAGAGAAACGATATTAATATGATCCGTCGTCGAAAAGGCGTAATTCGGATGATGTGAGCCTTCTCGGCCGCTAAAAACAGTAATTGGACGTTCGTCAACCTCGCTTCCCGGAGTCATCGCGAACGGCGATCCGGGCGTCAAAACGGACCTTCGTGGGTGCTTCGGGCGGGCCTTTGTGGGGCTACTCGGGCTTCAGGCCCTCCCCCTGCACGCGCATGACCGCCTCGCCATCGGCGAGGTTCGGCGCGTCGACGAGCCGAACGATCCGTTTGTTCCCCTTCGATTTCCGGAGGTACATCCGGAACGTCGAGGCGTGGCCGAGAATGTTGCCGCCGATCGCTTGGGTGGGGTCGCCGAAGTAGGAGTCGGGATTGGAGGCGACCTGGTTGGTGACGAGGATCGCGGTGTTGAACAGGTCGCCGATCCGCATCAGGTCGTGGAGGTGTTTGTTCAGCTTCTGCTGGCGCTGTGCGAGTTCACCCCGGCCGACGTACTCGGCGCGGAAGTGCGCAGTGAGCGAGTCGACACAGACGATCCGGATCGGCCAGTCGCCGTCCTCCTGTTCGCTCGCGAGCTCTTTGGCCTTCTCGGCGAGCAGGATCTGGTGGTTGGAGTTGAACGCCTTCGCGACGTGGATCTGATCGAGGAACGCCTGGATCAGCTCCTCCATCGCTTCCTCGTCGGACGGGGTTCCCTCGATCTCCCGTCGTTCCATCTCGTGGGCGAGGATCTCGTCGTCGAGCCCCCGGATCATGTCGTCGATCCGTTCGGGCCGGAACGTGTCCTCGGAGTCGACGAAAATGCAGCCGCCCTCGAGCCCACCGTGCTCCCTCGAGAGCTGGACGTTGACCGCCATCTGGTGGGTCACCTGTGATTTCCCGGAGCCGAACTCGCCGTACACCTCGGTGATCGACTGCGTCTCGATACCGCCGCCCAACAGCTCGTCGACCTCCTCGATCTGCCAGGAGAGCTTCCCTATCTCCTGTCGCCGTTCGAGTACGGTCGCGCCCGTCTCGAACCCGCCGACGTCGGCGGCCTCGCGTGCGGCGTTGATGATGTCGGCCGCCGACGACTCGCCGATGTCGGCCGTGTTCGACATCTCGCCGGGGCTCGCGACGGCGATCGACTGGTAGCTGTCGAATCCGCTTTCGACAAGCTTGTCCGCGGTTGCCGGGCCGACGCCTGGGAGGTCCTCAAGTTCGTCTTCGGGCATGTACTACGGGCTTGTTCGGCTTGGGATATAAAGTATCGTTAACTGCACAGTGAAAGTGAAGATCCACGCCCCGCGCGCTCCGGCGTATCTGGTCCCACATCCCGTATGAATTCCCGGGTTCGCGCGTTCCCCGTGCCGGTGAAACTCATGGACACCGGCGATCTTCCTCGATCGTCGGTGGCCGTCCACGACGGTTAGAATCCGACCCGCCGGACGTAGCCGAGTTCGCGGATCGCCACGAGCAGGTCGCCGGGGAGGTCGGCGTCGGTGATCACGTAGAGTTTGGGGTCGTCGGTGAACTCCGGGTCGTCGCTCAGCACCTGCCGGATCGGCACGTCGTGGTCGGCGAGGATCCCCGTGACCTCCGCGATGATCCCCGCCTCGTCGGCGGCGTCGACCTCGATGGTGAGGACTGTGAGCCCGAGGACGGGCGCGAGATCCATCAGGCTCGGCACCGAGGAGATGTTGGCGAAGATCCGGCGGAGCTCCGGATCCGCTAAGATCGCGTCCGTCGTCGAGTCGACCACCCGCCGGTCTACGTCGAGCTCGCGCGCGATGCCGGTGTAGGGGATCTCGATCCCGCCGGAGACGACCCGTCCCTCCTCGTTGACCGAGAAGCCGCGCTCCAAACAGAGCCGTATCACCGCCTGCTGGCTGGGGGACCCCTCGAACTTCTCGAGGATCTCATCGAACATGCGTTGCCGGCGTTTCACCCCCGACGTATAAAAAGGCGGACGGCCTCGACGGCCGGCGTCGTGTCGATGGCATCCGCGGTCAGCGGCGTGTGGACGGCAGCGAGGGTCCCGTCGACTCGCGGCCGCTTCAGGGGTCTTCGTCGCCTTTGAGCCGCTCCTGCCACTCCTGTATCCGACCCACGAGATCGATCGGCGTCGTCTCCGCGAGGTCGACGTCGGTCAGCTCCGCGAGGACCGCCGCGGTCTCCTCGTCGATCGCGCGCTCGCTTTCGTTCCCGCTCTCATCGCCGCCCCCGCGCCCGTCGTTGTCCCCCGGGGCTCCATTACTGCCGCCCGGTTCGGTGCCGTCGGTGCTTCGTGCTCCACCCCCACCCTCGCCCGCATGCGCGAACGATCCGCTGGACAGATCGAAGACGACCTGCTGGGTTTCCCCGCCCCCGGTTCCGTCCGCGGGCGACCCACCGCCGCCACGGGCCTCGATCGCCTTTTCAGCACGAAGCCGGTCGAGCACCTCGTCGGCCCGGTCGACGACGGGTTCGGGAACGCCAGCGAGGTCGGCGACGTGGACGCCGTAGGAGCGGTTCGTCGGCCCCTCACGAACGGTTCGGAGAAAGGTCACGTCGCCGTGGCGCTCGTCGACGGCGACGTGGACGTTCTCGACCCGCGGGAGGTGATCGGCGAGCGTCGTCAACTCGTGATAGTGGGTCGCAAAGAGGGTTCGCGCGCGCACCTCGTTGTGGAGGTACTCCGTCGCCGCCCATGCGATCGAGATGCCGTCGTAGGTGGCGGTGCCGCGGCCGACCTCGTCGAGGATCACGAGCGAGTCCGCCGTCGCCGAGTGGAGGATGTTCGACAGCTCCTGCATCTCGACCATGAACGTCGACCGCCCTTGTGCCAACTCGTCGAGCGCGCCGACGCGGGTGTAGATCCCGTCGACGAGCCCGACTCGGGCGGCGCTCGCGGGCACGAACGACCCGACCTGTGCAAGCAGTTGGATCAATGCCGCCTGGCGCATATAGGTCGATTTCCCGCTCATGTTCGGTCCGGTGACGATCAGGAAGCCCCGCTCCGCGTCGAGTTCGAGGTCGTTGGGGACGAAATCGGTCGTCCGCTCGACGACCGGATGCCTGCCGGCCTCGATCGACAGCGAGCGTTCCTCGACAAGTTCGGGTCGCGTCCAGTCGTTGCCGGCGGCGTGGGTCGCGAGCGACGCCAACGCGTCGAGTTCGGCGATCGCCCGGCCGACGTCCTGCAGCAGGTCGCTTTCGTCGGCGACCCGCTCGCGAAGCTCGGCGAACAGCTCGGCTTCGAGCGCCCCGCGCGCCTCCTCGATCCGGAGGATCTCCCGCTCCCGCTCGGCGAGTTCGTCGGTGACGAACCGTTTCGAGTTCTTGAGCGTCTTGATCTCGCGGTAGTGGTCGGGCACCTCGTCGGCGACCGACTTGCCGACCTGGATGTAGTAGCCGTCGGTCCGGTTGCGGTCGACGGTGACGTGTTTCAACCCGTACTGCCGTTTCTCGCGCTCCGCGAGGGTGTCCAACCAGCGCTGCACCTCCTCGTGGCGGTCGATGAGCTCGTCCAGCTCCTCGTCGTATCCCGTTCGCAACAGGCCGCCCTGCGTGGTCGTGCTCGGTGGGTCCTCCGCGAGGGCACCGGATAGCTCCGTACACAGCTCCCGCGCCCGCCCGTGGTCGGGTCGGCCGAGCACGTCGGCGACGGGCGAGTCCGCGAGCGGCGTCCCCTCGACCGCGGAGACGAGTTCGGGCCAGAGCGTGAGGGTGTCACGGATCGAGAGTAACTCGTTCGCACCCGCGCCCCCGCTCGTCGCGCGCGCGGCGAGCCGTTCGAGGTCGTAGGCGTCCCCGAGCGTCTCCCGGAGTCGGTCCCGCGCGAGCGCGCCCGCCGCGAGTGCCTCCACCGCATCGAGCCGCGATTCGAGCGCCTCCCGGTCCCGCTTCGGACGGGTCAGCCACTCGCGAAGCAGCCGACCGCCCGGCGCGGTGACGGTGTGATCGAGCACGCAGAAAAGCGACCCGTCGCCGTCGCCGCCCATCGTCTCCGTCAATTCGAGGTTGCGTTGGGTGGTCGCGTCGAGTTCGACGTGGTCGCCCGCGCCGTACGCCTGCAACCGCGTCATCGAGGCGAGCACGCCCGCGCCCGTCTCCGCGACGTACGCGAGGACCGCGCCGGCCGCCCGAACCGACAGCTCGGAGTCGAGCCCGACCGTCTCCGCGGTTTCCCGTCCGAACTGCTCACGCACCGCGTGTCGGGCCCGGCCGGGCGCGAACGCCTCGGCGTCGAACAGCGAGATGGAGCCGGAGAGCTCCTCGCGGACTGCCGCCAACACGGTGTCGTCGTTCCGGACGAGCGGCCCGGGGAGCACCTCCGCCGGATCGAACCGGTAGAGCTCCGCGCGGAGGTCGCTTTCGTCGTCGACCTCCGTGATCATGAACCGGCCCGTGGTCACGTCCGCGAGCGCGAGTCCGTACGGGCCGCCGGGTGACCCGGTCCCCGCCGCGTCGGCCCCGTTTCCGCCCGCCCGCTGCACCGTGCCGTGCTCGTCGACGGCGACGTCGCCCTCGCGGACGATCGCGGCGAGGTAGCGGGCGTCCGCATCGGTCGTCTCCAGCAGCGTTCCGGGTGTGATCACGCGGGTGATCTCGCGGGCGTGGCCGTCGTCGGTCTCGTACTGGTCCGCGACGGCGACCCGGTAGCCCCGCTCGACGAGCGCCTTCGCGTAGGGCGTCAGCTCCGAGAGCGGCACGCCCGCCATCGGGTACGAGGAGCCGTGTGAGGACTTCTGTGAGACTTTTAAATCGAGCTCGTCGGCGACGAACTCCGCGTCGTCCGCGAAGAACTCGTAGAAGTCGCCACACTGCATCGCGAGGACGTCGGCGTCCGTCTCCGATTTTAACTCCAGAAACTCCCCGACGATGCCCGTTGCCATGTCCATATTCGACACCGTCGGCGGCTAAAACCCTACGGGTCGCCGCCCCGACACACCGGGTGTGTTCGGGACGGTTCACCGCGGCCCCGTGCCAACGGTTATGCGCTCGGCTGCCGAGCGATCGGTATCGAATGGCGACACTTGGCGACGACGGCGACCCCCCGCGCGCAGACGGCGACCCCCCGCGGCCGAACCGCTCACTGCGCACGATCGTCCTCACCGGGCTCGCGATCGTCGTCCCGATCCTGATCACCGCCTACGTGATCTGGTTCGCCGTCGCGATCGTTCAGGACATGCTCCAGCCGATCGTCGAGGTCCTCGAACTCGCCGGCATCGAGACGCTCGTCACGCTCTTTGCGATACTGGTCGTGTTCGGCGTCGTCGTCGCCGTCGGGTCGCTCGCGCAGTATCGATACGGCGAGCGGCTCGTCGAGACGATCGATTACCTGATCGCGTCGATCCCGGGCGTCGGCACGATTTATAAGGGCTTCCGGCAGGTCGGCTCGTTGGCGTTGAACGACAGCGATGAGCGGTTTCAAGGCGTCAAACTCGTCGAGATGTTCTCCGACGGGATGTACCTGATCGCGTTCGAGACGACCGAAGCGCCCGACTCCGTCGCCGACGCGCTTGAGGTGGACGATGGCGTCTCGTTGTTCATCCCGCTGGCTCCGAACCCGGTCACCGGCGGCTACCTCACGTACGTCTCCGAAGACCGGGTGATCGACGTCGACATGACCGTCGAGGAGGGGATCCGGGCCATCCTCACGAGCGGCATCGCCACCGACGAGGGGGACCGATCGCCGAAGCGGTTCACGATGGACGAGATACAACGGGTGGTCGACTCCGAGACGCTCGATGACCTGCTCCGATCGCGTCACCGCTGATCCACCCGTCGGGGCCTCACCGCTGATCCACCCGTTGGGGCCTCACCCGACCAACTGAAACTCGACGCCGACCGGCGGCCCGTCGAGCAGCCCCCAGTAGACGAACCGATGTGGGCCGGGACCGAGCGCGGGACAGACGCCCAACTCGAGACCCGAAAGGGTCTCGGCGAGCACGTCCTCACGGAGCGTCAGGTTCCAATTATACGACGAGTTCGGCGACAGCGACTCCTCCTCGTCGGGAAGTTCGACCGCCTCACCCGCGGTGGAGCCGCGGACCTCCATCCACCCCTCCTCGGTCCGCCGCTGGAGCGCGTAGGCCTCCTCGCCGTAGGTCCGCACGTCCTCCTCGCCGGCGTTGCGGAACGCGAGCCGCATCGAGTTCCCGTAGGTCTCGGAGGTCCCCTCCGCGGAGAGTTCGACGCTCACGCCGTCGGCCACCGCCGATCGGTCGGCGACGGCCTCCTCGATCGGCGGCTCCAGCCGGACGAACCCGTCGTCCGCACACGCGAGCGTGTCGGGAACGCCCTCGGGGCCCTGCGCGCCCTCGCCCGCGGTGAAATCGAGGCAGCCGGCGAACGTCCCGGTGCAGACGACCCCCCCGGCGAGGAGGCTCCGTCGCGAGATGTCCATGGAACGGGTAGCGGGCCGACGGGTTTGAACCCCGCGAGTCGTCCTCGGCCCATCCTGCCGGGATCGGGACCGCGATCGGTAGCTCACCCGCCCCGCGTCCGGAACCGCTTTCCCGTCGGCCGGCACACAGCCGCGTATGGAACTGTTCGGATCCAGCGGCATCCGGGGGGTCGCCCTGCGCTATCTCACCCCGGAGCTGGTCCTCGACATCGCGAAGGCGGCGGGAACGGTCTGGGAGGCCGACCGCGTCGCCGTCGCACGCGACACCCGAACGACGGGTGAGCTGTTCGCCAACGCGGCCGCAAGCGGGCTCGCGGCGGTCGGCAGCGACGTCGACCGCCTCGGCGTCGTCCCGACGCCCGCGGTCGGCCAGTACTGTGAGTCGACCGGCGTCCCGTGCGTGCTCATCACCGCCTCGCACAACCCGCCGGAGTTCAACGGCGTAAAGCTCGTCGGTGCCGACGGCGTGGAGCTCTCCGTGGACGTGCTCGAACGGATCGAACGGCGCGTGCTCGATGACGAGTACGACCTCGCGAACTGGCGAACGGCGGGGACCGAGACGACCGTGGAGGGCGTCGTCGACGACTACCTCGCACAGCTGCTCGACAGTGTCGATCGCGCGGCGATCGCCGACGCCGACCTCACCGTCGCCGTCGACCCCGGCCACGGGGCCGCCTCCCTCCCCTCCCCGCGGTTCTTCCGCGAGCTCGGCTGTACGGTGCGCACGGTCAACGCCACCCCCGACGGCCACTTCCCCGGACGCGACTCGGAGCCGGTTCCTGCGAACCTGACCGACCTCTCGCGGCTCGTCGCGACGACGGACGCCGACGTGGGGATCGCCCACGACGGCGACGCCGATCGGGCGGTCTTCGTCGACGAGGCCGGCCGGGTCATCGACGGCGACACCTCCTTCGCAGCGCTCGCCGACGCCGAGTTGCGGTCTGGCGATGCCGTCGTCAGCGCGGTCAACGTCTCCCAGCGGCTCGTCGATGTCTGTGAGAAAAACGACGCCGGCCTCGAACTGACGCCGATCGGCGCGACCGAGATCATCACCCGAACCCGGGAACTCGCCGAGGAGGGGACCCGCGTTCCCATCGCCGGCGAGGGCAACGGCGGCGTCTTCTTCCCGCCGTACCGCCTCTCACGCGACGGCCCCTACATCGGCGCGAAGTTCCTCGAACTGCTCGCGAACGCCGACGGCGCGCCCGCGAGCGAGGTCGTCGCCCCCTACACTGACTATCACTTCGTTCGGGTCAACGTCGAGTACGACGCTCCCGAGGAACGCGAAAACATGCTCGCGGCGGCCCGCGCGTACACCGAAACCGCCGACGCCGAGCCCAACACCACCGACGGCTACCGGCTCGATTACGGCGACGCCTGGGTGTTGGTCCGCCCGTCCGGCACCGAGCCGAAGATCCGGATCTACGCGGAGTCCGCCGACGCGGACCGCGCGGAACGGCTCGCGGAGGGGATGCGCGAGGCGGTCGAGGCGGGCCGCTAACAGCGTTCTCGCTCCCGATCAATTTCCCGATCAGTCCGTCTCCGTCTCCGCCAGCACGTCCTCGACGATCGCGAGCGTGCGCTCCGCCTCCGCGATCCGTTCGTCGATCTCCCCGGTTTCGAGCAGCGCGAGCTCGTCGTCGTCGACGGCCGCCCGCACCTCGGCGGCGCGTCTGCGGCTCGCGTACTCCTCCTCGCGGGCGAGGTCGCGGATCGATCGGAGGGTCGCGACCAGTTCATCGTCGGCGAACCGGGCGACGAGCGGCACGAGCTCGTCGATCTCATAAGCCAACTCGTCGCCCGGCGCGGGCGGCCAGCCGAGCGTGAACGGCTCGCCGTCGAGCCGCTCGATGTACGTCCGGTGGACGGCGACCGCCGTCCGGAGCGCACCCGGATCGTCGACGTAGTGTTCGAGCTTCGAGCTGGAGTAGTCCGCATATTCGAGGAGGTCCGTGAGCGACTCCTTGCCCGCCTCGTGGTCCTCGACGTATTCTCGAAGGTCGGCGGGTGGCATGTCGACATCGACAAACGGGCTCGCATCCGCGCGGTCGAGGAACGTGAACACGCGTCGGGCGGACGCCCCGCGCTTGAACGCGCGGAACGCCGACCGCACCCCCTCGTCGTACGTCTCGATCGGCTCCCGAAGCCGGCTCACGTCGGCCTCCAGGTCGGCGTCCGCCATCCCCGCGACCTCGCGGAGGCGGTCCAGCCGGTCGGCGAGCGCGTCGCGTGCGTCCATCGCGTCCTTGCGGGCCGCCCGACGTTCCTCGTCCGCCGCGTCGCGCGATTCGAGCAGCTCCACGTACTCGCGGGCGGGTTCGAGCGCCTCCCGGGCTGCCGCGAAATGTCGCTCGGAGAGCCGTCGTTTGTTCACCGCCTCGTCGGCGGCGGCGAACGCCTCCGCCGCGAGGGCGTCGTCGCCGACGCTCGTCGCGTTCGCGAACGCCCCCTCGAACCGGACGTACGAGCCGAAATCGCCGGTGCCGACCGCGTCGTCCTCGTACTGATCGAGCACGCGATGTGCCGCCCGAAAGGCGTCCGCGGCCGTCTCGACACGGGACTCGCCGAGCGCGTCGATCTCGGCTTCGATCCGTTGCAAGTCGTCGTAGCGCTCGCGAAGCTCCGCGGCGGCCTCGCCGGCCGCGCGCACGACGTCGACGTCGTTTTCGGCCATCGGTCAGTACACCTCGTCGGGGTCGAAGACGCGCTCGGCTCCCTCGACGGGTTCGCCGTCGACCGTTCGATAGAAACACGAGCGATGGCCGGTGTGACAGGCGCCGCCGGCCTGATCGACGATATATAAGAGCGTGTCGGCGTCACAGTCGATGCGGATCTCCGCGACCGCCTGTGTGTGTCCCGACGAGCCGCCCTTCCACCAGAGCTCCTCGCGCGAGCGCGAGTAGTAATGGGCGAACCCGGTCTCGCGGGTGCGCTCCAGCGCCTCCGGTGAGACATATGCGAGCATCAACACCTCGCCCGTCTCAACGTCCTGTGCGACGGCCGGAACGAGCCCGTCCTCGCCGAAATCGACGTCGACGGGACCGTCGGCTTCGGGGGTCGGGTCGGGGTCGGTCATGAATCGACCGACGGGCGACGACCGAATAGGCCTTTTGTCTGGTTACAATCCGCCGGCCCCGACGGCGACCGCGAGTGCGACGGCGGCGATCCCGCCGGCGAGCGTGGCGAGGAAGTTCACGGCCTGATTGCCGATCCGGTCGCCCTCGATCAGCGCGCCGAGCAGGCTGTCGACGGTCATTCCGATGAACCCCGCGGCCCCCACGACGACGCCGGCGAGGGCCTGGTCGCCGAGCGGCATCGTCGTCGCGGCGAGGACGGCGACCACGGTCGTCCCGGCGAGCCCGGCCAACTCTCCCTGCCACGTGATCGCCCCGTCCGTGCCGGGCTCAACGGGTCGTAGCGTCGTGATCAGCCGCGGCCCGTCGAAGAGGCCGCCGATCTCCGAGGAGAGCGTGTCCGCGAGCGCGGTCGCGACCGCGCCGGCGAAGGCGAACCCGAACAGGACCGCGGGGACCCCGAGGTGGTCGGTCGCGGCGTACCCGACGAGCGCGGCGAGCGCCACCGCCGAGTTCGCGAGCACGTTTCCGGTGCCGCGAGCGCCCTGGTTCTCCTGTGCGACGCCGCGGTCGGCCTTCTCGTCGAACCGGTATTTCGAGGCGAGCCCGCCGATCGCAAAGAAGCTGATGAGCGTGAGGAACCAGCCGACCCCGCCGAGGACGACGCTCAACAGCGCGAGCAACACGCCCGTCAACATCCCGGGGACGCTTGCGGTGCCGAGCGCGTAGGCGGCGTAGCCGAGCGCGACCGTCACCGCCAGCCCGATCGCGATCTCCGGGACGGTCACCGTCGGAACCAGCGCGGTGAACGCCCACGCGATCAGCGCCGTGATGATCACCGTGATGTGGGCGTCGCGGTCGTAGACGAGCGACCTGACGAGCGCCGCCGAGAGCGACGCGGTCGCCGCGATGAAGACGGCAACGGGGAGCCCCTCGGCGAGCACCCCCGGTGCAGTCTGGGCGATCACGATCAGCTGTCCGACCAGCGCGGCGGTAGAGCCGACGACGAGATAGCCGACGACCCCCGCGAACTCCCCGTCGCGCTCGCGGGCGACGAGCGCCCGTCCGAGCCGACCGAACCCGACCGCGAGCGCGGCGGCCGCGAACGCGACGTACGGGAGCGGTTCGCCGGGGACGGCGGCGAAGATGGCGAGCCCCGCGGTCGCCATCGCGAAGGCGACGATGCCGTAGAGTCGACGGTCTTTCCGGTCGCCGGGAAGTGCAAGCGTCTCGAACCACGGGCCGTCGCGGACGCCGAAAAAGAGGCCGCCGGCGACGAGCAGGAACGGCGCGGGCGCGGCGGGGCCGAGTGTCGGGGTGAACACCGATAACACGGCGATGGCCGCGAACACCCCCGCCCGTCGAAGCCTCCGAGTCACACCACCGGATTCCCCCGATGAGCACTTAACGGTCCCGACACCGCCTCGTCGCGTGTCGACGCCCCGCCGGTTCCTCCCGGTGTGCGTGAAGCAGGGGCGCGCCGTGTTTTTATGCGTGAAGCAGGGGCGCG
>Ga0207421_10001018_pt1 | contig 36485 bp, 27 predicted proteins | sample SodLakKL_010_SED_4_FD_187542 | JGI IMG/M metagenome (GOLD analysis project Ga0207421, IMG submission 187542) | Alkaline sediment microbial communities from Lake Tanatar, Kulunda Steppe, Russia - 8KL_010_SED (SPAdes) (version 2) | ecosystem: Environmental > Aquatic > Non-marine Saline and...
GGAATTCTCATAGAAGCGGGTAGGTTGGGTTGCACTCTCTATGGCTCTGATATTGATGAAAAAATGATAGAGTATACTACGAAAAACTTAAAGCATTTTGGCCTTGAAGCAAAATTGAAGGTATGCTCTATTGAAGAAGTTGAAAATGTTTGGGACATAAAATTTGATGCAATAGTTACCGACCCGCCATACGGTGAAAGACCAAAGATCCTTGGTAGGTATTTAGAAGAACTATTGAAAATTAAGCCCCGGGAACTTATTCAATATCCTTCAGTAGAAGATATAAAGAAAGCCATAAAGGATGTATCAAGGCTTATAAAAGATTTTGCTTTGAGGTATCCCAGGTTTCACTTCGGAACTATGGGTGGCGAAAGAATAGAAAGGTTATATAGGAAATCTTTAGACAAGTTTGCTGGTCTTTTAAAAGAAGGAAAGTTTTGTGTTATCGGAGCACCGGAAGTTATTGACTTTGAAAGAATTGTAAAAAAAGATAACACGGAATTTCTTCATAAGGAAAAGATTAAGAAACAGATAGTAGGAAATATTTACCGCGAGGTTCATATATTAGAGAGATGTTGAAGAATAGTTAACTGGTGTATTCTTTTGTTGAGGAAGGAAATAAAGGAAAAGATTTCGACAGCCTGGAAGCTTCTCCGGAGCGATGACAAATATAAAGCCCGAAGATTTTTGAGGAGACTCTATCTAAATTTTTTACAAATTCTCTTTCGATTGGCTATTTTTATGAGGGGCAGAGAGGGCTTTAAAGTGATAGATGCTGATTGGGATTATCTAATTGTTTTGGACGCGTGCAGATTTGATGTTTTTAAAGAAGTCAATAATATTGAAGGTGTTCTCAAACCCAAACGCAGTCTAGGTTCTGTGACCACCGACTGGGTAAAAAATAACTTCAGAGGGAACTCTGAAGAAATAATTTATATATCGGGAAATCCCTTTGTCTCTGATCATGAGTTTGATGGTTTCAGAGCATCAGATCACTTCAGTAAAGTTGTGAATGTTTGGAAAACGGATTGGGATAAGGATTTGGAGACAATTCCCCCGGAAAAGATTACCGAAGCTGCTTTAAGAGAAGTTGAGAGAAACCCAAATAAAAGAATGATAATTCATTACATGCAGCCTCATGGCCCTTGGATCGGGGATACAAATTTGTCATGTAAAGAACAAGTGAAGTCGAATAGAAGCACCATCAACCCTTTCAACAACGATGAATACTTTAGCTTAGTTAAAAGGGTAAGAGAGGAGTTGGTTTTTGGAGGCCTCTCACTTAAAAAATTCAAAAGAGCGTATAGGGACAATCTGATACACGTCCTTGATGATATTGAAAAACTGATAAACAGTTTGGATGGTAAGGTTGTAGTAACCTCGGACCACGGAACTCTGCATGGTGAATGGGGACTTTACTTCCATTCTAGATTTATACGATTTAAACAGCTCATAGTGGTTCCTTGGTTAGAAGTAGACAGGAACTGAAATTTTCTTCTGAACGTGAAAAGTTTAGATGGAAGGACAGTAATAACATCTCATCACGAGACAATTTTCGGAGAACTGGACCTGGGCTCTCATATGCCTAAAATAAGAATCCGAAGTCTCGCCGAAGTCCCTTGACTTGTTATGGAAAAATAAAATGCTTTTCAATTTTTATTCAGCTAATGTATTATTCCAAAATTTTGTCTTTATTTAAATTATCTTTTTTTATTCCTCTTGCTTTACGGATATTCCTCTCGCAGAAACTTATGTATTCACCATTGAAATCGCTCTCCAGGTTGCAGTTATCAATGAATCTCTTGTCATAGTTATATCGGTCCTGTGACGGATTTACTATTATACCAAAGAAGTCTTTCATGGGGTTCCTGCCGTCTTCCCCTCCGAGAAAAGTTCTAGCAAAAAACCTTGTGGCTGAAAGAAACACCTCAGGAATTATTTCATACCTCTTTACAATATTTTCACTTAGTATTCCTCTAAAAACGGAAAGCAATGCATTCCCTTTACTCTCTTTTTCTGATGCGCCCTTTAAAACTTCTGTAAGTTTTTCAATGTCTAAAAGGTTGGTAATCTTTTCAACTCTACCTCTTCCCCTATAAATATATACCAGAGCTTCACAGGGTGCGGGAGACCTTCTATTGATACCAAATTTGCTCAAAAAATTCGATAGAAATATATCGAATTTTGTACATTCCACAAAGTCCTCTTTATCTATACCAAACTCCTCTTTAAGACGTTCGAATATTTCTCCGTTTCCAACATGATTTACCTGGAAATCAGAGGAATTCGTCTCTGGTGAAACGGGTGAAAGTATTGTAGTTGTAGGATTTCTGACATACTGTGCCATTAAGGAAACTATCTTTACGATTTCTCCGAGATTCTCCTTGAAAACGACTGTAAAAAATGTGAGGTTTATCTTGGTTTCGTTGAGATTATTTATGGCCCTTAGCTTTTCTGAAGTGAAACTTTTACCCCTTAGCTTCCTATTTATATCATCGTCAATTGAGTCAAACTGCATCTGAACTCTATCAAGCCCAGCTTTCTCAAGTTCACAAACTAGTTCTTCGTCTAAGTTGAGGCCGTTTGTAACAAGATTTACACCCAGCCCCCGTTCTTTTATTGTCCTTGTAATATCAGCGATATCATCTCTAAGTGTAGGTTCACCGCCGTAAAGAAGTGCCATCCCTTGCTCCCGCCCGGAAGCCTTATTGGAAATTTCTTCTAGGCCAGGCTCTTCAAAATTTTCAACGCCGAAACAGAAAGGACATTCCATGTTACAGCGTGGTGTAACATCAAGTGTACAGTCCGTGAAGGTATCCTTTCTAATAGATGATAGCTTTGCAAAGTTTCTATATAGGAAGGGATCCTGCCATGCGTGACGCGTCTTAAATCTTCCGTGCTGGGGACACTCTTTTTCTATATATATTTCATCCCTGTTCTCGATTACCTTGGCCTCTAGTTCGGCAAGACAAACAGGACATAAGCTTTCTGTTGTTCCTCCTTGCTTCATCAATAAAGGTTCTTGAAAGAAGGTTTTAAATAAACATGGTTTCGGAAGTCATATGACCAGTTGAATCAATTGTTTCTAGAAGTTAGAACTGTGTAGCTTATAGGCCCCCACCTCCTCATTCCACGCATAATACAGATTGTCAGCCGCTATCAGAGGTATATTAGTTTCGCCTCCGGCTTCACCTATCTGGGCCTTCCAGGGGAATTCTTCTTCCTCATAGTCATATACTATGATTTGACTGCCATTCGTGTCGTAGGTATAGACTATACCACCCTTTGTCGCTATCATTTTATTCCAGACTTTATACCCTTCTATGGTAAAAACTTCTTCTTCCGTGCTTGTTTCGAGGTCGTAGCTCATCAGCCCATCCTGGCTTCCCAGTAAAAGTTCGCCGTTGAATACCTCTATAGGAGGAACTCTAGACATAGGGAATCTGGTTTCATCTTCCCATAAAAGTTCAAAGGTTTCTCTATCGAAAGCCTTTATTATCTGTTCAAACGGCTCTCTGTCAGAAATTATATCCAAGATATAAACATTCATCCCATCTTTGGTAAAGCTAACACCAACCTCATCCTCAAACACCGCTTCCTCTTTTTCAAAGTCGTATACTTTAGTTTTCGGATCCCCGGGATACGGCTCATCTCCTTCAACATAGATTATCTTATCATCGTTCAAAAACATAACATTGTAGATCCATTTTTCTTCCTCTTTATCCAATAGAACTTCCTCGGCAAGAAGGTCGTAAAACAAAATATAACCTCTAACCTCTTCCCCAAGCAATACACCTCCTACAACAATTACCGAACCCTTTATATCCAAGGCCTGTGGCCGTCCGGGAACTTCTATGACTTCTGTAAATTCCCTCGTTTCAGGGTCAAAATCGAAAACTACACCTTCACTTACAAAGGATTCCTCATCACTCTCGCCGAAGCTGGTACCGCCGTAAAGCTTTCCCGTTTGCTCTGAGTATGCTAAGGTTGGGATCCGATTGATGGGCTCATCGAAGTGATCCTGTATGTTTTCTCTGAAGAGTAGTTCCGGTTCTCCCACGTCTTCCTCGGGTGGTTCCACGGTGGGTGCTACTTCTTCGGGCTCCTCTTCGAAGGGTGTGTAAAACACGGCGAGGTATACGTTAAGAACAAATATACCGAGGATTAAAACGGCTAGGACTGACACGAGAAGCCTGTTATATGTAAAAATCTCTTTGAAATCTCCGTCTCTAGGTTTTCCTGTAGGACCGAGCTCGCTGGTTCCGGGAACTTCCCCAACAGGTTCCTTCCTGTCCACCTTCTTTTTTCTTTTATCAACTGCCTCCATATCCGCAGCGTCTACTTTGGAGAAAGCCTTCTCAATCTCCTCTTCGCTGTAACGTGTCTTCCGAAGTCTTTTATAGATCTCATTCTTTTCGAAACCCTCTTGCAATCTACGCCTTATATAATCCTCGAGTCTTTCGTCCATTAATTCATTATACCTTATCTTTATTTATATAATTAAAAGTGGTCCAGAGGGTAAAAACTGGCTTAAAGATAGAATCGAGGGTCCGAATACATCAAAACCTGACGTTCATAAGCTGGTTGTAAAGGACACCGAGATTCAGGTCCCATAAGCCAGATAGTTCGAGGTCACCGGTGCAACATTTCTCCCTGCACTCATCAGTCCCGGGAATCCCTCCCCATGCATCTTTCAGTCCGTTGGAAATATCTACTTCTTTTGGAAACCTTGCACAGGGCTTTAGCTTTCCTCCTTCTATACGTCCCGATATCTTTCCGGCCGCGCACTTTATAAGACCTTCTTCAAAATAGACTTTCTCCATGAGGTCGAAGGTCCGAAGGGACGGTCTTACAAGATGAGGGTTCTTCCTTTTGAATTCTCTCATTTTTTCTATGATTCTTTTCATATCGTCCGTAGAGGGTACTAAATCCAGTCTATCAAGGCCATACTCTCCTGATACCATCGGCTGGACATTGAGAGGAACCTTAAGATTCTGGGAAATTTTCATAAGGGTTCCGATTTGTTCCCTGCTTTCACTGGTCAAAACTGCAGTTACAGCACAGTCCACATCCCTTTTCTTCGCCGACTTTATCCCTTCTATAACCTTTTGAAAGGAATCTTTGGCACACATCTTATCCATGTAATCCCCGCCACCATCCAAGCTGAAGACGAGGTTGTTCACATCCTTGATTTCGTTTATCTTTTCCTTTACGAGAGATCCATTGGTATTGAGATTCACTTCCATGTCCTGGTTTTTTGCATGAACAACTATTTCCCCAATCCTTTCTCTGAGCAGCGGTTCGCCGCCTGTGAGAATTATCTTCTCGGTTCCTAGCTTCTCCGCCTGGGTTATAAGTTCCTTGATCTCCTCTGCCGAGAGTTTTTCCCCAGAGCCCGTGTAAGCACAATACTCGCAGCTGTAGTTGCAACGTGAGGTTACTTCAAGGTTCAGAACTACGGGAATCCTTCTTTTGAAAGTCTTGCACCAAAGTATTTTGGCTCCGCCACATAGCCTACCGGGAAGCATACTCACCACTCAAACTGCTCCAAATCATCTTCAGAGCTATCCTACAGTTTTTGTAAAATTCAGAGAAAGACTCGAGATTCTTCAGCTTTTTGAAAATATACCTGGGTCTCAAGTAGAACTCCTTGTAACCACGGAAAGCCCATTCTTCGAGCTCCTCATTGGTGAGATCAGTCCAAGGCCTTGGCATATCACTGACATCTATCTCACCCCGTATGAGCTTTTCAAAGTAGTCGTATCCTAGCTCTTCGGTTATCTGATCGTAAAGTGGTGCCCCGGGTTTTCCGGACATCTTGAAGAACTGTGCGTAATCCAAAGGGAGCTCCTTTGCAAACTCTATCGTCTCCTTTATTTCCTCTTCAGTTTCTCCCTGATGGCCAATTATAAAGAACCCCAAAGTTTCTATACCCACGTCATTGGTCGTCTCAACGGCTTCTCTTGTTTCTTCCAGAGTTATCTCCTTGTGATCTCTATCTAATATCTCCTGGTTGCCTGACTCTATCCCATATAGTATGAGTCTACATCCAGCTTCCTTCATGAGTTCCAGAGTTTCTCTGTCAACTAGGTCGACCCTTGTTCTACACGACCACGTTATATCCAAACCTCTGTCCACGAACTCCCTGCAGATCTCCTTAGCCCTATCCTTCTCTATGAGGAAGTCTCGATCGAATATATCGACTTCTTTTATTCCGTACTTTTCTATACAGTACTCCAGCTCGTCCACGACGTCCTTCGGGTTCCTCCCGGAGTAGCCGAAGTCTCCCATGTCACAGAACTCGCACTGGAAGGTACAGCCGTAGGAGGTTATAAGCAGGGTCATGGGCCTCTTCTTCGAAGCCATGGTGTAATATTTGCTGTTGTCTATGGAGTCTCTGTCAGGCCAAGGAAGTTTATCAAGATTCTCGGTCTGACAATCCGGCTCGTTGACGATCACCTCATTATCCTTGTTCTTGTAAACTATTCCCGAAACGTTCTCTATACTCTCCCTTTCACCTTCTAAATGTTTGACCAGTTTCGTCAGGACACCTCTGGCAGACCCCATGACTCCGTAGTCTATGAAGTCGTTCGAAACCACGGCTTCGGGATACCTTATCATTCCGTAGTTTCCTGCAACTATCGGAACTTCCATTTCCCCCTTTATGTATTCCGCCCAGTCCATAGCTATGTTTGCGGTGTAAGGGATAACCATTACGCCGATCAGGTCGGGAGAAAAATCTTCAAGCTTCTTTATTGTCTCTCTTTTATCAAGTCCTTCTGCCTTAACATCTATAACTTCGGTCTCATGTCCCTCTTCCTTGAGTAGGGAGGAAGCGTACAGCATCCCCATCGGCGGAAGAACCGCAAAGTTGTTCGCAACGAAAGGGAGGTTCTCCATGTGCTCCTGGAAATAGTAAGGTGTATGAACAAATGCTACTCTCATTGCTTCTATATTTCACATAGAAAATTAAAAAAATAGGCCAACTGAGTTGAACTCGAAGACGAAAACCAAAACAAAACGAAAGTTTATTACGTGCTGTGAGAAATATTTCTCTATGCGTGGAAGAAGTATTTCTTCCCCTGACCTGGACAAAGGACAGTTGAACACACTACTCATTCTCTGCGGACTTCTCGTATTCCTGATAGCCAACAACTACATCGTGTTTTTCGAGGACGGTCTGGTATTCACGGACCATGAAAGGATGTCCTATGTAGAAACATTCGAGCAAATGGAATCTTATAAAACAACCCAGCTCCTACGCCCCCCTCTTTATCACTATACCACGGCTCTTTTATTCAGTTTGTTTGGCCCCAGTTTGTCGGTGGCACTGATTACAAACCAGATTCTGCTGGTGATTTTCGTTGCCTACAACTACAAGCTAGGGAAATACCTATTCGATAGAGGGATAGGAATCATCTCCACGATCTTCGCGACAACCGTGCCCTTATTCTTTGCCCTCTCCAGATTTTACCACGACAGATTCGCTGCTGTAGCCTTGATGCCTCTTGTTATATACTATATGCTTAAATCCGATGGTTTCTCCAATGCCAGAAACACAGCCATCTTCACTGTTTCGTTTATAGTGGCCGCTTACTTCAGGTACGACATAGTAAACTTTGTTATACCGCTTCTCATTGTTTATCTCTTCAAAGAGAGGAAAGCAGTGGAAAAAAATATAAAAAATGTGGTCTCCATGTCTTCAGTTTTACTTGTCTGGGGGCTGCTGCTCATTGAAATTTTTAGATCGGAGAGAATAGGCCACATGGTTTTCGGGGAAGCAAGACTATTGAGAGGATTCCGGATGACTGAGCTATTTATAAGATATATAGGAAATGGAGGCTTCTCCGAAGCCGAAATACTTGCTGGTCTCGGGACGCAGCTCAGACCTCTTTACATCTATATTTTTATCGCAGCATTAGCATACTTCCTGTACAGGACTTACCATTCGGAGGAGAGGTTCGTCAAGGTCTTCACTCTCTTATGGTTGTCGCTATCCATCCTTATTTACACCCAGCTTTTCGGCCATCAGCCGTTCTTCCAACTTCTCCCGATCTTCATACCTGCTTCCTACATAGCCGCTTATGGCATAGTTAGTCTGGACAGCTACTTGGAAGGAAAAGGACTGAAGAGAAACGTAGTCAGTGCTTCCTTCGCCCTACTGTTTCTGACAAATTTTTTATTGATATCCTATGGTGTTGAGGCTTACTACCCAGAGGAGATGGTATCCAATGATTTTGTCTATCAGAATTATGAATTCAGATATAACCCCCGGGAAGAGGACTACAGAACAATTTTCGAGGAGATAAACGAATTTGAAGAACCGAGAATAGGGATATTCCTACTCGACGGCAAAGGTCCGAATACCCGCCTCTGGCCTTTTTCTGAACATGGTCACCCAGGCGGTCATATATACGAGGCAAAGAACACCGAGATAATACCAGCCGGAACGAAGCATTATACAGGGGAAAATTTAACTGAAATCAGACGGTTCTCGAATGTTATTATAGCTACAGCTCCCTATGATTACACCGAGGGGAAATGGTTGGATTTTGATGAAAAAATAGGAGAAGATTGGGAAGAGATCGAAAGTTTTCTCGTGGGTACTGATGAAGAATACAAAGTAAAATTCTATAAATCTGGCAGATCCTAAATCCCAAGTATGATTAAAATTAAAATATTCGTCGCAAGTTAAAAAAAGTGGCTTTTTATGTCTATGACTAGGAATCTTGGACTAAACCTGAACAAAAGGCAGTGGACAACACTACTCATCCTCTCCGGGCTTCTCATATTCCTTGTCGTGAACAACTATATCGTGTTCTTCGAGGACGGTCTGGTATTCACTGACCACGAACGATATCAGGTGGGTTATTCGTATTACGAAAGTTTGGATTTACATCCACTTTATCTTTCACCGTTATACCACTTGACAACTGGTCTCCTTTTCCGCCTCCTTGGTCCTCAATTATCCGTGGCACTAATCACGAATCAAATTCTGCTACTTGTTTTCATCTTATACAATTATAAGCTTGGAAAACATCTCTTCGGCAGGAAGGTTGGTATACTGTCCACAGTGTTCACTGTGACTATACCCCTGTTTTTTGCCCTGTCAAGATTCTACAACTACAGGTTTGTCTGTGTCACTATTTTACCAATGGTGATATATTACATGTTTAGGTCGGAAGGGTTTTCAAATGCAAGAAACACGGCCCTTTTCACCATCTCTTTTATAGTTGCAGCCTACTTTAGACAGGCCATTGTAACCTTTGTGGGTCCCCTTCTCTTGCTTTACCTTTTCCATGAGAGAGAAAGGGTGAGGGAGAACCTGGGAAGGGTCATATCCATGTTCGCGGTCTTATTTGTATATGGGTTCTTATTGATCCAGCTCTTCGACCCAGCGAGAATAGGATCAATGCTTCAAGGACGGCCCGGACGCCCAGATAGAACTATTCTTTGGAATATATTTGAAGGAATTGAAGTAAATAGAGCATCAGAATTACTTGTCCGGCTTGGCACACAACTCAGACCAGTATACCTCTTCCTTTTCGTTCCTACATTAGTTTATTTTTTGTACAGAACATACAACCAGGGAAAAAGATTTGAGAAGTTATTTACATTAATTTGGCTGTCTTTGCCAGTTTTAATTTATTCACAGCTTCTTAGTCATCAGCACTTCTTCCAGCTTTTGCCAATATTCATCCCGGTTTCGTACATAACCTCTTATGGAGTAAATCGCCTTGGCCTTTATCTAGAAAAGACTTCAAATCTCAAAGGAAACTTGTTGAGATTATCCTTCGTCACTCTCTGTCTTGTGAACTTTTTGTTGATATCTTACAATGTTGAGGCGTACTATCCAGAAGAAGTTACTGCTAGGGGTTCTATTAACTATGAATATAGATACCATCCAAGAGAAGAGGATTACAGAAAAATCTTTGACGAAATAAACAGACAGAATTATCCTAAAATCGGGGTGTTTATATATGAAATTGATCCAAGGGAGCCTGCCCCGTACTGGCCATTTAGTTATCAGGATATATCTGGAATTCAATCAAGACTCGACGGAGGTACTGTTACAAGCAAAATCCCCCCGGAAAGTGAATTTAGGGTGATACATTCAGAAGAAAATATAGAAAACGACTTCAGGAAAATAAAACAGATTTCTAATATTCTTATAATTGCAACTCCAAAAAGAAGAGAGTTATCTGAATTAGAGTCAGAATTAGGGAATGGTTGGAGGGAAATTGAAAGCTTTGAAGCGGATCCTGCTACTGGTGATTCTACGTTAAGTTTTTACAGGAAGATGGAATAAATAAGACAAAATACTAAATTAAAGCCAAGCAATAGACTAATATGGGCCTGTTTGAAACGAAGTTAGACAAACTAGAAGATTGGACGAAAGAAAATGAAATATGACATTTAAATAAAAAAATGAAAGTTTATTACATAAAATAAGAAATATCTCCGTATGTCCCAAGTAATATTTCTTTCCCAGATCTGAACAGAAAACAAATTCATTACACTACTCATCCCTTATCTGTAATTCAGGATGATCTTCTGGGTTTACAAGAGTGATCAGAGAGATGGATTCGGAACCAATCATATAAGTAAAATCCGCCAGTTCTGGTAAATTTCTATAATCAGCCTCTGTTAAAACGGTACTAAAAGCTATTTTGAGTTTGGACGAGTTTTTCTTAGATTTCATCCTTTTGAGCTTGCTCATACCTGAAGTTATAAATTTCAGTTAAACACTCTTTTTCATAAGGGAATGTACCATGAAAAACTGGTTAACAGACCACTGGATTCTAATAATACTGTTTCTACTGACGGTTGTTCTTTCATTCCAAATTTTGTACCAAATTGGAGCTTGGAGAGGAGATGATTCTATTGCATTGGGATGGGCTAATGATGTAATAGAAAATAATTTTCTTAAATTTAGTGATGATACTTCTGGTCTTTATACTTCATATCTACCTTCTCTTTATCTGTTTGGTTTTGGAAGAACTGCATATCGTTTGACCCAATCATTTTTAACTGGTTTAAGCTTAGTTTTTACTTATAAATTCGCAAAATCTTTCTACAGTAAAAAGTCGGCTATTACTGCCGCCGTAATAATGATCTCAACACCTACTTTCGTGCTCCTATTTAACGCCGAGGCACCCGGCCTAGCCTTATTTCCACCGGTCTTTCTTTTTCTCCTCGATAAGTATAGGCAAACAAAATCGAAAGAATTCCTATATCTATCCTTTTTAATCATAGGTTTCGCCATAACCTTCAAGCTGACATTTCTTTACTTCTTAGTATCAGTCATTTTTGCCTATTTAATATTAAGCGACCGTCCGTGGTACGAGACAGGTAAAAAATATCTACCAACTGCACTATCCTTTACTTTGTTAGGAGCGTCTCCTCTCATAGTATTCAATCTAGTAAATAATTTCCCAACAGTTAGTTTCATTTTATCCAATCTTTTTGAAACAGAATTAGGTCATTCAAATGTAAGTATATTGGAAAGTTTAAAACAACGGATCTTGCAGTTTCGCCATTGGTTTGGTCGTCCTACATACGAAATGCGGGATCTTTCCTATGATCTGGAACTAATAAAATTTCAAATACCCGCAGTTTTCATAGCTCTTAGCTGCTCCATAATCTCCGCCTTTTACAGACGTAACAAGAAGACTATTTTCTTAGTACTCATCGCAGGTATCTTTTTTCTGTTGCTCTCATTTGTGCCCACTTCACCAAAGACACAACATTTCGTTCCTATGCTACCGCTTCTTTTTATAGTAATGGGCCGATTTCTTAAGAACAGACCTATTGTCACTGTGTTGCTGATTGTTCTAAACTTCGCAATTTTATTTCAGGTCGCATTTATTTTCTCTGTCAATTCCAGACGAACCCAACAATTTCCACAGTTGAGCGAAGCACACTCTGAACTTGAAGATTCAATTGAAGGTAGAGAACGCGTTATAACACCATTTTTTTGGCATAGATACAACGAAATAAGGAACCCTGGAACCGAGTTTAGATTTATGCCAGTGGAACAATCCAACTACGAAGAGAAAGGATGGGAGTGGAGTGTTAAAGTGCATAGAGCTGAGGAATTATTGAAAGACGGTTTAGAACGGGAATCAACTTTCGTGCTGGGAAATCCAGAACTTACCGGTCACGACGAATGGGTATATCAAGGCTTTTGTCGGGCCCCCGACCACAAAAATCTTTGTATCCGACCCAATGAGATTTTTCACAATCTCGTCGAGGAGAATAATTCAAGTATAGAAAAAAGAGAAACTATCCACGGTGAGTCCGACAAACCAGTGTATTTTGTATACGAGGTAAGTACCACTTAGAAATCAAAGATTTGGGATCTGAGATTACGACCCGATTTTTTCTCAAAGAGTATCTCCTTAGATAAGAAAGACAGAATTAAACAACGAACCAGAGAGGTCTTCGGTTTTTATGGCTCTTATTCAACTTTATTTAATTTGGAACCTCAATGATAAAGATATGAAGACCTGGCTTTATTTGATTTCTGCAGCTTTATTTACGGTGCTATTACTTTCTGTTTTCTTAATAGAGGTACCAACCTCCGAAGTTTCCGACAGTCAAGAAGAACCAAAGAAGCTTTATCTATTCGCAGAAAGAAAGAACGGGCCAATTAGCATGGAAGAATTTGTGTATGATACCGACGAAGTGTTTTACTTCACTGATTCAAAATGGGGCCACAGCGAAGGAGAGATTGTGGGCACATACAACCAAACCCTTGGGATGGAAGTACCCAAGGTTTTAATGCCTTGGCACGGCGCCACCTTGAATCTACTATGGGAAGTTCCAGGCTTCGGGAGAACGGTCCTAAGACTTGATCTAACAGATTATAAAGACGGGAAAATCCTATCCCTTAACCGTGAGCTTGCCAAGCAGAAACGAAGTTCTCTTCTAGAAGAAAAGGAAGAGTACAATTTTGACGATCTCGGGAAATATTTAAAGTTATCAGAAAGCAAAATGGATGATGGTTTGTACTTAGAAGCTCTTAACCACAGTCTGCATGGCCTCGAAGCCTCTGCTATCAAAAGAGCAAAGCAGGAAACACAAATGAACAGGAAGAAAGACTACGAAATCAAGATAACGAACGAAAAAGGTGAACCCGTACCCAACATAACCGTTAAATACGAACTCGAAGACCTAGACTTTGATTTGGGATGGTCCTCACCAAAGCCAACACCCGATATTTCGAAAAAGGCAGAAAACCTTGGTTTGAACACCTACCAGCAGTTTTCTTTTTGGTATGAAACACAACCAGAAGGTGGAATTTGGGACTTCGAAATGCAAATATCCAGGATCGAAGCCACTGAAAACTTCAATCAGAAGGTTTCAGGATTGATAAGTGAGCCTCCTACATACCTAAGCGATATAGAAGAAGGGAAGCTTCACAGGGGAGTAGAGAAACATGTAAATAAAACTGTCAGGACTCTGGAAAAAGAAACAGATGTTTCAGCCTGGGAATGTTATGGATACGGTATGCATTATGGAGCCGACCAAACCCTCCATATAACACTCGGCAGATCAAAGAAAACAAATATGAATACAACCGTGACCTGCATCGAGACCGTAACAAAGGAATCGGACTCTGAAGTCATCGTCACCGGCTGGAATATCGATGGATCCGATGTAGGAAACACAAGCTACAGCGACGTGCCCTACGAATACTACAAAAAGATCGCGGATAAAACAACCCAAAACTTTAGTGTAGGTTTTGACTTCATGTATTTCGGAGGAGCTCATGAACTATATCCAAAATTCCTAGAGGAAGATATATACAGAAAGGAAGCCTTCGGAGAAGATGATAAAAACTGGATACCTGCCAGAAGTCTTTACTCTGTTTCAGAGATGCTTGACTGGTACTCGGATCTGGACAAAGATGTACATATACAATACTTTAATGCACCTTCAAACCATCTGGAAAACCATAGGGGATACTGGAAGGAGCCTTGGGACGAGGAGATCCAAGCAGAGTGGATCAAGAACTATTACAAAGTCGTTTACGGAAAACCTCATGTAAAGGGAATAACATACCTTGAACTCAAAGATGCCGAATGGAAGGATCTGAAAACAGGTCTGTTGGAAAAAGACGGTACTCCGAAGAGATCGTACCATAAGTTAAAGGGACTAATAGACAACTGGAAAACAACAGGTTCCCAGTTAACCGATGCTGATGGAAAGATAGAGTTCCAAGGTCACGGAGGTGAGTATATGATAGAAGTCATTGACGAAAATAGAACAGAAAAGAAGACTGCCATAGACAGCAATACCACTCTGGTTATATAGCTTTCAGATAGGGATCTATCCCCTTGTAAATATTCTTCCAGGCGTACTCTTCAAAAAACTCTTTTCTTGGTTCTGGATCCCCGCCATCCTTCAGATTTTTGACAATCGCATCGGCAAAATCTTCCCATTCTTTTTCTATATTTATGAAGGGCTTCGTATACTCATTATAGAGGCCCTCAGCACCCTTTGGAGTTGAAATTATATCCTTACCACAAGCTATTGCTTCCAGTATCTTTATGCGGGTCCCACCGCCTCTACGCAGTGGAGTTATGACTAAATCCGATGCTCTGAGATAGTCCACCAATCTATCAACAACACCAACTGATATCATAGACTCATGTCCATACTCTACCTCATAACCGCCACCAACTACTAAAAACTTTGCATCAGGAACTTCATCAAGAACACGGGGCATAATTTCGTGATATATAAAGCCTACTGCCTCGCTGTTGGGCGTGTAATCCATTTTACCACAGAAAAATACCAAGGGATCGTCACCAATACCTAACTTTTTTCGGATCTTTTTACCATCCCCGTCTTCCATGTTAAACCTCTCGGAGTCGAAACCATTGTTGAGGACATCGATCTTATCACTTCTTATTCTGAAATCTTCCTGTATTTTTTTCTTATCGATATCTGAAACACAGAATATCTTAGTCGCCTTCTCACAAACTTTATTTTCAAGTATTTTGGTTAGTCGTGGATCTTCGTAACCTGTTTGTTTTGCAACTTCATACTCCACGTTATGTTCCATGAGGAAAAAAGGTTTTTTTATTATCTTCTGAAGGGCAAGAGTATAAAAACCTGACCAAGGGTAGTCACAAATTACAACGTCAATATCCTCCTTGCTTGCTTTTCGAAGAGCCTTGAAAAATAACAAAGGATTGATATACTGTATCCAGCTTGTTCCTGGACCAACAATCTCGTAGTCAACGCCTATCTCCTTGAGTTTCTTACGATACTTCAAACCCTTTTTATCTTTGAATTGTCTGTATGATGGCATTACGAGATGAACATTGTTATCCTTGGACAGATGTTTTATGAGATTATAGGTTCTTGTTCCACCGCCCCAGAAAGGCGGAAATATATTATATGGTGTCAGGAAGAGTATGTCCTTGGCCATTTCAGTTTCCCTCTTTGTAAAGATTCTCGTACATTTCAGCTACACTTTTCCAACTGAACTTCTCAACAAAATCCCGAGCTCTTTTGGAAAGTTCATTCTGAAGTTTTCTATCTTCTGAAAGCTCAAGCACATTTTTTGGGAAATCTTCCACTTTGGAAATTATTAAATGTTCACCGTCCTCAGAATCTATTCCTTCCATAGCCTTTTCCGTGGCAACTACGGGTACACCGGCCGAGAAGTACTCAAGTATTTTCATGGTCAACCCACCACCGGACTTCAGAGGAACTACTGCTAAATCTGCTGCATCTATATAGTCCTCAAGCTCATCGACAAAGCCGGTAACTATCATATCATCATCATCGACTCCGGGAGGGTAGCCACCAACAAGCAGGAGTTTGAACTTTTTATCACTTTCTCTTAGTTCAGGAAGTATCTTTTCTTCCAAAATCCCGGCCGCTTCCTGATTTGGAGGATAGTTAAGTACCCCGTGGTATATAAGCAATACCGTATCCTCGTCTACCCCGAGCTCTCTCCTTACTCTTTGACCATCACCCCTCTCAAATCTCTCAACGTCTACACCTATCGGTATTACCTTGGAATAGTCTATGCTTAATTTATTCAACCTCCTACCGTCCTCTCTGGAAACAGGTATTACATAATCCGAAAGTCCGCAGGCAAATCTTTCGACAAACCTTAAAACTTTTTTCCCTCTCTCGGTTAGATTGTCAGCAGTTTCCTGTATCCTGAAATATTCTACGTTATGTTCCACTAAAGACACTTCTCTACCAGTTAAAAATTTAGTGAAAAGTGCCGGAAATGCGAATGCAGGGAACTCTGACTGAATTACATCCACCTCTTCCTTCAGGACAACAAACAAAGTACGAATCCATAGATTTAGATTGACAATAGGATGGTACAGGATCCAATCCTTCTCGGGTACGTCGAGCCATCTAACAAACTTTTTATAAAATCCCACATTATAGAAGATTTTTTCGAAAAGTTTTGGATACTTTCTCTCCTTGAACTTCCCATTCTCTACATGATAATACCTATTGTTTTCCTCTGTCACGAAGTAAATATCGTGGCCTGTACTGTCGAGAGAGGTCATGGTGTAGTATAATTTCACTGCCGCACCGTGGTTGGGTGGAAATATATCCCCCCTTGAGACAACGCAGATCTTCACAGCACTTCACCTAATTTTTCCCCAATCCTTCTCTGTTTGTTAACAAGGGTCGTACAGCACTTGGAACAGTAGTCGGGAAGTTCAGTTTCCATCTGTTCCTGCCGCCTCTCTTCGAAATAATTCCCGAACCAAACTTCCTCCAGAGACTTATTTCTAATAGAATCTCCTCTTTTTTCATCATAGAAACCACATGGAGCCACTCTACCATCAACTCTTATACCCATCCTCAAGAACGGTTCATAGCAGGGAATTTCAGTGAAAGAGTCGCTTTCTTCGTCTACCCTTGAAAGTATGAAGTCCTTCATAGAGTTTGTAGATTCGACAAGATTGTTGTCGACAAACTCACAGAAGTTGGTGTTTACACCATATCGACCGGCAACAGAATCCAACTCTTCAAGATTCTCTGCCAACTCCCTCTGTTGTTTATCATTCATCCTAAGCTCTTCGCCGAGTTTGGAGTAAACTGTTATCGGCTCCAGGAAGAGGTGATCGATTCCCAAGTCTTTGACAAGATCTAAAAGGTTCCCTATATCCTTGTAGTTTTCGTCCACGACAACCATACCTATCTCAGTTTCCACGGGCGAATCTGCAAGGATTCTGAGACTTTCCACCGTGCTTTCAAAAACATCACCCTCAACGAGTTCATTGTGTTTATCTCCCAGACCATGCAAGCTCACCTTAACATAGTCCCATCCCATGTCCACCAGCCTCTCTATTCTCTCTGAAGTAAGAAGAGAGCCGTTGGTACACACATAGCCCCAAATGTCGTTCTTCTTTACTTCCTTCATTATACTAAGAATTTCCTCTCGGAAAAACGGCTCTCCGCCGCCTATAATCTTTACTTCTTCAACACCCATTTCTCCTCCTTCTCTTATAATTTTCCGATATTTTCCAAGATTCATTTCTCTATTTTTCATTTCTCTATTGGTACCACTAAAACTCTCTTTCCTCCTCCAACAAAACTTACAGTTAAGGTTACACCGGAGCGTAGGTGCCAGTTCTATACCTATCGGGGGCTGCTTTTCACCTCCGGCCCATTTTTTCAATCTTCTTATTTCTTCTTCCATTGTATCATACTATCTTGGAGAGATTTCCCTTTAGCTTTGAAATACCATCGTCATTAAGCATCTTCTTCATCTCTTTCCTGTACCGTCTCCTCTGCGTCGTGTTGCTCGGGTTACATTTACCACAGTAACCAGGTAGTTTATTTTCCAGCATCTTTTCTCTTACCTTGCTCATATAATCGCCATACCAGATATCTTTCAGAGACTTGCTCTTTACGCTTATACCTGTTTCGGTGAAAACATCACAAAAGTTTACATTACCATCACACTTGACAACCATGTGGAAGAAAGGCTGATAACAGGGCACGGAAAGAATGCCCTCTTCTTTTTCACTATCTTTTCTCACTACTTCCTGCATTTCATTCGTTCCTTCTATTAATCCATCATCAAGGTTTCCCTTGAGGGTTTCAAAATTGTTACCTATTCCATGTTCCTTGCATTTTTTGACGAGACGGGAGTAATAATTTTCCTTGAAGTCCTTCATCTGCTTTTTGTTCAGCTTCAGTTTTTTACCATAGCCTGAATAGACTATCAGTGGCTCTATAAACCAGTAGCTTACATTTAGCTCATTGAGGTATTCGACCATTTCAAGTAGTTTGTCATAGTTCTCTGCAGACAGAACAGTATTAACCCTTATTTCGGGTTTTTCAACCGAAAGTTTATCTTTCATCACCTGGAATTTTTTCAAAGTCTGTGTGGCCTTTCCAAAAGTACCATCTACTTGCCGAAGATAGTCGTGTATATTAGAACTAGGGCCGTCGATAGAAAAATGGATTACATCCCATCCCATATCTATAGTCCTCCGTATCTTTTCCTCATCGAACTGCGTTCCGTTGTTAGTGAGAATCCCATACATTCCCTGCCTTTTTATCCTCTCCATGCATGACAACGTTCTATCGGGTATTAACATCGGTTCACCGCCTCCTGCGATGTGCCATTCTTCAACACCAAGCTCCGATGCCTCATCGATAATTTCAAGCCATTTCTCTGTAGACATCTCTATTTCCTTCGAGTGTTCGTTTATCTTCTCGTAACTATCCGCTCCTCTTCTAGAACACGAGAGACAGCGGAGGTTACATCTTCTGTGTAGCTCAATATCTATCTTCCAGGGACCCGGGTTTTCGCCTCTGAACCAGTCGAGTATTCTTCTTATTTTATTCCTCTCATGTTCGTCCATCAATCAATCACGTCATGAAGCTTTCTTTTTACTTTGCCTTCTTTGAGTCTTTTTCTCAACTTCTCTTGGTCAACTATATCACCAGATGCACACGTGGAACAATAATCCGGTAGGTTTCTTTTTACCATGTTTTTCCTCATACGATTGAAATAATCACCATACCATATCTTGTCGAGGCTTCTATCATGTATCTCTGGAGCTCCTGCGTCATTGTCGCAAAGCCTACAAGGCACAACTCTACCACTGACCCTTATCTCCAATGATAGCCAAGGCACATAACAGGGCGAATTTACTATGTTTTCTTCTTTTTCCTTCACACTCCTTTCCAAAACCTCCTTGGAGTCAACGTCCTTGTCAACTAGATCGTCCTCTCCCTTTATATCCCCGAGATTCGTATGAACCTCCAGCCTGTTCGCAGCCTCCAAACCTTTATCGATATAATAATCCAATAACTCTCTCTGTTTCTCACTAAGTTTTATATCCTCGGCCTCATCCGACCACGGTAACATCGGCTCAAAGTTAACCCCTTCACAACCCCAATCATCAGCCATCTCGACCATTTCGGCCAGCTTGTCGTAGTTTTCGCTGTTCAGAACTGCGTGGACACTGTACTTCGGTTTTTCTTTTCCAAGTTCTCTTTTAAACTTCTGAAATAATCTTACGTTTTTTTCAACTCTCTTAAAAGAACCTTCTACCTGTGTAAGACCATCATGGATTTCAGCATCGGGACCCTCAACTGAAAGAAGCATCTGGTCCCAACCCATCTCCACAAGCTTCCTTATGTGTTTTTCCTCAAAACCCACGCCGTTGGTTGTTATGCACCCGTACATATCATTTTTCTTTATCTCTTTCAGCATAGGATAGGTCTTTCCAATATCAGCAGTTGGTTCCCAACCACCAGCAACCTGCCACTCCCTCACTCCCATATCAGCTGCCTCTCTTACTATGTCCACAAGTCTCTCAGAAGAAAGGGTTCTACCATAGTCACACCATTCAACCCTCTCTTCATCCCTCTGCCAGCAAAACTTACACTTGAGATTACAGCAAGCCGTGGGCTCTATATCCACCTTCACCGGTCCTGCTCTTTCCCCATTTATCCATTTCTTCAATCTTCTCAATGAAATCCTACGGGTCTGTTTTTTCACACACATCCTCCTCAGATTTTAAAATGACTATCTATTCCTTTATCCTGTAAATATCGTAAACCTCTATACCCCCCAGAGATTCTATATTTCCAACTATTTCATATTTGGGATTCTCTTCCTTGATATATTTTTCCAGGGCCCGTAGTGCAGCGTCGCACCAGTTATCCTCCTTTTCAGCAAAGCAATAATATATTATTTTTTCGGCCTCGGATTCCTTCCAGTTCTCTACAGGCATAACCAAATAGGTATTTTCCCTTATTTCACTTTTCATGAGATCCAGTATGATACTGGAGGAATTCTGGAATCTTCCAACTTCCTCCAATGCCAACAAATCTAATTTATCGTTCGTGAGTAATCTGAAGCCGTGGCTTCTTTCCCATTCCATGGTAATGACCTTTGAGTTTTCGGGCTCTTCGATGTAGTTCAGAGCCCTACCTTCAAGGTGAGTAAATGCCGGAGCTTCGACTTCGAGTCTTTCACGATCGGAAAGAAGTTCGTTGAACTGATAGATTCTTACACCGTTTACGGTCAATAGAACTACTAAACAAATTACAAGGACCCTGGAATTCATTTTTTTCAGTCCGACAATAGTAATAAGCGGTATTATCATGTAGATTTGGTGATAATAAACCTCATGCATTCCACCAGGATTTACAAGGAATAAGAGGGGGTATATTAAAACAGTCAGGGCAACTATCTTTTCCCATACATTCAACCTTTCTTTGAACCATATAACTGCAAAACCTATCAGAGATGCGATGAATAATATTAAGGAAACTCTTGAAGCTGCTAACCATGTCCTATCGTTCCTGAGTTCTGGTCCATAATCTCTTTTGTATAGGTAATCGAATTCTCTATATCCAAATTCATATCCATACCAAATTCTTCTATCTGCTGTAAAGAATGTCTTTGTAAATTCATCAGCCAGGTCCCCTACAGATGTCTCCTCCCGTGTAGTAACGGACTGGCTTAAATCCTCAAAGGGACTTTCGCTTCTTACAAAAGAGATCAAAACCGGCATTGTGCCTAACACTAATAGAACTAGAGATACAGATAGAACCTTCATAAATTTCCCTTTAAAAATGTCTACTTCACCAAAGAAATGCATAATAAGTGAAGAAGCGAACAGGGACACTACAGCGAAGGCAAAGTTAACACGTTGTGTTATTCCTACACCCACTACAAAAGCTGTTGCGTAGGCGTAGATTTCTATTCCAGAATCCACGTACTTGAAGAACGACAAAACAGATACCACAAACAGAAATGAAAGAACGGGATATATTTCTGTTGCCGCCGTAATGAAGAAGGGTGTAGTTACCAGTAGAAGTGATGAAAGTATGGCTGTTTCTCTATCTGTTATAAACTTGAAGAGAAAATAAGACGCAAATATTCCTAATGCTAAAAAGAGGGCCTGAATCATTCTAAGCAGTGAAACCGACGGAATAAGTCTGACCCAGAGCGAATTTATTGTCTCAAGGTGTTCTAGCTCATGTTGTATTGGACGATGACCCAAAAAAAGGGCAGTATCCCTCGCCCAAAATCCTATTTTGTTTACGATATAAAAGCTTATGAAAAAACCAGAGAGGAAGAACAGCGCCGAAACTACTAGATCGTTTTTTAGTATTTCCCGTAACTGTGTCTTCGTAACAGGCAACACTCCCATAACAGGTAATATTTCTTCAAGTTTATTAAAAATAATAAGTAATTGTTTTTATGAAAGTTTGTGTTGTATCTTCCTACCCTCCAAATAAAGGTAATTTATCTGAATATTGTAGAGAGATAACTCAAAACCTTGTCAAAAAAGAAGAAATAAAGGAAGTAATTGTTCTGGCAAATACGCACCCCGAAGGCAATCGTTTTGAGTCCGAGGAAAATATCAGGATTTCTAGATGTTGGAAAAGTAACAGTTTACTTGCACCCTTGAAAATTTTTAGAAAAATAAAATTTTACGACCCCGATATAGTTTATTTCAATCAACATATGATGAGCTGGGGAAAAGGCAGGCTGATAAATTTTCTCGGAGGCATAACACCTGCCCTTGTAAAATTATTTGGAAGATCAAAAGTTGTGGTCACACTTCATAATTTAGGTGAAAATGTAGAACTTTCTGATATACCGGGCATCAAAGACTCCCTGTTTAACAATCTGGGAATGGAAACAGTGGTCAAAAGTTTAGATTTTGTGGACTCAGTTACTGTGACTCTTGAGAGCTTCAAGGAGATATTGAAATCAAAATATGGTAACGAAAATGTTGTAAAGGTGCCACATGGAACATGGTTCAGAAACAAAGTCGAAATGGATTTCTCAGGTAAAGATATCCTTGCTTTCGGATTTTGGTCACCTACAAAGGAGCTCGACCTTCTTTTGAAAACTTACAAAGAGCTCAAGTCTGACTTTAATGACATAACCCTGACCGTAGCCGGAAAATCTCATCCAAACTTCCCAGAATACTTAGAAAGAGTCAAAAAAAATTATCCTAATTTAGACGTCGAATACACGGGATACGTCCCTTCTGAAAAACTCAAAGCCTTGTTCTCCAATGCTAATCTTGTAATACTTCCTTATAGGAGTGCTACGGGAACTAGCGGCGTTTTAAATCTTGCCAAGAGTTATGGTAGACCTGTACTTGCGTCCAACTTAGAGGAAATCGAAGAAGCAGTAGAAAGCGAAGGTGGTGAAGTTATTTTTTATGATCAAGGCAGTTTAAAAGACTTGAAAAATAAAATTAAAAAAATTATAGAAAACAAGGATCTTCAAAAAAAGATGTCCAGAGCCAATTTAAAATCAGCAAGCTGCACAACATTTGCTGAGACAACAAATATGATATATTCCATCTTCAAAAATCTAAACAACCAAAGCGAATAATACAGACGAATTATTTTAAAAAATCAAATTCCAAAGCTCGAGGTTCTAATCACAACATTTCAAAGTGTTCCTTATTTTTCTGTTTTCAAAGTTGAGAGGCACACAGCAGTTTTTACAATAGGAAAATAGGTCATGGTCAAGAATTCTTCTTCTAACCTCTTCAAAGTATTCACCAAACCAGACCTCTCTGAGGCTTTTTCCTTTTATTTGTTCACCGCCGTCACCACCGAAAATTGAGCATTGTCCAACAGTACCGTCAGGCAGTATAACCATGCTGTACCATGGCTGATAACACGGAGCCGAAGAAAAACTTCCCGAGGATGAATCTAAACCTTCTATTGTCACTTCATCTATCTCGTCCGTTCTTTTGACTATGTCGCTGGAAACGAAGTTCTCGAAGTTATTGTAAATGCCTTGCTCCTCTGCTGCCTGTGAAGCTCTTTCCAGGTACTTGTCCAGTTCTTCGTCCTTTCCATCGAAAACACATTCTTCACCTACCTCCGAAAAGGGTGTCATAGGCTGAAGCTGGATATCCTCACAACCAAACTCACTGACAAGCTCCACCAGTTCTGAAAGTCTATCGTAGTTTTTGTTGGTAAGCACGGTATTTATGCGCAGCTTGGGCTTCCTGGTACCTTTCTGGGATTTCAAATATCTCAGAACTTTTAACTTCTCGATAACCTCTCCAAAAGTTCCCTTATTATTCCTCAGGTAATCATGAGTCATTGCATCCGGCCCGTCCAAAGAAACCGTTAAATTGTCCCAGCCCCATTTCACCATCTGTTCCATAAGGTCTTTTTCCATGAGTGTACCGTTCGTTATCAAAAGGCCATGAATCGAATTATTTTTTATTTTTCGAATAGCCTTCTCAATAAGTTCTTTTCTCAAAAGAGGCTCGCCGCTACCGGGTATTCTTATCTCTTTTACACCCAGTTCCACAGCCTCTTCAATAACATCCAATATTTTCTCGTCACTAAGCTCATCGAACTTGTCAGGCTTAGCGCTTCTCAACCAACAGAATCGACAGGATAGATTACATCTGTTTGTTGGATTTATTTCCAAAGTATAGGGCCCAGCTTCGTTTCCATTCCTCCACTTCCTTATCCTTTCGATCTTTTCTTTCATTTAGAATACCTCTCCGATCTTTTCTTTCAGCTTACCATTCAAACCTAAGCTCCCCGAGCTGAGTATTTTTCTTATTCTTTCGTTACTCTTCAGAACTACGACACTGCACTTGGAACAATATTCGGGTATATCCTTCTCCAACATCTCTTCTCTGAGCTCCTGGAACTTTTTACTGAACCACACTTCCTTTAGGCTTCTATCGTGAATGTAGACACCTTCTTCAAAGGTTGAGCAGCATCCTACGAGCCCGGAACCTTTTATACCCAAGAGATACCATGGCTGGTAGCACGGTGCTCCTAGAAAACCTTCCCTGTTATCTTGTACCTTTCCTATAACCCTGTCTCCAAAAGAGTCTTTATCTATCGAATACTTCTCCCTATACTCTCCTATGTTGGTGTCTACATCCAGCTCTTCGGCTAGTCTTTCGGCCCGGTCCACGTGCTCCACCATCTCTTTCTTTTCTCCTTCGTCCAATTCCAGTCGAACTTTAGAACTGTAACCAGGATATATTGGTTCGAAATATACAAGCTGAGAGCCCGCGCTATCTGCCAGGACTATCATTTCCTCCAATTTGTCATGAACCCTATTATGTATAATAGTGTTGTAACCTAAGTAAGGATTCGAACTCTCCTGTCTCTTCTTTTCAGAACTTATCATTTTTGAGGCCTTAACTGATTTTCTGAATGCGTAGTCCTCTTGTCTTATGAAGTTATGTGTCCTGGCGTCCGGACCATCGATACTTATCTGAACTTGGTCCCATCTCATATCCACTATCCTTTCAACATCTTCTTCTTTCAGAAGACAGCCGTTTGTAGTCAACTGGCCCCACATACCGTGTTCCTTGATTCTTTCCATAACCTGAAGTGTAGTTTCCTTTCTTAACATTGGCTCGCCACCACCAGATATTATCCACTCCTCCACACCCATATCTGCGGCTTCGTCCACGATGTCTATTAGTTTGTCCTTGCTAAGCTCCTTTTCAGGTCGGATCTCGTTGTCGCCCTTGCGCCAACAGAAACGACAGTCGAGGTTACATCTATCCGTTGGATGAAGCTCTACACGCACAGGCCCTCTCTTTTTGCCCTCCATCCATTTTTTTATTCTCTCAACCTTTGAATCCATAATCTCTTTTCAACCTCCTATATATTTTGTTATATTTTTTTATGAAGTCAGGCAAACATTCCTTACATTTCTCCTGAAAAGCACCGTTCTTAATTTCCTCTCTAAACTCTCTTATCTTTCCACCGGTCCAGAGTTCGTAGAAGTTCTCGTCTTCCAGATTACCAAGGATATTTTTATAGTAACTCGCCAGGGTGCAACACGCCATCATCTCTCCAGAAGCGTTTACAAAAGCCATGTCCCACGGTGCAAAACAAAACTCCGGAGGTCCTCTTCCAACCAGACCGTACTCAAGTATATTGTCAGCGTTTGTATCAAATCCGGCCTCATCCTCAAAGCTACTCACAGCTTTGAGCTCATTCATGATTTCCTCTTCCCTTCTTCTTGGATCCAAATCTTTATTGGATTTCCAAACATTCATTATTATAAAATTTATATAATCAATTTTCTTGTCTTCAGCAAGCTTTGCGATGGCCATAAAATCATCATAGTTCTGGGAAGTTATAACCACAGAAAAACCGAGTGTTCCTTCAAAGCCTACTCGCTCAAAAAGCCCAAGAGATTTCATTACATCGTCGTAAACGCCATCCCCTCTAAGGAAATCGTTTGTTTCCTTCATCCCATCCAATGAAAGTAAAATTTCATCAATATTTAGTTTAACAAGCTTCCTTACTTTTTCTTCATCAAGGAGACAGGTGTTCGTAGTTAAACCTACTTCCATTTTTCTTTTCTTGGCTTCCCTTATCATATCAAATATTTCGTCTCTCAGAAATGGTTCACCGCCCCCTGTAAAATCTATCTTTTGTACGTTCAACCTCTCACAGTCATCAAGGACTTCCTTAATCTTCTCAAGGGACAGTCCAACCTCAAACTTCTCTTCCTTGTCCCCTCTCCAACAGGTCCTACAATTGAGATTACATCGGTCCGTCGGACTTATCATAACTAATTCCGGTCCAATCACTGCCGACTCTTCCACAGCATCCTTTATCTTCTCAGGTCTTTTCATTTTATCAAACAACTCTGTCCAATAGTTCGGATATGCTGGCCTTTCTGTAACAGAGCATCATACATGGTCGTGTACATTCTCTAATTTTCTTTCTGGTCTCCCTGAACTCCTCAGACTTCCAAAGGTCTCTTATATGGCCATCCCTGACGTTTATGTTCGGGCCAAAACCGCAGATACTTATATCACCATAAGGGTCTATATTGAGGCCCATAAATCCAGCGAGGCATTTACCGGGTTCAAACTTTTCTTTCTCCATGAAGTATTTCGGAACAAGATCCAGATACCTTTTGCTGTTGTTAATTACTCCATATTCTTCCTTAAGCCTTTTCAACCTCTCCATGGCATCATACAATTTTCCTCTGTCTTCCTCACCAATCCATACATCAGAATCATACGAGTCTCTGCCTGTATATGTGTTATCAGGCACAACGGCTTGATAGAAGATCTCATCCACACCCATTTCTCTTACCATTTCGTGTATCTCAGGTAGCTCTTCCAAGTTCTGAGACATTATTACGGTGTTCACATCCACTTTGGGTCTACCTTCCTTCATATCCAATATTTTCCCAAGGTATTTAATCACCTTTTGAAAGACATCCTCACCACGGATCTCATTGTGCGTCTCTGCATTTGCTCCATCTACAGAAAAGGCTATCCTGTCCAATCCTATATTCACGAGTTCCTTGCAAATATCTTCATCGAGAAGAACGCCACTCGTAACCAACGTCGTATGCAGTCCTCTGTTCTTACAATACTTTATCATTTCCAAAGTTTCTTCCTCTCTTATAAGGGCTTCTCCGCCAACAAAGCTCGCATATTTTTTGTCATCGCTCCACTCTTCTGCCTCGTCGACCACCTTTTTCATTTCTTTGACGGTCAACTCGTCCTTGTTCTTTTTGTTTTCGGGTATATTACACATCTTGCAACGAAGAGGACAACAATTTGTCATCTGGAAATTGATCTCGGTGGGATCCGAAAACGGGTAGTCCAGCTCATAGGACAGAACATGCAGAAGATACTGCTTCACGAGATTCATCTTTTCAAACATCGGCTATCGATGCCTCCAAATGAGTCTTGATAAGGTCTTCTAGATCAAGTTTTCTGTAACACAGTAACAAGCAGGGCCTGCTACATCTCTTTGTCTTCTCTCTGATATAATTGAAATCTTTCCCCTTCCACACTTTCCTCAGGTCCTTTTCCTTTACATCTATCTTAGGACCGAGGCCACAGAGATCAATGTATCCGTAGGGATCTATATGTATAACTTCATAGGCAGCCATACACTTTCCATAGTCAAACGTCTCCTTCTTACGGAAGTACTCGGGCATTTTTCTCAGATATTTTTTGGTGTTTCTTACGTCGCCTGTTTCCTCCTTTATTCTTATAAGTTCCTCCACTGTCTCCTCCAGTTCGTCTGCTTCTTTCTTGTTCAACCACAACCCATCATTGTAGTCCTGTCCTTTCTTGAAGCTGTTATCAGGAACCAAGGCCTGATAATTTATGAAATCGAAGCCCTTACTCTTCATAAGACTGTATATATCAAGTAGGTCATCGTAGTTTTTGTTTAATACGACCGTAGAAAACTCATACTCAATATAATCAGCGAGATGTCTGTATTTATTCAGCTTATTTATTGTACTGATAACACTCTCAAAGGACCCTTCACCTCTTATAGAATTATGTTTTTCTTTTGTAGATCCCTCAACCGAAATAGTAATTCTATCCACGCCTACCTTAAGAACTCTCTTTGTGGTTTCATCATCAAAGAACATTCCATTGGTTATCAGATCTATCTCCAAACCAAGTTTTTTCGCAAACCTCAGAAGTTCCAGAGTTTTCTCCTTCCTTGCCATCGTCTCGCCACCAGAAAAACTAACATGACCTATTCCCCATTCTGCGGTCTGCTTCAATATTTCCTTCCACTGATATACTGATAGCTCATCACCACCTTCGTCTGCCTCGGGTATACCACACATCTCACAGTTCAGAGGACAAGAAAAGGTCGTGGCTATGTTTATTCTCTCCGGTTTCACGAGAGGATAATTCAGATGATAAGATAATGTCTTCAGGCAGTAATCCTTCAAAACCTGGAGCGTATTATCATACCTCAAGATATCACCTCTTTCGCAAAGCTTCTGGCGTTTATCTTAGGAAAACAAAGCATTAAGCATGGTCTGTCGCATACCTTTATCTTTAGACGGGTTATGAAAAAGTTTATACTTCGCCAGATCTCCTTTATGCCTCTATCTTTGACGTTCATGGGTCTCAGGTTAAAGGAAGGGCCTTTGCCACATACATCTACATTTCCATTCGGCTTGACATACATATATGCTTGACCTGCAAGGCATTGACCTTTACTGAACTTCTCTTTATTTTCAAAGTAATCAGGTATGTTTTCCAGTATAAAATCAGAGGTTCCTATCCTCCCTTTTTCCGATTTCTTTATCTCGATGAGCTTTTTCACAACTTTCTCCAGTTTTTCTTGATCCTTTTCCTGTATCCAGAATTCATCGTTCTCGTAGTCGACCTTGTTCATAAAAGAATTGTCCGGAACGTAAGGATGATAATTTATCTCATAGAGATCCTCTTCCATCACAAAATCATGAAGACCTATCAGATCATCGAGATTCTTACTATTTACTACAGTAGTCAGGCCTATCTTCAAATCAGATCCATTTTCTATTTTACTTTTTTTTAAGTTTTCAATCGCCCTTACAGCTCCTTCGTGGGACCCGCTGTCTCTTATGTAGTTGTTGGTTTCCTCGTTGATTCCGTCGAGGGACACAGAAATAAAATCAAGGTCTGAATCAACTATATCCTCTGCAGTTTCCTTGTCTACCTGGCGGCCATTGGTAGTCATATAAGTTGTCAAACCCTCATCCTTGGCGGTTTTTATACAATCGATCAAGATATCCTTTCTTATCAGAGGCTCGCCGCCTGCGAAACTCACTCCAATATCTCCCCACCTTCCTATATCTTTTATCAATTTCTTAAGGTCTTCGGCACTCATCTCCTCTTTTAGGTCAGGATTTTTCTCCTTTGTATTACAAACTTTACAGCCCATATCACATCTGTGCGTTAGTCCCAGGTTTATCATATCTGGCTTACAGACAGGTAGATTAGTATAGTAAGAAAATAATTTACGACCTACGTTTCCCTTATCCATTTTCACCACCAAGAGAGTTCAACAGTCCGACAAGCCTCCCCATTTCCCTCGCAGTATCTATATTTTCCTTAAGATCTTCTGCTTTAAAGTTGTCGGCAACGCTCATACCGACGCCCACTTCTTTTGCAACTTCTCCGGCCTTCTTTAGCTCTTTCTTCAATGTGTGAACTTCTGAGATATCCATCGCCAGTTTTTCACCAACTTCATTCCATATATTCAAGGTGTTGAATCTGATTTCATCAAAACCTATATCACTAGTCAGTCTGACCATATCAACGACTTTGTCGTGGTTCTCACTACAGAGAACTGTCTCAACAGCAAGATTGGGCTTGAGAGTAAAATCAAATACAGTAGAAGTAAGAAAAAGAAGTGAAGGAAGAGGTTGAGGGCCATCGCCCTTTCTATACCTCGAAAGATTCTCGGCCCCATTAACAGCCTTCTCAAAGCTTCCCTGGCTCCTTATTCCATCGTTCGTCTCCTTGTCTGGCCCATCTATAGAAACTGATACATGGTCCCAGTTCATTTTAACAATTTTTTTGGCCGTTCTATCATCGATAAGAGTCCCATTCGTCACGAGTTCACCCCTGGCCCCATAACTCTTTATTCTTTCCATTAAATCCAGGGCAAGTTCCTTGTCAATCAGCGGCTCGCCGCCACCGCATATATGCCATTCTTCCACACCGAGCCTCTCGCCCTCCTCCACCAAATCAATCCACTTCTCTCGAGAAAGTTCCTCGGAATAATCCACCTCATTTTCATTTTTCAGCGATACAGTTGGACAAAAGCCACACGAAAGGTTACAGTTGTTTGTTAGGTGTAGCTGTACTGTATAGGGAGGTTCTGTTTTCCCCTGGCCCCACCGAGCTATTCTCTTAAAAAGTTCATCCATGCTCCAAGAGATATTGGTCTCTAAGAATAAAAATATTAAACCAGGTATTAAAGAGAAATAAAATTTGTACCTGATAAAAAGTACAGCTTTCCAAAACTTTTATCTCAAAAAGGCTATATTAGAACCTATGTTCAGTAAAGAAGCTAAAATATTTGTGGTTTTATTTCTGGTATTTTCAGTGGTTTTAGTGTTATCGGGGTCCTTCGGCGAGATGGATTACAGTGTTCCAGGAGTAGATTTTTTACCAGATTTTCAGACCTTAGATGGAGGTAGGCTTGAGCTGGAAGTACCTGAAAACTGGGAAGAACAGAAAACAGAAGGTTTTCCTGGTAGATCATCGGATGTGGTAGTTCTCAACAGAGATGATGAAGCAAGAAAAGCCAAGCTTGCATTTTTCATAGAACCAGAAGTAAAAGAAAACGAGATCAGAGTTTCGTTGGATGAAGAGGAAGTCTATAGTGCAAGTATCTATGGAAGTCAAAGGATCGTAACCAGATCGCTTGAACTCGAGAAAGGCAAGAACAATATCTCTATAAGCGTCGAGAAATGTAACGAAGGTTGTTTTAGAATCGATCAAAAATCCCTGAAAATTCTAGATGAAAATAAAATCAGAGAAGAAAAGATATTCTTTTCAAAGAACTGGAAAATCAGCGAAGAAACCAAGGAAGTCTTTGACACAGGAGAGGTTCAAATAAACAGTTTTGCCGATTCAACAAAAAAAATAAGGATATCCTTCAAATTCTCCGGACCTCAACGAAAAGAGGAAGAAATAGGAGTATTCTACAACAACAAAGAAATCGATCGTTTTCCATTTGAAGAAGACTATAAACTGTACACAAGCAAAGTTCTGGAACTGAATCCCGGGGAAAATATAGTAAAGATAAACGTTCCAACAGGCGTATCTCTATTCGTCGAAGACTTCATAGTAAAGGAAGGGGTAGAGGATAAATTTTACCACGGAAAAAACTGGTATCCAAAGGAAGAATGGCACCACGAATCCCCGAGAGATCACATGGACTTCCACTGGATGGGAAAAAACGGGACTCTGTATCTGTACAACACACAGAACGAATCCACGGATATGGTCATGGGACTCGATATCAGTGCGTTTAATCCACCGAAAACTGTAGAGGTGAAAATAAACAATGAAAGGGTAGGTGTCCGCGATATAGAGTTCAGCCCAGAGGAAACGGTCCACAAAATATTCTTTGAAAATATCACGTTTAAAGAGGGAGAAAATGTAATTGATCTGAATTCTCTACAAGGCTGTGATATCCCAGCAGAACTACAGGAAAATCAAGATGAGAGGTGCTTGAGCTTTGCTGTTTACGGTGTTTCTAAAGGAAGAGCTACCGGGGATATAAGAGAAACGGTTATACCCAACAGATACTATATCCTGTTGGGTGTTTTTGTTCTGTTTATATTTTCCGTTGTCGTGCATTTGAAAAACTGGAAGATGCTCAAAGTACCCAACAAAAAAGTTCTAAGTGCTCTGTTTTTTATCTTCATCTTAGCAATGGCTTTCCGGGCTGTGCAGCCCATGACATACCAACTCTACCTCGATGAACCACAAAATGTTCAGGTTTCTGAGAGCCTAAGGGAGAAACAAGAGCCCCTTCTCTGTAGCTATGAAGGCACCGAAGAGGTCTGTCAAGAATACTACAAACCAGCAGGTTATCCATTTTATTTGAGTGTGCTCACCGCCTTGTTTGGATTTAATCTTTTTTTAATCTTCTGGAACTCCGTTATCCTGGGTGCATTATCATGTGCCCTAATTTTTGTCCTTGTATATATGAAAACGAAAAGGTTAGAGCTTTCGGTACTTGCTTCACTGATCTTTGCAGTTGCACCGATACATGTCCACTGGTCAGCTACTGCAGAAAGCTATGTAACTTCTTTCTTCTTCATACTCGTATCCTTAATCTCAACCTATAGGTATACAAACATCAAAAAATGGCCGTGGCTCCTCACCGCAGTCGCAACTACAATTTTTGCGGTAACACTCCGCATTGAAAATATAATACTTGTGCCAATCATCCTTCTGATACTTTACTATGAAGGGGGGCTCGATGACCTCTATTCTGATGACTACAGAGAATTAAGCATCATCGGAGTACTGTTGATATCAATACTGATTTATTCGAGGTTTATATTTTATTCAGTCAGAAGGTACATTTCCATAGTTGAGATAAATCCTTTCGAAATAACAAACTACCTATCCTTTTCACTTACAATGCCTATAACCTTGATAACGTTATTATTTGGACTATATCTATTGAAGACAGAAGACAACTCCCTATTCCGCTTCACAGTAATATGGACAGTTCTGTTTTCACCTGTTTTTCTGTTTCATACCGGAACAGGAAGGATGTTCATACCCCTGATACTTGTTGTTGCCTTATCCGCAGCTAAAATTATGTCATGGTTAATCGAAAGGATAGAAATGAAAAAACTCAGGCATGTGACCTTTTTAGCACTGATTACTTTAACAATTATCACAGGGTTACTTATACATCCTATAAATCCCGCGTCGAGGACAGAAGAAGGTAAGGTTTTACAGACAGAAACAGTTTCAAAACTGAGGAACGAAGTTCCAGAGGATTGTTTCATCATAACCGAAGCCCCTAGTGTTTTAACAGGTATCAATAGAAGAAAGATCTCAACCCAATATTCACTGGATAACAGAGATGAAATAAAAAATATGATAGATGAAGAATGTTTGTTTTACTTTGAAGGTATAGGCTGTGAGATAAACCTTGAAGTCGGTGGTTGGTCAAGGCGTTGTGAGGAAATGAAGGACAACTACCGGATGAAACCTTTCAAAAAATACACAAGTAATAACTTAAAATACACCTTACATGAAATCGAGGGCATTTTATGATAAACACCATCAAGGAAGAAGTAGATGAACTCTGGTCGAACAGAGGGAGGATATGGACCTTTGTAAAAAAGGAGTTGAAGATGGAGTTCGGCCAATCAAGACTGGGGCTGCTTTGGTCATTGCTTGAACCAGCGGGCATAATCCTCGTATTTGCAACCATCTTCCCTCTTGTAATAGGACTGGATTTCTATACTTGGGTTCTGTTCTTTATAGCAGGATTCATACCACATAGATTCCTCCAGGACGGTATAGAGTCCACCACAAAAAGTCTGGTAGAAAACAAAGGTATTTTGAACCAGGTAAACATCAAGGAAGAAGTAGTTCCCATCTCCTCCTCGCTGGCCAGTTTCATAAAATTCTCACTGGAATGTGTAGTATTCTTTTCTATAATATTTATCTCAGGTATAGTTCCCGGATGGTTAGCTCTTATCTTTCCCTTCCTCGTTTTATCACAGCTTCTTATGGTTATGGGTTTTGGTATGCACCTATCTGTTTCCTATGTGGAGACCAGGGATATAGATCACATATTAAAAGTCTTCTTCCAAGCGCTCTTCTTCTTGGCGCCCATAGTTTATAGGGTGGGAAAGATACCAGAGGTTTACAGGGGAATTTACCTTCTGAACCCTATCAGCAGGCTAATATTATTATACCAAGAATCCCTGCTACACCCACTGGGGGATTTCGTGAGCTACATACCTGTTCTAGAAAACGTTCTTTTGCTTCTTATCTTTTCCTTCGTAGTTTTTATAATCGGATACACCAGCTTTAAACGAAGAAAAGTCAAATTTATGGGTAAAATATGAAGAGAATAGAAATCAACGATGTCTCCAAGAAGTTTAAAATAAACAAAGAACTGGAAGACAGAAACGGAATTTTACAGAGATTGAAGGTCAAAAGACCTCAACAAGATACAATATGGGCTCTGAAAAACGTGAGCTTTGATGTCAAAGACGGTGAATGGCTTGGTATGGTCGGTGAAAATGGCTCAGGTAAATCCACGCTTCTGAAAATAATCGGAGGCATAATGAGTCCAAGTAGAGGCGAAGTCAAAAGAAACGGAAAGACTGTATCTATTTTAGGCCTCGGTAGAGGACTTGAAGAGGAAATAACGGCAAAGGAAAATATATACCTTTACGGTTCCGTATTGGGACTAAGTAAAAAAGAATTGGAGAGAAAATACGAAGACATAGTTTCCTTCTCCGAGCTATATGAGTTTATGAATACGAAGCTAAAGAAGTTCTCGGACGGAATGAAGCTGAGATTGGCTTTTTCCACTGCTATATACACGAATGCCGACATCTTTCTCAGTGACGAAGTTCTGTCGGTGGGAGACGGCGATTTTCAGATGAAATGTCTAAAGAAGATGGAAAAATTGAAAGAAGATGGAAAAACCATAGTTCTCGCATCCCACAACCTAAACGCAATAAAAAAATGGTGCGATAGAGCAGTCTTCCTTAACGACGGTAAAGTAAAAGAAATAGGTAACACAAGTGATGTGCTGAAGAAATATAAAAGATTTTTATCTTGGAAATCAAAAAACGAGGATCTTCGAACATTTAAAAAGGATATCAGGAACTCATTAATTGAAAATTTGAGATTCTTTGACGAAGAAGGTAAAGAAAGCTACGTCCTATCACAGAAAGAAGGTATCAGAGGTGAGATCAGCACAAAAAAACAATTTGAAATATTCAGGGCCGACTTTATGGACAGTGTTAAAGGGGATCTAGAGGCTTCTTTGTACTCAAAAAATGTTGAATGTGAAAAAAACGGATGTGTTGTTGAATTTGATATCAACTCGTTGATGCTGGATGAAGGTGAACATAGAATTTCACTTTGCTTAGATGATGAAAAAATTGATAAAGAAATTGAAATCGAGATTTTTGAAGATCAAAACGGAAAGAAACTACCAGAAACACTTATATTTCAACCAAGGAAGAGAAAGGGAGAATTCCCCGATGGTGAACCCTATATTTTTGGCAAGGCAATAGATATCCCCAAGAGGTTCAATGAAGGAGAAAGTTTCATCGTTTACAGGAAACTCTTCGGCCGTGATCAAATAGAAAGAAACTATGAAAACGCTGCACGTTTGACTGAAAAAGATGGATCTTATACAGTCAAAGAGATGCAAACAAAAGAAGCGTTAGAAAAATGTATGGAAGAAGAAGCCAGATCTACCCATGACACTCAATTAAAAAGAAAAAATAAATCATTAGTTTCAGAAAATGAGAAGGTAGAGGAATTTAAAGTTTATAATGGCAACACTGAATCCTATGTTCTCGAAGAAGGTGGTAGCATGAAATCACTGATCAAACTTAATGAGGAAGTGGATCAGCTATATCTTACCTTTCGGTCGGAGATCAACGGAGAGGTTCCGTTGAAGATATTTGGTGAAAGGAAAGATGGAAATGAATTTGTATTCGAGACAGATTCCCTTCTCCTACATGAATCCCCGTTTAAGCTTTCCGTCAAAGACTGCGATGGAAATGTCTTTCTGAAGGAAATTAAGGTTCATATATACGAAAACAAGAGGGATATTCCAGAAAAGGTTGTATTTGTTGAGGAAAAAAATCCAGAATCCTCCTTCCCTGATTCAAAGTTTCTACTTATTCAACCCCTCAAAGAGGATAGGCCCCGGGGCCCTGTGTCTGTAACAAAAGACAGAAAGATCCTCGAGGAGATAGAGAAGGGTTATATATTTGAGGGTGAAAAATTTAAGAAAGAGGTTAAAGGTAAAGAAAAATGGTGTCTACTCCCCGAGGAAGAAAGGAATGAATAAAATAGACTTTGTGGGCAGGGTCTTGAAAATTTTATCTAAGGATAAGAAAAATGTGATCGTTGTACCGGAGACAAAAAAACAGAAGCCCTGGAGAAATTCGGACTTTGAGATTTACAGTGAAAACAAAGCTGAGATAGACTTCGACTTATTGGTAGTTGATGGAAAAGAGATAAAAAATTTAAGCAAACTCGTAAAAAAATCTGAACTTTTAATACATTTTTCAAGCTTGGGTGAGAGTATAAATAAAGCAGAGACGATTCTCGACTCATTTCTTAATGTAAATATCGACCACACGAATTTTCCTGAAATGATAACTGAATCCGAAGAATATGACGACTTCAATGTGAGATTTTCAACCATATTTGGCGAAGAAAAGGTAACAGTCCTAGCAAGGAATGAGAAAGGTATAGAAGAGATAAAAAAAATTGCATGTGATCACAGTAATTTCTATCTGTCTTGGATAAGCTCGCTAAAAAGGGAAATGGAAAGAAAGGACAGAGAAATAGAACTCCAAATGAAAGATATAGAAGCTTTAGAAAAATACACAAAGGAGCTGGAGGAAGAATGGTCCGAGAGGCTTGAGGAGAAAGAGGAACAGAGGGTTAAGGAGGTTGAGGGGAAAGAGGAGGAGATCGAGGAGCTGGAGG
>Ga0207421_10001019_pt1 | contig 36483 bp, 30 predicted proteins | sample SodLakKL_010_SED_4_FD_187542 | JGI IMG/M metagenome (GOLD analysis project Ga0207421, IMG submission 187542) | Alkaline sediment microbial communities from Lake Tanatar, Kulunda Steppe, Russia - 8KL_010_SED (SPAdes) (version 2) | ecosystem: Environmental > Aquatic > Non-marine Saline and...
CGCCGTGAATGCGGTTGATGGCCATGGACTCCTCCACCGTGCGGGTCATGCGCAGGATCGGCAGGTACCGGCGGGTGTCGCCGCTGGCGGCGATGTTCAACACCTTGAGGTCCTCGGCATCCAGCGCCTTGCGCGCTCGGTGGTAGAGCTCGGTGACCTTGATCGCCATGGGGCTGTCGAGGAACACCATCTGCTGGCGCAGCCGACCCTCGTGATAGAGCACGCTCAGGTGGTAGAGGATCTCCTGGGTGCGCCCCACCGCGAAGGCGGGAATCAGCACGTTGCCGCCCGCCTCGTGGGCCTCCTCCAGCACCCGGGCGAACTCCTCCAGAGTCTCGTCCAGGGGACGATGGTCGCGATCGCCGTAGGTGCTCTCCATCAGCACCAGATCGGCCTCGTAGATCTTGTCGGGGTCGCGCATCAGCACCGAACTGGGATTGCCCAGGTCGCCGGAGAACACCAGCCGCTTCTGCTGGCCGCCGGAGGGAATGGTCAGCTCGACGATGGCCGAGCCGAGGATATGGCCGGCGTCGCGGAACACCAGGGTGACACCACCCGGCAGATCGACCGGCTGGCCGTAGGGGTGCGACTCGCAGAGCGCCAGGGTGCGCTCCACGTCGTCCAGGTCATAGAGCGGCTCGATCAGCGGCTTGTCGTTGCGCTTGCGCCACTTGTTCTCCCACTCCACGTCCTTGGCCATGATGAAGGCCGAGTCCTGGAGCATGATCTCCAGCAGGTCGCGGGTGCCGCGGGTGCAGTGAATCGGGCCGCTGAAGCCTTCCCGCACCAGCTTGGGCAAGAGCCCCGAGTGGTCCAGATGGCCGTGGGAGAGCACCACCGCATCGAGTTCCCGAGGCAGCTTACCGAAGGATTTCGCATTGGCCTCGTCGGCATCGCTGCCGCCCTGGTGCAGACCGCACTCCAGCATCAGCCTCCTGGAACTGCCGTTGCCGTCCACCTCGATCAGGTAGCGAGAGCCGGTGACTTCCTTTACCGCGCCCTGGAAGGTCAATGTCGACATGCTGTTGTGCTCCTTTGCCCGCTGGCGTGTCTTGCTTATTTACCCCTTGAGAACAGCATAATGGATCGGGGCAAGGGTGCGTATCGGCCATGACGATAAGTCACTGGCCATTACAGGAGTCATAACCAACGCGTCCCGCGCCGTGGTAGCGGCGCGGGACGCGAATTGGACGGCAGGCGGAGCCGCCGGACGCTCAAAACAAGACAGACTCAGCGATAGACAGGGAACCGGGCGCAGACGGCCTCGACCTGCGACTTCACCTCGGACTCGATGGCGGCGGAGTCTTCGCCTTTAGCCATGGCGTCCAGGATGTCGCAGATCCAGCCGGCGAGATCCTTGCATTCGCCCTCGCCGAAGCCGCGGGTGGTCACCGCCGGGGTGCCGATGCGCAGGCCGGAGGTAACGAACGGGCTCTGGGGGTCGTTGGGCACGGCGTTCTTGTTGACGGTGATATGGGCACGGCCCAGGGCGGCGTCCGCGTCCTTGCCGGTCAAGCCCTGCTTGACCAGCGAGAGCAGGAAGAGGTGATCCTCGGTGCCGCCAGAGATCACCTCGAAGCCGCGCTCGATAAACACGCCGGCCATGGCCTGGGCGTTCTTTACCACCTGCTGCTGGTAGGTCTTGAACTCGGGGTCCATGGCCTCCTTGAAGCAGATCGCCTTGGCGGCGATGACGTGCTCCAGAGGACCGCCCTGGCCACCCGGGAAGACCGCGGACTGCAGCTTCTTCTCGATGTCGGCGTTCCCCTCGGCGGAGAGGATCAGGCCGCCGCGCGGGCCGCGCAGGGTCTTGTGGGTCGTGGTGGTAACCACGTGGGCGTGGGGCAGCGGCGTCGGGTAGACCCCACCCGCCACCAGGCCGGCCACGTGGGCCATGTCGACCAGCAGGTAGGCGTCCACTTCGTCGGCGATCTCACGGAACTTCGCCCAGTCGATGATCTGGGAGTAGGCGGAGAAGCCGGCGATGATCATCTTGGGCCGGTGCTCGCGGGCCAGCTTCGCCACTTCCTCGTAGTCGATGCGTCCGCTCTCGTCGATGCCGTACTGCACGGCGTTGTAGTGCTTGCCGGAGAAATTCGGCTTGGCGCCGTGGGTCAGGTGGCCACCGGCGTCGAGGCTCATGCCCAGAATGGTGTCGCCCGGCTTGACCAGCGCCTGGAAGACCGCGCCGTTGGCCTGGGAGCCGGAGTGGGGCTGAACGTTGGCGTAGGTCGCACCAAACAGCTCCTTGGCGTAGTCGATGGCCAGCTGCTCGACGATATCGACATATTCACAGCCGCCGTAGTAACGCTTGCCGGGATACCCTTCCGCGTACTTGTTGGTCAGCTGGCTGCCCTGGGCTTCCATGATTCGCGGGCTGGCATAGTTCTCGGAGGCGATCAGTTCGATGTGCGCTTCCTGGCGAGCGACTTCCTTCTGCATCGCATCGAACAGGACGTCATCGAAACCGGCAATCGTCATGTCACGGCTGAACATGGGCGGGGGACCTCGCATCAAGGGGTAAAATCTCAGGGCGACATGATACCCCAGCGTCGAGGCGCTTTCACATGAAAGGGCATCATGCGGACTCACGGATGATTCAAGCACGCCCTGCGAGTCGCTCAGCGGGTCTCGACGCGCATATCGAACCGGTCGGGCAACGCCAGGGGATCGTCGGCCAGGCTGCCCAGCCGACTCTCGGCGGGCAGGGTGACGGTGAGCTCGAGCGTCTCGGCAGCGCCCTCCATCAGCTCGACGAGCCCGGAAAGCAGGGCCTGTACCTGGGGTCCGAACATCATGCCGAACCCCTGGGCCTGGGTGCGCGCCTGCTCCAGGTACTGGGCTTCGCTCACCCCACCCATGGCGGCCCCCAGCGTGGCCAGGCGCGGGAAGAGCCCCCGGTCGCCCAGGGTGAGGCGCACATCGCCCCCGAGCAGGGTAGCGGCTTCCAGCAGGGCCTCGTCGGTGAACAGCTCTGCCGCGCTCACGCCCTCGGGCAACAGCACCGGCAGCGTCACGGCATGGGCCAGGCGCAGGGCGTCCTCCAGATCGATGTGCCCCTCGCTGACGAGCCGGGTGCGTCCGTCAAGCTCCTCCCACTCGGCGTCGAAGGTGGCGTCCAGGCGCAGGCGCCCGCTGCCATCGGTGAGCACGTTGCTGATCATGCGCAGCCGAGTGCGCTCATCGGCCGGGGCCTGGTCGATCATCCGCGCCAGGTCGATCTCCAGGGCCTCGATCCACAGGCCGCCGCTACCGTCCTCGAGGTCACCATCCAGGCGCAGGTTGGCCAGGGAGGCCACCGGCCCCTCGGCAAGCTCGAGGTTCAACCCGGAAAGCGCCAGGCTACCCAGCCACTGGTCGGCCAGGGCCTCCTCGTCGCGCGGCGGCACCGCGCGACCGGGATCATTCAGCACCACCTGCTCGATATTCATCACCGCCGGCTCGTCCAGGAAAGCCTCCAGGCGAATACCCTCCAGGGTGACCTCGTCGGGGCGGTCGTAGTCGCCTCGGACGATATAGCGCTCGACCGAGAGTCGCTCGCCGTCGTGGCTCTCGAACCGCAGATCCTCCGCAGTGACACGGCTGCGCAGCAGCGCCGAGGAGATCTCGCCGATCTCGAGCGTTCCCTCACCGGCGAAGAAGCCACGCAGGTCGGCCTCGAGACGCTCGGTCGGGCCGCGATCGGCATCGGGGTCGGCCAGCGCCGGGAGTGTGATGGCGAGACCGAAGGGTAGAACCAGCAGCGCCGCGGTGCGGATGGGGTGGAACATGAGATCACCTCCTGTGTGATCGGGGAAAGAGGGCCTATGGAAACCAGCATAGCGGGTTCACGTATCGGTTTCAGACGGCCGAGGCCAACCGGGCCTCGAGCCGTTCGTTGACCTGCTCCAGCACCGCCAGACGGGCGCGACGCTTGTCGTCACAGGCCACCAGTGACCATTCGGCGCCGGACGCATGGGTGCGGGCGAACATCTCGTCGATGGCGCTTTGATAGTCGTCCCAGCGCTCACGGTTGCGCCAATCCTCATCGGTGAGCTTGTGGCGCTTGTGGGGGGTATCGGCGCGGGCCTCGAAGCGCCTGAGCTGCTCGTCCTTCTCGATGGCAAGAAACAGTTTGATCAGCACCCCGCCATGTTCCAGCAGTTGCTGCTCGAAGTGACGGATCTCATCATAGGCGCGCTGCCACTGCGGGCGGCTCGCCAGCTTTTCGACCCGCTCCACCAGCACCCGCCCATACCAGCTGCGATCGAAGATGGCGATGCGCCCATCGACGGGCAGGCGACGCCAGAAGCGCCAGCCCCAGGGCAGCGCCAGCTCCTCGTCGCTGGGCGCGCCGATGCGATGCACGCGGTACTGGCGGGCATCCAGCGCCGCGGTGATCCGGTGGATACTGCCGCCCTTCCCCGCCGCGTCGTGACCCTCGAAGGCGATCACCACCGGGATGCGCCGCCGGGCGATCTCCCGGGCATTGCTGGCCAGGCGCGCCTGGCCTCGAGCCAGGCGTTCACGGTAGGCGGCCTTGTCGAGGGGCTCCTCCACCGCCGCATCGGCGCGGCGCAGCGAGGGACCCCCCGCTGACTCGTCCGGCAGTGCCGCAAGCGTCGCCGCCGGCGGCTCGGGTGGAGCCTCCATGACCGCCAGCAGGGCACGACCCACCCGGCTGAGCTGCTCTCCGGGCTCGCGGAAGGGCAGCCGCTGCCAGGGCGCATGGGGTGCCTGGGTGTCGTCGCGAAGCGTCTTGCCGATCGCCCCGATGATGGCGTGCTGCCCGTGGCGCTGCCACTCGGTGGGCCCGGCCTGCCAGGACCGAGCCGGGTCCTGCTGCAGCTCGGCCAGGTGGTGGCGCTGCTCGCGCCGGCCGATGTCGTTCCATAGCTTGAGCAGCATCACCCCCTCGGCGGCCAGTTCGGCCTCGAAATGACGGATCTGCTCGAGGCGGTCCTGGAAGGCGCCGGCGGAGAGCCGGCGCTCGGCGCGGGCGAAGAGCGCATCGCCATACCAGCCGTGGATGAAGATGCCGATGCGACCGCGATCGGGTATCCGCCGCCAGTAGCGCCACCAGTAGGGACGCGCCTGCTCCTCGCTGCTCGGCCCCAGGGCGTGCACCTCGGTGTGGCGATTCTCCAGCCAGTGGTTGAGCCGGTTGACCACCTGCCCCTTGTGGGTCACCGCATGGCCGGTGAGCAGCAGGATGACCGAGCGCTCCTTCTCGCGGGCAAGGGAGAGCTGGGCATCCAGCAGCCGGTAGCGCAGGGTATCCGTCTTCATGTCGTCCTCTTCACGTCTCGCCCAGCAGGCCGAGGCTGGCCGCGGGCGCCTGGCGGCGCAGATCCCGGGAGAGCAGATGGCCGATGGCGCCGATCAGCAGCGCCCCGCCCAGCGGCAGCGCCAGCCACAGCCAGAGGTGCAGGCGCGGCGTCAGGTCAAACCAGGCCAGGTAGATGGCGGCGGTGGCCAGCTCCGCCAGCAGCGCGCCCATCAGGCCGCTGGCGAGCCCGAGGATGGCGAACTCGGCTCCCTGCACCCGGGAGAGCATGCGGTTGCCGGCGCCGAAGACCCGGAGCAGCCCGCTCTCGTGGGCACGCACCGGACGGCTGGCCGTCAGCGCCGCGTAGAGCACGCTGACCCCGGCCAGCAGCACGAAGACCAGCACCAGCTCCACGGCCCGGGTCACCTGGGTGAGCAGCTCACGCACCTGGCCGAGGATGGCGTCGACGTTGAGCAGCGTCACCCCGGGGAAGGCCCGCACCAGCTCGCGCAGGGTGGTGCTCTCCTCGGCGTCCAGATGGAAGGCGGTGATGTAGCTGTGACCGAAGCGCTCCAGCACGCCGGGCGGGAAGATCACGAAGAAGTTGGGTCGGAAGCTGTCCCAGTCCAGATCGCGCAGACTGGCGATCTCGCCGACGATCTCCTCGCTGCCGATGGTAAAGGTCATGGTGTCGCCAAGCGCCAGCCCGAAGCGTTCCACCAGACCATCCTCCACGGAGATGGGCACCCGCTCCACGCTGGGCTCTGCGGCCACCTCTCCCAGCCAGCCCTCGGCTTCTGCGCCGTTCAGCGCATCGAACCATTGCCCCGCCACCAGGCGGTTACCCTCCGGGAGGGTCTCCCGCCAGGTCAGGTTGAGCTCACGGCGCAGGGTGTTGTCGCCGCGGGCATCCGCCGGCACCGCCTCACGAGGCGACTGGTCGTTGATGGCGGTGATGCGCCCGCGCACCATCGGGTAGAGCGCGGTGCGAGCATCGGCGGCGTCACCCAGGGCGGCCTCGAACCCTTCCCGCTCGTGGGGCTGGATGTTGATGGCGAAGTAGTTGGGCGTGTCCTCGGGCAGCTGAGTCTCCCAGGTGGTGAGCAGATCGCCACGCACCAGGGCGATCATCGCCATGGCGAAGAAGGTCACCGAGAAGGCCAGCAGCTGGCCGAGGCTGGCCGTGCGCCGCCGTGCCAACTGGGCCCCGCCCAGACGCAGCGCCTGAATCAAGTCGGCCTCGCCGCCTTGGCGCGGCAGGCGAGAGGCCAGCCGCAGCACCCCCGCCAGCAGCAGCGAACCGAGGCCCCACAGCACCACCAGCATGACGAGCCCGCCGAGCAGCAGTCCCACCGAGAGGCCGAGATCGCCGGAGTAGAGCCACAGCAGCGCCCCGAACACGCCGCTGGCCACCGCCACCACCAGCCAGGCCGAGGCCGGCAACGGATCGAGCTCGCGGCGCAACACCTTGAGTGCGCTGACCTTCTTCAGGCGAATCAGGGTCGGGCCGGCGAAGCCCACCAGCACGGCCAGCGCGGTGAGTATGCCGAGCCACAGCGGCAGCGCCCCGGGGGGCGGCAGCTCCATGGGCAAGAAGGCGGTCAACAGCGCCAGCAGCCCCGCCTGGCCGGCCAGGCCCAGCACCGCGCCCACCGCCGAGGCCGCCAGCGCCAGCCACAGCAGCTGCAGACTGAATATGCGGATCAGCTCCCGCTGGGTGGCGCCGAAGCAGCGCATCAGCGCCGCGGTGTCCAGGTGGCGATCGACATATCGCCGCGTGGCCATGGCCACCGCCACGCCGGCCAGCAGCACGGCGGCCAACCCCGCCAGGCTCAGGTAGCGCTCGGCCCGCTCCAGGGCATTACCGAGCTGGGGCCGGTCGCGGCGCACGTCGCGCACCTCGACCCCATCACGGCGCAGCTGTGCCAGCAGCGGCGCCAGGTCGTCGATGATGTCCGGCGGCCCGGCGGCCAGCAGCTCGAAGGAGACCCGGGAGCCGTCCTGCACCAGGTTGGTGGCGGCCAGGTCATCGATGTGCAGCATCAGCCGCGGATTGAAGTTGGCAAAGCCGCCGGACTGGTCGGGCTCGCGCTCGACCAGCCCCGCCACGGTCAGCTCGGTTTCGCCCAGACGCACCCGGTCGCCGAGCTCGGCGTCGAGCAGCAAGGCCAGGCGGGGGGCCAGCCAGGCCTCGCCGGGGGCCGGGCCCCGGGCGACCACCTCGCTGCCCTCGCCCAGGTCCACGTGCACGCCCCCATAGAGGGGGTAGCGCCGGTCGACCACCTTGAGACTGGCCGGCTGGAAGGCATCCTCGAGGCTGACCATGGAGACCATGCCCACCTGGTCGCTGAGCACCAGGCCGGCCTCCTCCAGGGTCTGGCGCAGCTCGGTGTCGAAGGGCCGGCCCTGCTCCATCACCAGATCGCCACCCAGCAGCTGGCTGGCCTGGCGCTCCAGGCCGCGGTCCAGGCGATCCAGGAAGAAGCCGATCATGGTGGAGGCGGCCACCGCCAGGGCGAGCGCCACAAACAGCGCGCGCACGTCGGCGGCGCGCAGATCGCGGGCGAGTCCACGAGCCGAGAAACGGGCCAGGCGCAGGGCAGTCATGCTCATGCGCTCACCTCGTCGAGGCTCATCTCCTCCAGGCGGCCGTGCTCCAGGCGCAGGCAGCGGTCGCAGCGCCGTGCCAGGGCATGGTCGTGGGTGACCAGCACCAGGGTGGTGCCGGCCTCCCGGTTGAGCGAGAAGAGGGTATCGATGATGCGCTCGCCGGTATCCGGATCCAGGTTGCCGGTGGGCTCGTCGGCAAATACCAGCTCGGCGCCGGTGACGAAGGCTCGAGCCAGGGCCACCCGCTGCTGCTCGCCGCCGGAGAGCTGCTTGGGCAGATGGTCGAGGCGCTCGCCCAGGCCTACCCGCGTAAGCCACTCCCGGGCACGGGCCTCGGTCCCGGGTTGCGGCGACAGCTCCAGGGGCAGCATCACGTTCTCCATCGCGGTGAGCGTGGGAAGCAGCTGGAAGTTCTGGAACACGAAGCCGACCCGGCCGTTGCGCAGCCGGGCCCGGCCGTCCTCATCCAGCGCCGCGAGCTGCTCGCCGAACATCGACAGCGAACCGCCGGTGGGCAGGTCGAGCCCGGCCAGCAGCCCCAGCAGGGTCGACTTGCCCGCACCGCTCTGGCCGAGAATTGCCACCGTCTCGCCCGGGAACACCGAGATGGCCAGGTCACTCAGAATGGTGAGCTGCCGTTCGCCGCTCCTGACCTGCTTGGACAGGTGCTCGGCGTGTAGAATCGGTGTCATGTCCATGCGAGAGGTATCGTTCATGTTGAAGGGATTCCCTGAGATTGCGTTGCGTCGTTTCACCGCCTGGTGGCTCGCCCTGCCGCTGATGTTGGTCCTGGCGGCCGGCGCCGCCGCGGCACTGGCCGACGAGCGCCCCACCCTGCTGGTGATGGGCGACAGCCTGAGTGCGGCCTACGGCATCGAGACCGACGAGGGCTGGGTCAGTCTGCTGGAAGCGCGGCTCGACGGAAAGGCGCAGGTGATTAATGCCAGCATCAGCGGCGAGACCAGCGCAGGCGGCGCCAGCCGCCTGCCCGAGCTTCTCGGACAGCACGCCCCGGACATTGTTCTGCTCGAGCTCGGGGGCAACGACGGCCTGCGCGGCCTGCCGCCGGGGCAGTTCGAGGCCAACCTGCGGCGCATGATCGAGGCGAGCCTGCAGGCCGAGGCCGAGGTGCTGCTGCTCGGCATCGACATCCCGCCCAACTATGGCCGGGCCTACCGCGACGCCTTCACCGGGGTCTTCCACCGCCTGGCCGACGACTTCGACCTGCCGCTGGTGCCCTTCCTGCTGGAGGGGGTGGCCCTGGACGAGGCGCTGATGCAGGGCGACGGCATCCACCCCACCGCCGCCGGCCAACCGATCATTCTCGACAACGTGTGGCCCGAGCTGAAGGCCATGCTGGAAGAGAGCGGCGCCATGGTAGCGAAGGCAGACCGGGACTGACGCCAGGCTCATGGCGGCGGTGCCGGCGCCTTCTGCCACTGCTGCAGCGCGAGTCCGCCAAGGATCAGGACCAGACCGATCAGGGTGGAGGCCAGGATCGGCTCGCCTACCACCAGAAACAGCAGCAGCAGCGACACCGGCGGCGACAGGAAGATCAGGTTGGAGACCTTGGCCGTGCGCGACACCCGATGCACGGCCAGCTGCCACAGCACGAAGGCGATACCCATCTCGAAGAGCCCCACGTAGACGCCGGCGCCAAGACCCGCCCAGCCATGCCACTGAAGGCCGGGGCCCGCCAGCAGCAGCAGCGTCAGCACCGGCACTCCGACACTGAAGTTCTGCCACTGGGCCACCAGCGCCGGGCGATGGTCACGGGCGTTGAGCAGCCAGTAGAGCGCCCAGATCAGCGTCGAGGCCAGCGCCATGGCAACGCCGAGGGGATCGGCGAAGGCGACGTCGAATACCGCCCCGCGGGTGGCGATCACCCAGACCCCGACATAGGCGACCAGCCCCGCCAGCACGTCGACGCGGGTCAGCCGCTGGCCGAGCAGCGGCACCGCCAGGAAGGCCATGGCCAGCGCCCAGGTGTAGTTGAGCGCCATGGCCTCCTGGCCCGGCAGGCGATCATAGGCGCCGAACAGCAGGAGGTAATAGGCCACCGGGTTCATCAACCCCGCCCAGGCGGCGGTGCGCCAGCCGCGGCGCAGCGCCTGGCCGGCGAGCCCCTGGCGGATCACCAGCACGCCGATCAGCGCCCAGGAGACCAGCGAGGCGAGCCACATCAGTTCCAGCGGCGACATGTAGCCCAGCGCCACCTTGAAGGCGGTGGCCACGGTGGACCAGAGCGCCACCGCCCCCAGCCCATATAGCATCGCCTGACCGTCCCGGGTCATGCGGCTGGCGTGCCGGATCGGGTGCAGTAGAGCATTCGAATAGGTGACATGGCGGCCTCCCTGTCGCGACAATGTGAGCGAATCATCCTACCAGCGAGGAGACACCATGGCCGCACCCGACATCAGCCAGTCCCGCCTCTACGAGTGGCTGACCGGCGATGAGGACAGCCGGATGTGCAAGGACATTCCCGATGAGGCCTGCGATGAACAGCCGCGCAACTTCTTCCTGCACCTGCTGGCCGCGCTGGGCAACAAGCTGGCCGATGAGCTCGCGAGTGCCCGGCTGGTGCTGCCCTGGCTGATGGGGGTGATTGGCGCACCGCTGTGGATGGTGGGCCTGCTGGTGCCGATCCGCGAATCCGGCGCCCTGCTCCCTCAGCTGTTCGTGGCCGGCTTCATTCGCCTCAAGCCCGAACGCAAGTGGGTATGGGTGGCCGGCGGCCTGCTTCAGGCAGTCGCCGCCGCGGCGCTCGCCCTGCTGGCACTGTTCGGCTCCGGCAGCGTGGGCGGCAGCCTGGTGCTCGTCGCCCTGGTGGCTCTCTCCCTGGCCCGGGGGCTGTCATCCATCGCGACCAAGGATGTGCTGGGCAAGACCATCAGCAAGCAGCGCCGCGGCACCCTGATGGGCTGGAGCGGCAGCGTGGCGGGCGCGGTGACGCTGATCGCCGGCGGCGTACTGATGCTCTTCGGCGACCGCCCCGGGGAGCTGGCGCTGGCGGTACTGCTCGGCATCGCGGCGCTTGGCTGGGGGCTCAACGCCTTGTGCGCCGCACGTATCAAGGAGACCCCCGGTGCCGTGGAGGGCGGAGAGAACGCCTGGGAGAGCGTCAAACTGGGTCTGCGGCTGCTGCGCGAGGATCGTGATTTCCTGCACTTCAACGTCTCCCGGTCCCTGCTGCTGGCCAGCGCCCTGGCGCTGCCCTATGTGGCGCTGCTGGGCCAGCAGCAGAGCGGCACGGAGCTGGGTGGCCTCGGCGTGCTGATCGTGGTCTCCGGTCTCGCCGGCATGGTGGCAAGCCCGGTATGGGGCAAGCGCGCAGACACCTCCAGCCGGCGGGTGATGCGCGATACCGGCCTCGGCGCCACCTTCTGCTGCCTGCTGGCCGCCGCTATCGTCTGGCTCCCGGGCACCTGGAGCCAGACCGTGTGGCCCTATGCGCTGGTCTACGCCCTGCTGGTCATCATCCACGCCGGGGTGCGTCTGGGCCGCAAGACCTATATCGTCGACATGGCCGGCAGCGACAAGCGCGCCCTCTATGTGGCGCTCTCCAACACCATCACCGGAGTGCTGATGCTGGCGGTAGGCGGTGCGGTTGGCGCCCTGGCCCAGTGGCTCGGCACCGCGGCGTTGATGGTGGTACTGGCGCTGATGGCGCTGGCCGCCGCAGCCAGCGCCAGCCGTCTGCCCGAGGTGGAGTGAACGGGACGCGTTGAAATCCCGTGGCCGTCTGGCCATGATGTAGCCAGCTGTGAAGTGCCCGCCGCCGCCGCCCCACCCGGGCGGCCAGGACTGGATCCGCGACAGGAACGCCCAGAATGGAACGTCCAGAATGAAACGATCACCCCTGATCAGCCCGGAACTGCTGGAGCGCATCGTCGATGCCTCCGAGGACGGTATCGTGGTTGCCGAGCAGGAAGGCGACGAGAACATCCTGATCTACGTGAACAAGGGGTTCGAGCGCCTGACCGGCTACAGCGCCGACGAGATCCTCTACCAGGACTGCCGCTTCCTGCAGAACGAAGATCGCGACCAGGAGGGCCTGGTCGCCATCCGCAAGGCTCTCGTCGATGATCGGCCCTGCCGCACCGTACTGCGCAACTACCGCAAGGACGGCACCCTGTTCTGGAACGAGCTCTCCATCACCCCTGTCCATGACGACGATGACAACCTGACCTACTACATCGGCGTGCAGAAGGACGTCACCGAGCGCGTCGAGGCCCAGTTGGAGCTGGAACGCCTCAAGCTGGAGCTGGAAAGCCTCAAGCAGGAATACGGTCTGAGCTGAACCGATCCCGATGGCATGCGGCCAGGGCGGCTTCCGAAGCGTCCCTCTCGCAAAAAATGCGGCCAGAGGCTTGTGCTTCCCGTCAACTGCATATATACAGCGCCCAGGCGGCAAACTCGCTGCCCGGGCGCTTCGGGTTCCTCGCACTGAAACCGTGCACAGGGGACGAGAAGCGATAGTGATGCGTCGACGCTGTGTCGACACTGGCCATGGGAGGACGTCGCATGGGCCGTGAACACCTTCTCGAACCGAGTCTCGATGACGAGGTGGACGTTTCCGAAGCGGTGAACGATGAGGACTATGCTCGTCCCCGCGCCAGCCGCGCCGATACCCTGCGCGCCCGCCGGCGCGTGGAGGCGTTGCTCGAGGAGCGCCGCCTGCGCCGCGCCATCGAGGATGACTGGGCCATCGACGAAGAGGAATAGGGTCGCGGCTGGCCTTTGACCGCAGTGGCCACTATCATCGTGGCCACTGAACATCCTCCAACCGACGGGTTCCCATGGCGCAATACGTCTACACCATGAACCGGGTGGGCAAGGTCGTGCCCCCCAAGCAACACATCCTCAAGGACATTTCGCTGTCCTTTTTCCCCGGCGCCAAGATCGGCGTGCTGGGTCTCAACGGCTCCGGTAAATCGACGCTGCTGCGCATCATGGCCGGCGTGGATACCGAGATCGAGGGCGAAGCCCGACCCATGCCGGGGCTGAACATCGGCTACCTGCCCCAGGAGCCTGAACTCGACGACGAGAAGAACGTCCGCGAATCCGTCGAGGAGGCGCTGGGTGCCATCAAGGAGGCCCAGGAGAAGCTCGACGGCGTCTATGCCGCCTATGCCGAGCCGGATGCCGACTTCGACGCTCTGGCCGCCGAGCAGGCGCGCCTGGAGAACATCATCGAGGCCTCCGACGCTCACAACCTGGAGCGCAAGCTGGAGGTCGCCGCAGAGGCCCTGCGCTTACCGCCCTGGGAGGCCCGCGTCGGCAACCTGTCGGGTGGCGAGCGACGTCGCGTGGCGCTTTGCCGGCTGCTGCTCTCCAGCCCAGACATGCTTCTGCTCGACGAGCCCACCAACCATCTGGACGCCGAGTCGGTGGCCTGGCTGGAGCGCTTCCTCCACGATTATTCCGGCACCGTCGTGGCCGTCACCCACGACCGCTACTTCCTCGACAACGTGGCCGGCTGGATCCTCGAGCTGGACCGCGGCCAGGGGATTCCCTTCGAAGGCAATTACTCCCAGTGGCTCGAGGCCAAGGAGAAGCGCCTGGAGAAGGAGGCCAAGCAGGAGGCCTCGAAGAACAAGGCGATCAGGCAGGAGCTGGAGTGGGTGCGCAGCAACGCCAAGGGCCGCCAGGCCAAGAGCAAGGCGCGCCTCAACCGCTTCGAAGAGATGCAGTCCGGCGACTTCCAGAAGCGCAACGAGACCAACGAGATCTACATTCCACCCGGCCCGCGACTGGGTGACAAGGTCATCGAGTTCCATGATGTCAGCAAGGCCTTCGATGGCCAACTGCTCTACGAGGACCTGACCTTCACCATTCCCAAGGGGGCCATCGTGGGGATCGTCGGCGGCAACGGCGCGGGCAAGTCGACCCTGTTCAAGCTGATTACCGGCAAGGAGCAACCCGACAGCGGCGAAGTGGTGATCGGCGATACCGTCAAGATTGCCCACGTCGAGCAGTTGCGCGACGCCCTGGACGACAAGCAGACAGTCTGGGAATCGGTGTCGGACGGCCAGGACATGCTCAGCATCAACGGCTACGAGGTGTCGTCGCGGGCCTATGTGGGTCGCTTCAACTTCAAGGGCAACGACCAGCAGAAGCGCCTATCGGAGCTTTCAGGTGGCGAACGCGGCCGGCTGCAGCTGGCCCAGACCCTCAAGCAGGGCGCCAACGTGCTGCTGCTCGATGAGCCCTCCAACGACCTCGACATCGAGACCCTCCGTGCGCTGGAAGAGGCCCTGCTGGCCTTCCCCGGCTGCGCCCTGGTGATCTCCCACGACCGCTGGTTCCTCGACCGTATCGCCACCCATATCCTGGCCTTCGAGGGCGACTCACACGTGGAGTTCTTCGAGGGCAACTACCAGGAGTACGAGGCGGAACACCGCAAGCGGGTCGGTAACGACACACCGCACCGCATGAAGTACAAGCGCATCGACGCCTGATTGCTCGCCGGCCATGCTGATGCCTTAGCCCCGTCTGTTTTCTACAGGCGGGGCTTTTGCTTTCGGGTTGATGCTATTCGCTGGTTCTTTCCCCCTCCGCTCGTATTGCTTAAGGGATGTCTCGATGATCATTCTGCTCAACGCCCCGCTGAAAGCCGCCATGGCGTTTCGCCAGAGCATCGCCTACCTGCCCAGCCTGCTGTCGCTGGGCTACTTCCTGGTGGGATTGCTCGCGGTAGTGCCGCAGGACGGGTTCATCACGATGCCCGGCCAACTCGAGTTCGTCCGCTTCGACGACACCGACACCCTGCGTACCCTGCTCTCGACGCTGATCGCCGGCATGATATCGCTGATGGTGTTCAGCTTCTCGATGGTGATGTCGGTGCTCTCCCAGGCCGGCGGCCAGTTTTCTCACAAGCTGGTCTTCGGACTGGTGACCGAGCGCCACCATCAATGGGTGCTGGGCAATTATCTGGGCACCATCCTGTTCATTCTGATGCTCTTGATGGTACCGGAAAACGGCGATACTCCCGGCACATGGCGCTCCCTTGCCGCTTATCTGGGCACCGCCATGGTCATCCATTGCCTGGCCCTGTTCGTCTATTTCATCCACAAGACATCCCGGACGGTACAGGTCAACTCGGTGGTCGCGGGCCTGCATCTGGCTACGAGCCATTCGCTGGCCAAGCTGAAACTTCGTCAACAGTCGTCACGCTTCACGCGGGTATCTGCACTGAACTCCGCCTCGGTGTCAGGCTCGCAAGCGCTTCACAAGATCCGTTCGAGCCATACCGGGCACATCCAGAGCGTCGACTTCGCCAAGCTCACCGAGCTTGCCGCCACCATCGATGGCGTCATTCATCTGAACTTCTCCCCCGGAGATTTCACCCTGGCCGATTTCCCGCTGTTTTATGTCGACGCCCCCACCGAGCCCGACCGAGACTGGGCCGACCAGGCTCTCGCACAGCTGTCTTACGGCGAAGGCGAAGCGATCGAGGGTATCCACGTTCACGGACTGACGCAGCTGATGGAAGTGGCCGTGAAGTCGCTGTCGCCCGGCATCAACGACCCGGGCACCGCCCGTTTGTGCATCAATCAACTGACCGACCTGCTCCGTCTGCGAATGGATTTCGCCCCCTGCAACGCCATGCTGGATGATCAGGAGCAGTTGCGCGTCAGCTGGCCAGCGGAAAGCTTCGAGAACCTGCTCTACCGGGTGCTAACGCCGATTCTCCACTACGGCCGCGATGACGTGACCATCGGCTTGAGCCTGCTCAAGGCCGTGAAGAGCCTCTCGCTGTATGCATCGGACGCGGACAGGCAACTGCTTCAGGTCTATGCCGACCGCATCATCGCCACCCTGGCCGACGCTGCCGACCACCCGCTGGATCGGGATTTCATCAGCGCCCGATTGAACAGCGGGGAGCATCACCTGACGCTTCCCGACCGCCTCATTTACCGTTAGTCAGCGGAAGCACTCCCCCGGCGCCAGCATCCATCGATATATGCTAATAGAATTCTGGCTCACCCTCGGGCCGGGTCTTGAAGCGGCGATGCAGCCACAGATACTGTTCGGGATGCTTGCGGATAGCGTCTTCGATGACGGCGTTGACCCGGGTCGCATCGGCCACCTCGTCGCCGCTGGGGAAATTCTCCAGAGGGGGGAGATACTCCAGGGTATAGGTGCGGTTATCCGGGTTGCGGTGAAAGATCAGCGGCATGACCGGCGCCCCGGTCATGCGGGCGATCTTGGCGGTCAGCTTGACGCTGGCTGCCTCGATGCCGAAGAAGGGGGCGAAGACGCTGACGCGGCGCCCGAAGTCCTGGTCAGGGGAGTACCAGACCGCACGCCCTTCGCGGATACGCCGCACGGCGCCGCGCAGGTCACGCCGGTCGATGGCGGTGCCGAAGATGCGTGAGCGGGACCGCGTCATGAAGCGCTCGAAGAGCGGGTTGTTATGCGGGCGATAGACGACATCGGCGCTGAAGAACAGCGAATGCAGAGCCCCACCCAGGTCCAGGGTCGAGAAGTGCACGCCGATGACCAGCGCCCCCTGGCCCTCTGCCTGTACCCTGGCCATGTGCTCCTGCCCCTTGAACGTCACCCGGTGGCGCAGGTGCTCGGGGTCGCGGCACCAGCCCGTCGCGGTCTCCACGATGCCGATACCGTTGGCGATAAAGGTCTCGCGCACCAGGCGGCGATGTTGTTGCTCATCCAGTTTCGGGAAGCAGAGCCACAGGTTGGTCTCGACGATGTGCCGGCGGCGCTTGACCAGGCGGTACACCAGCAGGCCGAGGACGCTGCCGACCCACAGCTTGAGCCGCCAGGGCAGCCATGCCGCGGTATACATGGCGCCGATGGCCAGCCAGGTCGGCCAGAAGCGGGGATGCGCGAAGGAGTCGGGGTAGTGTTTCCGGCTCATTGGGGGGTAGCCCCTCCTTGACCACAAGGGCCCCCATGATAGCGCCTCGGCACCCGGGGCAGCACCCCGGTGAGCAAGGTGTAGCTGATGGTGTCGCAGTGGCGGGCCACCTCGTCCACCGAGAGGATCTCACCGTTGGCCGCCCTGCCCCACAGCACCACCTCGCTGCCGATATCGGCCTCGGGAATGTCGGTGATATCCACGGTGAGCATGTCCATGGAGACCTTGCCGGCGATGGCGGTGCGCCGGCCCGCCACCAGCACCGGGGTGCCGTCTACCGCGTGGCGGTCGTAGCCGTCGCCGTACCCGCCGGCGACGACGCCGATCCTGGACGGACGCGAGGTGATCCATCGACCGCCGTAGCCGACAGGTTCGCCGGCGGGCAGCTCGCGCACGGCGATGATCGCCGAACGCAGCGTCATCACCGGGGCGAGGCGGCGGCTCGCCTTGTTGGCATGCTCGAGCGGGTCACTGCCGTAGAGCATCACCCCGGGGCGATTCCAGGCGCCGTGGGCTTCCGGGCGAGCCAGGGTTGCCGGTGAGTTGGCCAGGCACAGGGGTGCGCCGAGCCTCTCGGCCAGGGCCTCGATCCGTGCCATCTGGCTCGTGAAGTAGCCGGTATCGCCCAGGTCAGCGGTGGCGAAGTGGCTCATCAGGTACAGGTCGCAGGCGTGGGCCGGGGCTGCCACCAGGCGCCGCCATACCGCTTCCGCCCGCTCGGGGGAAAAGCCTAGGCGGTGCATGCCGGAGTCCACCTTGAGCCAGACGGGAATGGGTCGCGCTGGCCGGTGGGCGAGCAGTGCCTCCACCTGCCAGTCGCTGTGAACCGCCATCCACAGGCCCAGCGACTCGACCCGTTCGAGCTCACTGGCCTCGAAGATGCCCTCGAGCAGCACGATGGGGAGGGTGATACCCGCCTCGCGCAGGGTGACCGCCTCCTCGATGCAGGCCACCGCGAAGGCCGGCGCGATGCTCTCCAGGGCGCGAGCGCAGGCCACAGCGCCGTGGCCGTACCCATCGGCCTTGAGCACGGCGATGGCGCCGCTCGCCGGGGCGAGAGAACAGGCGAGACGATAGTTGTGACGCAGCGCCTCGAGGTCGATATGGGCGATCAGCGGCCGGGCCATGGCAGTTCCTGGAGCAGCGGAAAAAGGGGAAAGCAGAACATGGCATTATCCATGGATGAACCGGCCACCTCATGAAAGAAACCACCAAATTCATGGTGGTTTCTGGTGGTTAGGCTCGAAAAATCATTAGCCAGTAGAGAATCATCAGGATGGCGACTGGGGCCGCGCGCCGATGTTCATCACCGGATCGTCATTGCCAGCTCGCGGCAGCTCCAGGGAGACCGCTCCCTCGCTGCGCAGCCAGGCATTGACGGCCTGGACCGACTCGGCGTCGAGCACACCCGCCTGCTGCTGCAGGCGTAACAGGCCCAGCACGTAGTCGTAGCGTGCCTCGGCGTGGTCGGCAATGGCATTGAACAGGTTACGCTCGGCGTTGAGTACATCGACGATGTTGCGGGTGCCCACCTCGTAGCCCGAACGGGTCGCCTCCAGGGCGCTCTGGTTGGACACGATGGCCTGGGCCCGGGCCTCCACCGTTTCCACGTCGTTGGTCACCCGGGTGAAGAGCGAGCGCACCTGCTGGACGGTATCGCGGCGCTGTGCCTCGAAGTCGTACTGGGAGACCTCCAGGGCGAAGCCGCTCTGGCGAATCTGCGCCTGGGTGCTGCCGCCGGTATAGAGTGGCATGCTGGCGCGCAGGCCGAGCTGGCTGGCGGAGTTGTAGCCGGAGGCGCCACTGCGGTCGTTGTCCGAGACGTCGTAGCTGGCGAAAGCCTCGACCCGGGGCAGCTGACCGGCACGGGAGACATCAAGCTCGCTGCGCGCCACCTCGATGCCGGCCTCGGCCATCTTGAGCATGGGACTGTTGTCCATGGCCAGCGCCACCCAGTCGCCGCGATCCACGGGCTCCGGCGGCACGACGGGGATCTCCTCGGCGAGGACATCGATGCTCTCGTAACGCTTGCCGGTGAGGCGTTCCAGGGCCTCGAAGCTGACCTGCATGGCGCTCTCCGCGGCGATACGCTGGGCGCGGGCCAGATCGAAGGAGGCCTGGGCCTCGTGAACCTCGGTGATGGCGATCAGCCCTACCTCGAAGCGCTCCCTCGCCTGTTCGAGCTGGCGCGCAATGGCGGTCTCCTGAGAGCGCCCCGCCGAGAGAATATCGTGGGCGCGCAGGATCTCGAAGTAGGCCTCGGCCACCTCCAGCAGCAGCTGCTGCTCGGCCGCGGCCAGGGACAGCGCCTCACGGTCGATGCGGCGCTCCGCCTGGTCGAGCTGGGCGCGACGAGCGGGATCATAGAGCGACTGACTGGCCTCCAGGTTCAGCCCGATGCTGTTGACATCGTCATCCTCGTCGCGAGACAGCTGATCTGGCTGGATCGTACCGCCAGACTGGCTCTCATAGGTGCGGCTGTGAGTCAGGCTGCCGCCGACGCTGATCTGGGGCAGCAGGGTCCCGCGCTGCACGTCGCGCCCCGCCTCCACGGCAAGGAAGCCCGAGCGGGATGAGGCCAGAGTGGCGTCGTTGTCGAGAGCGTCGCGGGCGACGGTCCAGAGGTCGGCGGCCTCAGCGGTGCCGGCCACGGCCAGCCCCACGAGGAGGACCAGCGGCCGAGGAACCAGGCGAGTCAGGGTCGGGGGGAGCATGGGCTTACGATTCCTGTAAGGGGCCAAGCTCTGCATGCTGGCAGGGCAACATGCAGAAAATCGGCAAGGGCATGATGCGCAGCGAACCAGGCAAAGACGACCTGCGCAGGGACCCTCGCATTGCGCTACGCGAAGATCGAATCCAGCGAGAGGCCCTGCTTGTCGAGCACCCGACGAAGCTTCTTGAGCGCCTCGACCTGGATCTGGCGCACTCGCTCGCGGGTAAGACCGATCTCCTCGCCCACCTGCTCCAGGGTGGCGGCCTCGTGGCCGCGCAGGCCGAAGCGTCGCACTACCACCTCCATCTGCTTCTCGGTGAGTTCGGAGAGCCAGGCGTCGACATGCTGCTTGATGTCGCCGTCGAGCAGCGACGACTCGGGACCCAGGTCGTTATCGTCGGCCAGGGTCTCGATCAGCGGCTTGTCGCTGTCGCCACCTACCGGGTAGTCCACCGACGAGATGCGCTCATTGAGCCTCATCATCTTCTTGACCGATTCCACCGGCTTGTCGAGGTGCTCGGCGATCTCGTCGGCGGTGGCCTCGTGGTCGAGCTTCTGGGTCAGCTCGCGGGCCGCCCGCAGATAGATGTTGAGCTCCTTGACCACGTGGATGGGCAGACGAATGGTGCGGGTCTGATTCATCAGCGCCCGTTCGATGGTCTGGCGGATCCACCAGGTCGCGTAGGTAGAGAAGCGAAAGCCACGTTCGGGGTCGAACTTCTCCACCGCCCGGATCAGGCCGAGATTGCCCTCCTCGATCAGATCGAGCAGCGACAGGCCTCGGTTGAGATAGCGTCGGGCGATCTTGACCACCAGACGCAGGTTGGACTCGATCATGCGCGAGCGCCCCGCCGGGTCGCCCTTGCGGGCCAGGCGACCGAAGAAGACCTCCTCCTCCGGCGTCAGCAGCGGCGAGAATCCGATCTCGTTGAGATAGATCTGGGTGGCGTCGAGGCTGTGGTTGCTGTAGCGATCCTCACGACTCAAGGCCTTCTCGAAGGCATCCTCTTCGCCGCCTCGGTTACCCGTGACGTCGCGATCGTCGTCCAGATCGTCGGCAGCGTCATCCGCCACCCCCTCGTCTTTCTCCTCGAGCGTATCGAGATTCACATCCTGAAGGTCCCGTTCAAGCATGCTCATCAATGGCTACCCTGTAGTTGCGTCCCGGCACCGATGCCAGACAAGAGCATCGGCGCGCCTGATTATTATTGTGTGACATCCCACCGCGGTGATGGCCAACGGTGCCACCGGGCGTATCAGCGGGACGGCAGGTAGTTCAGGGGATCCTGCGGCTGGCCGTTCTTGCGCACTTCGAAATGCAGTCGCACATCCTCGGCGTCGCTGTCGCCCATGGTCGCGATGACCTCGCCGGCCTCCACCACATCGTTCTCTCGCACGCGCAGGGAATCGTTGTGGGCGTAGGCGCTCAGATACTCGTCGTTGTGCTTGAGCAGGATAAGATTGCCATAGCCCCTGACTCCGCTACCCGCATAGACAACAATGCCTGGACCTGCGGCTCTGACAGGTTGCCCCTTTTGCCCAGCGATATCAATGCCGGCGGTGATGCTGCCACCCTCACCAAAACGGCCGACAATTTCGCCGTCAACGGGCCAGCGCCAGTTGACTTCGTCCACCGGGGTAAAGGTGCGCGAACTGCGGTCCGTCGCCTGACTGCCGCCGGCCACGGCGGTGCCGACATCCGGCTCGGGCTGCGCTGCGGGCTCGGCTTCGGCACGGGGTTCCGGCTCAGTCGCCGCCACCTCGGGAGTCGCCTCGGGGGGTTCCGGTTCACGCTCGGCCGCACTTCTCTCGGCCTCACCTCTTTCGGCAAGATCGCGCTCGCTCAGGTCACCGTCGGCACCGGGGCTGTCGTAGTCGTAGACGGGACCGGGGCCAGATTCGCCGGTGGCCACGCCAACGGCACTATCAAGCGCCGCCGGGCTGGGACCATCGGCCTCTTCCAGCGGCTGGGCAGAGAGCCGGCGCCCCTGCTCGGTGGTGCCATCGGGCAGCAGCCATTCCATGCTGCCGGCGTCCTCGCTGGCGGGCTGACCGCCCCCCAGCGGAGTGGCCACCACGCCGGAACCGCTGACGACGGCGGCAGCGCCCTCGTCCCGTGACGGCGCCTGGCCGTCGGGGTCCAGCACCAGGCGCTGGCCCGGCTGGATCTGGTAGGGAGGGCCGATGCGGTTGATGCGTGCCAGGTCGCGGTGATCCATGTTGTGGCGCCAGGCGATGCCGTAAAGGGTGTCGCCCGCCTCCACGGTGTACTGGGAGGTCGGCGTGCGCTCGCGGCTGGCGGACAGGTCGCGCACCTGCACCTGCGGCGCCTGACCCTGCTGGGCGGCACAGCCGGCCATGGCCAGGGTCAGTGCGGATATCATCATTGCCTTACGCATCGGAAGCATCCTCCTTGTTCGCCCCCTTGGGCGTGCTCGCGGTGGCCGGGCGCCGCCCGGTACGGTCAAGCAGTAGCACCAGGGCTAGACCGGCCAGCATCAGGGCGGCCACCGCCGGCAGTTGGGCCGACTCGCCGGTGAGCATGGCGAAGTCGTCCGGGGTGAGATAGCGATAGTCCAGCGGGATCATCTGGTCTTCGGGGCCGAGCTGATAGCGTACCAGTTCTCGCCACGGCCAGAGTACCGGCAACGATCCCACGATGAAGCCGACCAGCAGCTGCATGGTGGCCGCATGATAGCGGCGCAGCAGCCAGGAGAGCAGCCGGGAGAAAAAGAACAGGCCGATCAGACAACCCACCCCGAAGATGGCGATCAGACCCAGATCGAAGGTGCGAATGCCCTGCATCACGGTGCCGTAGAGTCCCATGGTCAACAGCAGGAAACTCCCTGACACCCCGGGCAGCAGCAGCGCGCTGATGGCGATGGCGCCTCCCACCACCAGTATCAGCTGGGGGCTGCCCAGCATGAGGATCAGCGGCATCAGCGAGGGCAGGAAGTGCGCCAGCAGCAGGCCTGTCACCAGCGGCAGAAGGTGCCACCATTTCCAGTCGTTGGGATGGCGCCCCACCACCAGGGCCGAGGCGGCCACCAGGCCGAAGAAGAAGCCATTGAGCAGCAGCGGGTGGTCGTCCATCAGCCACACCACCAGGTGGGCCACGGTGATCAGGCTGGCGGCAATGCCGGCCATCAGCGGGACGATGAAGCCCAGGTTGAGGTGGACGATCAGCATCGGCATACCGCCGCGGCGCCAGGCCACGAAGGCGCTGGGCCCGAACTGCTTGATGGTGTGGATCAGCTCCTCGTAGATGCCGGTCACGAAGGCAATGGTACCGCCCGAGACACCCGGCACCGCATCGGCGGCACCCATGCCGGCCCCTCTGAGAAAGATTCCTGCGTAACGCTTCAAACGTGAACTCCTTTCAACGAATGACACCTTCCAGCAGCGGCACGAAGCGCACCGATTCCAGACGCTGTTGTTCAAATGTATCGCCCTGGCGACTCACCCGGGTCAACCACTGGCGCCCCCGAGCATCGGCCAGGGGCGTGATCAGCACACCACCGTCGGCCAGTTGGGCCAGCAGCGGGGCGGGCAGCTCACCGGCACAGGCGGTCAGCAGGATGACATCGAAGGGGGCCTCCTCGGGCCAGCCGTGGCCACCATCTGCCAGGCGCAGCCTCGCGGCACGTGCCTCGAGCAGGCGTAGCCGTTCGGCGGCACGACGATGAAGGGCATTGATCCGTTCGATGGACCAGAGCTCCGGCACCAGCCGCGCCAGGATCAGCGTCTGATAGCCCGAACCGGTGCCGATCTCCAGCACCCGTCTCGGGGAGGCCTCCAGCACCAGCTCGGTCATCCTGGCCACCATCCAGGGCTGGGAGAGGGTCTGGCCATGGCCGATGGGCAGCGAGGTGTCCTCGTAGGCGCGATGGGACAGCGCCTCGTCCAGAAACAGGTGGCGCGGTTCGGCGGCCATGGCGGCCAGCACGCGGGGGTCACGGATGCCCTGTTCGGCAAGCCTGGCCACCATGCGATCGCGGGTGCGCTGGGAGGTCATGCCCACTCCGCGCACCAGCTCCGGCAGTTGTTCAGGTGAATGCATCCAACCAGCCCTGTACGTCAGCGATCGCCGCATGCCGGGTGAGATCGGTCTGCAGCGGGGTGATGGAAACGTAGCCCGCTTCCACGGCGGCGAAGTCGGTATCGGCGCCATCGTCGGCGTTCTCGCCGGCGGCGGCGATCCACCAGCGCACCCGTCCGCGGGGATCGCGCACCTCCAGGGGCCGAGTCGCCGGGCCTCGATAGCCCATCCGCGTGACCCGAAACCCCTGGATCTCGTCCCAGGGCAGGTCAGGCACGTTGACGTTGAGCAGGCTGCGCGGCGGCAGCGAGAGCTGGTCGGCGGCGCCCACCAGGCTCGCGGCCACCCGCCCGGCGGTATCGAAATGGCGGGAGCCGACCAGCGACATGGCGATGGCCGCCATGCCCAGGTTCCGCCCCTCCATGGCGGCGGCCACGGTGCCGGAATAGAGCACGTCGTCGCCCAGGTTGCCGCCGTGGTTGATGCCCGAGATCACCAGGTCCGGCTTCTCGTCCCAGAGCCCGTTGACACCCAGGTAGACGCAGTCCGCCGGGGTACCATCGACGCTGTAGAAGCCGTTGTCCATATCGGTCAGCGACAGCGGCCGGCTCAGGGTCAGCGAGTTGCTGGCGCCGCTCTTGTCGCGGTCCGGGGCCACTACGCGCAGCCGGGCATGGGGCACCAGGGCGTCGTGCAGGGCCCGCAGGCCCGGAGCGTGCACGCCATCGTCGTTGGAGAGCAGTAGTCGGCGCATGCCAGACTCCTTCAGAGGGTGGGGTGGGCGATCAACTCGCGCAGCACGGCGGTGGCGAAGGCGCCCCGCGGCAGGCTGAACGCAAGCCATAGCGCATTCTCGCCGCGGGTCAGGCATGGCTCCCCCAATCTCAGGCGCAGGGACCGCCGCGCCAGGCGAACCCCGGCCTGCTCGAGCCCGGCGCAAAGAGCAGGGTAGCGCTCGGGCAGCCGAGCCTCCCGGACCAGGGCCTCCTTGTCGGCAACCGAGTCACCGATGCCCCAGAGTATCCCGCTGGGATGCAGGTCGAGCCGCGCCGCACGGGCGTCCAGCTCGGCGTCCGGTGCCTCCGCGCGGAACTGGCTCGCCGTGCCGTCGAGGATCGCCACCTCGCCGGCCAACAGGCGGTTCCAGCTGCCGTCGTGGACACGCCCTGCCAGCAGCTCGTTGAACAGGAAGCTGCGCGCCGCCGAGAGCAGCATGCCGTCGCGGTCGTCGCGCTTGCGCCAGCCGCGGGCCAGCAGCGAGCGGGCCCGCGGCAGATTGCGACCGTCCGGGCCGAAGCGCTGGGGGCCGAAATAGTTGGCCACTCCCCGCTCCACCAGCTGCGCCCAGCGCGCCTCGAAGGCAGGATCTTGCGCCGCGGCCCCGGTGATGCGCAGGCGGAAGCGGTTGGCGCGATGCACGCCGCGCTTGAGCTTGCGCGGATGGCGAGCCTCGGCCAGCACGCGAATGCCGCGCTCGGCCAGTGCCTCGTTGAGGCCGGCGGGGGCCCCGCGACCGGGCAGCTGCACCGACAGCCACTGGCGAGTGACGGCGACGCGATCCTTCATGCCCGAATAGCCGACGTCGCGGGGCGCGACCTCGCAGAGTCGGGCCAGTTCGCGAACCGCCATGGCGGTGGTCAGATCGCGCTTCTCGATATTCAGCCACAGGTGCTCGCCTTCTCCCTCGGGGACGAAGTCGAGCACCTCGGCCACCTGAAAATCCTCGGGGGTGGCACGATACTCCCCCGCTGATGGCGGACCGAATTCGGCGTCGAGCACTCGCGGCCAGGTTGGCGGCCAGGCGATGGCATCCGGCTCCAGCCGGGGGGCGGCCTCACTCACCGGCACCCCCTTCCCCACCGACCCGCTCGACGGGCAGCAGCAGCACCACCGCCTCGGCGGCGATCCCCTCCCCGCGGCCGGTGAAGCCGAGCCGCTCGGTGGTGGTGGCCTTGACGTTGACCGCCCCACCCTCGGCGCCAAGATCCGCGGCGATATTGGCGACCATGGCGGGGATATGCGGGGCCATCTTCGGCGCCTGGGCGATCACCGTGGCATCCAGGTTCCCCACCCGAAAGCCGGCCTGGTGAACCAGGCCTACCACGTGGCGCAGCAGCTCGCGGCTGTCGGCGCCCTTCCAGGTCGGATCGGTGTCAGGGAAGTGACGGCCGATGTCGCCAAGGGCACAGGCGCCGAGCAGGGCGTCACTGACCGCATGAAGCAGCACATCGCCATCGGAGTGGGCGATGAAGCCGCGGTCGAAGGGAATGGCGACGCCGCCAATCATCAGGTGGTCGCCCGCGCCGAAGCGGTGGACGTCGAAGCCGTGGCCGATGCGCATCATCTCTCCATGTCGCCGACCCCTGCTACCGCAGGCGTCGACACTGTCTCGGCCGAGGCGGGCTCACTCATGTTCTGGGCGGCCAGGATCTGCCCGGCCAGAGCCAGGTCCTCGGGGTGGGTGATCTTCAGGTTGTCACGACGCCCGCTCACGAGCCGCGGCGAGAGCCCCAGCGCCTCCACCGCCGAGGCCTCATCGGTGACCGCGATACCGGCAGACGCCGCGGCGGCCAGGGCTCGGCGCAGCAGGCCATAGCGGAAGCCCTGGGGAGTGAGGGCATGCCAGAGGCCGGCCCGGGGCTCGGTGACCGCCACTCGGCTGGCGCCGTCGGCGCGCTTCATGGTGTCGGCCGCCGGCGCGGCCAGCAGCCCACCCACCGGGTCAACGGCCAGGGCCGCGTGCAGGCGCATCAGATCCGCCACGGTGACACAGGGGCGGGCCACGTCATGAACCAGCACCAGGTCATCGTCTGCGGCTTCTGAGGCGATGGCCTCCAGGGCCTGGGTGACGGAATCCACCCGCTCATTGCCACCGGACACTCGGCGCCACTCGGCGAACGGCACCCAGGCCGGGTCGAAGTGGGTGTCATCGGGATCCAGGCAGAGGCAGAGCCGCGCCACGGGAAAGGCCCCATACAGGCGTGCCAGGGTGCAGGCCAGCACCGGGCGGCCGGCGATCTCCAGGTACTGTTTGGGGCGGTCGGCCCCCATGCGTCGACCCTGGCCGGCCGCAGGGACCACCAGCCAGAGCACCGTGCTCATCGACCGGCCTCCAGGCTTACCGCCGGCGCCGGGTTGACCACCGGCATCGACTCCACTGCCACGCCGGGCACCCAGAAGAAGTGCTCGTCGGCTCGTACCATGCCGATGTCGCTACGCCCGCGCTCCTCGATGGCATCGAGGCCGGTCTTGAGGTCGAGCACCTCGGCGCCCAGGCGGGCGTTGCGGTCACGCAGTGGCTTGTTGGCCGTCTCCAGGGCGGCCACCCGCTCGCGCACCTCGCCGAGGTCGCGAATGCCCCCTTCACCCAGCCACAGCCGATACTGAAGCAGGGCTATCAGGACCAGCAGCACGATGGCCAACCACTTGAGCATGAACAGCATCCGTCACGAAGGGAAAACAGGAGCATTATGCCACTATCCCGCGGCCCGCTCACGTCCTGAACGGCAGCCCCTGCTCGGCAGCGGCACAGTAGGCACGCACCTGCGCCCGCTCTGCCTCGCAGAAGCGCCTTACGGCGTCGCCCAGGCGGGGGTCGGCGATATGATGCAGCGAGGTGAGCAGGCGCGGCGCAAAGCCCCGGGCCAGCTTGTGTTCGCCCTGGGTGCCGGGGTCAAAGAGAGCGAGCCCCCGCGCCAGACAGTGCTCGATCCCCTGGTAGTAGCAGGCCTCGAAGTGCAGGCAGTCGGCCATCACCTCGCTGCCCCAGTAGCGTCCGTAGAGGGTGCGCGACCCTTGCAGGCAGAGAGCTGCGGCCACCGGCTTGCCATCCAGTCGCGCCTGCACCAGCAGCAGGCTCTCCGGCATGGTAGCCCGCAGGCGATGGAAGAAATCCAGATTGAGGTAGCCGTGGCGACCGCGCTCGAGATAGGTGATCTCGTAGCAGCGAAAGAAGTGTGCCAGGGCCGTGGCATCGATCGCCTCGCCCTCCAGGCGATGCAGGGTCAGCCCCTGATCGGCAACGATGCGTCGCTCACGGCGGATCGCCTTGCGCCGCTTCGAGGTCATGGCAGCCAGGAAGCCGTCGAAGTCGCCGTAGCCGACATCACGCCACTGGAACTGCACCCCGTGACGAGCCAGCAGGCCGGGACGGACCGCCTGCCAGGCGGCCACCTCGGCCTCTTCGGCGAACAGCAGGTGCCAGCTGGAGAGCTCCGCAGCCTCTCCCTCCCAGGCCGTCGCCAGTCGCTCCCGAGCCGCCAGAGGGTCGATGCCTTCCGCCAGGGCCAGCCGCGGACCGGGCGCCGGCGTATAGGGAATTGCCGTCAACCCCTTGGGGTAGTAGCGTCCACCGATGCGCTCCCAGGCGTCGGCCCAGTTCCAGTCGAAGACATACTCCCCGAAGGAGTGATGCTTGTGGTAGTAAGGCATCACCCCCGCCAGCACCTTGCCATGCCACAGGGTGAGGTGGCGCGGCACCCAGCCGGTGGCAGGGCTCACCGAGCCGCTGGCCTCGAGGGCGTGCAGAAATTCGTGGCGCAGGAAGGGGTGGTCGTCGCCGACCAGAGCGTTCCAGGCCGCGGCCGGTACCGCCTCCATGGCGGGTAGTTCTTGCAGCACAAGATGAGTCATGGCGGCTCCGGCAGCTGACAAGTCATTGGCAGAAGGCCTACATTGTGCCCAGTGCCCGAGTCCCCTTCCATCTTCATCGACACACGGAGACGTGCATGACCGATGCCCGCGAACTTCAAGCGCGGTTCGACGCCCAGCGCCGCGCCTTCGCGGCCGAGCCCTATCCCAGCCTGGCCACCCGCCGCGACCGCCTGGCGCGGCTGGCCACGCTGACCCGCCACCACCGCGACGAGATCATTGCCGCCATCGCCGAGGATTTCGGCCACCGCGCCGCCGCCGAGAGCCGCCTGGCCGAGATCACCCCCGTGCTGCAGGCCGCCCGGTACGCCCGGCGCCATCTGCGCCGCTGGATGCGCCCACGGCGGGCGGCGGTACCGTGGCGGCTCAAGCCGGGGCGGGCCAGGGTTCACCGCCAGCCGCTGGGCGTGATGGGCATCATTGCCCCCTCCAACTACCCCTGGAACCTCGCCTGGTTGCCGGCGGTGGATGCCCTGGCCGCCGGCAACAGGGTATTGATCAAGCCCAGCGAATTTACCCCCGCCACCAGCGCGCTGATGGCGAGACTGGCCGAGCGCTACTTCGATGCCGAGGAGCTCGCCGTGGTCACCGGCGACGTGGAGACGGCCAGAGCCTTCTCGGCGCTGCCCTTCGACCACCTGCTGTTTACCGGTAACGCGCGGGTCGGCCGCGAGGTGGCGAGGGCGGCCGCCACCAACCTGACCCCCGTCACCCTGGAACTGGGCGGCAAGACACCCGCCATCATCGGAACCGATGCCGACCTGACACACGCCGCCGAGCGCATCGCCTTCGGCAAGTGGCTCAACGCCGGCCAGACCTGTATCGCCCCAGATCACGTGATGATCGAGGCCTCCCGGCTCGGCGACTTCATCGAGGCGATGCGCAAGACGGTGGGCGATTTCTACCCGAAGGGCTGTGCCAGCGACGACTACAGCGCCGTGCTGGGCGACCGCCAGCGGACGCGGCTCGAGGCGATGCTCGCGGAAGCCCGCGATCACGGCTGCCGGGTGGTTGACCTGGGAGAGCGCGTCGAACTGCCGGGCGGCGGCGTCAAACTGCCCCCCACTCTGGTGATCGACCCCACCGAGGGACTGACGCTGATGCGCGAGGAAATCTTCGGGCCCTGGCTGCCGATCCTGGGGGTGCGCGACTTCGACGCCGCCATCGCCCACGTCAACGCCGGGCCGCGGCCACTGGCGCTCTACGCCTTTACCGACGACGCCGAGTTGCGGCGCAAGGTCCTCGAGACGACCCACTCCGGTGGCGTGGTCTTCAACGACACCCTGTGGCACAACGCCGTCCCCGCCCTGCCCTTCGGCGGTGTAGGCGAGAGTGGCATGGGTGCCTACCAGGGCGAGGCCGGCTTCCTGCGATTCAGCCTCGAGCGCAGCGTCTTCCTCCAGGCGCGTCGCAACGCCGTGGGGCTGCTCAACCCCCCCTACCGGCGCTGGCTATTGAGAGTACTGGGGCTCTAACCCGCCGAGGGCGGTGCGGCGTAATAAAATTACAAAAAATGTGGACACCCCGCCGCGACCAGGAGGATTTCGGATTTTATTTTGGTAAACTTACCAAATTATACACAGAGACCGAGGTGCACCATGGCCACACCGACCCCCCATCTGAATGCCACCGTCGCCGACGTTACCCGGCGCATCCGCGAGCGCTCCGCCGAGCGCCGCGCCCTCTACGAGGCGCGCATGGCCGACCAGCACCGGCGCGGCGTGCATCGCGGCGAGCTCTCCTGCGGCAACCTGGCCCATGGCTTTGCCGCCTGCGGCAGCGATGACAAGAATTCGCTGAAGCTGATGAACACTGCCAATCTGGGCATCATCTCGGCCTACAACGACATGCTCTCGGCCCACCAGCCGCTGGAGACATTTCCGGAGACCATCAAGGCCGCCGCCCGTGCCATGGGCTCCACCGCCCAGTTCGCCGGCGGCGTGCCGGCCATGTGCGACGGCGTCACACAGGGCCAGCCGGGCATGGAGCTGTCGCTGTTCTCCCGCGACGTGATCGCCATGGCCACCGCCGTGGGGCTCTCCCACAACATGTTCGACGCGGCGCTCTATCTGGGGGTGTGCGACAAGATCGTGCCGGGGCTGTTCATCGCCGCGGCGCGCTTCGGCCACCTGCCGGCGATGTTCGTGCCCGCCGGCCCCATGGAGAGCGGCCTGCCCAACAAGGAGAAGGCGCGCATCCGCCAGCTCTACGCCGAGGGCAAGGCGAGCCGCGAGGACCTGCTGGAGGCCGAGTCCGCCTCCTACCACAGCCCCGGCACCTGTACCTTCTACGGCACCGCCAATTCCAACCAGCTGATGATGGAGATCATGGGCCTGCACCTGCCCGGCACCTCCTTCGTCAATCCCGGCACCGAGCTGCGCGAGGCGCTGACCCGCTTCGCCACCGAGCAGGCGATCCGCAACACCGAGCCGGGCGGCGACTACCTCCCCTTCTATCGCCAGATCGACGAGCGGGCCATCGTCAACGCCATCGTCGGCCTGCTCGCCTCCGGCGGTTCCACCAACCACACCCTGCACCTGGTGGCCATGGCCGCCGCCGCCGGCATCACCATCGACTGGAACGACTTCACCGACCTCTCCGCGGTGACTCCCAGCCTGATGCAGGTCTATCCCAACGGCCAGGCCGACATCAACCACTTCCAGGCCGCCGGCGGCATGAGCCTGCTGATCCGTGAGCTGATCGCCGCCGGCCTGATCCACAGCGACATTCCCACGGTGTTCGGCACCGACCTCACCGCCTACACCCGGGAGCCCTTCCTCGAGGACGGCAAACTGACCTGGCGCGAGGGCCCCACCGAGAGCCTCGACGCCGAGGTGCTGGCCTCGGTGGCCAGGCCCTTCGCCCCCACCGGCGGACTCACCGTGCTCGAGGGCAACCTGGGTCGCGGCGTGATCAAGGTCTCGGCGGTGGCTCCCGAGCACCGCATCGTCGAGGCGCCGATCAAGATCTTCGAGGACCAGAACGACCTCAAGGGCGCCTTCGAGGCCGGCGAACTCGACCGCGACGTGATCGCCGTGGTGCGCTTTCAGGGCCCCAAGGCCAACGGTATGCCGGAACTGCACAAGCTCACCCCCTACCTCGGTGTGCTGCAGGACCGGGGTCACAAGGTGGCGCTGGTCACCGACGGTCGCATGTCGGGCGCCTCGGGCAAGGTGCCGGCGGCCATTCACATGAGCCCAGAGGCCCTCGATGGCGGCCCGCTGGCCAAGCTGCGCGACGGCGACATCGTGCGCCTGGATGCCGACGCCGGCACCCTCGAGGTCAAGCTCGCCGCCGGCGAGTGGGCCAACCGCGAACGCCGCATCGGCGATCTCGATCACTATCACGTGGGCCTCGGCCGTGAGCTATTCGGCGGCTTCCGCCACCTGGCGATGCGCGCAGAAGAAGGCGCCGGGGTGTTCGGCGGCTTCGAAGCCGACGACCTGGCGCGTCAGGCCGGACAGATCCACGAAGAGGATGCCTGAGGACCCGCCAAGATGACCCGACCCGCTCTCATTGGCGGTGACTATCGAGAGCGTGGGACCAGGCCCTGCTGGCGCTGTTGCTTGAAGAGACGAGTTGACGATGACACGACCCGCGCTGATCGGTGATATCGGTGGTACCAATGCCCGCCTCGCCCTGGTGACCCCGGGCGCCGTCGAGCCCCAGCATATCCTCAGCCTGCCCTGCGCCGACTATGCGGGGCTGGTGGAAGCGGTACGCGACTACCTGGCACGGGTCGAGCACTCTGGCGAGCTGGCCCCCCGCGAGGCGTGCCTGGCTTTCGCCTGCCCGATCCGCGGCGACCGGGTGACCATGACCAACAACCCCTGGACCTTCTCCCGGGCCGAGGTCCAGGCGTCGCTCGAGTTAACGCTCTTCAAGGTGATCAACGACTTCACCGCCCAGGCCCTTGGCGTGCCCCACGTGGCCGAGGCGGATCGGGTCGAGGTGCAGCCCGGCGAGGCGGTGCCCCATGCGGCCCGGCTGGTGATCGGCCCCGGCACCGGCCTCGGCGTGGCCGGCCTGTTCCCCGGCCGTCACGCCTGGATTCCACTGCCCACCGAGGGGGGCCATGTCACCTTCGCCCCCACCGACGAGCGCGAGCAGAACCTGCTGCGCCATTTCCGCAACCGCTATGGCCGCGTCTCGGTGGAGCGCCTGCTCTGCGGCCAGGGGCTTCACGACCTCTATCTGGCCCACTGTTCGCTGAAGGGCGCCAATCCCGTGCATGCCACGCCCGCCGAGGTCACCGCGGCGGCCGACGTCGACCCGCTGGCCCGTGATACCCTGCTGCGTTTTCTCAAGATCCTCGGCGATGTGTGCGGCGATGCCGCCCTGACCCTGGGTGCCCGCGGCGGCGTCTTCCTGTGCGGCGGCATCCTGCCCCGGCTGCTCGACTGGCTACCGCAGAGCCGCTTCCGCGAAGCCTTCGCCGCCAAGGGGCGCCTGGGCGCCTATACGGCGGCGATCCCCGTGCACCTGGTTACCGCCCACTTGACGGGGCTGCTGGGCGCCGCCGAGGCCCTGCACAATGAAGAGGTTCAGTGACCCGACAGAGGAGATCGAATGATTCCCGCCACCCTGCGAGCCCTGCTCGACGACACCCGCGGCCAGCGCCGCGCCGAATGGGCCGACCGCGAAATATGGCTGGCCAACGAAGCCTGGGGAGAGCTGGCAATCTCGCTCCAGGGCGCGCAAGTCCTTCATTTTCTTCCGGCATCGCCTCACTCCTTCGCGCCCGAAAACAGGCGAATGCACGCCAGCGCACCGGGCCCAGGCGATAGTCTCGGAGAGATGGTAGCCGGCGGCTGGCTCTGGGTGACACCCACGCCCCAGGCCCTGCCCGGCGCCATCCGCGGTGGCATCCCGCTCTGCTGGCCCTGGTTCGCCGACGACCGCTATGCCGACGAGTCGGCGGACCACAGCGGCCCCTTTCACGGCCTGGCGCGCAAGGCCGACTGGCGTCTCGACGCCGTGGACGAGCATGAGGAGGGTGTGGAACTGCACCTTTCACCGCTGGAGCGCCTTCACAGCCAACTGACACCGCGACTGGTGGTCCAGGCCAATGCCCGCCGCCTGCACCTGGAGCTGATCACCGAGCACGTCGGCGAGACGCCGGTTAAGATCAGCGGCGCCCTGCATAGTTACCTGGCGGTCAACGACGCCTTCGCCTGCCGCGTCGAGGGGCTGGCCGGCGCCCGCTACCTGGACAAGCTGGCCGGGTTCGCCGAGCGCGAGCAGCAGGGGGAGCTGGGGATACGCGGCGGCCTCGACCGCATCTACCACACCAACGCCGAGCTCACCCTGGACGACGGCGCACGCCGCCTGCGAGTCGCTCGGCAGGGCAGCGACTCCGCCGTGGTCTGGCATCCCGGCGAGGCCCCGCCGGCGGACACCCCTGCCGACGCCGCCCGTCGCTTTCTCTGCGTCGAATCCGCCAATACCCGCCTCGATCCGGTGTGGCTGGTCCCCGGCGCCCAGCACCTGCTCGGCACTACCCTCTCGATGGCCAACGACTAGAGGCTGACGGCGTTTGACGTCTTCCTCGCCACGGGGGCTTCCCCGCGGTTGGCCCCTTCCTGGTCAGGCCGCGTTGTGACTGGCCCTGCTTGTCGCCTGCATGGCCAGGGCGGTATCCAGCATGCGGTTGGAGAATCCCCACTCGTTGTCATACCACGCCATGATCTTCACCAGGCGGCCATTCACCCGAGTGTGATTGGCATCGAAGGTGGAGGAATGGGGATCATGGTTGAAGTCGATGGAGACCAGTGGCTGAGCGTTGACGGCCAGCACCGGGGACGTCTCGGCGGCCCTGGCGACGATCGCGTTGATCTCCTCCCGGGTAGTATCGCGGCCGGCGGTGAACACCAGGTCGACCAGCGAGACGTTGATCACCGGCACCCGCACCGCCAGGCCGTCCAACTTGCCGGCCAGCTCTGGCAGCACCAGGCCCACCGCGGCGGCGGCACCGGTCTTGGTGGGGATCATCGAATGGGTCGCACTGCGTGCCCGGTAGGGGTCGCTGTGGTAGACGTCGGAGAGGTTCTGGTCGTTGGTATAGGCGTGCACCGTGGTCATCAACCCGTTCTCGATGCCCACGCTGTCGTTAAGCGCCTTGGCCACCGGTGCCAGGCAGTTGGTGGTGCAGGAGGCGTTCGAGACCACCCGGTGCTCGGCACCCAGCACGCCCTCGTTGACCCCGTAGACCACGGTGGCATCGGCGTCCGGGCTCGGCGCGGAGATCAGCACCCGCCTGGCGCCCGCCTCGAGGTGCATCGCCGCGGCGGCGCGCTTGGTGAACAGGCCGGTGCACTCCATCACCACGTCGACACCCAGTGACTTCCAGGGCAGCGCCGCCGGGTCGCGTTCGGAGAAGATGGCGATACGGTCACCGTCCACGCTCAGGCTGGCCTCGTCGTGCTCGACCTTGAGCGGGAAGTGGCCATGCACGGTGTCATGGCGAAGCAGGTGGGCGTTGAGCGCGGGATCGCCCAGATCGTTGATGGCCACCACCTCCACGCGGTGGCGGTAGCCATTTTCATACAGGGCCCGCAGCACGTTGCGGCCGATGCGACCGAAACCGTTGATGGCAATCTTGAGAGTCATGGGTCTCTCCTCCATGGCAGTGGGACTATTGTGAGGTTGTCGTATCCGAGGTTGAGCCGCTCGGCGGAGGCGGCGGCCAGCTGTCGTCTGATCTGTCCTCGGACTTGTCCTGCTATCAATGTGCCTCAAGGCAAAGAGGGACTCAATATTTTTTTGTTAAACTTACATCATAAACTCAATCCACCTCATAAAGTTCCGCGCAATCGTTGAAATACTACCGAAAAACTATCCAATAAGTAGTAAACTTACCGACAAGCAACTACTCTTGCGATACACCCTGCCCAGGAGACAGAGATGTCAAGCCAACCGCACCGCCCCCCGATTCGCCGCACCAAGATCGTCGCCACCCTCGGTCCGGCCAGCGACCGCGAGGGCGTGCTGGAGGCGATGCTCGCGGCCGGCGTTGACGTGGTCCGCCTCAACTTCTCCCACGGCAGCCCCGACGACCATCGCCAGCGCCTGGTGCGGGTCCGCGAGATCGCCGACCGTCTGGGCAGAAGCGTCGCCGCCCTCGGCGATCTGCAGGGCCCCAAGATCCGCATCGCCCGCTTCAGCGAGGGGGCCGTCGAGCTGACCGAAGGCGCCCCCTTCGTGCTCGACATGGCGCTCGACGGCCATATCGGCGATGCCTCCCGGGTCGGCTGCGACTATCAGCAGCTGATCGACGACGTTGTACCGGGCGATCGCCTGCTGCTCGACGATGGCCGCGTGGTGCTCGATGTCACCGCCATCGAGGGCCGCGAGATCCACACCCGCGTGGTGGTGGGCGGCAAGCTCTCCAACAACAAGGGCATCAACAAGCAGGGCGGCGGCCTCTCGGCGCCGGCACTCACCGACAAGGACCGCGCGGACCTCACCACCGCCGTCGAGATCGGCGTCGACTACCTGGCAGTGTCGTTTCCGCGCAGCGCCGCCGACATGCAGGAGGCCCGCGCGCTGCTCGGCGAGGCCGGGGCCGAGATCGGCCTGGTGGCCAAGCTGGAGCGCGCCGAGGCGGTGGCCGATGAGGCCACCCTGGACGGCATCATCGAGGCCTGCGAGGCGGTGATGGTGGCCCGCGGCGATCTCGGCGTGGAGATCGGCGATGCCAAGCTGATCGGCATGCAGAAGCGCATCATCAAGCGCGCCCGCACGCTGAACCGCGCGGTGATCACCGCCACCCAGATGATGGAGTCGATGATCGAGTCGCCCCTGCCCACCCGGGCCGAGGTGTTCGACGTGGCCAACGCGGTGCTCGACGGCACCGACGCGGTGATGCTCTCCGCCGAGACCGCCGCCGGTGACTTCCCGGTGGAAACCATCGAGGCCATGGACCGGGTCTGCCTGGGCGCCGAGCGCGAGAAGATCGCCCAGGAGTCCGGCCACCGCATCCACGAGGGCTTCTCGCGGATCGACGAGACCATCGCGCTCTCCGCCATGTACGCCGCCAACCATCTGGAAGGGGTGGCCGCCATCGCCTGCATGACCTCCACCGGCTACACGCCGCTGATCGCCTCGCGCATCCGCTCCGGGCTGCCCATCGTCGGCCTGGCCCACAGCGCCATCGCCCAGCGGCGCATGGCGCTCTACCGCGGGGTGGTCTCGCTGCCCTTCGATACCGGCGACATGACGCCTCTCGAGCTCAACGACCGGGCGCTGTCGCTGCTGATGGAGAAGGGCATCGCCGCCTCCGGTGACCACGTGATCCTGACCCGGGGCGATCACATGAACGCCCACGGCGGCACCAACAC
>Ga0207421_10001021_pt1 | contig 36401 bp, 31 predicted proteins | sample SodLakKL_010_SED_4_FD_187542 | JGI IMG/M metagenome (GOLD analysis project Ga0207421, IMG submission 187542) | Alkaline sediment microbial communities from Lake Tanatar, Kulunda Steppe, Russia - 8KL_010_SED (SPAdes) (version 2) | ecosystem: Environmental > Aquatic > Non-marine Saline and...
AGCTTGAGGATCGCATCAAAAAAATGCAGCAACAGATTATTTCATAAATACCATGCAAAAACCTGAATTATTCAGTCAGAACAGATACGATTTTTCCCGCGGACGTGCCCGCCAGACGGTGACATTGCCGTGCTTCAGGGTCCGAAACAATAGTATCATCATGCCCGCATTCGGCAGTTTTACCGGATCACACACTCTTCCGGACACCCCAGGTGCCCGTTTCTACATGATCACTTCCGGGTCGGTAATCAGCAAGGAACAATAATTTGAAGCGAAGATTTCTTTGCATTTTCCTTGCATTGAAGATTACATATTATATTCCGGTCTGCACTTTACTGATAAGCGTAATTTTCATATTGTGACGTATGATTCAGGCACAGCTTTTCCAGTGCCCGCCACGTCACCGGCACAGCATCATCCGCACACTAAAACACATAATTAAACTGCATCCATGAGTATGAGCGAACGGTTTTCTGAAAAACTTGACCAGCAAATCAAGGAACACGGTATTTCCCCTGCTGATGTTCAATCCCAGCTTGACCGGTTCCGGAAAGGTTTTTCCAACCTTGAAATCGACAGGCCGGCGACCATAGGTGACGGAATTCTTGACCTGTCAGAAGACCAGAAACCTCATCTGACTGAGCGCTTCCATCAGGCACAAAAAGAGGGAAGGGTTATGAAGTTTGTGCCGGCTTCTGGAGCGGCAAGCAGGATGTTCAAGGTGCTCCAGTCCATGCTAAATGAGCCGGAAAAGCTTACTCCGCAGTATTTTGAAGCGAACAAGGATCACGAAGATGTCCGGTTTGCCAAAACATTTCTGGACAACCTGGAGGTTTTTGCTTTTTATGAAGACCTGGTTGAAGTACTTAAGAAAGCGGGCAAGGATCCGGCTGAACTGAAAAAAAGCGGCGATTATCACACATTGCTGTCCTTTGTTCTCGAAAACAGGGGCCTGGGACTGGCATCACTTCCGAAAGCCCTGATCCCGTTCCACCGGTACGATGATCACCGCCGGGCTCCGCTGGAAGAACATCTTGCAGAGGCCATTGCCTATACACGTCCTGAAAACGGCTCCATCCGCATTCACTTTACCATTTCACCGGAGCACGAAAAGCTGTTTTACCAGAGGCTGGAGTCTGTACGCAGCAAGTTTGAATCTGATGATACCCGCTTTCACGTGGAAACATCCTTTCAGAAACCTGAAACCGACACCATAGCTGCCGATCCTGAAAATCAGCCTTTTCTGGATGATGAGGGAAATGCGGTATTTCGACCTGGCGGACATGGCGCACTGCTGGTAAACCTTGAAGAGCTGCAGGGCGATATCGTTTTCATTAAAAATATTGACAACGTTGTCCCCGACCGGCTCAAGGAAACTACCCATACCTATAAAAAGCTGATCGGCGGATATCTGCTCACCATTCAGGACAAGATTTTCTACTATCTGAAAGAGCTTGACCGCGGTGAAGTGCCGGTCCATATCCTGGATGAAATCATCGCGTTCCTCCGGTCAGAATTATTCATCGACCTGCCTGATGAGATTGCTGAAGCCAAAAAGCAGCGCAGCGATGACAAACTGGTGATTCGATGGCTGTACAACCGGCTGAACCGCCCTATCCGCGTTTGCGGGATGGTGAAAAATGAAGGAGAGCCGGGAGGCGGACCGTTCATAGTCAATCATGATGACGGTACAACATCCCTTCAAATCGTTGAAAGTGCACAAGTCAATATGGAGGATGTACAACAGCGAAAAATATTCGAGTCATCCACCCATTTCAATCCGGTTGATCTGGTCTGTTCTCTTCGTGATTACAAGGGCCATCCCTTTGATCTGCAGTATTATCGTGACCCGGAAACCGGCTTTATTTCGATGAAGTCCTATCAGGGCCGGGACCTGAAAGCACTTGAACTCCCGGGCTTGTGGAACGGTAGTATGGCTTTCTGGAATACCGTTTTTGTTGAAGTTCCCGGTTCTACATTTTGTCCGGTAAAAACGGTCAATGACCTTCTAAGGGAAGAACACCGGAATGAATCAGAGTTATACTGATGTTATAGCCATATCAGAAATACAGACAGTTTTGCGTATTGCTCTGTGGCTGATTCACACATCGTTGTATAACTAATTCATACCTCATCAAATAAATGGAGAAAAGATATGCCTAAACGAACAGCAAATGCCGAGTGGAAGGGTAAATTGCCGGAAGGAAACGGAACAATGGCTCTGGGAAGCGGAGCTTTTGAAGGAGCGTACTCATTTTCATCCCGGTTCGAGGAAGGGGTGGGCACCAATCCCGAAGAACTGATTGGAGCCGCACATGCAGGATGTTTTTCCATGGCTTTTTCCGGAGCCCTGGGCAAAGAGGGTTATGAGCCTCAGAGTGTTAAAACCACAGCCAGCGTTCACCTGGTCAAAGTCGACAGTGGTTTTGAAATTTCTGAAATCGACCTGGACTGTGACGCACACGTCCCGGGCATTGATGAAAGCAAGTTTCAGGAACTGGCCGAGGGTGCAAAAAAAGGATGTCCCGTCTCCAAAGTCCTTGCAGGGGCCAAAATAAACCTGACGGCACGTTTGAAAAATTAGAACTGTAATTCCGGTTCTGCACAGCAGACCGGACAGCAACGCTACCATCAGATTAAAAAAAGCCGGAATATCACCGGCTTTTTTTATTTTTAGACAGATCAAAGAACACCCGGCAGACCAAGATGACTTATGCCCAGCTATTTTCTGACAATCCGTGCCTTAGTTTTTTCAACCCTGGTTGCTATGCCGGCTGTCTGGACGGGCATGGCCGAAGCCCGTTTTATTGATATCGACCATCCTGTCAAAATGCCGGCTCATTTCCAGCACGGACTGATTTTTGTCGAGCCGGTCAGCCAGGATGGGGACACGCTGCGTTTTTTTACAGACACTGCTGATGGCAGCCTCATGTATGAAGATACTGCCAGGCGTCTTGAACTGACCACCACCAGCGCCATTATCAATGACCGCGAGCAGGAAGCCGCCTTTTTACCTCCTTTTGCTGATGATCATTACATACCTTCACCAATCATCTCCGACGGTCTGATTCCATTGCGTTCCGATGACCGAAAACCGCCGCACCACAGAGTTATTCTCAAGCATGGCAACGGTATCCTCGGAAGCACATGGTTTGCCATGCGCACATGGACGATCAACTTTCCGGAAGAAACCTTCTATGTGCAACCCACCGATGAAGATGCCAGAAATCTGGATCCGGGTGAAACCATTCCGATCAGTTTTGCCGAAGAAGACGGAGACCGCCGTTACCATTTTGCCAGATTACCCGTTGTCATCGGCAGTGATACACTCTCGCTGGTCCTGAAGACCGGCAGCAATATCATTCTGGATGAAAGCGGCAAAGAGCAGCTGGACCATCCGGACCATATCTTTCCAGCCGGACTCATTTCCGAATCTCAGTTCCGGAAATGGCGTGAGGAAAATCCCGACTGGAATGTTTTTGACGATGTCGACATCAATTATAACGGTGACCTGATCAAAGTTCCGGAGATACAGATCGGTTCGTACACTGCCGGACCGGTGCACTTTGCCGTCAGAAATGACGACGCATTCGCGGACTGGTTTTCACAATTTACCGACGAACCGGTCACAGGAGCTCTTGGTGCGGATGCTTTCAGAAGTGCACACATTACAATCGATTATTTCAACGCAGAGCTGATCATACATGATTGATATGCATGATGCCGGCTTCATTACGGCACGGTCAGACAACATACGGCACAAAACCGCGTTCGTTCTGCGGAACGGCTGTAAACGCAACACAGCCGTTATTACCAGTCAAAAAATCAGAAACTTACAATGACATCCCGCATCAATTTGTCCGAGTTGAACAAAGAACAACTGTCCGGATTCTGCAGCAGTCTTGACCTGAAAAAGTACCGGGCCGACCAGCTGTTTCAGTGGATACATCAAAAAAATGCGGGTTCATTTGATGAAATGACCAATCTGCCCAAAGAGCTGCGCAATCAGCTTTCCGGAATGGCAGAGATCAAAGGGGTGCAGACTGCCAGTGTCAACCGCTCGGCTGACGGAACAATCAAGTGCCTCTTCCGGCTTCATGACGACAAGCTTGTGGAGGCGGTGCTCATACCCGAGTTTTTTGATGACGGGGTGGCTGACCGGCTGACGGTCTGTGTTTCCTCCCAGGTGGGATGCATATTCGGATGCAGTTTCTGTGCTACCGGGAAAATGGGGCTGTTCCGCAACCTGACCATCGGCGAGATCACCGGCCAGGTGCTGTCCATAAACCAGATAGCGGAAAAAGAATATGGCAAACGGATCACCAACATCGTCTACATGGGCATGGGCGAGCCGTTTCACAACTATCAGCCGGTAGTCGATTCTGCAGAAATCTTGTGTGACCCTCTCGGGTTGAATCTCTCCCCCCGACGGATAACCATCTCCACGGTAGGACTGACCCGCTTCATTACGAAATATGCCGACGAACGACGCCCCTGGAACCTGGCCATATCCCTCCATGCCGCCGACGATGAAAAACGAAATCAGATCATGCCCATCAATGAAAGTCTGAACCTGTCGGCACTTCGCAAATCGCTTGAGCATTACCACAGCATCATGCATCAACCCGTCACGTACGAATACCTGCTCTTTGACCAGTTCAATGACAGTCCGGACGATGCCCGCAAACTGGCACAGATTGCACGCTGGGTGCCGTCAAAAATCAATATCATCATGTACAATGATGTTGAGGGTGTGGAACTGCAGCGGGCAAAGGAAGACCGGCTCAACCGCTTCATGTCCGGTCTGAGCCGGATGGGAGCCCGGGCAACTGTCCGGCGAAGCCGGGGGGATGACATCGATGCCGGATGCGGTCAGCTTGCCATCAAGGATCAGGACGGAAGAGGCAAAACCATCGATAAAAAAGTGCTCAGCTGAAACAATCCGCCCTGATACTCAAAACGGGAAATCCTCCTCGGGTTCTTCGTAATCCAGCTCCTCAATAACCGGCGGCTCCGCTTTGACGTGCACTTCATTACCGTCGATGTAGATCGCACGGTACGGACGGGTCGGACAAATATATTCACATGCCCCGCATCCGACACAATGCTCGACCAGAATCTCGGGAATTGTCAGCCCGTCCTGATAAGGAACCATCCGCACGGCCTGGGTGGGACAGTGTTCTGCACAGGCTCCGCACGCGGTATTTTCGGTTTTGACCACGCAATTGTCGAGCTCAAGCCGCACCACCCCAATTTGAGTCAGGTGCTTCTCTGCCATGGTCAGGGGCTGAATCGCACCGGTCGGACAAATCTCGGTACAAACAACACAGTCGAAGTTGCAGAAACTGGCATGGAAATCCATCCTCGGCTGCATCATGCCCGTGAATCCGTGTTCCAGAAATGATGGCTGCAGCACTCTGGTCGGACAGGCACTCACGCACAGCTGGCAGGCGGTACAGGCATCATTATAATGCTCCAGGCTTACTGAACCCGGCGGAGAAATGGGGAATTGTTTGTCCTCCGGGATGGTAGTTGGTTTGGTAACCTCCACATCGAGGTCATCACGGATATCAGGCTCCTGCTGAAGGCCATTCGCTCTCACAACACGTGATGCAGCAGAAAACCCGATAAAGTAGGATGTCAGCCCAAACAGGAAACTGCGTCGCCCGCTGTCGGAAGAAGCACGGGCGGCAGGGTCTTTTTCCGGCGAAGTTTCCGGTATTGCCGCATTTCCGGCGTCACCGGCGTCACCGGCGTAATCTGCATCATCCGCGTCGCAAACCTCCCTGATCACTGCTTCCGAGGGCGCTTTGTTCCGGGAAGGGAACCATTTGTTCTGATAATCGATACCCTGGCGCGAACAGATGTCCATGCAGTTAAAACAGCCTACGCACCGGGTAAAATCAATTTCGTTGTTTTTCAGATCGATGCACTGTGCTTTGCAGTTGAGTGAACAGTCGGCACAGCGGGTGCAAAGCTCATCATTGATCTCGATGCGATACATTGCATATCTGGAGATGATTCCAAGCAGGGTACCGACCGGGCAGACCGTGTTGCAGTAGAGCCGTCCGCGCATCAGAGAAAGACCGACAACCAGCATCAGCATCAGGGCGGGGTATATCAAAGGCAGGATGGTCATCTGCCGGGTCTCAACGTGGTAAAACGTGTACAGCCCGAATGCATAAAAGATATCTGCCGTTATATTGTTCAGCGCGTAATACACCGGGCGGACCAGACCGGAAAACATTTTCCCGAACAGGCTGAACGGATCCAGCAGATTGAGAAAAAACACGCTTCCGAATGCAAACGTAACCGCCGTTATGCCCAACAGGCTGTATCGCAGCAGGTTTTGGGGTTCTGCAAAGCGATAGCGGTTGCGGCGCCTGCGGATTTTTTCCGTATAGAAGCGGGATATGCGAGAACTGACATCCTGCAGGATGCCCAGCGGGCAGACGGTGGAGCAATAGATCCGCCCAAAAAGAAGTGTAGCAATAATTACAACCAGGAAACCCAGTGTCAGGAATCCGGTCAGTGTGATAAACTTCACCAGGGACGGCACAAACTGGATCCAAGTCACACCGTTGATCAGAGACGCGGACAACGTCTCCGCAAAATCGACAAACAGAAAGGCTGTGATCGTCAGGAAGAAAAGGGAGACGATAACCCTGGAAATTTTCAGAATTTTTGGGCGCATGACAACTCGCTGTAAATGATGCTCGCTACAACCGAAGCCTGTTAATATTCAGGTCGTCGAGTTCAAGTGTGCCAACACCCATTTCCTGACCAAGACGTATATGTCCCACTTCTTTGGGTTCTTTACCGAATATGAGGCTTGAAGCCGCATCCGCGGCAACCATATCGGTGGAAATCACCTGTGCCTCCCGGACGACAACATCCTCTTCGGAAACGCCGCGCGGACCGTTGCGCATCATGACACGATAGGCATCGACCACATTCAGATCAGGCTTGCGGTAGGTCGTGTAGTCTGTGATGCACTGATGCAGGTCATTCTGATGATAGTATCTGCGGTCCCAGACATTGCCCATCAGATTTTTCATGGATACGGTAATGGATGTGCCGCCGTGATGTTTCAGGACAGGCACGTTGATTACGACATCGGATTCCAGGAGAAGCTCATGCTCTTTGGCTTCCGTCAGGCGTTTTCCTCCCGGGATGGAAATATCCTCGTAATACCGTTCCGAGTTGGCGGGTACCACACGGGCTCCGGCATCAGACGCAGCCTTTTCAATTCCACTATTGCGGTAGCACGCGCGCCACTCATCACAAGTGTGATCAAATACGTATACGCGCCGGGCTCCGGCTTCAATACAGTGTTCCACGATCCGGCCGACGAGTGCCGGATTGGTATTTGCACCCATTTCAGGCGGCCGGTCCCATCCGATGTTCGGCTTGACCACAACGGTCTGCCCGCTGCTCACAAATGCAGACATTCCTCCAAGAACAGCAATGCCTTTATCAAACATTTCAGCTGCTCCGCCGCCACGCAAAGCGACCAGGTCATAAGGCAGACTGACTTTTGATTTTGAGAAAAGCGAAGTTACACCGCCAAAGGATGCGGCTGTACCGACGAAAATCCCGGCGCCAATACTTTTGAGGAGAAAGTCTCTGCGTTGCATGTGTTTAAATTATTTTTTCTTCAGTCGGTGCAAGGAGATGGCGAACTGTGCTATGAATCCAGTTGCTCACTTTTGCTTTAAATAATTCCAGCTTATTTCAAACCTGCGTCGCATATCTTCCACAGGTTTTTTCATCAGGAGTAATTGCCTTCCATGGCCTGCATATAAGGAAATATTTAATACATCAGATCCAGCGGGCACGGAAAGCAGTGATAATCCGGCTTTTTTTAATAACATTATTATATTAGCCTTTCCGTTAAATATAAGATAAAATTAAATGCGGGATAACAAAATCATGTTGTCTCTCTGACAGATGAACCGGTATTTACTGATGAGAGGTCATTATCACAGCTATGAAAATACTTTATTATGATTGTTTTGCCGGCATCTCCGGTGATATGCACCTTGGAGCCATGATTGATGCGGGTGTTGATCCGGATCACCTGGTGAGTGAGCTGAACAAACTGCCCCTGGATGGATTCAGACTCAATTTCTCCAGGGACAAGCGCAAATCAATTGAAGGCACAAGGGTTGATGTTATTATCGATGATGATCAGCAGACTGGAAACTCATCCGGGCAGCAGTATGGGCATGATCATGAACATTGGCACGCTCATGATCACGGTCTTGGGCACGATCATGAACATGGTCATGGCCATAACCATGTTCACAGAAACCTGAAGGATATCGAAGAGATTGTAAGCAAAAGCGGTCTGAAGGCATCAACGAAAGAGCGGGCAATGAAGATGTTTCAGCTCATAGCCAAAGCCGAGGCAAAGATTCACGGCATGTCCGTTGACGATGTGCACTTTCATGAAGTCGGGGCTGTTGACTCCATAGTGGATATTACCGGTGCTGCCATATGCATTGACTACCTTGCACCCGATCGCATACTGAGTTCACCCGTTGAGCTTGGCGGAGGAATGATTAAATGTGCTCACGGCACCATGCCCGTTCCGGCTCCCGCAACATCCGAAATCCTGAAAAACATTCCTGTAAAACTGGGTGGGACAAACCACGAAGCAACAACCCCCACCGGCGCTGCCATAATTGCCGCCAATGTGAATGAATTTGTTTCAAATCCGGCATTTACACCCGAAAAAACGGCATACGGAATCGGTCAGCGTGATACAGAGGTGCCGAATATCCTGCGGCTGATAATAGCAAGGCCATCCGGCCCGTCTGCAGATGCTGATTCCCTGCAGGCCGGCGCCGGCGCAAAACGGCAAAATCAGAAAATGGTAATCGAGTGCAATCTGGATGACATGAATCCGGAGTGGTATCCGCCTGTGCTTGAAATGCTGATTGAAAAAGGAGCAAATGATGCCTTTCTTACTCCATCGGTCATGAAAAAAGGCCGGCCCGGCACATTGCTGACCGTGCTTTGTGAACCGGAACTGGAAGAAGAGCTGATTGCGGTTATACTGAAAGAAACAACCACGATCGGTGTCCGGACCTATCCTGTGAACCGTACTGAACTGGAGCGGGAAAGCGTTACTTTTTCATCTTCGCTGGGCAGTGTTATCATAAAAAAGTGCTTTTACAACGGCGAACTTCTCAAATGGAAACCGGAATTTGAAGACTGCAGAAAGCTGGCTGAGCAACATCAATTACCGATAATGGAGGTATGCCGGATCATCCATGCCGAATTTGAAAAAAATACCAGGGAAACCTTCCATACCACTGAGAAATCGCAGTAACGTCAACCTCGGTTAAGAAAAATGAAAACTCCACCGAAATTCAAGTCCGGAAGCGGCAACATCATACAAAACAAGAGTCCGTTATGAAATCATCTTCACCTGCAATCGAAAATGACATCGACAGTAAATATGAAAGACTGCAACAGATACTCAAAGATATGGGAAGTATTGCCGTCGCCTATTCCGGCGGGGTTGACAGCACTTTCCTGGTTGCAGCCGCCAAAGATGCAACGGACAATGTTATCGCATTGACCATGAAACGACCTTATTTTGCGGAGTGGGAGCTGAAGGAAGCCCGGGACATTATTCGCGAGCTGGGTGTCCGTCACAAGGAGATCGAACTTCCGGTGGATGAGGAAGTTCGAAATAATGTTCCGAACCGCTGCTATTATTGCAAATCCAGCACCTTTGCCCGGTTCCGTGAAGAGGCCGCCAAAATGAATTTCGACACCCTTGCTGATGGCACCAATGCAGATGATGCGGGAGAGTTCCGACCGGGATTAAAAGCCATTAAAGAGCACAATGTCCGCTCCCCCCTGCAGGAAGCCGGCCTGACGAAAGATGAAATCCGGCTTTTGTCCCGCAACATGGGATTGCCCGACTGGGACAAACCGGCCAACACCTGCCTGGTTACCCGGATTCCCTACAACACCTATGTCCGCGATGAAGATCTGCGCATGATCGAGCAGGCAGAGCGTGTTCTGATTGATCACGGATTCCGGAAGGTGCGCGTGCGCAAGCATGATGACCTGGCACGCATTGAGGTCAACCAGGAATTGACCGGCAAACTGCTGGAACAGGAAATGGCAGACGAAATTACTTCCCAACTGAAAAACATCGGTTTTACGTATATTTCGGTGGATTTGCAGGGGTACAAGACAGGGAGCATGGATCAGAATATTGCAAAAAAAAGCAATGGATAAGAAAAAACTGAAAAAACTGCTGGAGGATGTTCAGGAGGGGTCAACGGATATCGACCGGGCCATGGAGCATCTTGACGATCTGACCTACAAAAATCTGGACTTTGCCAAAATTGACAATCACAGGGAAATCCGGACCGGCTATCCTGAAGTAATTTTCGGTCAGGGTAAAACACCGGAACAGCTGCGTGAGATCATCTCCTTCATGATTTCCAAAGAGAGCAATATACTGGCGACACGCGTCGATCCGGAAGTGTCCGGGTACGTCAGCGACCTCTCACCCGATATCCAATATCACAAACTGGCCCGCTGCCTGACCATCCGCAAAAAACCTGCGGAAAAAACCGCTGAGTCCATTGCTGTAGTCACAGCCGGTACCGGAGACCTACCGGTTGCCGAAGAAGCCTGCGTTACGGCAGAAATTTTTGACAACCGTGTAGAGCGATTTTTTGATGTGGGCGTTGCCGGAGTGCACAGACTGTATGACAATCTTGATGATATCCGGAAGTGCCGGGTTGTCGTCGTTGTTGCAGGAATGGAAGGTGCCCTCCCAAGTCTGGTTGGCGGACTGGTTGACAAACCGGTGATAGCCGTACCCACAAGTATCGGGTACGGAGCCAATTTTTCGGGATTATCCGCCCTGCTTGGCATGCTGACCAGCTGTGCAGCCGGCGTCAGTGTCGTCAACATTGACAACGGTTTCGGGGCCGGCTATCTCGCTGGCATGATCAACAAGCTGTGAACAGACCGGATGTCCGCCGGGCATAAGTGAGAAACGGTCAAAACTCCGGTCAGTTTGGCTTTCCGGCAGAAACCACTTCCCGCCACATTTCCGTCTTGTAGGCCGTGCGCGACTCACTAGTCCGGGCAAAATAATCGGAAAGCTCATCATCCGTCAGATCGGGGTGCGCTATTCGCGCCAGCTCCATTCCCACCGATCCTTCTATGTCACCAAGACGATCATAGTAATCTATGGTGCTGTAGGTATATTCCCGTGATGCACCGCCGGGCTTGACCATGGAATACATCACCCAGCTGTTCAGAATATCCTGATCGATCCGAACATAATGGATTGGCTTCCAGAAATCCAGTTCCATCGCTTCGTGTTCACCGGAAGCATCTCGGGCGTCCATGTAATTCTTGGTGATGTATTTTCCTTCGGGTCCGGACGCCCCCTCCGGCAGAGCAGCACCGTCCATGCTCCAGATTTCGCTGTTCACCCTGGTGAAACCGTCATACATCTGTTTTTTCAGCGTTTCCGGATCATCACCGGTATGGACCGCTGCAACCAGCTCATCCTGAAGTTCGCCGTACAGCGCCGAAAAATCATCGGTGGTGGTAATTGTGACAAACTGATAGTCTGCCGTATACCCGGTTACCAGCGCATCATAAACATGCCATGCGGTGATGTCACCCTGCTCCATGCGTTTCTGCTGGACCGGCTTCCATAGCTCATCCATAAGTGTGACAAAGTCCTGCTGCTGTCCCGGCTGAACCGCATAATAATCTATCTGGAGGTAGACAGTGCTGTTTTCCTGTGTCTCTGCGGATGCTTTATTCGTAAATCCGGCAGCCGCAAATGCCAGACATACCGTCATCAAGCCAACTGCCAGGAGTGAGAATGTACTGCTTATTTTTCCGGTTTGTGAAAACATGCTTATGGTCCGGTTGTCCTGTTCCTTCATATGTCCCTGTTGTTTTAAAATTATTGTTGCTGATAAAGGTTGCTGACAGAATATATCCTGTACGGCAATATCTTACAAAATTTCTGCGGACAATGTTATATTTCCGGTCAAACAACCCGTTGATAAACTCCATATACCATGACTGTACATACTTCTTCTTTCAGAATTCCGTTTCTGCCGGCCATCCTTGCCGGATGTGTCTGTTTTCTGGCTGTGTCACTTACCGGCTGCAACTCATCAAACGATAACGACGAATACGCAACAGATATGGAACGCAAAGACTTTGCCATTGTTCTGCATGGCGGCGCCGGAGTTATTGACCGCGACATCGACCCGGACGTCAGAGACGGCTACCTGGCATCACTGGAAAAGGCGCTTGAGACCGGCCGGGATCTGCTCGATAACGGCGGGAGCAGTCTGGATGCCGTAGAACAGGTCATCCGAATTCTTGAGGATGATGAGCGGTTCAATGCCGGCAAAGGTGCGGTTTTCACCAGTGAAGAGCGCCATGAGCTGGATGCATCCATTATGGATGGCAGAGATCTGGATGCGGGTGCGGTCACAGGTGTGCGTACCGTCCGGAACCCGATATCCCTTGCGAGGAAAGTCATGGAGGAGAGCCGCCACGTCATGTTTGCAGCCGACGGAGCAGAGCTTTTTGCCGATGAAACCGATGTGGAACGGGTTGAGAACAGCTATTTCAGTACCGATCGGCGCAGGGAACAGCTCAGAAATGCAAGAGAGCAGGCTTCCGTCATTCTTGATCACAGTGACGACCAAAAAGACAAATTCAGTACGGTCGGAGTAGCGGCGCTGGACCGCGACGGAAACCTTGCAGCCGGAACATCTACCGGCGGTATGACCAACAAGAAACCGGGCCGCATAGGCGATTCTCCTGTCATTGCGGCCGGAACCTATGCCGACAACAACAGCTGTGCCGTTTCCGCAACCGGACACGGGGAAAAGTTTATCAGAAATGCGGTCGCCTATCAGGTTTGCGCCATCATGGAGTATCAGGGGGCATCGCTGGAAGAAGCCTCCCGTATTGTGATCCGGGAAAAGCTGGAGGAGGGTGACGGGGGCATCATAGCCATTGATAAAAACGGAAATATTGTTATGGAATTCAGTTCACCCGGCATGTTCCGCGGAGCCGCTGATTCCGGAGGTTTGTTTGAAGTTGCCATCTGGGAATAGATGTACTCAGGCTGATTCGTCAGCCACTGGATAGGCCTGCTCAATGGTGCTTTGCAGCTCCGCTTTGATTTCCGGAGTTGTAAATGCATGATGAACAGCTTCCAGATTGCACCGCCGGATGTGCTCCAGACCCCACCCGAAATGTGATCTCATGACCTGGTACTCTTCCTCCAGTGTGACATTGGAGACCGTTCTGTTGTCCGTGTTGATACTCATTGACACCCCGGACTGATACATTTTGTCGGCCGAGTGATTCTCAATCCGGTCGAAGACATCGGTCTGAATGTTGCTGGTCGGACAAACTTCAAGGTGAATATTGTTCTCACAAAGATGAGCGATCAGGCCGGGGTCTTCAGCACTGCGGACGCCGTGTCCTATCCGGTCGGGCCGGAAATATTCCAGCGTCTCCCAGACACTCTCAGGACCTTTTGCCTCTCCGGCATGTGCTGTGCGCGGAATTCCGTTTTTCCTTGCATACCGAAACGCACTGATGTGATTGTCAATCGGATACCCTGCTTCATCAGCGGCAATATCGAACCCGGCTGCATTTTTATTCAGAAACTGTGCGGCAAGTTCAGCCGTCTCCATGCTTTGATCTTCGTTGTAATGACGAAGTGTACTCAAAATCAGTCCGGCCCGGATACCCGTACGCTGCATCCCCTCCTCTACAGCATCATTGACCGTTTCTACTACTTTGTATGAAGAAAGTCCCCGGGCAGTATGGAGCAATGGGCCAAAGCGAATCTCAGCATAAATCACATTCTCGGCCTTAAGCTGATCGAACAGATCTGATGTAGCCAGGTGGAGATGATCTTCGGTCTGTATCAGTTCCACAGCCCGGAATGCCCTGGTGAGATAATCAGCCAGATTGGCACATTTCGGAGGAGCCACATAAGCATCTCTGAATTGAGCGGGTGTAACCGAGGGATTGATCTTCGAAATGACATCATAACTCAGCGAACAGTCCAGATGGAGATGCAGCTCAACTTTGGGAAGGGCAGTAACATTCATTTCGAAGGTGCTCTGTTGACATTGAAAGGGTATTAAAAGTAACAAGTTTTATTCTACCAAGACAAGCGGGAGTTTCTACGAAAAAAAAAGTATAATTAACGCTGTACCTGGTAATTGATTAAACCGCACAGCGGCATGATATCATTCCGGTACAACCGTAAACCGCTCAGCAACCTGTTATTTTTATTCCGGTGGCATCATTTTTTCCAAGACAAAACGAACGGGGATTTTCAATGCCGGCTTTCCGCTTCATGCGGAGCGTGATACGTCCTGTCGTCCGGTATTACAATCATCCGCGGATAGTTCAGCATGAAAACATGCCTGTTACGGGTCCGTGTTTTATCTTTGCCAATCACTCCAGCAACTTTGATCCGTTTCTGATCAATTATGAGATGACCGGGGAGCCGACCACCGGTGTCATGACCCGATATCAGTTTTTCAAGACCCTGCCTAGGCTGTTCATGAGCAGCGCCGGTGTCATACCCACAAGCAAATATGTCCCCGAACCGGAAGTCATCCGCAGTGTGATGAAGATGCTTGAACGGAACAGGATGATCCTCATTTTTCCCGAAGGCGGCCGGCGGTGGGATGGCCGGCCCAAGCCTCTGATTGAAGCCACCATCAAACTCTTCCGGAAGATGAACGTCCCTGTTCATCCTGTTCAAATCCATGGCTCCTATCTTTCCTGGCCGCGATGGGCCGATCATCCCCGGCGAAACCGTATGGATATCCGCTGGCTGCCACCCCTTCATCCCGGCCATTTTGATGACTATGATTCTTTTTCGCGGGCGTGCCATAACGCCATTGCCATAGATGAAAATGATCCGCCTGAACCGGTGCTGCCCTATGCCGCCCGAAAACCGGCAGCCGGCATTCAGCGCATCCTGTACCGCTGTCCCGAAACCGGCGTGCAGAATGCGGTTTACAGCCCTGACGGGATACAGCTGCTGAGCCGGAGGGCACCGGAATTCCGCTTGCTGATGAATGCCTGTTCTGAACTTGAAGACGGCAGCGGGCGCAAAGCTCACGTAACGGAAATTTTTGACCGGATAAACGATATGCCGCTGTACAGGGACTACCGAAATATCGTAATCCCTGACACTCCCTGTACAGTCAACCGAATATCAGATGAACACAGGTTGCAAAATCCCCGGCACGCCCATATTCGCCTGACCACCTCACACATTGAAATCAGGTGGGGATCAGACCGCAGACGTCTGCCGGTTGAGGACATACAGTTCATATCCATCGAAAAGAATCACAAACTGATGCTGACTACGTCCGGTGATACATTTCTGATCACCCTTGGCAAACGCAGCGCCTTGCAATGGCAGTTGTATATCCGGCGGCTGCAATCAGGCGAGCAGGCGGTGAAAACACATGAGGGGGTGTTCTGATGCCATCCTGGAATCTTGACATCACGGCTGGTGATTTTTTTATCGACTTTGCCTGGATCGGGCTGCTGCTTTGTCTGGCGATACTGCTCCGGAACAAAATCGCACTTTTTCAGCGTAATCTCATTCCTGCGAACCTGATCGCCGGGGCGATCGGGTTGGCTGCCGGAGCCAACGGCCTGGATCTCATCCCGCTGTCCACCGACAGACTTGGAACCTATGTTTATCATTTGCTTGCCCTGCTGTTCATCGCGCTTGCCCTGCGGACACCCCAGAAAAAACTGGGAATCAGCTCCGTTAAAACAGGAACAGTCTTCATTATCACCTATCTGATCCAGGCACTTGTCGGACTTGCCATAGCTTTTGCGCTGATATATCTGTTCATGCCTGATCTGTTTGCCGGGATCGGACTGCTGCCGCCTCTCGCTTTCGGAATGAACCCCGGAGTGGCGTACACGTTCGGACAAAACTGGGAGCAGTACGGATTTGAGTCGGGTGGCGTGGTGGGACTGACGTTCGCCGCGGCCGGGTTTCTTGTGGCATACACTGTCGGAATCTGGCTGATCCGGCGGGGCATCAGACGCGGGGAGGCTGCGTTTCTGGATGCCGGGCATGAACTGAGTGATGAGCTTCGGAAGGGCACCATACCCCGGTCAGAGCGTCCATCCGGAGGAAAACAAACCACTTCTCCCGAGATTATTGAATCACTAAGCCTCCATCTTGGACTTGTCGGAGTGGTGTATATTATAACATACGGCTTGCTCAGGGTGATTGAAGCGGGGATGACCTTCGCCGGTGCCGAACAGGAAGTACATACACTCTGGTCTTTCCATTTTGTGATCGCATCCATCCTGGCCTTGTCTGTTCGCAAAGTACTGGATTATGCTGGTGTGGCGGATGTTATAGACGACATTACCATGACCCGCGTGTCAAATCTTTTCATGGATTTCATGATTGTTGCATCGGTCGCGGCGATCAGTCTTGCCGTTGTCATGACATACTGGATCCCCCTGCTTCTTATATCTGTAACAGTGGCGCTTGCGACATGGTGGGTTGTGCGCCGCCTGATGTATCACGCGTTCCGGACCTACCGGCTTGAACGATTTGCTTCGGTTTTTGGAAATATGACAGGTACGATACAGTCCGGACTTCTGTTGCTTCGCATTCTGGACTCCGGTATGAAGTCGCCGGCCAGTTTCAATCTTGTTTACGGCTCGGGATTTGCTCTGATTCTGGGATTCCCCGTGCTGATTCTCGTCAATGCGCCGGTCTACTATTTTGATGATCCGAACCGCGGTTTTTTTGTGATCATGATGGCACTGCTCTTTTATCTGATTATGCTGCTGACCGGCTGGCGGTATTTGAACAATGCAGACAAAGATGAGGTAACTGAGGAGCAGAAAGCATCGGATTCGGGGTAATCGCCGGATGCATCATTATAATTCAGAAACCGTATGCGGCCGGGTTGTGTATCGTTTCCGAATCCTGATCCTGACAAGTTTCAGTCACATCAAAATGTCCGCAAATCAGGAGAGATCTTCCGGGTTCCCGTACTTACGTGTCAGCCGGGTCGTTCATTATCCCCATGAAGAGCGGCGTATTGGACTCAACCTCGCGGATCATGTAAAAAAACGGACGATCGAACCGAATCTCCACATGCTGTGGCACACTGGTTCTGGATATTTCGACAGAAGTTACCGCTGCCGCTTCCGTGCCCTCTTCATCCAGACTGATAAACGTCTTGTGCCGGGAATCACTGACATGTAAATCCTCCTGATCGGGGTTGATCAGGCTGAAGTCGGAAAGTGACGGATCAAATGCATCAACCATGCCCATGGATTCAAGCAGTTCGGGGAAGTCGTCCACTTCATACTCTTTCTCAAATTTCGGCATTTCCAGCTCAAGGGTTACTTTGTTGAATGAGCCGGTAAGTTGCTTCCACTCCTCCCAGTCGGTCTGCTTCAGCCACTCTTCCACATCGATTCCCGGATCGGGAAGCACCAGTGTCATAACAAATCCGGCATCGCCATAGTGAAGATTCACCGCCTGATAGTCTTCTCCGGCAAAGTGCTCCATATTTTCGGTCGCCTCCAGGTGCATCATTTCTGCCTCAGACTCGGTACCGTCGGCAAGGAAGAATGGTTTTGTGCTGGTTAATTCCGGATCAAAGGGATGGGTCCAGTCACCGTTGAAATAGATGGCGTTGATCAGATACATAACGGTCAGCGGGTCGATTGGCTCCTCAACGATGGAGTCAATCAGTCCTTCGGTCTTGTCCTCCACCCATGAGTTGATCTTGTCAACGGTTGCCGGATCGCTGAAATCGGTTTTTTCAACGATGGCATTATAGAATTCCTGGTTTGTGCTCAGAAACCCGGGTTCAACGTCGAATGTATCCCGGTACCAGACAGAGTTGGCAATGTTGAATATGACCTGATCATCAAATTCCTGCAGCAGGGCAATCAGATTATACGCTGCTTCATTGATTTCATTCCGGTCCAGCTCATCAAAGCCCAGTACTTCGCGGATCTGGTCAAATGTTTCACCTTCGGCGCCATTGAGCAGCATTCCGTAAGCCAGGGCGATGCTTAAGGGGGAAACAAAATGGTTTTCGCCTGAATCGGAGTCCGTGATACGGTTCAAGAGCTCAAATCCGAACGCTCCCGACCCATTGACAAGCTTCTGTTCAGGACTGCTGAGTTCGCGCGGCAGCTCACGGCGCTCGAAAACTTCCGGCTCTCCTTCATCGCTTTGGGAATCGATCACTTCACAGGAAAAAAATGTCAAAAATAATACGGCAGTGAGCAATGGCGTCAGGCTGGAGATTTTCATGGCTTACAGGGTTTGGTCTCTGATAACCTTCTACATATTAACCAGTAACGCCAATTTCCACCAGATCGTATTGTACAATAACAGCCGGCCTTCCGCCCGGGTGAACATTGCCTTTTGCAGTGCAAAACAGATCAGAAGTGGTACTGAAATACGCCGGTCAGCCCGAATTGTGCACTCTCATCTGCCCGGAATTCGGCAAGGGCGTTGAAACGGAAGCTGATCAGGCTGGTCGGATAGTAGTTCCATCCCAGCAATATCCGGTCTGACTCGTCATCGGACAGGTCAAGAGACAGGTGATCCCATCTTACAAGCAGTTCATTTCTGGGATCCATTTTCACTCCCAGTGTGGTGTAAAAACCGGTTATACTCTCCTGTTGTTCGTCAAATTCCACTGCATCAAAATCACTGCGAAGATATTCAGCAGTTCCAAACAGCAAGTCGCTGTCGTATTCAAGATATCCGCCGTAAAGCACCCGGTCGGAAACCGATGTGAGCCCGGTATTTCCGACAGGTTCGTCCAGTGATCTGTTTATGGCACCATTCACACCCAGTTCGATATGGTGTCCGTCCGCCGGTTCCAGCTCATAGGCAAACCGGGAGGTGTGAAGAAATCTGTTGTCGTTCTGTTCGGCGATATCGGCTGCTCCCTTTCCGTTATACATTCCAAGGCGGTACTTGAAGTTTCCGATATTGCCGAGTGCTGAAAATCCGATTTCCAGTGTGTTCATCATGGCACCGACAAGGCGGGCGCGGCGGACCATATCCAGATTTGCCGGACTCGGATCCAGGTCTCGGCTCAGATATGGCTTGAACGCTCCGGCGATGACTCTGAAGTTGTCTGAAAAACGATACCCGACACGGGCGTCAATATTCTGCTGCTGGCTCAGGAAGTAGACCCGTACGCGATACTGGAAGTTTCTGTCTACGGTACCACGAAAATCAATACGTGTGGAGCCAAGGTCCCATGCCCGGCCCCCGTTAAAATCCGTATTTTCGAATGAGTACGCCCCCTGGGCCTGGATCAGAATTCCAAGGCTGAACGCTTCCGACTTGAGTTTCTCATTGAGCATTTCGGCAACAGGCTCGCTTCTGTCCTCTGCCTGAGCTGATATATAGCCAAGCAGCAATACAGAAAAAAACAAAATCAGGCTTTTCATAGATATGGTTATTCGTTTCGGGGGTGTACGCTGTTGTCTGCAGTGCCACCGTATTTGCACGGGTGACAGTGTATGACCAATAGTCACTGTGACTGGTTCAGAGACAGAATTGATGATCGGGAATTATGCTGCAGGAAATGTTTTGATGCACCGGCAACAGTTTTGCCAATCCGTTGTATTCAAAAATTATGCCATGAATACCGGACACTGTCCGCAGGGCTCTGACCGGATATTTGGAGGAAAGTTCAATCCGGGGGCATGTGAGGCTGGTGAAATACCGCCACAGGGGGTGAGATTTCGCCAGTTTATCGGCGACATTCCGCCACCAGTATGGCTACTTTTGAAACTGATTGTATGTATGACAGATGATATGCCATACCCTTGTGATATGATGCGACTACGCATCATCAGGAGCATCATCAGGAATCTCCCACCTTCGGCTCACATACTGCAATAATTACGATTGGTCCGGTCCGCCTTCAACCCGGAACTCGTAGCGCAGACCGCGAAGCAGGCTTACGCACATCAGCAGCATGATCACCGTAAACGGAAGAGCAGCTGTTATTGCCATTTGCTGGAGAGCCTCAAGGCCACCGGCATAAAGCAGAATGGCTGCCGTAGTGGAGATGACCAGACCCCAGATGATTTTTTTGTATGCCGGCGGATTCAGCATTCCTGATGATGTCATCATGGAGAGTACAAATGTTGCCGAATCAGCGGAGGTTATGAAAAACACCGACAGCAGCAGGATGGTGATTATGCTCAGTATGGATGTAAGGGGAAAATGCTCATAGAGCAGGAACAACCCGACCGAGACATCGCCGGCAATGGACTCGGCAATATCGGCTCCCTGCGTCAGCTCCAGATCAAAAGCTGCACCGCCGAACGCACTGAACCAGATGAAGGTCAGCAATACAGGTACGGTCAGTGCCCCGGCGACAAACTCGCTGATGGTCCGTCCCCTGGAAATACTCGCAACAAAAAGTCCCACGAACGGCGCCCATGCTATCCACCATGCCCAGTAAAACAGGGTCCATGCCTGCGTCCATTCATACCCTTCGAACGGATTGGTAGAGAGGCTCATGGTCAGAAAGCCGGAAGCAAAATCAGCAATAGTCTGAGTAAAGATATTGAAAATATAGACCGTCGGACCCACCAGGAGCATAAAGAACAGAAGTACAACAGCGAGTACGATGTTGGTTTTGCTGAGTATCTGAATGCCCTTGTCCACACCGCTAAGTGTCGATATCATAAACAGAACGGTGACAACGGCTATGACCGTCAGGGTGGACATATACCCGGCTTCAAAGGCAAACACCTCACCGAGACCGGACGTGATCTGCATGGCACCGAGCCCGAGGGATGTTACGATACCGAAGATTGTGGCAAATACGCCAAGAATATCGATTACATACCCCAGCGGTCCGTAAATACGGTCACCGATGAGCGGATAAAAACAGCTGGAGATCAGCGGCGGCATCCCCCTGCGGAAGGAAAAATATGCGATGCTCAGACTCATTGTGATGTAAATGGCCCATGGCTGGATTCCCCAGTGGAAAAAGCTGTACTGCATGGCAAAACCTGCCGCTTCACCTGACCGTTCTTCAATATGCTCAGGGGGATTCAGATAGTGGCTCATCGGCTCGGCGACACCCCAGAAAATCAGACCGATCCCCATTCCTGCGGCAAAAAGCATGCTGAACCATCCAAAGTATGAAAACTGAGGTTTTTCGTGCTGTTTGCCAAGTTTTACGGCACCATATTTGCTGAAAGCAAGATAGAGGCAGAATACCAGAAACAGGAAGGCAGCAATCAGGTATCCCCAACCGAACAGTGCTATGATATGCTCATGAACATATGTGGCGAATGAAAAAAACTGATCCGGGTACAGTACCCCCGGAAGGGCAAAAACCAGTACCATGAACAGGGAAATCACAAAGACGATATTATTTTTCAGTCTGTCCATAAAACAGGTACTCATGGTTCGTTGGTTACTATATTTCAGGTGATAATGAGAATCGGAGTGTTGGTCCGATGGGGCAATGACTCGGCATTAGAACCCAGCATCTTGTTCATCGGACTGCTTTTTTCATTGCGGCCGATTACGATGAGATCAGCTCCCGCGGTTCGTGACTTCCTGGGTATCAATGAACGGACAGATCCGGTAGCGATCAGCGGTTTTACTTCAGGATAGTTGTCCCGGCACTGGTCGGCAAGACGGTCCAGCTTTTCCGTGAGCTCTTCTATGCGCTTTTTTTCGGTATCCGGATCGGGTGCTCTGGCCCTTACATGCAGGAAGTAAAGTTTTTCGGCATGAAAGGGAACCGTATTCAAGTATGGAAGTACTTTTTGGTCTGTCTCCTTGCAATCCGTAGCATAGACGATGGTGCCGGGTTTGTTCCCGCTGTCCAGGTATCCGGGTGGCCTGTATATCAGTGTCGGGAAACTGCATATTCGGAGCAAATCGATATCAGGACTGCTGAAAATTGCCCGTTTAATGACATTTTTCTTTTTCCAGGGGATGCTGAGATAGTCCGCATCCAGCTCACCGGTAAGCTTGCAGACCGCATTGGCAATCGTTCCTTCCCGGATCAGTATTTCAGCATCCATATCCCGGCTGCGGAAGATGCCGGCGTGATATTCCAGCTTCTGCTCAATCTCCTGCATCTGTCCGGCACTTCTGCGCGAAACCACATGACACAAATACACCTTTTTTGTGCCGAAATGGGAAATAAACCCGGCAAGGTGTTCCAGGTTCTGCTCCGGTTCTTTCAGGCTCAGTGGCAGCAGCGTTTTTTCTAGCATCGCAACAGAAGTATCGTGAAATAATATTTAAAAAATGACAGGCGCCGGAAAATGAAGCGCTCGACTAATTTGCAGATTCTGCAAACTTACTTCAAGAGCATCATCGTGCCGGTGCGGACCCTGCCATGGCTTTCGAGCCTGTACACATACGTACCCCCGGCAAGCCCGGATGCATCGAACCGCACCTGATAGTGTCCCGATGAACGCATCTCATCCACCGGTGCAGCAACTTTTCTGCCCAGGACATCGTAGATGGTCAGACTCACATGCCCATCCTCATCCAGTGAAAAAGGTATTACCGTTTCATTATTGAACGGGTTGGGATAGTTTTCCTTCAGCTCAAAGGCAAGTGCTTCCTGAGACGGTTCATCCGCCGACACATCACGCTGAATTGAGATAAAATAGTCATTACCGTTGTTGTTATCCCAGCTGTCGTCATCATAGCTGATCACGAAGGATATATTGGTTACTTCCTGATCATCATGCCGGAAAGGTCCGAGCTGTATCTCCAGGTCACCCTCATCTGTTCTTGACATCGGCGACTGAACGGCATTGCCGTCGTCCCATGCCACCGTTTCTGCAGGCCAGAAGTCCTCATCCGGCAGAGTCCAGTTATTGACAGCCCAGTGGAGGTTTGCCGTCGTATCCGCATCCCGGACCGTTATGGTAACGATCTCATCCGGCTCCGGCTCTGCAGGCTCCCATGTCACCGGTCCGTCCGGATCGGGCGCGCCGTTGGCAGGATCGTCATCCGGGGAGTACTCACCTACCCAGACATGCTGAATTATCGATTTCGATGTATTTCCATGCACGTCCGTGGCCTTGACATAGTAATCCACCATTTGCTCTTCCACGCCGCTGATTTCTGCACGAAACTCTTCCGCCTTGTAGTGAGGCTCCGGGTCGGTAATCGACTCTGTAAAAGTACCGGACATCTCTGCAGACTGCCATTCGCCAACAGAGGGGCCTCCGTCATAAGTCAGGTTATCACCGGATATCTCGTCGGAATCAGACACTCGGTACTTCAACTTCACGCTCTCCAGGCCACTAAGGTCGAATGCAAACGTCCATATTTCAAAATCGGAGGGCATCACACCCTGTCCCTCCCACTCAATTCCGCCCGGATTGTATGGTTCACGCTGGGGCAGAAAAATGGCCGGACCGGTGACATCATCGGCGCTTTCAGCCAGCGGAAGCGCCTTGCCGACGGCAAGGTTGGCCGCTCTGGCAGGATGCGAATCCCACATCTCGGTTCCGTCCCAGTACCAGTAATCCGAGCTTTGTCCGTTCAGGTAATATTCCCAGGCGCGTTTTGTATCCGGATGATCCGGGTCAGCCGCCTCGGCCGCCTGCACAATATGTTTTGCGGCTGTGAGAATCCCCCAGGCATTGCGGTTCGGGCTGTAGGGTTCATCGGTGCCGGGAAAATCACCCGGATCAGCCAGCCACTTCAGAAATTCGGGATCACCGCCGTCGGCCCCAAGCCAGCTCCCGTCCTGAACATGGATCACATCATCCGGATCGGGCGGATAGCGGTCCAGATAATCCTGGATAGTAGTGACGCGAAAGCGGTCCGGATGATCCTGCAGCCATTCGACCATACTCTGAAAATTGTGATTGTAATACGCTTCGCTGCCGCCACCGTGGTTATCACCGTCATGATGAAGAACCAGGAGGATCGGCTGGTCGGGATCGGTGTTATCCTCTTCAAACTGACTCATCACCTCTTCGTACTGGAGGGCGCCGAAACCACCGCGGCCGTCCTCTTCGCCCAGATAGCGGGAAGCCGGTACGGCAATCATTTTGCTGGACTCACCGGTTTCCGGATCGGTCCATGAAACATACCTGGGCTGATGGGCCCACTGCGTGGAAACGGGTGTCGGTGCCCAAAGGCCGTGCAGCTGCTTCCAGTCACCGGGGTTCGGGTTCCGGACATCCGCCTTGTTCGGACGTTTTACCCCGCTCTCATCAGTCAGCGGAGCTCCTTCCGATGCCCGCTCGAAGTGAAGGTTGTCAACAATCACCCACTCAAATCCCTCATCTTTCAGCGCGGGGATGATGCGGGTGGCAAAGGCCGTTTCCGGCGGAAAGATTCCTTTTGAGTACTCTCCCGGAAATATTTCGGACATGATTTCGCGGTGCCATTGAATATGCCGCCGGATGTCCTCATTTCCGATGAGCGGCATGAGCGGATGATGATAGCCGAAGCCGGTCATCGCCAGTCGCGGATTTCCTTTTTCGGTCTGAAGCTGAATTGCTTCCTCCCACGGGGCAACCCAGTTGTCGAATCCCCATCCTGCTTCCCGGGCGGCTTCGAGATTTTCAATGAGTGAGCCGGAGAAACTGACCTGCGCCCCGAAGTGCGGCATATCCGCATCGTCACCCATCCGGACAGCATTGGATGGCCAGTCAGTGTATGGACCGGTCCGGGCACCCATCACATCATGCCTGAGAGAATAACTGTAAGATCCCCGGTTTTCGGTTTCAACGATGGATTCATACGGCCAGTAGATGGGCTGATGCATATGCCAGTGGAATGCGATATAGACAGGCGGATTTCCGGATTCTGTATTCTGATGCGAATCGTCCGGTGACCGGCCTGAATCTGCCCGGCTTGTTTGTGCAAAGGCGAACAGCAAGATGAAAAGTATAATGGCGGCGGATGCGGAATTGCCTGTAAAAGTAATGGTCTTTTGCATAGGAGAAATAGTTTTGTATCACATTTTCGTACTAAACCGGCATGCAGGCAGGTTGATGACTTGCCGGAAAGTGCTTTATCGGCCTCGCACCTCTGACCTGGCAGGCACAAACAATAATTGTAAGCGCTTACATCACATGATAAGACTATCCTGATGAAAAATCAAAAAGGGATGCCGTGCGGGCTGCTAATTGATTCTGTTGAGCATTCTGCGGATGCGCGGCAGAAATCGCTCACCGTCCCAGGAAAAGTAGATGATCCAGGCCCGGCCGACAATATGATCTTCAGGCACATATCCCCAGAAACGGCTGTCTTCGCTGTTATCACGGCTGTCGCCGACCATGAAGTAGTAATCCTGCTGAATGGTATACTCACTGGTGGTATCCCCGTTGATAACAAACAAGTCACCGTCACGTGAGACCGTATTGTCTTCATAGCGGGTCACGATATCCTGATACATATGCCAGTTGTTCTCGGATAGCGTGACATTCTGGCCTTCATAGGGGATGATCATTTCAGGCATGTGGTGGTAATTTCCCTGAAAACCCCGGGCAAAAGTAAACGGCTGGCGGGCAAAATCGTTGAATGATGCCGGCAGAACCATTGGCTCGATGGAGTCAATTTCCTGCCACTGAGCCATCTCTTCGGCAACTTCTGCGGTCATGTTGATCCGGTACCGGTCACCGGACGACTGCAGTATTTCAGCTCCGGCAGAACGGACTTTGCTGGGACTCAGCCGCAGCCGCTCCCGTACCTCAACCTGATAATGCTGTTCGTAGGTATCTTCTTCGGCTTCGGGTGCGCCGTTGACGTAGATGACTTTATCCCTGATGGAGATGGTATCCCCGGCAATGCCGACCGCGCGTTTGATGTAATTGGTTTTCTGCGATACCGCTTCCTCATCCACAGGATAGTTGAAAACCAGAATATCGCCCCTTCGCACGTCCATGAATCCGGGCAGACGAAAAGAAGGAACATCGAGTCCGCGGACATACACTCCGGTAAACGGGATTCCGACCGTCATGGGAGTCCGTGCGCCATAATGAACTTTGGAGACAAGCAGAAAGTCCCCGGTCAGCAGCGTGGATTCCATGGAAGGCGTGGGAATGCGGAATGCTTCCAGAAACAGGGCTCTGATGATGAGTGCTGCTACGGCGGCAAAAAGCAGCGCATCTATCCATTCGCGGGCCCAGGATTTGGCCTTGTTGGTATCCTGCCTGTTCCTTTTCTCAAGGGCGCGCCTGCGCTCCTGCCGCTTCTTTTTGTTTTCGTCTTTCTTTCCTGCCAATGCTGTAGTCCGTTTAAATTCCGATTATTTCAGTGTGCCGGGTCGTGAAACTTCTTCTTCCTCAAAAGAGCCGTCCTTATACCGGACCAGATACCACTGCCGGTCATTAATTTCAAAGTAGTGATCTTCATACTCGCCGAGTTCGCTGATATCCATCAGCTTTCCCGACAGGGTGCGTTTAATTTCGGGCATGAGATCCACATAACGGCTTGCTCCCGCAAATACCAGCCCGTTGCCGAACGGTCCGTCAATATCCAGCACCATCATGGGTATCTCGTCATTGATCACAAACCAGTATTCGAACTGAATATAGTGACCGGGCCGGAAATTATCGCCATCCACAAGATGCTTGAGTTTTTGCGTGGGATCACCGAATACTTTCTGAAGCCGCGCGCGTATTTCCCGGGTCGGAATGCGGTCGATGACCGTACTTCCCTCAAAACCGGCACCGGTCCACTGCACGTCACCGAACCGCCGCTGAAACGAGGCACGGTCGGCCGTCTCCACTTTGACGATCTCCGGCTCATCCAGCAAATCCCGCGGCTGGCCCTCCAAACCCCCGCCACCCGGCACGCCCGCCGCCTCTCCGGCCGCAATCACAACCGGCAACAGAATCAGAACCAGTATACACCTTCTCATCAGCACCCGCATCTTCACTATAGAATCAGTCATCCTGCACACCTGTCAATCCTCATCCATCGAAAGCACGGCAAGAAATGCCTCCTGTGGTATTTCCACCGTTCCCACCTGCTTCATTCTCTTTTTTCCTTCCTTCTGCTTTTCCAGCAGCTTCCGCTTGCGCGTTATATCACCGCCGTAACACTTGGCGGTCACATCCTTGCGCAATGCCCTGACCGTATCCCTTGAGATGATCTTGGACCCGATCGCCGCCTGGATGACCACTTCGTACATCTGCCGCGGGATGAGTTTGCGGAGCTTTCCGCACAGCCGCTTGCCCCATTCGTACGCCTTGTCCCGGTGTACAATGCAGGAGAGCGCGTCGACCGGATCCCCGTTCAGCAGTATATCCAGTTTGACCAGTTGCCCCTTGCGATTGCCGATCAGCTCGTAATCAAGCGAAGCATAACCGCGCGTCTGGCTCTTCAGCTTGTCGTAGAAATCGAAAACAATTTCCGCCAGCGGCAGTTCATAGGTGATATCCACCCGTTTGGTGTCCAGGTAGAGCGTATTAATAAATATGCCCCGCTTTTCCTGGCAAAGTTTCATTACCGGTCCGATATACTCGGCCGGCGTAATGATCTGGGCCTTGATGTAGGGCTCGCGTATTTCCTGAATTTTCCCCGGCGGCGGCATTTCCGTGGGATTGTCGACAATAATCTCATTTCCGTCGACCGTATGCACCACATACTCCACATTGGGTACGGTGGTGATGATATCCATGTCGAACTCACGGTCGAGACGCTCCTGGATGATCTCCATGTGCAGCATTCCCAGAAAACCGGCGCGAAAACCAAATCCCAGGGCCGCCGAGGTCTCGGGCTGATACTGAAGGGAGGCATCGTTGAGCTGCAGCTTTTCCAGTGCCGCGCGAAGACTTTCAAAATCTTCGGTTTTTGTGGGATACAGTCCGCTGAAGACTTTGGGTTTCACATCTTTGTAGCCCGGAATCGGCTCTTTGGCCATATTGGCATGGGAAGTGACCGTGTCACCGACCTTGGTGTCTTCCAGCGACTTTACATTTCCGATAATATAGCCCACTTCTCCGGCCGACATGGTTTCAGACTCAGTGGGTTTGATGCGCAGATAGCCGATCTCATCCGCCTCGTAATCCTTGCCGGTAGCCATGAACCGGATCTTGTCACCCTTGTTCAGAACTCCGTCCATGATGCGCACATAGACAATAGAGCCCCGGTAGGAGTTGAAAACCGAGTCAAAAATTAGCGCTTTGAGCGGTTTTTCAGGATCGCCGGTCGGTGGCGGCACCCGGCGCACAATCTCCTCAAGCAGGTAATCAACCCCTTCGCCGGTTTTACCGGATACCGGGATAATTTCGTCCCTTTCGCAGCCGATCAGGTCGATGACCTGCTGGGCCATACCTTCCACATCCGCACCGGGAAGATCGATTTTGTTGATTACCGGAATAATTTCAAGGTTCTGGTCAATGGCCTGGTACAGGTTGGAAATGGTCTGTGCTTCCACACCCTGGGTGGCATCGACAATCAGCAGCGCTCCTTCACAGGCCTTGAGTGCACGCGATACTTCGTAGGCAAAATCGACATGGCCGGGGGTGTCGATCAGATTTAAATCGTACTTTTCGCCATCATCTGCTTTGTAATCCATTTTGATGGCATGGCTTTTGATAGTGATCCCGCGCTCCCGCTCAAGATCCATGTCATCGAGTACCTGCTCCTGCATTTCACGCTCTGTAATGGCCCCGGTACGTTCCAGAAGCCGGTCGGCCAGGGTCGATTTTCCGTGATCAATATGAGCGATAATGCAAAAATTCCGAATGTTCTTCATCAATAATATGTTATTTCCAGTCTGCTGATAAGCTTGCCAAATTACGAAATTTCCAGTCAAACTGTAAGGTCAGTACGAAGCTAAAACGCTGAAATACGGAAAAACATATATAAATGACCTCTCATATTTTTATCTTTGGCTGTAATCAGAAACCTTAAGACGACATTATTTTGGTGAACAACAATTCTTCACTCAGGATTGCCATTCAAAAAGGTGGACGGCTTTCCGAGAAAACACTCAATCTGCTTGAGAATATCGGGCTTGAGTTCGACAATTATAAAAACCGCATACTGGTCCCCTGCCGCAATTACGATGTGGAACTGCTGCTGATCCGCGATGATGATATCCCGGAATATGTTCAGGACGGCATCTGCGAGCTCGGTTTTGTCGGACATAATGTAACGGCCGAGAGCAAGGCCGATGTCACCGGTCTGCGGGCCCTTGGATTTGGCAAATGCCGGCTATCGGTTGCCGTACCAAAAAACAACGGAATTAAAACGCTCAAAGACCTTGACGGATGCCGCATAGCCACAAGCTATCCGGTGCTTACCAGAGACCATTTCGAAAAACAGGGCATCCGGATCAAAACGATCGAAATATCCGGCGCTGTGGAGATTGCTCCGACACTCAACGTGGCCGATGCCATTGCCGATATCGTTTCTACCGGCGGAACCCTGAAAACGAACGGACTGGTTGAACTTGAAACGATTCTGAACAGTCAGGCCGAACTGATTCAGACCAATCAGCCCATTGATGCCCACAAAAGCGAGCTTATCGAAAAGCTGCTGAGCCGGATCGGCGCCCGTCAGCAGGCGGAAAAAAGCCGCTACATAATGATGAACGCACCCTCCGGTGCCGTCGAGCGTATCTGTGACATCATCCCCTCCCTGAAAAGTCCGACCGTGCTTCCTCTTGCGGAGAATGATATGGTTGCCATCCATTCGGTAATTCCAACCGACCGTTTCTGGGAAGTGATGGAGGAGCTGAAAAGCGCCGGTGCGTCCGGAATTGTAATCCTGCCCATTGAAAATATGATCGTCTGACAGGCGGCGTTCGTGTCAATTCTGTCAGAGCTATGAATGTATGGAGTTCAGCATGCTCAAAAACTGGAACTACGAAGCACTGGATGAAGAAAAGCTGGAGCAGCTCTGCCGGCGTCCCCGCATGGATGAAGCTGATATCACACGGGCAGTGCAGGATATTATAGATGATGTGCGGACAAACGGTGACGAGGCCGTGCTCAGGCTGACCGAGAAATTTGACGGTGTGCGCCCGGATCCGCTGCTCCGGGACGTACGGAAACCGGATGATATTCCCGTTGATGATGATGTCCGGAAAGCCTTTGAGCTTGCCTGGCATAATCTGTATCAGTTTCACAAGGCTCAGATTCCGCAAAGTATTGAAGTGCAGACCATGCCCGGGGTCATCTGCCGGAGGGAGTCAAGACCGGTTGCATCGGTCGGACTCTATATTCCCGGTGGAACTGCTCCGCTGCCATCAACAACGCTGATGCTGGGTGTTCCAGCAACGCTGGCCGGAAGTTCCTACAAAATTATTGCCACACCGCCGGATAAAAACGGCGGACCGCCGGTTGAAGTTGAGCTGGCGGCGGCACTCGCCGGCATTCCCCGGATCTATCTGGCCGGGGGAGCTCAGGCCATCGCGGCAATGGCATGGGGAACCAAAAGTATTCGTAAGGTGGACAAGGTGTTCGGGCCGGGCAACCAGTTTGTAACGACAGCCAAAATGCTGCTTCAGAACAGTGAGGCGATGGTCAGCATGGACCTGCCGGCAGGGCCGTCCGAGGTGATGGTGGTTGCCGATGAAAATGCCGATCCCGATTTTATAGCAACCGATCTGCTGTCGCAGGCCGAACACGGTGAGGACAGCCAGGTGGTACTGGTCACGGTCGGCGATATGGGTCCTGAACGTATCCGCGAAGCTGTGGAGCGGCACCTTCAGCAACTGCCCCGCGCTGATATCACCCGCAAAGCACTGAATCACAGTTTTTCCGTTTCCACAGCAAATATGGATCAGGCGCTGGAAATTGTTAACCGGTACGCACCTGAGCATCTGATACTGCAGGTTGATCAGCCTGAAGCCTACACCGTCGGTATTCAGCATGCCGGCTCCGTGTTTCTGGGTCCCTGGACACCCGAAAGTGTCGGCGACTACGCATCCGGTACCAATCATACCCTGCCGACCTACGGGTATGCCAGAATGTACAGCGGCGTTTCCGTGGACAGTTTTCTGAAGCACATTACATTTCAACAGCTTAGCCGCGAAGGACTTGAAGCTATCGGTCCGGCTGTTATGAAAATGGCCGAAGTGGAACACCTTGATGCGCACAAAAACGCGGTGGACATCCGGCTGAAAGCAGACAACCCGGCAAGAGGCAGTTATGACACATAACAAATCTGATAAACCGGCCGGCTCAGCGGCTCCGGAATTACGAAAAAGCACAGAATAGACCCGATCCTATGCCCGATCAGAAACCGATACCGGAACAATTCAATCCCGATCCATGGGTACGACCGAACATCCGGACCCTCACCCCTTATCATGCGGCACGGGATGATTTTCACGAAGGAATCCTGCTTGATGCCAACGAGAACAGCTTCGGCCCGGCGATCCCGACCGAAGAGCCGCTGCACCGCTATCCCGATACCCGGCTTGACCATCTTCGCCGCAAATGGGCTGAATTCCGCGGTATAGCAATGGAACAGGTCTTTGTAGGTGTGGGAAGTGATGAGGCGATTGACATCCTCATGCGTGTGTTCTGTGAACCCGGCAACGACGAAATAGTCATTACACCACCAACATACGGCATGTACAAGGTGGCCGCGCGGGTGAATAATGTATCCGTGGTTGAGGCGGGGCTGACTCCGGAGTTTGAGCTTGATGCCCGTTCGGTACTGTCCCGGGTCTCGCCTCAGACCAAACTGATCATGCTCTGTTCTCCGAATAATCCCACCGGAAATGTGCTGTCGCAGGAACAGATCAGGCAGGTTCTGGATGGATTTGAAGGGCTTGTTGTCATGGATGAAGCCTATGTTGATTTCAGCGAACACGGCTCCCTGTGTCCGCTGATGGAGCAGTACCCCAATCTTGTGATTCTTCAGACACTGTCCAAGGCCTTCGGTCTGGCGGCCATACGGATGGGTGCGGCACTGGCTCATCCGGCTGTCATTGAATGGATGATGAAAGTCAAAGCGCCTTACAATGTCAACAGGCTGACAGCCGATACTGCGCTTGCCGCTTTCGACCATGCCGGACGGATGCAGGAAAATGTGCAGAAAATCCTGTCTGAGCGCCGGCGGCTGGTCTCCGGACTGTCCGGTCACCCGGACCTGGAAACCGTTTTCCCCTCGGATGCCAATTTTGTGCTCATGCGGTTCCGGAATGCCGAAGCGTGGTATCATCACCTGGCAGCACGTGGGGTTATCGTACGCTATCGCGGCGACCAGCTGCACTGTAAAAACACACTGCGTATTACTGTCGGCACCCCCGCGGAGAATGACCGGCTTATCGAGGAGTTCAACAACCGCGGGTCACTCGAACGCTGAAAAGGTGAAAACGCTGAAACATGAATACGATTCAAAACATTTTCCCGGTACCGGTATCTGATTCTCATCCGGTTTGCCGTTAACAAGTTCTGTAAATCCGACATTATACTTCTATGGCAATTCGCTCACTGCTGATTATTGATTCTGAAGCACTGGCTCCGGACAGGGAAGGCTTTCTGATGAGGTCCGGTTCCATTGTCGCCCTGCGAAAACTTTTCGACAGCGGTATTCAGCCTGCCGGAAATCCGGATGACTTTGGTGAGCACGTCGCCGAGCTGCTCTACCAGGAAAACATCCAGTTTGTAAATGCCTACCGGCAGGATGACCTGCTGAAAAACTGCGAAATCATACGGGTATTTGTCAGCGATCAGGGGAAACTGCTGCTGGAGACACCGGAACGCAATGAAGATCAGGATCCGTCGCACCCCGGAACTGCCGGTCCGGATGAATATTACAGCGGACTGGAATTCGACGGATGGGAGCAGCTGGCTGCGTACCTGCTCGGGGGTTATCGCACCGCTTCACATTCACGCAAAACCGGCGAAACCGATATTTCGATTAAAATCAATCTGGACGGTTCGGGAGAGTCGCACATCGACACCGGGCTCCCCTTTTATGATCACATGCTGGAACAAATTGCCCGGCATGGCTATATGGATATTGACATTACCTGCAAAGGTGATCTGGAGATTGACGAGCACCACACCATCGAAGACACCGCCATCGCCCTGGGGGAAGCCATCGGCATGGCGCTGGGAGACAAAAGAGGTATCGGTCGATACGGATTTGTCACGGCCATGGATGAAACCCGCTCTCTGGTCGCCATCGATCTGTCGGGACGGCCATGGTTTGTTTTTGAAGGTGAGTTCCGGCGCGAAAAAGTGGGAGACTTCCCGACGGAAATGACCTCGCATTTTTTCCATTCGCTTGCCATGGCTTTGCAGGCGACGCTGCACGTTGCAGTTCGGGGTGAAAACGATCATCATAAGATCGAAGCCTGTTTCAAGGCTCTGGCCCGGAGTCTTCGTCAGGCGGTTGACCGCAACGAGAACTATCGCGATATTCTCCCTTCATCCAAAGGACTGTTATGATAGCCATCATCGATTACAAGGCCGGCAACCTGGCATCGGTTTCCAATGCCATGGAGCGACTGCAGGCTCAGTACCGCATTACCAATAATACAAAGGTGCTTGATGAAGCGGATGCCGTGATTTTTCCGGGCGTGGGCCATGCAGGCTCTGCCATGAAAGATTTGCAGGAAAACGGCCTGGACAGCTGGCTTCAGCAGACGCGCAAACCGGTACTGGGAATCTGCCTCGGCATGCAGCTGCTGTACGATGAGACGGAAGAAGGGCCGACACGCACACTCGGGATCATCCCGGGGAAGCTGATAAAATTCAAACCTGATCTTGGTAAAGTTCCTCACATGGGCTGGAACCAGGTCACCGTCAGCAATCCCCATCCGATAATGCATAATATTGCACCTGATACTCACTTTTACCACGTGCACAGCTATTATGCACCGGTTACCGGTCATACGGTTGCCGTTTCACATTACACTGCGCCATTTGCAGCTGTAGCAGTGCGGGACAACTTTATGGGGGTCCAGTTTCATCCGGAAAAATCCGGTCAGCCGGGTGAGCAGCTTCTGGGCAATTTTCTGGATCTCGTTTACGGAAGGATTTCTGAGAAAAAACAATAACAGAATCTGCTTCTGTGCGTCGTTTCTGTATTGTGAGGAATGGTTTGTTTCTGCTGACGGATGAATCACAAATGGTGCTATTCTGTCCGGATTTTGGAAGCATCATTTTGTATCTTTTATTTCTTTGACTGTACACACTTGACCCTCTGTTCGGAATGTCCGACAAACCTCACGATTATTGCGGAATTTTCGGGATTTACAACCATCCCGAGGCTGCCGTACACACCTATTACGGACTTCATGCACTGCAGCACCGGGGACAGGAATCAGCTGGTATTGTAACTTCCTGGTTCGATCCGGAAAAAAGTATTCCGGTCATGCCCCAGCACAAGGGCTTCGGTCTGGTTCTGAATGTATTTGAAAACCAGAAAATCTTTACCGAGAAGCTCCTCGGACATGCTGCCATCGGACACAACCGGTATTCCACATCCGGTGCCGCCGCCAATGCGCAGAATATTCAGCCTTTTCGGGTGCATTACAAAAACGGCAACCTGGCCATTGCCCACAACGGGAACCTGACCAATGCGGCAGCACTGAGGAAGATGCTTGAAGAGCGCGGTGTCATTTTTCAAAGCACATCCGACACCGAGCTGATTCTCCACCTGATATCACACAGTGACAAATCGACCCAGCTTGATCAGATTCTGGACGCACTTGGCCAGATAGAAGGAGCATATTGCCTTCTGCTTCTGACCGATGAAAAACTGATCGCCGTCAGAGACCCCAACGGATTTCGTCCGCTGGTACTCGGCAAAAAGGATGAAAGCTGGGTTGTGGCCAGCGAAACCTGTGCGTTTGACATAAACCAGGTTGAGTTGATCCGTGACATCAAACCGGGCGAAGTGCTCATTATTGACCGGCAGACGATGGAAAGCGGAATGCCGCGTTCACTGCATCTGGAACCCATACACGGAACCGGCGACAGCCAGTGCATATTCGAATATGTCTACTTTTCGCGTCCGGACAGCCGCATTTTCGGTGAAAACACCGATAAAGTCCGCAGAAAAATCGGAAAGTATCTGGCCAAAGAGTTCCCCATACCTGATGTGACATCTACCCGGACCGACAAGGTGCCCATTGTCATATCGGTGCCCGACTCCAGCAATACGGCCGCCCTCGGGTATGCCCACGAAAATCAAAAACAGGGCAATGACTGCAAGTACGAGATCGGGCTCATCCGGAACCATTATGTCGGACGCACCTTCATTTCACCCGGACAGGCCTCGCGGGATGTAAAAGTCCGCACCAAATTCAATACGGTTAAAGGTGTGCTGAAAGACCGTGTTGTTTTTCTGGTCGATGACTCCATTGTGCGCGGAACCACATCAGCGCACCTGGTCAATATGATCCGCAATGCCGGACCGAAAGAGATCCACTTTCTGGTCAGCTCACCTCCCATCATGCACCCTTGTTATTACGGCATGGATTTTCCGAGTCCGGAAGAGCTGATCGCCAATGTTCATCGCGGCAATATTGAGGATATCGCCCGCTCCATCGGAGCAGATTCCCTCCACTATCTGTCACCCGAAGGACTGGTTGACGCTGTCCGTGAAGCGAACCCCGAAGGACGGGGCTTCTGCACCGCATGCTTTACCGGAAAGTATCCTGTGCCCGTCAGTTCCCGCATGCTGAAAGAGGAAAACGAGTACTACTGACTCATGGCCAAACCTGTCAAAAAAGCCGAATATCTGCTCAGTGCTCCGGACCCGGATCACTGTCCGGCCGGCGATAAACCCGAAATCTGTTTTGCCGGGCGTTCCAATGTCGGCAAGTCATCACTTATCAATGCCCTGACACGGCGCAAACGGCTTGCGCATACCAGCAATTCGCCGGGCAAGACCCGCAATCTGAACTACTATGTGATCGATGACAGCTGGTATCTGGTTGATTTGCCGGGATACGGTTATGCCAAAATTTCCAAAAAAGAGCAGGCGCGGTGGGGACGTGAGATGAAGCGCTATCTGCTGGAGCGAAAAACACTTGAGTTGGTGGTTGTTATTGTTGATATTCGTCACAAGCCATCGGTGCTTGATGAAGAGTTCATGTTCTGGCTGGCCGAAAACGGCATTCCATTCTGCATTATCCTGAACAAAACTGATAAAATTTCGAAAACCAGGGTACTTCAGCAAAAAGCCGCTGTTTCGGCCCTGCTTGAAAACATGAATATTGAGGTGCCTGTGTTTACAGTATCAGCGCAGACACCGGAAACTATTGATGACTTTTTTGCATTTGCCATGGACTTCATGCAGGATGCAATCAAACCATAACCAAAAATTATAATCTAATGGCTTACAAGGCATTATTACTTGACGGCGTAGATGCCGTATGCGG
>Ga0207421_10001022_pt1 | contig 36389 bp, 34 predicted proteins | sample SodLakKL_010_SED_4_FD_187542 | JGI IMG/M metagenome (GOLD analysis project Ga0207421, IMG submission 187542) | Alkaline sediment microbial communities from Lake Tanatar, Kulunda Steppe, Russia - 8KL_010_SED (SPAdes) (version 2) | ecosystem: Environmental > Aquatic > Non-marine Saline and...
GTCCTGTGTCACGCGCATGGCTGCTCCCCTCGGCGGCTAGCGGCCGACCACGCCGGTGCGGTTGATCAGCACGTCCAGCGCCTCGTCGATCGTGGAGGTCACGCGCGAGGCGGCTTCGAAGGCGCGTTGGTGGGCCATGAGATCGACCATCTCCTCGTCGATGGACACGCCGTGCTCGCCGCGCCGCGCCTCGTCGGCGACCGCGGCCTGCGAGGCCTGGTTGTCGGCGTTGCGTCGCTGGCCCGACACCGTCGAGGCCAGCCCGCCGACCAGCTCGCGCAGCTGCTGGTCGATGGTCGTGTCGTGGTCGTCGAAGGGCTCGTCGCGCAGGTCGGCCAGCGCCTGGGCGTTGCGCCCGTCCTGGGGGCTGCCCTCCTCGCGCTCAGCAGCAGCGATGTCGCTGGGCTCGAGCTCGCCGGCCACCGCCAGCCCCGCGGCGCCCTCGCCGGTGAGCAGGTCATCGCCGGGCTCGCCGTTCGACTCCTCTGGGTCCTCTGGGGTCGTGTAGCCCTGCTGGTGCTGCTCGTTGAGCTGCTCGGCGAACTCGTTAGCGAGCTCGTCCAGCTCGCCGCGCAGGCCCGCCAGGCTCGCGTAGCCCTCGTCGTCCTGTCCCAGGGCCGCCTGGAGCCCGCCGAGGCGCCCGCCCGTCTCCACGTCCTGGCCCGAGGCCAGGTGCTCGATCGTGCCGTCGTCCTCGTCGATCTCCAGCTCGTTGACCCGCGAGCCCTCGACCAGCGTCAGCCCGCCGACGGTCACCCGGTGGGAGCCGTCGTCGGTGTCGGCCACCCGCGCGCCGATCAGCTCGGAGAGCTGGTCCACGAGGTGGTCGCGGCGGTCGGCGAGGTCGGGGTAGGCGCGCCCGGCGCCGGTCTGGTCGATCTGCTCGTTGACCTCGGCGATCTGCTCGGTGAGCCCGTTGACCTCCGAGACGTGCTCGCGGAGCTGGCGGGTCACGTCGTCGCTCAGCGCGGCGAGGTCGCGGTCGGCGGTGTTGAAGCGGCGGACCACGTCCTCCAGCGCACCGATGACCTGCTCGCGGGTGGCCGGCTCGCTGGGGTCGTTGGCGAGGTCCTCGAAGGCGTCCCACAGCGTGGCCATCGCCTCGGTCAGCCCGTCGTCGGGCTCGCCCAGCACCCGCTCGGCGCGCTCGAGCACATCCGCGTGGGCGGTGGCCTGCTCGGCGCCGGCGCTGGTGGTGCGGACCCGCTCGTCGAGGAACGTGTCGCGCAGCCGGACGATGTCGGTGACCTCCACACCGCGGCCCACGGGACCGTTGACGGTCTGCTGCGGCGACAGCGCCGCGGTCTCCACGCGCTGGCGCGTGTAGCCGTCGGTGCCCACGTTGGCGATGTTGTGGGCGGCGGTGTCCATGCGCGTCTGCGCGGTCTTCAGACCGGTCGCGGCGGTGTGCAGCCCCGAGATGTTGGACATGGCTACAGCGTCTGGTCGAGGCGCGTGGGCGAGGTGGCTCGTGGCCACTCGGTGGTGCCCGCGGCGGTGTAGGTGCCGGTGGTGTCGGAGGTCAGCACGTCGAGGGCGTGCTGGACGCTGCGCAGCCCCGCGGTGGCCAGGCGCCGGTTCTCGCTGGCGGTGGCCTCGATCTCCTCGGTGAGCGCCTGGAAGCCGTCGCGGTGGTCGGCGAACACCGCCTGGTAGGGCTCGGGGGCGCGCTCGGCGACCTCGGACAGCGTCAGGTCCTCGGCGCGCACGCCCCACTGGTCGGCGAGCTCGCCGATGGCGACCTCGCGCTTGAGCTCGGCGTCACGGAGCTTGTCGACGGCGTCGTCGACCTCGCCGACGGCCAGCGCCACGAACCGCCGCTCGTCGGCGGCCAGCACGAGCTTGGCCACCGTCAGGCGGTACAGCAGCAGCTCGACGAGGTGCCGCTGGGCCCACAGGGTGTCGGCCAGCCGCTCGAGCGCGCGCGTGGTCGGGTCCATCATGGCGGTCCCATCGGCCGACGAGGACCGCGATTAAGGTCTGTGGCTCGTGCTGCGGCCCCGCTGGAGGTGGCCGATCGGCCACCCTGCGGGCGACGCGGCGCGTCAGCGGCGGTCGCGGGGCGGCTCGGTGCGGTCGGTGAGCGTGAGCAGCTCGGGCGCGTCGTCGGTGATGAGCACGGTGTGCTCCATCTGCGCCGAGGGCTTGAGGTCAGCGGTGACCGCGGTCCACCCGTCGTCCCACATGACGTGGCGCCACGTGCCGAAGTTGATCATCGGCTCGATCGTCAGCGTCATGCCGGGCTCGAGGACCAGCGTCGCCGAGGGCTCGTCGTAGTGGTACACGGTCGGCTCGGCGTGGAAGTCCTCGCCGATGCCGTGGCCCACGAAGGTGCGCACCACGCCCATGCCCTCGGCCTCGGCGAGGTCCTGGATGGCGCGTCCGATCTCGCGCAGCTGGTTGCCCGGCCGTGCGGCGTCGATGCCGGCGGCCAGCGCCGCCTCGGTCACCACGATCAGCCGGTCGGTGTCAGGGTCGACCTCGCCGACGCGGAACATCGTCGAGGTGTCGCCGTGCACCCCGTCGAGGTAGAGCGTCACGTCGACGTTGAGCGCGTCGCCCTCCTGCAGCGTGCGATCGTCGGGGATGCCGTGGCAGATGACCTCGTTGACCGAGGTGCACACCGCCTTGGGGAACCCGTGGTACTGCAGCGGGCTCGGGTAGGCCCCCAGCGACACGATGTGCTCGTGGGCGAGCGCGTCGAGCTCGTCGGTGGTCACCCCGGGGCGCACGTGGGGCTCGAGCGCCTCGAGCACCTCGCGGGCGGCGCGCCCGGCACGTCGCATGCGTGCGATCACGTCGGGGTCCTGGGGGATGGCCGGACGCCGGGGCCCGGGCGGCGTGCCGTCATTGTCGACGTAGGCGGGTCGCGGGATGTCCGCGGGCACCGGGCGAGCCTCGCCGATCCGGCCGGGCCGCACGCGCGCGGCGATGCGCTCGGGGTCCGGGCCGCGGCGCCGGCCCCTGGTCGCGCCAGCGTCCTGGCCGGCGTGGCACCGCTTGTACTTCTTGCCCGAGCCGCACCAGCAGGGGTCGTTGCGGCCGGGCGCCTGGGTCTGGGTGTCGCTCATCGCTTCCATCCTGCCGTCGCCGGCGCGCGGGTGCCGGTCCTGGCGCCGGGCGTGGCGCCGGGCGTGGCGGGCCGGCCGCGATGGCGGCCTGCAGGGCGGCGCGGCGTCAGACCAGCCCGCGCAGGGCTGTGGCGGGCGGGCGGCGGTCGAGGATCGCCTCGACGGTGCGCACCGCGGCGACGGTGGCAGCACTGTCGTGCACCCGCAGCAGGTGCACGCCGCGATCCACCGCGATGGCGGCCGCCGCCAGCGAGCCCTCCAACCGCTGCTGGGGCGTGACGTCGCTGCCCAGCGCCTCGCCGAGGAAGTCCTTGCGTGACAGCGCCACCAGCACCGGGTGGCCCAGCGCCACCAGCTCGGGCAGCCGCCGCGTGACCTCGAGCGAGTGCCACGTCGACTTGCCGAAGTCGTGGCCGGGGTCGACGACCAGCTGGGTGGGGGCCACGCCCGCCTCGGTCGCCTTGGTGATCAGCTGCTGCAGGCGAGCCACCACCGCCCCGGTGACGTCGGGGTGGTAGTCGGGGCGGAACGGGCGACCGCGGATCTGGCCGCCGTGGTGCATGAGCACCAGCGCCGCCTGCGGACGCTCGGCGACCACCGCGAGCATGTCGGGGTCGGACAGCCCGGTGACGTCGTTGACCATGCCCGCGCCCGCGTCGAGGGCGGCGGCGGCGACCTCGGCTCGGTAGGTGTCCACCGAGATCGGCACGTCGCTGCGCTCCCGCAGCTGCTGGACCACCGGCAGCACGCGCTCGCGCTCGGTGGCGGCGTCGACGTGGCGACCCGGGCCGGCCTTGACCCCGCCGACGTCCACCAGCGCCGCGCCCGCCTCGGCGTGGGCGAGGGCCGCGGCCACCGCGTCGTCTCGCGCCGCGGTCGCACCACCGTCGTAGAACGAGTCGGGCGTGACGTTGACGATCCCCATCACCCCGGCGCGGCGCGACAGGTCCAGGCTCTGATCTCCCAGCTGCAGCAGCATGCGGTCGAGTCTAGGCCGTGGCAAGGTGCACCAAGCTGACTGCGCCCGAGCGCGCAAGAAGGGGGCGAGGTGCGGCGTCGACGTCGTCAGCAGCGCGCCACGCCGCGCGCGGTGCGTCGCCTGCCCGCGCTCAACGCCCTGGTGGGCCTGGAGCTGCCCGGTCACGCCGAGCCCGTCGCCTCGCGCGTGGAGGATGTGCAGGGCGACGCGCTGTGGCTGGCCCGCCCCTCCGATGTGGGCGCCGAGCCGCCCCGCGCCGCGCTGACGGTGCGCTGGACCAGCGACGAGGGGCTGTGGCGCCTGCCGGTGGCCTATCAGGGGCTGGTCGAGCAGCCCGTGCCGCAGTGGCACGTCACCGCCACCGCCGAGCCCGAGCGCAGCCAGCGCCGCGACGGCTTCCGCGTGCCGGTGATGGGCTCGGTCACGCTGCACCTCGGTCAGGTCGCCTGGAGCGCGCGCACCGTGGACCTCAGCGAGGGCGGGCTGCGGTGCCGCCTGCCGCTGGACGCGCCGGTGCGCCCTGATCGCGAGGTGCTGGTGAGCCTCGACCTCGTCGAGCGTGGCCTGACGCTGCCTGGCGAGGTGGTCCGCTACCACGAGCACGAGGGCGCGCTCGACGTGGGGCTGCGCCTCGACCCGCCCTCCGAGCAGGTCGCCGAGCAGCTGCGCCGCTTCCTGCTCGCCGAGCAGATCCGCCAGCGCAACGCCGCGCCGTGACGCGCTGCGCCGTGACGCGCTGCGCGCGTGACGCGCCGTGCGGCCGCGGGTCGCTACATGACGCGGCGCACCCGGGTCGGGTCGGCCTGGCGCACGCTGTCCACCTGCACGTCCTCGCCGCGCCGCGGCGCGTGCAGCATCTCGCCGTCGCCGAGATAGATGCCGATGTGGTTGGTGCTGCTGCCCGCGTAGTAGATGAGGTCGCCGGGCTGGGCGTCGTCGAGGCCGCCGGGCACCGCGTCGCCGGCGCGCGACTGGTCAGCCGAGACCCGCGGCAGCTCCACCCCCACGTCGCGGAACGCCCGCTGCACCAGCCCCGAGCAGTCCAGCCCCACGTCGGGGTTGGTGCCGCCCCACTTGTAGGGCACGCCCAGGTACTCCGAGGCCGCGCGCACCGCGGGATGCTCCCACGCCTGCGCGGAGATGCCAGCGGGCCGGTCGCTGCTGGCCTGTGAACCGTTGCTCGCTGTGACCGCGTCGGCGCCGTCGCTGTCCTCGCTGTCCTCGCCGGGCCCGTTGTCGCCGCCGGTGCCCGGTGCCCCGCCGCCAGCGGGCGGCAGGTCGGAGACGAACTGCGAGTCCTGGCCGGCCAGCGACTGGACCATCTCGCCGAGGGTGACCGTGCCCGGCCCGCTGCCGCCGAGGTCGGGTGGGGCAGGCGCGGCGTCGGTCTCGCGGCCCTCGGCGTCATCGGCGGCTAGGGCCAGCAGCGCGGCGAAGTCGCCGCCGGGAGGGCGGGTGGGCTCGGCGGTGTCCACGCTCGTGCCCGTCACCGGGGCGATGGCGCTCATGCAGCAGGCTCCGCGGGCGCACCAGTCATGTCATGCCCACCGTCGGCGGCGGGCAGGCGCGCTGAAGCGCCGCGGCACCAACCGGCCTGGGCGCGCGCGTCGGGCGCGGTGCGGGCGATAGCCTGCGCACGGCACGGGTCGCCAGTCGGCCTGATCCGTCACCGTCGGTCCACCGAGGAGCGCCCCCGCCCGTGACCGCGATCCCGCCCTGGCAGGACCTGGCCCCCGGGGCCGACCCGCGGGCCGGTGCCGCGGCGCTGCGCCCCCGCGGCCTCGCGGCGATCCTCGACCTGCCCTTCGCGGTGCTGCGCCGCCACGCGTCGCGGCTGCTGGCCGTGGTCGCGGTGGTGCTGGCGCCGGTGGCGCTGCTGTCCAGCGGCGCGCTGGTCGACGTGGCCACCACCTCGGTGGCGCTGCAGCAGGCCGACCCCACCGACCCGACGACGCTGGCCGAGGCCGAGCGCCTCGGCGGCCGCCTGCTCGGCCTGACCGCCCTGTACACCGTGGTGGTCGTGCCGGTGGTGCTGGTAGGCGCCAGCCGCATCCTGGTCGCCGACCAGCTCGGGGTGACGCTCGGGGTGCGGGCCGCGCTGCTGGCGCGCCCCGGCCGGCTGGTGGCGACCGCGGCCACCCTTGGGCTGCTGATCGCCGCCGCGCTCGCCGGCCTCGCCGGAGCGATGCTGCTGGTGGCGCTGGTGGCAGTGGTCGCCGCGCCGCTGGTGGTGCTGGTGCTGCCCGCGCTGCTGGCCGGCGCGGGCTGGTTGATCGGGTTGGCGGGCCTGGCCCCCGTCGTAGCCGCGGTCGAGCGCGGCGGGCCGTTGCGCGCCCTCGGGCGCGCCGCGCAGCTCAGCGCCGGCGCGCGCTGGCGCGTCGGCGCGTTCGGGCTGCTGGTGGCGGTGGTGCTGCTGCTGGTGCGCAACGCCTTGAGCGGCCTGCCGGCCGTGGCCCAGCTGGTGCTGCCGGTCGAGGAGGTGCTGGCGGTGGTGACCGGTGCGGTGCTGCTGGGCACCGAGCTGGTGGTGCTGCCCGCCGGGGTGATGATGCTGGCCGCGCTCTACCTCGACCGGCGCGTGCGGGTCGAGGGGCTCGACCTCGCCGTGCTGCTTGCTGCCCGCGAGGCCGAGCTCGCCGCAGGGGAGGCGCCCGCTGCCCGCTGAGCCCCTGGCCGACCTGCCCCCGCCGCGGCGCGAGGAGGGCGCCGCCGGCGCGGCGGCAGAGGACGTGCTGGCCCGCCCCGAGTACGCCGAGGCCCAGCCCGGTCTGGTCGAGCGCGCCGTCGACGCGCTCCAGCGGGGCCTCGCGTGGGGCCTGGACCAGCTCGGCGGCACCCCCGCCGGCACGGCGCTCGCCGCGGTCGCGCTGGCCGCGCTGGCCGGTGTGGTCGCCTGGGGGCTGTGGCGCCTCGTGGCGCGCACCCGGCGGAGTGGCGCGCTGCGTGCGAGCGCCGACGCGCAGGTCGGGCGGGCACCCCGGGACTGGCGCGCCGACGCCGAGGCCGCCCAGGCGCAGGGACGCCGACGCGAGGCGGTGCGCTGCTGGTACCGCCTCGGCATCGCCGAGCTCGCCGCTCGAGGGCTCGTGACCGAGGAGCCCGGCGCCACCGCCGGTGAGGACCTCGCCCGGGTGCGGCGCGGCGCCCCCCATCTCGCCGACACCGTCGCCCTGCTCACCGACGCCTTCGAGCGCGCCTGGTACGCCCGACGGCCGGTCACCGAGCCGTCACTGACCGCGGTGCGCGCTGCCGCCGACGACCTCGCCGCGCGCCTGGCGCAGCCCGACCCGAGCCGCGCGGCCACGCGGGCCAGCCGGGCGCCTGGCCGGGTCAGCGCGCCCGAGCGCCCTGACGGGCAGGTGCGGCGATGAGGGCGCGCCTGCTGCTCGGCGCGGTCGCCGCAGCGGTGCTCGTCGTGGCGCTGCTGGCCGCCGACGGTCGCGGCGAGGGCTTCCCGCTGGACCCCGAGGGCACCGGCCCGCAGGGGCTCGCCGCCTTGGTCGACGTGCTCGGCGAGCTCGGCGCGCAGGTGACCGTCGCCGAGACGCCGCCAGCCGCCGCCGACACCGCCCTGCTGGTCGCCGACCGGCTCGACGACGACGCGCGCGCCGACCTCGAGGCCTGGGTGGCCCAGGGCGGACGCCTGATCATCGCCGACCCCGAGTCGCCGCTTGCGCCCGAGCGCGACGCGACCGTCGGCCTGGGCACGCCGCGCCTGACCCGTGACTGCGACGTGGCGGCCCTGGCCGGCGCCGAGGCGGTCGCACCCGGCACGGGCGCGGCCACCTACGCCGCGCCGGGATGCTTCCCCGCCGCCGACGGCGGTGGGGTGTGGCTGGCGCTGGACCAGCGCGGGGCCGGGACGGTGGTGGCGCTGGGCGACCCCCAGCCGCTGACCAACGCCCACCTGGCCGACGCCGACCACGCCGAGCTCGCCGCCGCCCTGCTGGCACCCACCGACGAGGCGGCCGTGGCGGTGCTCGCCCCGCCCGCGCCCGGCGAGGACGAGGTCGACCTGATCTCCCTGGTGGACCCGCGCGTGTGGTGGGCGCTGGCCCAGCTCGGGCTGGTTGCGGTGCTGATCCTCGCCTGGCGCGGACCGCGCGACGCCGAGCTGGTCGCCGAGCGCCCCGCCGTGGCGCTGCCGGCCTCCGAGCTCGTGCTGGCCACCGCCGACCTCCGCGAGCAGCACGGCGGCCGCGGCGAGTCGGCCGCGTCGCTGCGCCGCGCCGCACGCGAGCACGCCACGGCGCGGCTCGGGCTCGCCCCCGACCTCGACGCGCCGACGCTGGCCGAGCAGTGCCACCGCCGCGCCGGCATCGCCGGTGACCGCGCCTACCGGGCGCTGACCGCCGAGCCGGCCGACGACGCGGGTCTGGTCGTGCTCGGCACCGACGTCGCCGCGCTGCGCGCCGCCCTCGACGCCCCCGGACCATCCGCTGCCGCACCCGCCCAGGAGGACCTGCGATGACCGGCGCTCCCGAGCCGCCCCCCGACAACGACGCCGTCCCTGCCGCGCCCCCCGAGCCCACGCCTGCCGAGGACGCGGCGGCCGCGCGCGCCCGGGCGGCCCTTGGCGAGGTGCGCGACATGATCGCCGCGGCCGTGGTCGGTCACGCCGGGGCCGTCTCGGGCCTGCTGACCGCCCTGCTGGTGCGCGGCCACGTGCTGCTGGAGGGCGTGCCGGGCACCGCCAAGACGCTGATGGTCAAGTCGGTGTCGCGGGCGCTGCACCTGGACAGCGCCCGCGTGCAGTTCACCCCCGACCTGATGCCTTCCGACGTCACCGGCCAGCTGGTCTACGACCAGCGCACCGCGAGCTTCACGTTCCGCCAGGGGCCGGTGTTCACCAACCTGCTGCTGGCCGACGAGGTCAACCGCACCCCCGCCAAGACCCAGGCGGCGCTGCTGCAGGCGATGGAGGAGCGCCACGTGACGGTGGAGGGCGCCGACCGGGCGCTGCCCACCCCGTTCATGGTCATCGCCACCCAGAACCCGATCGAGCAGGAGGGCACCTACCCGCTGCCCGAGGCCCAGGTCGACCGCTTCCTGTTCAAGCTGACCCTGGGCTATCCCGACGAGGACGCCGAGGTCGCCATCGTCGACCGCCACGACCGCGGGCTCGACCCGCACGACCTGGCCGCCGCCGGCGTCGAGCCGGTCGCCGACGCCGACGACCTGGCCGCCGCACGCGCCGCGCTGACCCGCCTGCGGGTCGACCCGGCGGTGCAGCACTACGTGGTGCAGCTGTGCCGTGCCACCCGCGACGCGCCGTCGGTCGAGCTCGGGGTGAGCCCGCGCGGAGCGACGATGCTGCTGCACGCCGCCAAGGCGTGGGCGTGGCTGTCGGGCCGCGACTTCGTCACCCCCGACGAGGTCAAGGCCGTGGCGCGTCCGACGCTGCGCCACCGCCTGCTGCTGCGCCCCGAGGCCGAGCTGGAGGGCGCCACCGCCGACGGGGTCCTCGACGGGCTGCTCGCCGCCGTGCCCACCCCCCGCTGACGTGCGCCGCATCTGGTTGCCGACCGGTCGCCTCGCCGCGGTGGCCGCGGCGGGCGCGGTGGCGCTGCTCGTCCTGCCGCCGGGCTGGCCCAGCCTGGCGGCGGTCAACGCGCTGGTGCTGGGCGCCGCCGCGCTCGACGGGCTGCTGGCCGTGCCGGTGGGCCAGCTGACGCTGCATCGCGACCTGCCGCAGGTGGTGGGCCTGGAGGAGCAGGCCGAGGTGCGCTGGCAGGTGGCCAGCGCCGCGCGGCGCGGCGGCGCGGTCGCGGTGGCCGACGACCTCCCGCCGGCGCTGGGAGCGCAGACGCGGCGGGCCCGCCTGACGGTCCCTGCCGGCGGCACCGCGCGGGCGCAGGCGACGCTGCGCCCGCAGCGGCGCGGTCGCTGGGTGCTGGAGGGCGCCACGGCACGCAGCCGCGGCCCGCTGGGCCTGGTGGTGCGCCAGGGGCGGCTGCCGGCGCGGTCGGTGCTGCGCGTCGTGCCCTCGTTTCGGTCGCGCCAGGAGGCCGAGCTGCGGGCGCGGCGCGCACGGCTGCTGGAGGAGGGTCAGCGCAGCGTCCGCGAGCGCGGGGCCGGCACCGACTTCGCCCAGCTGCGCGAGTGGACCCCCGACGACGAGCACCGCCACATCGACTGGGCGGCCACCGCGCGGGCGAACAAGCTGATCGTCCGCGAGCACCGCGTGGAGCGCAACCAGCACGTGGTGGCGCTGCTGGACACCGGGCGGCTCATGGCCGGGCGCATCGCCACCGCGCCGCGCCGCGCCGACGCCGCAGCCGTGGTCGGCGCGGCGCAGCCGCGGCTGGAGCACGGCATGGACGCGGTGCTGGCGCTGGCCACGGTGGCCACCCGCCTGGGCGATCGCACCGGCCTGGTCGCCTACGCCGACCGCGTGCGCGCCACCGTGCCCGCCACCGGCGGGCGCCCGGCGCTCGGACGTCTCACCGACGCGCTGTACCAGCTGGACGCCGAGCTGGTCGAGAGCGACCTGACCGTGGCCCTGCGCGCGACGCTCCAGCGGTTCCGTCGCCGCGCGCTGCTCGTGGTGTGCACCGAGCTCGCGCCCGGCAGCGTCGCCGAGACCCTGCTGCCGGCGCTGCCGCTGGCGGTGCGCGACCACCTGGTGCTCGTGGCCGCCGCCCGCGACCCGGCGCTGGACGCGCTGGCCCGCGCCACGCCCGCCGACGCGGTCCAGGCCCACCGTCAGGCTGCCGCCGCCGACGCGCTGGCGGCCCGTCGCAGGCTCGCCGCACGGCTGCGAGCCGCAGGGGCGGGCGTGGTCGACGAGCCGCCCGGGCGCCTGGCCGGCGCCATCGCCGACGCCTACGTGGCCCGCAAGCAGCGCGGCCGCCTCTAGCGCCCGGGACGTCACTCGTCGGCTGCGACCCGCGCCAGCGCGCGCACGCCCTGCGCGGCGCGCTCCTCGCCGAGGTCGCCGGTCAGCCCCGCAGCGGCGGCGCGCCGCCCGAGCACTCCCGCGTAGCCGAGGAACCCCGCCAGCGCCGCGGAGCCCAGGCCCAGCTGCAACCAGGTGGGCGCCCAGTCCTCGCCGGTCACATAGCCCTCGATGAGCCCGGCGACGGCGAACACCACGAACAGCCCGATGACCACCACCACCGCCCGCCGGGCCTCGCAGACCAGCGCGTCGACGCGGCGGCGCTCACCCGGTGCGAGCCACGACCAGCCCAGCCGGATGCCTGCCGCCCCGGCGATGAACACCGCGGTCAGCTCCAGCAGCCCGTGGGGCAGGATCAGCGCGAAGAAGGTCCCGAGGTCGCCGGCGGCGCCGAGCAGCCCGCCGGCGATGCCCACGCTGAGGCCGTTGACGGCGAGCACCGCCAGGGTGGGCAGCACGGCGAGGATCCCCAGCGCGAACGCCAGCACCCCGACCTGGACGTTGTTGGTGGTCACCAGCGCGAAGAACTCGGTGGAGGGGCGGTCGGTGTAGTACGACGCGAAGTCGTCCTCGATGTAGGCGGTGCGGAACTCCTCGGTGCCAAGCGCCTGGAACGCCTCGGCCGAGGTGGCCACCCACGCGCCCAATGCGAGCGCCGGAACCAGGAACACCACCGCGGCCAGCGCCACCTGCCATCGCAGGTGCCACAGCGCCGCGGGGAACGTGCGCGTGGCGAAGACCTGCAGCGCCGACCACCGCCGCGGCCGCGCGCCGTACACCGCCGCCGCGGCGGCCGCGGTGAGCTGGGCCAGCCGCGCGGCGAGCTCGCGGTCGCCGTAGCGGCTGCGGGCGATCGCGGCGTGGGTGGCGACCCGCTCGTAGCGGGCGACCAGCTCGGTGGTCTCCTCGGGGGCGAGGCGTCGCTGACGAGCCAGCGCCGCCAGCCGGCGCCACTCGGCCTCATGACGGGCGATGAACGCATCCAGGGTCACCACGCGAGCCATACTGGCGGGCCATGGCGTCCGCGTCGACCGCTCCCCACGCCGACCTCGTCACGCCCGAGGCGGTCCCCATCGAGCTGCCCGCCGCCGGGATCGGCTCGCGGGCGCTGGCGCTCGCGGTCGATCTCGTGGTCATCGTGGGCCTGCTGCTGGTGGTGGCTCTGCCGCTGGCGCTGCTGGCGGCCACCGTCGCGGTGCCCGACTGGGTGGCGGTGACGGTGCTGCTGGTGACCGTCGCCGCGCTGCTGTGGGGCTACCCGACCGGCTTCGAGACCCTGGCGCGCGGGCGCACCCCCGGCAAGATGCTGCTGGGGCTGCGGGTGGTGACCCGCGAGGGCGGCCCGGTGCGCTTGCGGCACGCGGCGCTGCGCGCCGCGCTGGTGCTGGTCGAGATCGGCGCGACCACCGGCGGCCTGGCGGTGCTCAGCGCCCTGGTGACCAGCCCGCCGCGGCGCCTGGGCGACCTGGCCGCGGGCACCTTCGTCATCAACGAGCGCGTGCCGCGCCCCACCAGCGCGGTGACCTTCACCGTGCCGGCCGGCTGGGAGCAGGCTGCGGCGCGCCTGGATCCCGGCGTGCTGGACGCGCCGGGCTACGCCGCGGTGCGCACCGCGCTGCTGCGCGCCGGCGAGCTGCCCTCGGCGCGGGCCACGCCGCTGCTGGAGGGCGTGGCCGCTCCGCTCGCTCGGCGCCTGGGCCTGTCACCGCCGACGGGGGCGCCGGCCCAGGCGTTCCTGGTGTGCCTGGCGGCGCGCTACCAGCAGCGCGCCGACGCGGCGGGCCGTGGCCTGGATGCGGACAGCCGGGGCGTCAGGTCAGGAACTGCAGCACCGCCGCCCCGATCGCATCGGGCTGCTCCAGCGGCGCCCAGTGCGACGCCGTCGGGATCACCTGCACCCGACTGACGGGGATCTCGGACTGCAGCTCCTCGCTCATCGCGATCGGCGTGGAGCGGTCGTGGTCGCCGACCAGCAGCAGCGTGGGCTGCCCGATCGCCTCGCGGTCGATCTTGGGCGCGTCCGCCAGGGCGCGGCAGGCCTGGGCGTAGGCGGTCGGGTCGTTGCGCAGGAACAGCTCCCGCAGCAGCCCCGTCAGCTGGGGCAGCTTGGCGTGGGTGCGAGGCGCCAGCGCCCCGGGCAGCCAGTCGTCGACGATCGCGTCGAGGCCGTCGCTCTCCACGAGGCTGGCGCGCTGGCGGTAGCCCTCGCGCGCGTCGGGCTCGAACCAGCTGATCCCGCCGACCAGCACCAGCTGGTCGACCGCCTCGGGGTTGCGCCACGCCAGATGCTGGGCCACCAGGCTGCCCATCGAGTGGCCCACCAGCGTGACCGCCGGCAGCTCGAGCGCGTGGATCAGCGCGGCGACGTCGTTGGCCCACGTGGCGATCGACAGCGGTCCGGTGCGGCTGGTGCGGCCGTGCCCGCGCAGGTCCATGGCGACCACGTGATGGTGGCTGGCGAGGTTGTCGGCGACGCCGTGCCAGATGTGCAGGCTGCCGCCGAGCCCGTGGATGAGCACCACGGGCGGGCCCTCGCCGGTGCTGCGGTAGTGGTGGGACACGCCGTCGAGGTCGATGAACATGGGTCGCTCCTTGGTGCGGGTGGGCGTCGCAGCGGCGCCGGGTGGGGCGCGCGCAGACGCGTGTGCTGGTCGTGGATGCGGTCGGATCGCGGCTGGCAGCGGGCGAGCCGCGACCGGGCAGCGAGGTCGCGCCGGCGACGGCGCCGTCGCCGGCCATCGCCTCCGGCGCGAACCGCGGCCACCCTATCGGACCGCTCGCTTGCCACGTGTCGCTGCGCCCGCTCGCTGCGCCCGCGCCGCGCGCTGGGCGCGCGCCCGCACCGCGCGGCCGGTGTGGGGCTAGAGTCCGGGCACCGCGCGCGGGACCGGCGGCCGCGCGGCGCTGCGGCCGCTCACCGCCCTCCATGCGCCCGCCGATCGGAGGCTCGCATGACGCTGGTGGACGTCGAGACGCACTGCGAGGCCACGCCCGCGCAGGTGTGGGCGACCCTGGTGGACTGGGAGCAGCAGACGCGCTGGCTGCACGCGGCGTCGGTCCACGTGGTCGGCGCGCCAAGCGGCGGCCTGGGCACGCGGGTGCGCCGGCGGGTGGCCCTGGCCGGTGGGCTGGCGATCGCAAGCGACCTGATCGTGACCGAGTGGGCGCCGGGCCGACGCCTCGGTCTGCGCCGCGACGGACGCGGGCTGGTGGGGATCGGCGCGTTCGAGCTGGCCGCGACCGATCTGGGCACCCATCTGCGCTGGTGGGAGGCCCTGGCAGGACCGCTCGGGCCGCTCGGCGACGCTGGCCTGGCGCTGTTCGCCCCGCTTCTGGAGCGCGCACGGCGGCAGGCGCTGGCACGTCTCAAGGCGCTGACCGAGTCGGCTGGCGCCGCGCGCTGACCGCGGCGCCACCGGCGTGCGCATCCCGACGTCGTGACGTAGGCTCCGGCCGCCGATGAGCCCTTCCATGCCCGAGATCGCGCCGGGTCGGCTGCTCGTGGCCGCCCCCGACCTGGAGGACCCCAACTTCCAGCGGTCGGTGGTCCTGGTGCTGGCCCACACCGACGAGGGCACCCTCGGGGTGGTCCTCAACCGCACCGGCGAGCTGCCCGTCGCCGAGGTCGTGCCCGAGCTCGAGGGCCTGGCCGCCGAGCCCGCCAGCGTCTTCGTCGGCGGGCCGGTGCAGCCCGACGGGGTCGTCGCCCTGGCGCAGGTCGATGAGGAGGTCGACGGCGTCGGACCGGTCGCTCCGGGGCTCGGCGTGCTCGACCTGGACCGCGAGACCGGGTTCATCCCTCCTGAGGTGCAGCAGCTGCGCCTGTTCGCCGGCCACGCCGGGTGGGACGCCGGTCAGCTGGAGGACGAGCTCGCCGCCGGCGGCTGGTTCGTGGTCGATGGCGAGCCCGGCGACGCGATGACCGACGATCCCGAGCACCTGTGGGAGCGGGTGCTGCGCCGTCAGGGCGGGGTGTTCAGCACCGCCACCGCCGACCCCTCGACGAACTAGGGGTCGCTCGCGCGTCGCGCTAGGCGGTCTGCGAGCCGCCCTCGTCGCCGGCGGCCCGGTCCTCGGCGGACTCGGCGGTGCGGCGCACCTGCGCTGCGGCCTCGTCGAGGGGGCCGAAGCCCACCTCGACCAGCTCGGAGGACACCTCCCACAGGCGGGCTGCCAGCGCGCGGTCGTGAGCCCGGGCGCTGGCGGCCACGACCTTGGGCTCGCCGCGGGCCTCGGCGAGACCGCCCGGCCCGATGTAGGTGCCACCGGGCAGGTCGGGGTCGGTGGCGGCCCTCAGCAGCGGCTTCGCCCCGCCCTCGGGGGACTGGCCGACCAGGGTGTTGGCGAGCCCGGTCAGCGCGGTCTGCACGCGCTTGCCGGCCATGCGGGGCCCGCGCTGCTGGAGGTTGGTGGCCGCGTAGCCCGGGTGGGCGCCCAGCGAGCGCAACGGCCAGCCGGCGGCGCGGGCGCGACGGTCGAGCTCGAAGGCGAACAGCAGGTTCGCGAGCTTGCTCAGGCCGTAGGCGCGCCACGGGCTGTAGCGCTCGGGGGCGGTCAGGGTGCGCGGGTCGTCCAGGTCGGCCAGGGTCAGCCGCCCCATCTTGTGGGCGCTGCTGGACACGGTGACGACCCGCGGTGCCTCGGCGGCGCCGAGCAGACCGACGAGCTGTGCGGTCAACGCATGATGGCCGAGGTGGTTGGTGCCGACCTGCAGCTCGAACCCGTCAGTGGTCTCGCGTCGCGGGGTGGCCATCACCCCGGCGTTGTTGAGCAGCACGTCGAGGCGGTCGGTGCGCTCGCCCACCTCGCGGGCCGCGGCTGCCACCGACGCCAGCGACGCCACGTCGCAGGGCAGCACCTCCACCTGGGCCTTCGGGGTGCGGGCGCGGATCGCCGAGACGGTGTCCTCGCCGCGCTGGGGGTCGCGGGCGCCGACGAGCACGCGCGCGCCGGCAGCGGCCAGCGAGGCCGCCGCGACGCGGCCGATGCCGCTGGTGGCCCCGGTGACCAGCGCCACGCGGCCGCTGACGTCGCCGTAGGGGGTGGGGAGCTCGCTCATGGCGCCAGCGTAGGCAGGCCTGCGCAGGCCCGCTCCGAGGCGGGGGTGGGGTGCCTCGGCTCGCCCGGGCGTCTGGCGACTACGGTCCGGGCCATGCCTGCTGACCTCGACGCGCTGCGTGCGGACCTCGAGCGTCTCGACGGCCGCGGCTACGGCGGCTACAAGCGCCTGCGCGACGGCCGCTGGGCGTGGGAGCACGGCGAGCTGGCCGTGGTGCGCGTCCAAGCCGACCCGTTCGCGCCGCCCTCGCGCCTGCAGGTGCGGGTCCCGCCCGAGGTCGCCGGCCTGCCCGATGACCTGCTGGCATCCCGGCCGCGCCGACGCGGCGTGGCCGATGCGCTGGTGCGCGCCACCGCCGCGGCGCTGGGCACGGGCCGGGACGCACCGTTCTCGGTGGACACCGGCGGCCAGCAGGTGCTGGCACGCAGCGCCATCCACGTCGCCCCTGACGGGGCGGTGACGCTGCGGCTGGCGGTGGCGCTGCCCGCTGACGGGCGGCGCATCCGCGGGCGCCACGCCGCCGACCTGCTGACCCGCCAGCTGCCGGCCGCCGTGGCCCAGGGGCTGCGCTGGACCACCGCCGACCACGAGCGGGTGCGCGCCGGCGCTGAGGTCTGCGAGGACGCCGCCGCCCTGCGCGGCCAGCTCGGTGACCTCGGCCTGGTCGCCTTCGTCGCAGACGGCGCGGTGCTGCCACGGCGCTCGGGCGTCGACGATCGCCCGCTGACCGGGTCGGGCGTGGTGCCCTTCGCCGCGCCGACGTCGCTGGCGCGCACCGTCACCCTGCCCAACGCCGGCGCGGTCACCGGGATGGGCGTGCCCGAGGGCGTCACGGTCGTGGTCGGCGGGGGCTACCACGGCAAGTCGACGCTGCTGCGCGCGCTCGAGCGCGGCGTCTACGACCACGTCCCCGGCGACGGGCGCGAGCGCTGCGTCACCCGCCCCGACGCGGTGGCGATCCGCGCGGAGGACGGGCGGCGCGTGGCCCGCGTGGACGTGTCGCCGTTCGTGGGCGCGCTGCCCACCGGCGCCTCCACCGCCGACTTCAGCTCCGAGGACGCCTCGGGCTCCACCAGCCAGGCCGCCGCGACCGTGGAGGCCCTCGAGGCCGGCGCCGACGCGCTGCTGATCGACGAGGACACCGCCGCCACCAACCTCATGGTCCGCGACGTGCGCATGCAGCGCCTGGTGGCCGCCGAGGCCGAGCCGCTGACCCCCTTCACCGACCTGGCCCGCTCGCTGCACCGCGACCGCGGCGTGTCGACCGTGCTGGTGGCCGGCGGCTCCGGTGACGCCTTCGACGTCGCCGACACCGTCATCCGCCTGCACGCCTTCACCGCGTCCGAGGTGACCGGCGACGCCCACGCGATCGCCGCCGCGGTGCCCGGACGCGAGGGCGGCGCCCGCGCCTTCCCGCCGGTGCCCGCGCGCGTGCCCGACCCCGCCTCGGTGCCGGTGCGCCACAAGGGCAAGCCGGCGGTGACGCCCCGGGGCGCCGGGGCGCTGCGCGTGGGGCCTGCGACCGTCGACCTGGCGGCGGTGAACCAGCTGGTGGACCCGTCGCTGACCGCCGGGGTCGGGCAGGCGCTGCGGCGCCTGGTCGAGGACGGGCTCCTCGACGGGTCGGCGACGCTGGCCGAGGCGCTCGCCGCGCTGGCGCAGGCGCTCGGTGAGGAGCCCGCCGAGGCCCTGGCGGCGCGCTGGGCGGGTGACGTGGCGGCGCCGCGCCACCACGAGGTCGCCGCGGCGCTGAACCGCCTGCGCACCCTGGAGGTGCGCGCGCCGGGCGCTCAGCGGGCCGAGCGACCCTCGTAGGTCTCCAGCGCCCGGTGGACGCCCATGGCGTCGCTGATCCGGTCGGTCACCGCGGTGGGCAGGAGGTTGAGCAGCCCGACGAGCCTGATCACCCACGGCATCCGCACCAGCGGTCGGTCCTGCTCGATGGCGCCCACCACCGCGTCAGCCACCGGCTCGAGCGCCAGCATCGGCGGCCATCGCGGCCGCGTGCCCCGGAACATGCCGGTGTCGATGAAGTAGGGGCACACCAGGGTGTGCGCCACGCCCGGTGCGTCCTGGCGCAGCTCGTGGCGCACGGCCTCGTGCATGCCCACCGCGGCGCGCTTGCTCGCGACGTAGGCCGACAGCCGCGCGATGCCAACGCCCTGCAGCCCCACCGCGGAGGCGATGGTCACCAGGTGGCCGCTGTCGCGCGCGATCAGGTCGGGCAGCACGCGCTTGGTCAGCAGCAGCGGAGCCAGCGCGTTGACCGTCAGCTGCGCGCGGATCGTCGCGTCGTCGAGGTCCACCAGGCGCGAGCCGCTGGCCACGCCGGCGTTGTTGACCAGCACCGACACCGCGCCGACCTCGCTGCGCACCCGCGCCAGCGCGGCATCCACCTGCTCGGTGTCGGTGATGTCCAGCGCGTGGGTCCAGGGCGCGGCGCCGGTCGCCTCCGCGATCGCATCGGCCGCGGTCTGCAGCGCCGGACCGTCGCGGTCCCACAGGACCACCTGGCCGCCGCGAGCTGCCAGGCGCAGCCCGAGGGCGCGACCCAGCTGCCCGGCGCCGCCGGTGATCAGCACCGTGCGGCCTGCCACGTCGGTCACCAGCCATCACCTCCACGGCGCGGGGACCGGCGGGCCGGGCCGCCCTCGTCGGGGCGCCCGGATCCCGGTGTCGGGGTCGAGGCGCGCCCCGTGGGCATCGACCCCGACCGCAGCGCTCAGTCGTCGCGGACCTTGAACGACACCTTGACCTTGCAGCGGTAGAGCGCGACCTCGCCGTCCTCGATGGTCATGTCCTGCTCGGAGACCGCGGCCACGCGCAGGTCCGCGAGGCTCTCCCCGGCTTTGGCGACCGCGGCCTTGGCGGCCTTCTCCCAGGACTCGTCGCTGGTGCCGACCAGCTCGATGACCTTGTAGACGCTCTCCGTCATGGTGGCTCCTCTCGACTCGGATGCGGGGACCGTATCCCACCACACCGCGCGGGTTGGGCGCAGCAGGCTGGACGGGCAGCGGTGCGCCGGGTAGGGATGGGTGCGCTGTGCGGCGCACCCGCTGCGCCTGCCGCACACCTCGCGCCTGCCGGGACCCCCGAGCCCGTCGTGGCGCCGTGCCGGCCGCGACCGCCGAGGCCACCGATGCCAGCGCTGAACCCCTCGCAGCCGCCCGGTTCGCCGGGCGATCCCGGCGACCCGGGCGCAGACCCCGTGGTCGCGGCGCTGCGCGCCGCGCTCGGTGCCGAGGCCGTGCGCACCGAGGCCGACGTCTGCGCTCCCTATGCCCACGACCTCACCGGGCGCTGGCAGGGCACGCCACGCTGCGTGGTGCGTCCCCGCGACACCCAGGGGGTGGCCGCGGCCGTGGCGGTGTGCGCCGAGCACGGCGCGCCGGTGGTCGCCCAGGGCGGCAACACCGGCCTGGTCGGCGGGCAGATCGCCGAGGCCGACGAGGTGTGCGTATCCCTGGCCGGCCTGGACGCGCTGGAGCCCGTCGAGGCGCAGACGGGCGAGGTGGTGGTCGGTGCCGGCGCGGTGCTGTCGCAGGTGCAGCAGCACGTGCGTCGCGCGGGCTGGGACGTGCCGGTGGACCATGGCGGGCGCTGGGGGGCCACCATCGGCGGGATGGTCGCCACCAACGCGGGCGGCGCCCGCGCGGTGCGCCACGGCATGATGCGCGCCCACGTGCGCGGCGTCGAAGCGGTGCTCGCTGATGGGCGCGTGATGCGCCGCCTGTCGGGGCTGCGCAAGGACAACACCGGCTACGACCTCGTCGGGCTGCTGGCCGGCAGCGAGGGGACCCTGGGCGTGCTCACCCGGGTTCGCCTCGGCCTGGTGCCCTGGCACGCCCGCCGCCTGACCGCCCTGGCCGGTGTGGCTGACCTGGAGGCCGGCGCGAGCCTGCTCGCCGCGCTGCGCGCGCACGCGCCCACCACCCTGGAGGCCGCTGACTTCCTGCACCGCGACGGCCTGGAGCTGGTGTGCGCCCACCACGGGCTGGCCGACCCCCTCGATGCGGCCTGGCCGGTGCTGGTCGTGGCCGAGCTCGCCGGCCCCGGCGACCTCGAGGCCCAGCTGGAGGGGGCGATCACCGCGGCGGGCATCGACCCCAGCGCGGTGGTCGTGGCTGACGCGCCCAGCCAGCGCGAGGCGCTGTGGACCTACCGGGACGGGCTCAACGAGGCCATCGCCGCTCGCGGCGTCCCGGTCAAGCTGGACGTCAGCGTGCCGCCAGAGGCCCTGGCCAGCACGCCCGAGGCGGTCGCCCACGCGGTGCGCGCGGTGGACCCGCGGGCGTGGACGCTGACCTTCGGTCACCTGGGCGATGGCAACGTGCACGTCAACGTGCTCGGCCGTGCGGCCGACGAGGACGCGATCGTCACCGCGGTGCTGGACCTGATCCTCGCCCGCGCGGGCAGCGTGGCCGCCGAGCACGGCGTGGGCGTGGCCAAGCGAGCCTGGGTGGCTCGGGCTCGCGATCCCGTCGAGGTCGACGCGCTGCGGGCGATCAAGCGCGCCCTCGACCCCGAGGGGATCCTCGCGCCGGGCCGCCTGGTGCCCTGACGGTCCTCGCAGCGGTCAACGCTCAGCGCGCGGCCCTGGCCGGCGGCCACGTCGCCAGGAGCGCACACGGCCTCGGCGAACCAGCTCGGCCGGATCGCGCTCACCGTCGTTCCCGCCTCGTGCTCGCTGCCGTCCTCTCCGGCCACGACGCGAGGCATGCCGCCCTCGCGGTGCCCGCGCCACCGGCCGGCCAGTCAAGCGCGCGTCGGCGCCTGCCGCCACGCAGGCGGCGCTCGCGCTGCCGGCGTGACCTCGCCGCCTCGGCCCGCGAGAATCAGCGCGTGCGGCGCGTGCGGCGCGTGGTGATCCGTGAGCGAGATCCGAGACGAGGAGCGGTGGTGGCCGACAACGACACGAAGACGCAGACCCGGTGGCTGCCCGAGGAAGAGCTCGAGATGGTCCGCGACCGCGTGCCGCTGGTCTACGTGGAGGTGGTGCCGGCGCGCGTGAACCACCTCGGCGTCCTCGAGCGCGTGGGGCTGCTGCTGCGTCACCGTCCGGACGGGTCGATCAGCCGTGCGGTGATCTCGGGTCGCGTGCTGTACCGCGAGACCGTCCGCGAGGCGCTGTGGCGCCATCTCGCCAAGGACCTCGGATCCGAGGCCGAGCCGCAGATCCCCACCGCCCCGGCGCCGTTCACCGTCGCCGAGTACTTCCCCGAGCCCTCGCCGTCGGGATTCGTGGATCCGCGCCACCACGCGGTCGCGCTGGCCTACCTCATACCGGTCGAGGGCGCGTGCCACCCCGCGCAGGACGCGCTCGACCTGGTGTGGCTGTCACCCGAGGAGGCCACCCGACCCGCGGTGGCTCGCGAGATGAGCGGGGGGCAGGATCGGCTGGTCCGGCTCGCCCTGGCCCACGCCGGCCGGCTGCCCTGAGCGCACGCGACCACCACCCGGCCCCTGGAGGCACCGCGCTGGGGTCGTCCTCACCCCGCCGCAGGTGCCGCGAGCTGGTGCGCCCTCACGCCATGAACCCCGATTCACACGGCTCGGTTCGAGCCAACCCGTTAGGCCGTCCAATCGTTGACAGTCCGAAGGGCATCTTCTACGGTCCCGATCGTTGCAGGGACGCGACATCGACGTGAACCGAGGCGGGGCCTGGAGGAGGCACAGATGCGATCTCGATCCTTGTTCTGGTTGGCGATCCTGGCTGCTCTGACGCTGCTCGTGGCAGCGTGCGAGGAGGATCTCGCTGACGAGCCGGACCCGGAGGACCTCGAGGAAGAGCTCGAGGAGGAGGCCGACGAGGACGAGCCCGAGCCCGAGGAGCCAGACGAGGACGAGGTCGACCCCGATGCCGAGAACATCGACTGGGGCACCTCGGACGTCGGCTCGGCCGGGCACGCCGCGCTGGTCACCCTGGCTGATGTCATGAACCGCGAGTGGGACGACTACTCGATCACGGTGCAGCCCACCGGCGGCGCGGTCCAGACCGTCATCGGCTACGCGGTCGACGGTGACTTCGACGGCATCTACGGCGCTGACGTCGCCTTCGCCGAGATGGCCGCGGACAGCGACCGCTTCGAGGGCTTCAGCGACGACGCCGAGCAGATCCCGGTGCAGTCGTTCTGGGCCTACCCCATGGAGACCGGCCTGGCCATCAACGCCGACAACGCCGACGAGTTCCAGAGCTGGGGCGACCTCGAGGGCGAGGCGGTCTTCACCGGCCCGGCGCCGTGGGACGTGCGCGCCAACCTCGAGGCCGCGATGGACGCGGTGGACGTGGGCCACGAGTACGTCGAGGTCGACACCGGCGTGGCAGGCGACTCGCTCGATGGTGGCGAGATCAGCGGCATGATCGCCTACACCACCTCCGAGCTCGACCCCGCGCCGTGGGTCGTCGAGGCCGAGCTGCAGACCGACATGCAGATCCTCAACCCCAGCGATGACGAGATGGCCGAGCTCGAGGAGGCCGGCTACGAGGTCGTGGGCGTCGACCCCGGTGGCTTCGAGGGTGACGTCGGCGTGGACGAGGCGATGTTCGTGCCGTTCTTCTACGGCTTCCACCTCGGCATGGAGTACGACGCCGACGTGGTCTACGACAAGCTCGACCTCATCGCCGAGAACGCCGAGGACCTGGCCGCGGCTAACGAGGCCTTCTCGGTGCTGGCCGACGACCCGGCCGAGCTGCAGGCCCGCGGTGTCGCCGCCTCCATCGACGACATCGAGGTCCACCCCGGCATGGCCGAGTGGATGGACGACCAGGGCGTCTGGGAGGACGAGTGGGACGACCGGATCGCCGAGTAGCCCACGCCTGACCGAGGAGCGAGGCGACCTGATGCTGGCCGCCCACGACCGCACCGGTCCGCAGGACGCGCGATGACCGACGCGCCGACCTCCGCGACCGGTGCGGTCGCGCCGCCCTCGTCGCAGGAGCCGCCGCGATGGCTCCAGGTCACCGCCACCACCGGCTTCTACGCGGTGGCGGTGTTCTTCACCGCGGTGCTGCTCTACTACTACGCCACCGGTGCCGGCGGGCCCACCACGCTTGCCGTGGGCATGGTGCCGGTGGCCTACATCATGCTCACCCTCGACGACATCCGGTCCGGGAAGCTCTACCCCAGGCTCCCGGTGCTGGCCAGCGCAGCCATCGGAGTGGCGCTCATCGCCGTGGCCGTGGTGGCGGGCGGCTACCTGTTCATCGAGTTCGACAACATCCGGATGCTGCGGCTCGGCCGCTGGACCGACATCGACATCATGGCCGGCGCCGCCCTGGTGGTGCTGCTGCTGGAGTACAGCCGGCGCAAGTACCTCCCGCTGTTCGTGCTGAACCTGCTGCTGGCCGCCTACGTCCTGTGGGGGTTCCTGATCCCTGGGATGTTCGGTCACTCGGGCATGAGCCTCGAGCGCGTCATCACTTCGATGAGCCTCGAGACCAGCACCGGCATCTTCGAGCAGCTGCCGCAGCTGGCGCTGCGCATCATCGGCTCGTTCATCCTGGTGCTCGCGGCCCTGCGTGGGTTCGGCGCGATCGACTCGATCCTGAAGGGAGCCCAGCGCCTCGCGGTGCGCTCTCCGAGCCTGCTGCCCCAGGCGGCCGTGGTGGGCTCGTTCGGTGTGGCCGCGGTCAGCGGCAGCGGTGCCGCCAACGCCGCCACCACCGGCTCGGTGACGATCCCCGCGCTGATCCGCTCGGGCATCCCCAAGGTCCGCGCCGCAGCGATCGAGACGGCCACGTCGCTGGGCGGCCAGCTGATGCCGCCGCTGATGGGCATCGCGGCGTTCCTGATGGCCGACTACCTCGGGGTGGGCTACTTCGAGGTCGTGGCCCGCGGCTTCGCCCCGGCGATCATCTACTTCATCGGCGTGTCGCTGTCGGTGTACCTGCTGTCGGCCCGGTTCGCCGCCCGCGGCGAGGTGCCCAAGGTCGAGCCGCTGAACCTGTTCGACACGGTGAACCTGCTGGCCTACGCCGGCGCCATCGGCGGGCTCATCTACCTGATGGGCGTCCAGCGCGCGCCGGCCATGACCTCGGCCCAGCAGGTGTTCATCGGGCTGATGGTCGTGCTGTCGCTGCTGTTCCTCTACAAGCTGATCCGCGAGCCCGAGCGTCGCACCGCGAGCCAGATCATCGAGCCCTACCGCGGCTTCGTGGAGACCTTCGGGCGCATGACCGGCGAGCTGACGGTGCTGCTTGCGATCCTCGGGATGGTCACCGCGTCGTTCACCATCACCGGCGTGCCCACCGCGGTGGGTCAGCTGATGATCCAGGTGGCCAGCGTCAACCTCGTGCTGGTCATCGTGGTGGCGTTCCTGTTCGGCTACGTGGTCGGCATGGGCCTGCCGCCCGCCCCGACCTACATCATCGTGGCCGTGGTCATCGCGCCGTTCATGATCTCGGCCGGGTTCGACCCGTGGCAGGTGCACTTCTACGCGTTCCTGATCGCGGCGTTCGGCGAGCTGTCGCCGCCCACGTCGGTGACCGCGGCGGTGACGTCCAAGATCGCTGATGCGTCGTTCAACCGGACCATGGTCCGCGCGATCCAGATGACGCTGCCCTTGCTGCTGCTGATGGTGGCGCTGTTCACCTGGCCGGACTTCATCATCGAGCCGGGCCTGCCGCAGCTGGTGCCCTCCGCGTTCGTGCTGATCGCCACGCTCGGGATCATCACGAGCATGCAGAGCCTGTTCTCGAAGACACCGATGGTCCAGCGCGGCTTCCGCGTGGTGCTGATCGCCGCCTCGGCGGGGCTGCTGCTCCAGCCGATGCAGCCGATCGCCACCGTGCTGGGCGCGGCGGTCATCGGGCTGATCGTCTACGGCTTCCAGCACACCCGCGGTCGCTCCGCCGAGGAGCTCGCCGCAGCCCGGGCCGAGGAGCCGAGCCCGAGCTGACCGGGGCGCCACGCGGCGCCTGCGACCGCGACGAAGGGGGCCGACCCGTCCGGATCGGCCCCCTTCGCCTCTCGGGTCGTCGGCCGTCGCGGACGGCCGGGCCCGTCAGCCCGCGTCGCGCCCGAGCGCGCCCTGGACCACGCCCTCGGCGGCGTCCAGCAGGGCGCGCAGGTGCTGGTCGTCGCGGAAGCTCTCGGCGTAGACCTTGTAGACGTCCTCGGTGCCCGAGGGCCGCGCGGCGAACCAGCCGCCCTGCGCGGTGACCTTCAGGCCCCCGATGGGCGCGTCGTTGCCGGGCGCGCGCGTGAGCACCCCGGTGATCGGGTCGCCTGCCAGCTCGGTGGCGGTCACAGCCTCGGGTGACAGGCGCTTGAGCGCCTCCTTGTCGGCCCGCGAGGTCGGCACGTCGACGCGGGCGTAGACCGGCGCGCCGAAGCGCTCGGTGAGCTCGCGGTAGCGCTGGCCGGGATCGATCCCGGTGATCGCGGTCGCCTCGGCGGCGAGCAGGCACAGGATGATCCCGTCCTTGTCGGTGCTCCACGGACCACCGTCGCGGCGCAGGAACGATGCGCCGGCGCTCTCCTCGCCGCCAAAGCCCAGCGAGCCCTCCAGCAGCCCGTCCACGAACCACTTGAAGCCCACCGGCACCTCGACGAGCCGGCGGCCGAGGTCGGCGGCGATCCAGTCGATCATCGACGAGGACACCAGCGTCTTGCCGATGCCGGCCTCACCCCAGTCCCGCGCCCCGCCGAACAGGTAGGCGATGGACGCGGCCAGGTAGTGGTTGGGGTTCAGCAGCCCGTCGTGGGGGGTCACCACCCCGTGGCGGTCGCCGTCGGGATCGTTGCCGAAGGCCAGGTCGAACTGCTCGCGCAGCTCCACCAGCCCTGCCATCGCGTGGGGCGAGGAGCAGTCCATGCGGATCTTGCCGTCGTGGTCGCGGCGCATGAACGCGAACGTCGGGTCGATCGCGGCGTTGACGACCCGCAGGTCCAGGTCGTGGCGCGTGGCGATCTCCTGCCACAGGTCGACGGTGGCGCCCCCGAGCGGATCGACCCCGAGGGTCAGGCCCGCCCCGCGGATCGCGTCCAGGTCGATCACGCCTGGCAGGTCCTCGGCGTAGGCGGCGAGGTAGTCGTGCCCCACCGTGCCCGCCCGCGCGGCGCTGATGTCGATCCGCTGCACCTCGGTCAGGCCGCCGGCGAGCAGGCGGTTGGCCTCCTGCTCGATCCAACCGGTGGCGTCGACGCCGGCAGGCCCGCCATGCGGCGGGTTGTACTTGAAGCCGCCGTCCTCGGGCGGGTTGTGGGACGGGGTGATCACCACCCCGTCGGCCTGCCGGCGGTCGCGCACCCCGCGGTTGGCGGTCAGGATCGCGTGCGAGATCGCCGGGGTCGGGGTGGGGCGGTCCCGCGGGTCGACGCGCACCTCGAGGCCGTTGGCGACCATCACCTCGATGGCGGTCTGCAGGGCGGGTCCGCTGAGCGCGTGCGTGTCGCGCCCCAGGAACAGCGGCCCCTCGATGCCGTGGGCCCGGCGGTAGCGGCACACCGCCTGCGACATCGCCGCGATGTGCGCATCGTTGAAGCTGGCGGTCAGCGAGGAGCCGCGGTGCCCCGAGGTGCCGAAGGCGATCCGCTGGGAGGGATCCTCGGGGTCGGGCGCGCGGTCGTAGTAGGCCCCCACGAGCGCATCGAGGTCGACGAGCATGGCGGGGTCGGCGGGCTGTCCGGCGTGCGGATGGGTGGTCATAGGGGGCTCCCTGCCGGGTTCGGCTGGGTGGGACCCTAGCCCAGCGCCGCGCCGCATCGCGCGCACCGCGAGCACATCGAGGCCCGGAGGGCTCACGTGCGCCACCAGAGCGGCCTGACCGGTCAGCAGGAGGCGGCCTGCCGCGACCCGGTGCCCCGCGCGTCGGGTAGGGTGCGCCCATGGCACGACAGCCCAAGCTGCCCACCCCGGCCGAGTTCAACCGCGAGTGGAGCCGCCTGGAGCGCGAGGACAAGCGTCGCGTGCGCCGGACGGTCAACCGCATGCAGGCGGCCTCGACCCGCCGTGACGCGCGCCTGGCGGTGGTCTTCGCCCAGAACCAGCAGCGCACCGCCAAGTGGCTGCTGCCCGTCTCGGTGGTGCTCGTCGCGGCGCTGCAGCTGCCGCAGGGCCTGGAGGCCGTGGTGGCCATGGGCGCGATCAGCCTGGTGCTGTTCGGCGCCATCACCTTCGCGATCACCTGGCGCGCCCGGCGTGCCGAGCGGACCAACCTCGCGGTGCTCGAGGGGTCGCAGGCGCTGCGTCGCGACGACAAGGGCAGCGGCGAGGACAAGCGCAGCGCTGACCCCGATGACCCCGACGACGCTGGCGACACGCATGCCAGCGGGCGCAGCGGGGGAGGATCCTCGGCTAGAGGGAGCGGCAAGCGCCGCAAGCGCGCTCACACCGACGGACGACCCCGTCAGGGCAAGAAGACCGCCAAGAAGCGCGCGAAGGCACGCTCGAAGCGCTGACGGACAGTCCCGTCGGCCCGCGCGGGAGATGCTCGCGCAGTCGTGCCGCCCACCTCGGCCCGGCCTCGCCGCTGCGCGGACCACGAGCCGACCATGCGGTTCGCACCGGCGCGTGGCGCGGCGCACACCGCCGCGTGTGCGGGGGCGCCACGAGCCCTCTTGAGGAGCTGTCAGTTCCATGAGCTCGACCAGAGACGAGCACGGCCCACGCACCGATCCGCCTCGACATCTGCCGCCGGCGGCGCTGGTGGGGCTCGTGGTGGCCAGCGGCCTGCTGGCTGCCGTGGCCACCACGCTCGACGAGGACGAGGAGGTCGAGGTCGTCATCGAGCGCCAGCCCGAGCCGGTGCGGGTGGCCACCGTGGACGAGCCCGACGACGAGCCCCCACCCGAGCCCGACGAGGTCCTCGACGACGACGAGCTCGTCGCGGCGATCGAGCGAGAGCCCGACGAGCTGGTGCCGGTCGTCGAGGCCGCGCAGGAGCAGGACGTGGAGCCCGAGCTCGCGGCCGCGCTCGCCTGGCACGAGTCCCGCTGGGACCAGGGCGCGCGCTCCCACGCCGGCGCGGTGGGGGTGATGCAGGTCATGCCCTCGACTGCCGAGCGCGTCGCCGACCGCCTCGACGAGCCCCTCGACCCGCACGACGTCGAGGACAACGCGCTGGCCGGCGTGGCCTACATCGCTGGCCTGATGGACGACTTCGACAGCACCCGGGACGCGCTCATCGCCTACAACATGGGGTCGGGCCAGCTGCGCGAGGAGGGCCCGCTGCCCCAGTCCGAGGCCTTCGCCGACCGGGTGCTGGACACCGCCGACGACCTCGCCGAGGTCCGGTGGAAGCCCGAGGAGGTCCGCGAGCCCGTCGGCGCCTAGCGCTCCCAGCGACCAGGCTCGGCGACCAGGAGGTAGGCGATGGCTGCCACCGGCGCGGTGCGCGCCCAGCGCGAGGGCTGGCTGGGCGACCGCGTCGCCCGGGCCCGGGAGCTGCTGCGCCCGTGCCGGGTGTGCCCGCGGCCGTGCCGCGCGGTCGACCGCTTGGACGACGAGGTCGGTGGCTGTCGCATCGGGCGGTGGGCGCGAGTGGTCGGCGCCGCGCCGCATCACGGCGAGGAGGACGCGCTGCGCGGGCGCCGCGGCTCGGGCACGATCTTCTTCTCGGGCTGCAACCTGCGCTGCGTGTTCTGCCAGAACGCCGACATCGCCCACACCGCCGCGGGACGCGAGGTCACCGAGCAGCAGCTGGCGGGGCTCATGCTCGACCTGCAGCGCCAGGGCTGCCACAACATCAACCTCGTCACCCCCGAGCACGTGCTGCCCCAGATCCTCGAGGCGCTGCCAACCGCAGTGGAGCAGGGGCTGACGCTGCCGCTGGTCTGGAACACCAGTGCCTATGAGGATCCGGCGACGCTGTCGCTGCTGGATGGCCTGGTCGACGTCTACCTCCCCGACGTGAAGACCCTCGACCCCGAGCGCGCCCGGCGCTACCTGGGGGCCGCCGACTACCCCGACATCGCCGCGCGCGCGGTGGCCGAGATGCACCGCCAGGTCGGCGACCTCGTCGTCGACGACCGAGGGGTGGCACGGCGCGGGCTGCTGGTGCGCCACCTCGTCATGCCGGGCGGCGAGGCCGACGCGCGCGCGGTCGCCGAGCTGCTGGCCAGCCTGTCGACCGACACGGCCGTCAACGTGATGGGCCAGTACCGGCCGGCTCACAAAGTGCCCGGCAATGAGCGCTACGCCGCCATCGACCGGCGCCCGTGGGCCGCCGAGCTCGGCGCCGCGGTGGCGGCCTTCCGCGCTGCCGGGCTGTGGCGCCTCGAGGCTCCCTAGCGGGCGGCAGCTGCGCGCGCGGTCGGTGGCCGTTGCGCCCCGGTCAGGGCACGCTCACACGCGCGTGGCCGGTCGGGTGCGCTGGCGGTCCCACGCGATGGCGGCGGCGGCCACCGCGAGCGCCGCGCCGACCACGCCGAAGGAGCCGGTCACCGACTCCATCAGGCTCGGGTCTGCCAGCAGCACCACGGCGATCGCGGCCATCACGGTGCCGCCGATCAGCTTGAGGTAGCGCCCGTGCACCTCCTGCAGGCGCGTGGCGCGCAGCGTGACCAGCGCGCCCACGAGGATCGCGATCTCCACGGCGAGGTAGACCGTCAGGTAGGTGCCGAGCAGCCCGAGGAAGCCGGCGCCGGCGACCCCGGCGTCGGCCACCAGGCCGCTCCACACCAGCGGGAAGCCGGCGGTGCAGGGCAGCTCGACCACGGCGATGCCCGCAGCGAAGACGACGGTGAGGCCGAGCAGCGCCGGCAGCGACCGGTCGGTGCGCCGCAGCTCGCGCCCGCCGCGGTAGATCCGCGGCTTGAAGCGGTCGGGGATCGACAGCGACAGCCCCTGCTTGAACGCCAGGAAGTCCTTGATGCTGACCGCGGCGAAGCCCAGCGCCAGCACCGCCACGGCGATCTGGACCGCGCGCAGCTCGTCGGCGAAGCCCAGCACCGTGAACAGCCCGGCGATGAACAGGCCGTAGATCGCCGCGGTGACCAGCAGGAACGTGCCGCCGACCGCGGCGATGCGACCGCGCGAGCCCGAGTGCAGCACCATCGCGAGCAGCACGGTCAGCACCCACAGCGAGCACGGGTTGAACCCGTCGACGAACCCGATCAGCGCCGTGGCGGCCAGCATCGGCTGCGCGGCGAGGTCCACGGTGCCCAGCGGTCCCAGCGACAGGGTCTCGGCACCGGTGGGGTCGGCCTCGTCCTCTGGCGCGGCCTCGGGCGCGTCGTCAGGTGCCTCATCGAGGGCGGCGCGCACCAACTGCTCGATCTCGGAGCGGATGCCGTCGGTGAGCCCGACCCACGCCCGGTCGCCCAGCACGAACGCGGGCACGCCGCGCGCCTCCTCCCCGCGGCGCTCCATCATCTGGCGGAACACGTCCTGGGCCTGCGGGTCGGTGCTGACCTCGATCGAGCGGATGTCGAGGTCGGGGTGCTCCTCGCCGAGCTCAGCGAGCCACGGGTCGGCCTCGTTGGTGCACACCGGGCAGGTCTCGCTGCGGAAGTAGACGAGCGTGACCCCCGCGTCGTCCTCGGCGCTTGCGACGGCCTCGCGCGCGGCGGGCTCCTGCCCCGCGGCGCCGGCGGCCCCGGCGTGCCCGGCGGCCGCGGCGGTGGGCGCGGCCAGCGCGCCCAGCGTGGTGACCAGCCCGATGACGGCGGCCAGCACCACGAGCAGCCCACGGGCGCCGCGGCGCGCGGGTGCGGCGGATCCCATGGCGATCGGCCTCCCGTTGGTGACGTGGCGCGTGCGCTGCCGGCCCTCGCTCGGGGAGGGGCCCTCCCAGGGAACCGCATCGGGGCCCGGCCAGCAGGGGCGAGGGTCCCGAAACCAGGGCGTGCAGGTCCCGAGCGCGGGTGACGCCCGCCCGCTGGGCCGCCTCCGGCGCTCCGATAGGCTCGCCGCGGGCGGCGGAGCGCGTCGCGGAGGCGCGGGCGAGCGACGAGCGAGGACGCGGTGCACGTAGGGATCGTCGGCGGTGGGATCATCGGGCTCGCGGTGGCGCGGGCGCTGCTTCAGCAGCACCCCGGCCTGGCGCTGACGGTGTTCGAGAAGGAACCGGTCGTGGCCACCCACCAGACGGGGCGCAACAGCGGGGTGGTCCACGCCGGGCTGTACTACGAGCCCGGCTCGCTCAAGGCGACCCTGTGCCGCCGCGGGGTGATGCTGCTCCACGCCTTCGCGGCCGAGCGCGGCCTCGACTACCAGGAGTGCGGCAAGGTCGTCGTCGCCCAGGACGAGGTCGAGCGGGAGCGCCTCGAGCGAATCCACCAGCGCGCGCTCGCCAACGGGGTGCCCGGCGTGGCGCTGATCGACCGTGACGAGCTCGCGCGGCTGGAGCCGCACGCCCGCGGCATCGCCGCACTGCACTCGCCGCACACCGCCATCGTCGACTACGGGGCCGTGACGCGGGCGCTGGCCGCCGAGGTGGTCGAGCGCGGCGGGACGGTGCGCACCGGCGCCGAGGTGTCCGAGCTGCGCCTGCGCGACGACGGCGGCGCGACGCTGCGCCTGGCCGGGCGCACCGATCGCCACGACCTCGACGCGGTGGTGCTGTGCGGCGGGCTGCACAGCGACCGGCTGGCCGAGCAGGTCGGCGACGACGCCGAGCCGCGCATCATCCCCTTCCGCGGCGAGTACTACCGCCTCGCGCCCGGGCGCACCCACCTGGTCAACGGGCTGATCTACCCCGTGCCCGATCCGGCGCTGCCGTTCCTCGGGGTGCACCACACCCGCACCGTCGACGGGGAGGTGCTGGTGGGCCCCAACGCGGTGCTGGCCCTGGCGCGCGAGGGCTACCGCTGGCGGTCCATCGATCTGGGCGACCTGCGCGACACGGTGACCTGGCCGGGCTTCCACCGGCTGGCGCGTCGCTGGTGGCGCGCCGGAGCCAGCGAGATGGCCACCTCCCTGTCGCGCACCGCCTTCGCGGCCGCTGCACGGCGCTCCCTGCCGGCGCTGCGCGCCCGCGACCTGCGCCGAGGCCCCGCCGGGGTGCGCGCCCAGGCCGTGACGCGCGACGGCGAGCTCGTGGACGACTTCTGGATCACCCACCACGGTCGGGTGGTGGCGCTGCGCAACGCGCCCTCGCCGGCGGGCACCGCGGCGCTGGCGATCGCCGAGCACGTGCGCGACCTGCTGCCGGTGCCCTAGCACGCTGCCGCCGCCAGCCGGAGCGCGCCCCGGCGCCCGGGGCCGGAGGGCTGCCGCGACGCCACCCGCTGCGGCGCGTGCCGCGTCGAGCGACGCATCACCACATGTCATGATGCTGGGTCGAGGCGAGAGGGACCCGACCGCTGTTGGAGCCACGATGACCGCAGTCGCGCTGCACCACGAGATCGACGGCCCGGACGAGGCGCCCCCGGTGCTGCTGCTCGGCTCGCTGGGCAGCACGCTGGCGATGTGGGAGCCGCAGGTGGAGGGCCTGGCCGGTGACCTGCGGCTGATCCGCGCTGACCTGCGCGGCCACGGCGCCTCGCCCACCCCGCCCGGCCCGTACGCGATCGAGGATCTCGGCGGCGATGCGGTCGCGCTGCTCGACCGGCTCGAGCTCGAGCGGGCGCACCTCGTGGGCCTGTCGCTTGGGGGCATGATCGCCCAGTGGGTCGCCGCCCACCATCCCGAGCGCGTCGACCGGCTGGCGCTGCTGGCCACCAGCACGCGGCTGCCCCCGCCCCAGCAGTGGCACGACCGTGCTGCCACGGCGCGGTCGGAGGGCACCCAGGCGCTGGCCGACGCGGTGGTCAGCCGGTGGTTCACCGCGGGCTTCGCCGACCAGCACCCCGCGAGGGTCGAGCGGCTGCGCCGCGCCATCGCCGACACCGACGACGAGGGCTACGCCGGGTGCTGCGAGGCCATCGCCGCCCTGGACCTGACCGCCGACCTGGCCCGCATCACCGCGTCGACGCTGGTGCTGGCCGCCGCCGACGACCCCGCCACCCCACCGCCGCACGGGGAGGCGATCGTGGAGGGCATCGCCGACGCGCGGCTGACGGTCGTCGACGACGCCGCGCACCTGCTCAACATGGAGCAGGCGCAGGCGGTCAACGACGCGCTGCGCGGCCACCTCCTGGGCCGCTGACCCTGTGCGCACGAGGCCGGTGACCGCAGCATGACGCGCACGCACTCGAGCTCCCAGGCGCGCGACCCGTGGGCGCTGCGGCCCAGCTCGCTGCATCGCAGCCGCCGCGCCAGCGACCTCGAGGCGCTGGACGGCGGGGAGACGGTCGACGTGCTCGTGATCGGCGGTGGGGTGACCGGCGCCAGCGTCGCGCTCGACGCGGCCACCCGGGGGCTGTCGGTGGCGCTGGTGGAGCGCCGCGACCTCGCCGCGGGCACCAGCCGCTGGAGCTCCAAGCTGGTCCACGGCGGCCTGCGCTACCTCGCCCACGGGCGGGTCGGGCTGGCGCTGGAGAGCGCTCGCGAGCGCCACCTGCTCATGACGCGCACCGCCCCTCACCTGGTGGCCTCCCGCGCCCAGGTGATCCCGCATCTGGCCGAGCACGGCCCGGTCGACCTGGGCCAGCTCGCCGGCGCGATGGTGGTGGGCGACGCGCTGCGCCGGGCGGCGGGCACCCCCGCCACCGTGCTGCCGCGTCCACGGCACATCGACGCAGCCGCCGCGGCGCGCGACGTCCCCGTGCTGGACGCCGCGCTGGTGCGCAGCGCCACACGGCTGTGGGACGGGCACCTGGTCGACGACGCGCGCCTGGTGATCGCGCTGGCGCGCACCGCGGCGGCCTTCGGCGCGCGGGTGCTGACCGCCACGGAGGCCACCGCCCTGGACGGCGACGGTGCCGCCATCCGTGACCGCCACGGGGGCGGGACCCTGACGGTGCGTGCCCGCCACGTCGTCAACGCCACCGGGGTGTGGGCCGACCGCCTCGACGACCGGGTGGCGCTGCAGCCCAGCCGCGGCAGCCACGTGCTGGTGCCGGCTGCGCGGCTTGGCCATCCCGAGGCGGTGCTGATGGTGCCGGCACCCACCCAGCGGGGGCGCTGGGTGCTGGCCATCCCCGACGGGCAGGGCCTGGTGCACATCGGGCTGACCGACGTGCCGGTCACCGAGCCCAGCGACGTCCCAGAGGCCAGCGACGCCGAGATCGACTATCTGCTCGAGGCGATCAGCGCCCCGCTGCAGCGGCCGCTCGCCCGCGCCGACGTCGTGGGCTCCTACGCGGGACTGCGCCCGCTGCTGGCCGACCCCAAGGTGTCCGGGGACGGCGCCGGCACGCCGGCACCCTCTGGCGCCACCGCCGACCTGTCGCGCGACCACCGGATCATCGGTGACGCTGATGGCGTGCTGACCATCGTGGGCGGCAAGCTGACCACCGCACGCAAGATGGGCGCCGACGTGCTCGAGCGGATCGCCCGACGCCCGGGTGTGGCGGCGGGCCCGTGCGTCACGCACCGCCAGCCGCTGGTCGGGGCCGCACCGCCCCACCGGCTGGCCGCGCTGACCGCAGCCCCCCGGCTGGTCGCGCGCTACGGCAACGAGGCGCCGCGTCTGGTGGCGCTCGCCGAGGGAGAGCTGGGGTGGGCCGAGCCCGTGACGCCGCGCGGCGTGCTGGGGGTGGAGCTGCTGTTCGGCGCCCGCCACGAGGGGGCGCTGGACGTCGAGGACCTGCTCGAGCGTCGCACCCGCATCGGGCTCGTCGACGCCGAGCGCGCGCTTGCCCGCCAGGCCGCCGAGGCCGCCCTGGCCGAGGCTGGCTGACGGGCTCTCGGCGCGCCGCGGGCGCGGCTACGGTGGCGCGCGCACCACTCGGGGCGTCCCCCTTGGGACTGAGACCGGCCCAGCCGGGACCCGTTGAACCTGACCTCGTTGACGCGAGCGGAGGGAGCGTGGTCGTGCCCGCGCCGTCGGGATCCTCGCTGCTCTCGGCTCTGCAAGGAGCGTGAGCGCTATGTCCTTCACCGCCCAGCTCGGGCAGCAGCACGCCGACCTGTTCGAGGCCTTCTGGGAGCACCCGTTCCTGCGGGGCCTCCACGACGGCTCGTTGCCGCGCGAACCGGTCATCCACTACGTGGGACAGGACCACCAGTACCTGAACGCGTTCATCCGCTGCTACGGCATGGGCGTCGCGCTGTCGCCCGACCGCGACTGGATGGCGTGGTTCCACGACCAGATCCGCTTCCTGCTCGAGGACGAGCAGCATCCCCACCACGTCATGTGCGAGGCGGTGGGCATCAGCTACGACGCGGTGCGCCAGGAGGAGCTCGGCCCCTCGGCGCAGGCCTACGTGCACCACATGGAGGCTGCGGCGCGCGACTCGCTCGGCGTGCTGATGGCAGCGCTGATGCCCTGCCCGTGGACCTACATCTGGGCGGCGACCCGGGCGCTGGAGCAGGACCCGCCCGCCGCGGACAACCCGTTCCTCGGCTGGTGGCAGTTCTACGCCGGCGCGGAGAGCCAGCAGATCCTCGCCGACTTCCGCGAGCGCACCGATGCGCTGGCCGAGCGGGCCGGGCCCGCCGAGCGCGACCGCATGGCGCGGGCGTTCGAGCGCAGCTGCCAGCACGAGGTGCGCTTCTGGGAGATGGCCTGGTCGCTGGAGACCTGGGCTCCACCGCGCGGCGTGCGTCAGGGCGCGGTCCCGTAGAGGAAGTAGGTGGGGGTGCGGCGCACCGTCACCGGCAGGCCCGCGGCGCGGCAGCGCCGCTCGAGCTCCTCGGGCTCCCAGTAGTTCTTGACGATGCGGTGCGCCGAGCCGTCGTCGAGGTGGCGCAGCATCACCTGCTGCTCGGCAGGCGGCAGCGCGTCGTCACGGGCGGTGGCCGAGGGCTCGCGCAGCGCGTCGACGAACAGCAGCGCTCCACCCCGGCGCAGGGCGCGGGCGACGGTACGCAGGAACCCGTCGAGGCGTGCGGCGGGCACGTGGCTGATCCAGAAGGCGAACACCACCGCGTCCCAGGTGCGCTCGGGCTGCCAGGCGAACAGGTCCTCCTCGCGATAGATGACGCGGGCGGCCAGGCGACCCAGGCGCTCGCGGTTGCGCGCGATCATCTCGGGTGCCGCATCGATGGCGGTCACGTGGGCGGCGCGGCGGGCCAGCGGCTCGGTCCACAGGCCCGTGCCGGCGGCCAGCTCGAGGACCTCGGCGCCGTCCAGCGGCAGCGCGTCGAGCGCCTGGCGCACCTGCTCGACCTCGCGGAACCAGGCGGCGGTGGCCTCGGGTCCCCGGTCGTGGCGGCCCTCGCGGCGGAACCAGGCGTCGTACTCGGGTGCGCGCGCCCGGTAGTAGGACAGCTGCTCGGCGAGCAGGCGCTCCTCTGCCACCTCTGGCGCGTCGCGGTCCGGCGCGTCGCGGTCCGGCGACTCGCGGTCCGGCGACTCGCGGTCCGGCGACTCGCTGTCCGGCGACCGCGGCTCGCCGCCCCCGGCGGTGCTGCCCACGCGTGCTCCTGTCGCTCGTGCGGTCCGCGGGGTGC
>Ga0207421_10001023_pt1 | contig 36378 bp, 28 predicted proteins | sample SodLakKL_010_SED_4_FD_187542 | JGI IMG/M metagenome (GOLD analysis project Ga0207421, IMG submission 187542) | Alkaline sediment microbial communities from Lake Tanatar, Kulunda Steppe, Russia - 8KL_010_SED (SPAdes) (version 2) | ecosystem: Environmental > Aquatic > Non-marine Saline and...
TTGTTGCTGGTTTTCTGATGTTTTTTTATTTATGGTCAATGATTGCTAGTTTAGACCCAGTAAACTATCGTGGTTTGACCCAAAGGTTATTTGGAATAGTTGTCTTTGGTTGGTTCTCTTTTATATCATATCAACTTAATGAATAATTAATCTTTTTGTAATAATAGAGTTATTGTCTTTTATTTTTAAGAAATAAATTCCGGGTTTATACTCACTCATATCAATGGTTATATGATTATTGTCAACATCTTTTTCAAAAAGAACCCTTCCCTTAAGATCAATTAATGCTATTGCATCAATGTTTTTATCCATTTCAATACTTGTTTTTTCTCCTTGTGTCATCTGCCCGATCTTTTCTTCTAATGTCATCCTTCCCAGTAGATCTTCAACGCGCTCGTCTATATCAGCCCCCGGATCCAGATATACCTGACCTTGTAAAACTACTGATACAAGAAATAATAAAATAAAAATTAATAATTTCATAAAAAATCTTAGTTAACATAATTATAGCAAGTGTCAAAAGTAATTGTTTTTTTAGATTAATAAAATCATTGACAATAGATAATAAAAGGCAACATTCAACCATTAAATACCCATTAAAAATCTTTTTAATCCCGGGTGTATAAATAATCTGATTGAACATTTAGATACAACAGCCGTTTGATATAATAGGTGGTGACCTGCAAAATTACAAGTTTGTAATCCTGTCAAACTTTATTGAGAATATATGTTGAATTGTTTTTAACTTCCTTCATAGACAAATGGCAACTGTAGATAATAAAAATAGCACTTTCAACTTTGATAATACCTATCTAATGCTTCCTTCTGTTTTTTACAGCAAGCTAAACCCTGCTGAGGTGCAAAACCCGGCAATGTTTCTGTTTAATGATGCTTTAAGGGAAGCGTTAGGCATTGAAAAAAAGCAAGAGGAATCTTTTTCTTTGATTCTTTCAGGAAACAAGTTACCTAAAAATTCAAAACCTTTAGCACAAGCATACGCCGGGCACCAATTCGGTCATTTTACCATGCTTGGTGATGGAAGAGCCATATTATTGGGCGAACACATTACGCAATCAGGTAAAAGCTTTGATATTCAGCTCAAAGGTAGTGGAAAAACGCCATATTCCAGGGGCGGTGATGGTAAAGCCACTTTAAAATCAATGCTTAGAGAATATCTTATCAGTGAGGCTATTTACCACCTTGGTATACCTACCTCCAGAAGTTTGGCTGTGGTAAAAACAGATGATCCGGTTTACAGGGAAGATATTCAAAAAAGTGCCGTGCTTACAAGGGTTATGAAAAGCCATCTCAGGGTGGGAACATTTGAATATGCAAGATACTTCGGCACAAAAGAAGATTTATTATCCCTGTTCAATTATACCATAAACAGACATTTCCCGGAATTATTAGATTCTAAAAACCCTGCTTTAGGTCTTCTGGATAAAATAATGCGTTTGCAAATTGAACTAATTGTTGAATGGATGCGGGTAGGTTTTATTCATGGGGTAATGAATACAGACAACACTTCCATATGTGGTGAAACTTTTGATTATGGCCCATGTGCATTTATGAATAGCTACAACCCGGATACAGTATTTAGTTCCATTGATAGGTTCGGAAGATATTCTTTTAAAAATCAACCTAAAATACTAAAATGGAACATAATTAAACTGGCAGAATCCTTATTGCCCATCATTCATCATAATGAAGATAACGCAATATCCTTAGCCCTTGAAATAATAAATCAGTTTGATGGTATATATTCAGATAAGTGGTACAAGATGATGTTTTCCAAAATAGGGATAGAAACTCCGGCAGAAGATGACTATAAATTGATAGATGAATTGATGCATACTATGCAGAGATATCAAGCAGATTACACAAATACCTTTACCGGCCTATACCTGGATAATTGCTTAGATGACAATAAAAGCTTCACAAAGGCGCTTCAGCCATGGAGAAAAAAGTGGACAGAGAGGTTGGATGAAAACAAAAGAGGTGTTGAATATGCTAAATCTTTAATGAAAAAGACTAACCCTGTTTTAATACCAAGAAATATCCATGTTGAAGAAGCCCTTGATTTAGCTGATAAAGGCAATTTATCTAAACTACATGCTTTATTAAATGCCATTCAAACACCTTATGAATATAATGAAGAAATAAAAGATTTACTTCTTACTGATCAAAAATTTGATAAAACATATCAAACTTTTTGTGGTACCTAAAAGTAGTAAGTTTTCTTATTTAAAATTAAGTCTGCAATTATATTCTTACAACCTTTTTATCATCAGCTAATCACTTAATTTTTGAATTATTAACAGAACATTAGTATTTTAGCATCTTGAACAAAATAAATTATGCACCATGAAAGAGTATTTATCAAACCGTTTAATTGCCGATAATTCAGTAAATATTGAAGATGAATTGCCACTATGGTCTGCACCATTTGGAATAAAATTACTTGAAAATATCAATTACCGGCAAGATATCTCAGCGCTTGATATAGGTTTTGGCAGTGGTTTCCCGCTAATAGAGCTTGCAATGAGGCTAGGAAAAGGCTCAATGGTTTATGGAATTGATCCATGCCAAAAAGCGGTTGAAAAAGTAAATAACAAAATCAATTTTTACGGAATAAAGAATATTAAGATTATTGAAGGCATTGCTGAATCAATCCCTTTGGAAAATCAAGCAATTGATTTGATCACAAGTAATAATGGTATTAATAACGTTAATGATATTGGAAAAACAATATCTGAATGCTCAAGAATTATTAAGAAAGGCGGGCAATTTGTTTTCACTATGAACCTGGAAAAGACCATGTTTGAGTTTTATGATCAATTTGAAGAAGTATTGCAGGAATTAAATATGGAGAATGAAATTAAGCTTATGCATGAGCATATTGCCAAAAAACGTCCTCCACTGGATTTACTTACTTCACTAATTCAAAAACATCAATTCATTATCAAGGATATTGAATACGACCAGTTTAACTATAACTTTAGGAATGGCACTGCGATGCTTAACCATCATCAAATAAGATTTGGTTTCATGGATTCATGGATAGGCTTACTTCCTGAGGGTAAAGTAGAACAAATATTTGATATGATTGAGAAAAGGCTAAATGAACAGTCAAAAATATTTGGCGGATTCAAACTGAGCATTCCTTATGTAATGGTTAATGCTATAAAACAATAGCGTTAAACTTTGTCTCCTTTAATAAACCAAAGCTTAAAAAGTTACATTACTCTATTTCCATATCCTTAAAACCAAACATTTTACTCAATATTATTAATACAAAATATACTCAATTTAGGTTATACATGAAAATCAATCATAGATATCTTTATTTTATTTTACAAAACAAATCTTAAGCTGAAGAATGAGACCAAAAGAAGTAATTGTAAACGACAAAATGCAACAAGGTTATCGCTATATCTTAACTAAGCATATGGGGCGAGGCTTTCATCCGGACTTCACTCCTGATCTCACTCCGAAGCAAATGCTAGAGCTGGGTGTTTTTGGTGGAAAATACATGAATGATTGTTGTGATGAGTTTCCGGCATCGTGGTTCGAAAGAGCGAAATTGTCCCCAAAAAAAGCAGATCCGGAGGTAAACTATTTTAAGGTGCATGCTTCCAAACCGCTCTCATATTGGATTGAAAAGGGCTGGATTAAGCCTCAAGACCCAAGGGGGTGGTTTCAGTGGTATTGTAGATATTATATAGGCAGACGTTCAGAAGATGATGAACGCCAGATCAAGCGTTGGAAAGCAATGAAACGCCACGTTGCCCAAATTAAGAAAAACTGCCATGAAGGAGACCTGGTATGCAGGCCTGTCCAAAGACAGGCACTATTGCATTGGGCATATGATAGCAGGCAAATATAGTTTCAGAGCAAGGAGATGAGTATCGAATATTTTTGCGAACAACTGAAAAGTCTAACTCATAAAAAATGTACAGATATAATAGAAGACACTAAAGAATTAAAACAATGGATAAAAACTTAGCTGTAAACAAAGTAAATACACAGATTTAATAATCCTATAAGCTGTTAAACAAAAGACACCTCACATACGTTTATAATTTTGATAAAACCATAAATTTATTACAATAAAGACTGATAAATGAGAATTTGGTCATTGCATCCCAAATACCTTGACACAAAAGGACTTGTTGCTCTTTGGCGGGAAGCTTTATTGGCTAAAAATGTCCTGAAAGGTAATACAAATGGCTACAGAAATCACCCACAATTAATTCGCTTCAAAGAATCCAACAATCCGATTAAGCATATACATTATTATTTACAGGTTATCTGGGAAGAAGCCCGGAAAAGAAATTATAATTTTAATCAGGATAAATTTATTGTTGAAAAAAATATAGACAAAATTCCTGTTAAAAAGGGGCAATTACAATATGAATTTTTATTTTTGTTGGGTAAATTAAAAAACAGGGACATAGAGCGCTACAAAGCATATAAGGATATCATAAAAGCAGACATACATCCCTTGTTTTACTTAACAGAAGGAGAAATTGAACACTGGGAGAAAAACATTTATGGATTTTGAGTTTTTTGTAGAAAACAGCTACACGGTTTCCAAACTAATTACACAAAAGTATAGTACCTCATTTTCTTTGGCTACATCCTTGTTAGAAAAAGAAAAACGAAAGGCTATTTATGCTATTTATGGATTTGTTCGACTGGCCGATGAAATTGTAGATAGCTTTCACGGATATGATAAAGATTATTTATTAGAAAAGCTGAACAAAGACCTGGAATATGCCCTCGAAAACAATATTAGCACAAATACTGTATTGGTTGCGTTCGCTGATACAGTTAAAAGGTATAGCATTAATAAAGAACATATTGATGCTTTTATGAAAAGCATGAAATATGATTTAATAAAAACTGATTATAACAATTCAAAAGAATTAGAAAATTACATATATGGCTCTGCTGCTGTAGTAGGACTCATGTGCTTAAAGGTGTTTTGCAATGGAGAGCAAACACATTATGAAAACCTGGAATTACCGGCTCGAAACTTAGGTTCAGCATTCCAGAAAGTAAATTTCCTACGTGATCTGAATACTGATATTAATGAGTTAGGACGAACTTATTTTCCTGAGCTCACATATCATCAGTTCGATAAAGACAGTAAAACTTTAATAGAAGAGTCAATTGAAAAAGAATTCAATGAAGCCTGGACCGGAATAAAACAATTACCGGGCAGATCTAAATTAGCAGTAGCCCTGGCATATTTTTACTATAAAAGTTTGCTTAATAAAATCAAACGTACCCCTCCTGATAAAGTTATCACAGAAAGAATTCGAATATCAAACGTAAATAAATATTTTATTTTTTTACGGGTGTTTGCTATGTATAAACTTAAACTAATATAAAAGTGAAATCAGAAAAAGTAATACTCGTTGATAAAGATGATAATGCCATAGGCGAAATGGAGAAAATTGAAGCTCATAAAAAGGCTATTCTTCACAGGGCAGTTTCTTTGTTTATATTCAATTCTAAAAAGCAGATGCTAATCCAACGCCGTGCACGCACAAAATACCATTCACCAGGATTGTGGACTAATACGGCCTGCACCCACCCATGTCCCGGCGAAACAACAATTGAAGCTGCATCAAGAAGGTTAGAACAAGAAATGGGAATAATAACTGATCTGATTAAAATTTTTGATTTTACATATAAAGAAAGGTTTGATAATACATTAACAGAGCATGAATTTGATCATGTTTTTGTTGGATTTACCGATAAAATACCTACTCCCAATCCAGCCGAGGTTTGTGAGATTAAGTATTTAGATATCGATACTGTTTTAAATCAAGTAGAAGAATCTCCTGAGAGATTTACCGTGTGGTTCAGAAAAATTGCAGAAAGAGTGTCAAATTTAGTTGTTCTTGATTATCAATCCTTTGAACCAAATATTATCTCCGGCAATAATTGATACAGGTAGCATTACAAAACGAATATTAAAGTTAAACAGGCAAAATATATTAAATGGAGCTATACCCAAAGAGTAGAATCCCGGTATCTGAGGTGAAGAAGTTTATAGTGAGCTTTTATGCTATAGGCCTTATTGGATTTTTAATTCCTGCAACGAAGCATATTTTTATTCTAATTACGCCCTTAGCATTACTATTAAGTGTTTATTTATTAGCCATATATCATAAGCCGTATACCCGAAACTCTGTTATCTTATTCCTGCTAATTTTCTTCCTGGGTTACTTTATTGAGGTAGTTGGGGTTGAAACATCCCTCATATTCGGCTCTTATGAATATGGAAAAGCCCTGGGATTTAAAGTTTTTGGCACACCTCTTCTGATAGGCGTTAACTGGTTGTATTTAACATACATTAGTGTGGATATTATGAAAAACAGTTTTAAAGCAAAACCGTGGCTTACTATAATAACAGCTCCGTTATTGATGTTGATATACGATATTGTTCTTGAGCAAGTTGCACCCAAAATGGACATGTGGAGCTGGGAAGGCTCTTCGGTACCAATAAAAAATTACGTAGCATGGTATATAATCGGGGTTGTATTTGTTGCACTTTTTAAGCTTTTTAAAGTTGAAGCAAACAACCCGATCTCAAAGGTTTTATACATTAGTCAGTTCTTGTTTTTCTTCATATTAACATTCTTATTAAACTTATAATATGATAAAGGCAAAACACCATTTTTTCATATATCCCTTATTTAAATGGCTAACACGCTTTTTGCTCAGAAGGAACTTCTATCAGGTAAAAATAAAAGGTGAATTTGAAGATAATGGCAAACCTGTCCTTGTTATTTCCAATCATATAAGCTGGTGGGATGGGTTCTGGATAATGTACCTTAACCTGAAAGTAATAAAAAGAAAGTTCCATTTCATGATGTTTGAAAAGCAACTGAAAAAACATTGGTATTTTAACTATGCCGGGGGGTATTCCGTTCGAAAGAATTCCCGAAGTATTTTGCAAACCATCCAATATACTTCAAATTTGCTGCAATACCCATCAAACATGGTTTTTATGTTTCCACAGGGAAAAATTATGTCAATGCATCAAAACCATATAGTGTTTGAATCCGGAATTGAAAAAATCCTGGCAAAAGTGGATAATGAAATACATATATTATTTGTAGCCAACTTTATAGAATATTTGTCGCATCCCAAACCTGGTTTATATATTCATATTGAAAATTATAAAAACAAAGAGAGGGATAAAGATTCATTGCAGCAGGCATACAATATCTTCTATAGTAAAGCCCATAATTATCATAAAAATATTTCAGTGTAAATGTTATACCTTGCTTACATAGTATTGCTTTTTGCTATATTTCAAATAGCTAATGTTTTGATTAACCTGATTTTTATACAGAATTTAAGGCGGGCACGTGATGTGAACAATGACTTGGTTTCCATATTGATTCCGGCTAGAAACGAAGAAAAAAACATTGCTGCTTTATTAAAAAGCCTGCAAAATTTAAGCTATAAGAATTTGGAAATAATTGTGTGTGATGATCAATCGGATGACCAAACAGCTGAAATTGTTACGAAATTTGCTGAAAATGATAATCGTATACGGCTTATTAAATCAAAAAGCCTGGAAAAAGGCTGGCTGGGGAAAAACTATGCCTGCCATTTGCTGGCAAATACGGCCAGTGGCAAGTATCTCCTATTTGTTGATTCTGATGTGCTTTTAAGCGGAAGCATTATTGAAGACGCTATTTTTAAGCTTAAACGACAAAATTTGGGGTTGTTAACCATATTCCCGAAACAAATAATGAGTACACCGGGCGAAAGAATTACAGTACCCATCATGAATTATATTTTATTAAGTCTGCTTCCTTTAATATTTGTAAGAACTTCCCCGTTTTCATCGCATGCAGCGGCAAATGGACAGTTTATGCTTTTTTCGGCAGATGTGTACCATAAATACAAACCACACGCTAACTTTAAAAATTCACCGGTTGAAGATATCTCAATAGCCAGGTATCTAAAAAGAAACAAAGTGAAAGTATCATGCTTAGTTGGCGATAACAGCTTAGTCTGCCGCATGTATAAATCATACATTGAAGCATTAAACGGATTCTCAAAAAATGTACTTATATTTTTTGGAAATAAACCGGCTCTGGCTGTTCTATTCTGGGTTATTACTACTTTGGGATTTATACCTGTGATGTTAATTAATATTTACTGGCTTTTATTGTATGTTGCACTTGTTCTGATTACCAGGATTCTTGTATCAAAAATCAGCAAACAGCACATTGGACACAACATACTGCTATTAATTCCACAGAATTTTTTTTTGTTGCATGTTATTATAAGAGCAGTTCAATTTAAATATAAAAAAAACTATTTATGGAAAGGAAGAAAAATATACTGATTTTAATTATTATTATACTTTTCAGTGTCAGGGCTACAGCCCAGAATAATAAGATTATTTACAATGCCTATGTGAATAATGAAATGCTTAAATGGAAAAAATTAATTGATGGCATTGAGCAAATTAACCAAAAACCGAATACACTTAAACTGGAATTATTAAATTACCAGTATGGATACATAGGATGGTGCATTGCGGAAAACAGAGACTCGGAAGCAAGAAATTATTTAAGTTTAGCCAAAAATAATTTAGAAGCTTTAGAGGATCAAAATTATAAGTTAGCAGATCTGTATGCCTACAAATCAGCTTTTATAGGTTATGAAGTAGCGTTATCACCATATAAAGCACCATTTATTGGCATGAGAAGTATAGGATATGCTGAAACCTCAATTGAACTGGACAAAAACAATTATTTAGGATATTTGCAGCTGGGCAATGCAAGGTATTACATGCCTTCAGCATTGGGTGGATCAAAAACAGAAGCAATTAACCACTATAAGAAAGCTTTACAAAAAATGGAAAACAACCCCGGTAATTTAGATAAAAACTGGAACTATTTAAACCTGTTGGCAACCCTTGTAAATGCATACATAGAAACTGAAAACTTTTCAAATGCCGAATATTATAGCAATAAAGCATTAAATATTGCACCGGATTTTGATTGGGTTAAGAATGAATTGCATCCTAAAATCTTAAAAGAATTAGAGAAATGAGTAAAGAAGTAATAATAACAGGCACAGGATTAGGGGGACTTGCCACCGGTTTAAGACTGGCATCAAGGGGTTATAAAATAACCTTTATTGAAAAAAATGAAAAAGCCGGGGGCCGGCTTAATCAAATAAAAAAAGATGGATTTACTTTTGACATTGGGCCAAGCTTTTTCAGCATGCCATATGAATTTGATGAGCTGGTAGAGGATTGTGGCATTGAACTGCCATTTGAGTTTAAGGAGCTTGAACCTTTATATACTGTAAGTTTTAGTAATAGTGAACGAAAATTTTATTTGTATAAAGACATAAAGAAACTAACCCAGCAATTTGCTGATTTAGAGCCCGATTTTGAGCAAAAATTCACAAAATATTTGAAAAAATGCGAAGCTCTTTTTAACGATACATTAGATATCGTAATAAAACGAAATTTTGATAGTATACCGGATTATATTAAAGCTTTAATGCAGGTTAATCCGGCACACGCATCCGTACTATACAAAACATTCTGGCAGCAGGCCGGAAAGTATTTCAAATCAAAGGAAGTTCGCCAGATCGTGTCGCTTATAGCATTTTTCCTGGGCAGAACCCCTTTCGACACCAATGGAGTTTATACTTTGCTTTCGCACGTTGAATTTAAGCACAATGGTTACTACAATGTAAAGGGCGGAATGTATAACATAGTAGAAGGCCTTGTAAATGAACTAAAAAAGAAAAATGCCACTTTCCATTATAACACTGAAATTGTAGATTTTGAAAGCAATAATAACCGGTTAACATGTGTTACAGATAATAAGGGAAAGAAATGGCCGGCAGATATCTTTGTAATAAATGCAGATGCCGCACAATTCAGAAATAGTGTTTTTAAAAGAAAAAAGTTTCGGGACTCCAGGCTGAATAAAATGAGCTGGACAATGGGTTACCTTACATTTTACGTTGGTATTAATGTAAAGCTGCCACAGATAGAGCAACATAATTACTTTTTGGGTAACAACTACGAAGAGTATTCCAAAGGAGTGATGAAAAATCCGGATGCACTTGAAAAGCCATATTATTATGTAAATGTACTTTCAAAAAATAATGATAATTGTGCACCCAATGGACATGAAGCTTTATTCTTTGTTTGCCCTGTGCCAAATCTACTATACAAATCAGATTGGAATGACAAGAACATTATAATTGACAGTATTATACAGGATTTTTCAAAGAGAATAAATAAGGATATTTCAGAAAATATAGTGTTTAGAATGGAATACACTCCGGAAGACTGGAAGGCTAAGTTCAATTTGTACGCGGGGGCAGGCCTGGGTCTGTCACATAAAATGCTGCAAATTGGAGCACTGCGTCCTAAAAATTATGATGAAGAATTCAATAATACCTTTTATGTAGGAAGTTCAACCATACCGGGAGCAGGTTTGCCGATGGTGATCATAAGTTCCAAACTCACAACCGAAAGGGTTCTTAAGTCTTTTGAATAATGAATGCGTATTAAAAATTAGTAAAATAATATTTGCAAAACACAATAAAAGAAACATATTCAAATTAATTAAGAAATAGACATTATAAGACTAATTAGTTTAATAATGAAAGTTATCCGGTTATTAACATGCGACTCATCCTTTGAAGCAAATCTTATAAAGGCAAAATTGGAAAGTGAAGGTATTCCAAGTTTTGTTACAAATGAGAATTTCTCAGCATTAATGCCAAATTTTAACCGGTTTTTAGGAATTGGGATTCAGGTGATGATCTTTGAGTCAGATCTGGAAAGAGCAAAGGAAATTTTGAATCTTAGCCAGTAGGCCAATTATATTATCTTAATTATAGCTTAACCAATATAAAAGTTGGCTTTGCAAAGCACATAAATATATTATACCAATGTTTTAAGGTTGACAAATTTTTTTCTCATTATTAGATTAAACAATTATTTTATTATTTTTGCCCACAAAAAAACTAATATTACAACATTATAACAATAAAATAGCTCGTTATCATCAAATTTATGGAAATCCAATACATTTATAACCATTATATTAACCAAAAACTAAATTAAAAAATGAAAAAAGCAGAAATTATTTTAGGAATTATTGCAATTGCGGGGATTATTATGAGATTAATGGCAATCCCCGGCGGTGTGATTTTGACATTGATATCCCTTACAGTACTTAGCACACTTTATTATTTTTTAAGTTTTGCCTTACTAAATGGGATCAGGCTCAGGAAAATATTTAAAAAAGAAAGTTACGCAGAAATTAATGCACAAAAAATTATTGCAGCAATACTTGCCGGTTTTAGTTTATCAATTTTGACTATGGGTATACTATTCAAAATACAATCTTATCCGGGAGCTAACCTAATGTTGATAATAGGATTGGTTTATATTGCAATTGTTGCTTTACTTAGCGTTACTTATTATTTGAGAAAAAAATCCGCATTAACTAAAAGGGTTTTATATAGGTCTTTAGTTATAGGTGGATTAAGTCTGCTTATTTTTGTAATGTTGCCATATTAAACTAAAAACAATTAACTTTCTGAATTTGATAACAAAGCGCTATTTTTGCTTCTAATTTTTTTGTTTTTAACTTTTTTCATATTACTTTTGTATACAGATATATCATATGATCAGTTGTGCAATCATTAAAATATTAACCCATTTAACCGTACACTGTGAAAATATTATCAGCAAATTTGTCTTTGAATAAATATATACTTTCCTATAATTGGAGTTTAAAATATCAAAATATCACAACAAGACTACTTTTCGCTTATAAACTAACGAAATTAATATTATTTCCTTCATATTTTATACAAAGGAGATATAATCATATCATCATCCCCCGGCAACCTACAATAACATTTTCATTAAACCTTTTTTCAATTAACCAAAAGCCAAAAAATTATGACCAAAGATTTCAGCCTTCAAAAAAATAATAAGATAGTTTTAAAAACAAAGGGTATACTAAATTTTATTGAAATGGATAAAATAACACATATAACATGTGAAGGATCATTAACAACAGTATACACTATTAATAACAGTGATTTTGTTATTAGCAAAATACTTAAACATTTTGAAAGAGAACTTCTTAATTTCGCCTTCCTCAGGGCAAATAATAACACCATCGTAAATATGATGCACGTTAAGGAAATTCAAAGCTCCCCCAAACGCTCAATGTTGCTGACAAATAATATTGAAGTAAAAATATCCCGGAGAAAATTGTATTTATTCAATGAATTTCTTGAAAAACAGGAGGTATTTTGACAAAACTGACATTATAGCATTAGCTTATATTGTAGTGAGCCAATGGCTTTTCTCTCGTTTTGCATAATGTTTTTGTAATGTGGTTGCATCGCAATAAAAAAATTTAAAAAAGCGCCGGGTTTAAAATTTTCTCATTGCCCAACAAAATTTTATTAATTTTAACTTGTTTTAATAATAAACCCATTATCTTTTTATAAAAAAAAAGACTATATAATAGGTTAAACATAAAATTTCCAACAAGTGCTAAAGCTTATTATGTCAAACACTTACTTTATAAACAAGTATAATTTTAAAAAAAATGATTTCAAAACTTATTTTAGTTTTTGCCTTAATAATTTTACCGTTAATAAGTAATGCATCCATAAAAGACATTGGTGTTCCTTTTATTGTTAATCATTCACATAATACATATAGTGCGGGAACTCAAAACTGGTCGATTACTCAAAATAATAAAGGATTTTTATATTTTGGAAATAACAGTGGTATTTTGGAATATGATGGAAGTAATTGGAATACCTTCCAAATGCCCAATAATTCAGTAGTTAGGTCGGTTTTAGCTGTAGGCGATACTGTATATGCGGGAGCCTTCGACAAAATAGGCTTTTTAGCCCCGGATACAAGTGAACAAGGAAACAAAACTTTCAATTCTCTCAACCATCTGGTGCCTCCACAATATGAAAATTTTAGTGAAGTATGGAATATTTTTGAATACCAGGATGATATAATTTTTCAATCATTTGAATACATATTTATAAAGTCCGGGAAAAAGAATGACACTCTTAAAGTAATAGAACCTTTAAGTAGTTTTTGTATGATGCATTTTGCCAATGACAGGTTTTTTATTGTGGATAAAGAAACCGGACTGATGGAGTTAAAAAATGATAGCTTACAATTAGTAAATGATCATCCGATTTTCTTTCGCAATGAAATCAGAAGTATATTACCATACTCGGAAGATTCTTTTATAATTGGAACATCAAATGAAGGTCTTTTTATTATGGAAGACCAAAAGTTGGAACCCTGGGATGTTGACGTCAACTCACATATTAAAGAAAGCAGTGTATATAAAGCAATTAAGATTTCTGATGAAAATTATGCTTTTGGGTCTATTAGAAATGGTGTCTATATTAGTGATAAAGAAGGCAATGTATTGCAAAACTTAAATAGAAATAAAGGATTGCAAAATAACACTGTACTCAGCCTTTTCAAAGATCAACGTAATAATTTATGGTTGGGATTAGATAATGGTATAGATTTTATAGAAATAAATTCACCTTTATCTATTTTAAATTATACTTATAATATTGAAGCCACATATACTAGCACTATACACAATGAAATAATGTATATTGGAACAAATCAAGGCTTATATGCTTCTGAAATCGAAGATGTTAGTAACTTAAATTCACTTAATACTGATTTTAAACTAATAAAAGGCACAGAGGGTCAAGTTTGGACACTTGATATAATAGATAATACATTATTATGTGGTCATGATTTCGGAGCATTCCAGGTTAACGGTTTCGATGCTAGAAAAATTACTGATAAAAGGGGCTTTTGGACTTTTTTAAAACCAGTTATTAACGAAAATTTAATAATAGCAGGAACTTATAATGGTTTAGTAAGATTGATAAATCATAATGGTACATGGTTATATCGAGATGAAATTGAAGGATTTGATGATTCAAGCAGAAAAATATTTTATGATAAGGAAAATAATTTATGGGTTTCACATGGATACAGAGGATTATACAAACTTAAACCCGGCGAAAACTTTGAAAAAATTGAACATAAAAAGCTTTACAAATATGATCGCGGCTTACCTGAAACATTGCCTTATAATATTCAGGTTTATAACGGGAATATGGTTATCACCACACAATCAGGAATTTACCAATATGATTATGAATTAAACAAATTTATTAAAGAAGAAAGCTTGGATAACATCTTGCCGGATGAACAATTTTTTGCTAAACTTTACCAGGATAATAACAAAAATATTTGGTATTTTACTGAAAACAGCAGTGGTATGGGTGTTAGGCGATTTATAGAAGGTGGAAATTATATTAATATTACTTCACCCTTTTATAGAATTAATGAAACTTTAATACCAGCATTTCAAAATATTTATGTTCCTGATGATGAAAATGTTTTTATTGGCACCCAAAATGGTCTTGTACATTACGATTCATCTATAATTAAAGAGTATAAACAACAAGAGGATGTTTATATAAAACAGGCATCATTTTATGGTAATGAGGATAGCATATCCTTATATATGCCAAATTATACATTAAAGGAAAATATGAAAAGTAAAAAAATAATGCCTTTTTCTTTAAACTCCGTAATATTTAAATTCACCTTACCTGTATATGAAAATCCTGATAAAACAAGATTTTCCTTTAGATTAAAAGGTTTTGAGGATAATTGGTCTGATTGGAGTGAGGCAAACTTCAAGGAATATACAAATTTAAAAGAAGGAGATTACGTCTTTGAATTAAAAGCATTAGACGCCGATGGGAATGAAACTCAGATAAAGTCTTTTGATTTTACGATCGAGCCTCCTTTCATTCGCTCGCCCACTGCTTATGCTATATATGCCTTTGTATTATTAATTATAATAGCGGCAAATTTTTATTATATAAGAAAGAGAATACTTAAAACCAGGAAAAAGGAAAAAATAAAACACGATAAAAAACTTGCAAAGCGCGAAAAGGTATTTAAAGAAAAAATGTCTATAAATGAAAATGAAATAATGCATTTACAACATGAAAACATTATAAATAAAGTAAAACATAAAAATAAAGAACTGGCTAACACAACTCTTCATCTGATAAATAAAAACAAAACTCTTTCTGAGCTAAAAGAGGACCTGGATAAGCTATATAATAACACGCAAGCTTATAGCACCGAAAGGGATATAGCTGAGAATTTGATAAAAAAGGTAAATAAAAACTTAAATAATGAAAACAATTGGGAGTTGTTTAACAAATATTTCGATGAAGTACATCAGGATTTTATAAAGCACATCAAAGAAAAACACCCCAATCTAACTCCAAAAGAACTAAGGCTTTGTGCCTTTTTACGAATGAATATCTCCACAAAAGAGATAGCCCCACTTATGAATATCTCTGTTCGGGGAGTTGAAATTAGCCGGTATAGGTTGCGAAAAAAAATGAATCTAAACCGTGATGAAAACCTAACAGAATATATTATAAATTTATGAAAAAACCTGGATAGTTTTATACCAGAGATAATTCAAACATAGCTTCCACCCTATTTTTTAGCTCCTTAAATTTTTTCCTCTCTTAATTGTTAAGAAATCTTTATCCATTATATCCCCACAAATCAATCTTTCCGTGTATCCATTCTTCTATAAAAAATTCCGGCCGGTTTTTATTAGTTCAAAAGGATGTATTAATCATACATGCATTGCTATAGCAATTATTTTCTCATCCTCTTCTTTATAATATTGTTAAGTTCATATTATAATTGATGTAGTTGAAATGTATTCATGATGTAATTGTGATGTATTATTTACTCAAGGCTTGATTTGTTTTTCAAATAAATTTGTAAGTATCTAAATAAAAATTAAATAATAATTCAATCTATTTTATTAATCAAAACACTATAATTATATGAAAAAACCTATTATGTACTTACTGATCTTTTTCCTAGGATTGGGAAGTACCGGAATTTTAGGAAGTGCTTCATCTTTACAGGCACAAACAGTGAGTGGTGTTATCACTGATGAAGAAACCGGGGAAAGTCTTCCCGGGGCTACTGTCAGGGTTTTAGAAACCACGATAGGAACAACCACTGATGAAAACGGTGAATATTCATTATCTCTTGACCCGGGAACTTATGCGATTGCTATAAGTTTTGTTGGATACAGTGAAGAAACTTTTGAAATTTCACTTGAGCCAGGAGATAATATAGAACGCAACATTGCATTAGCTCCGGAAACCATTCATTTTGATGAGCTTGTTGTAATTGGGTATGGTACTCGACCCAGAAGTGTTGTTACAGCTGCTATTAGTAGTGTGTCAGCTGACGACATTGAACGAATCAGGCCTACCCGAATTGAAGATGCTTTAAGAGGTCAATCTGCAGGAGTTCAGGTAACTCAAAGCAGCGGACAACCGGGATCTGATTCTAAAGTGCGAATACGTGGTATAGGAACCATTAATGTTAGCGATCCGCTATATATTGTTGACGGAATGGCTGTTGATGCAGGTTTGGACTATCTTAACCCGGCAGATATTGAGTCTATAGAAGTATTGAAAGATGCAGCTTCAACAGCAGTATATGGTGCACGTGGTGCAAATGGCGTTGTTTTGATTACCACGAAGTCAGGTATACGTGATGACTTTAAACTCGATTATAATTTTTCCACCGGATATCAAAATCCCTGGAAAAAAAGATCTGTGTTAAACGCAGAGGAGTATATGATTATTAGGAACGAGCAAATGCTCAACGATGGAAATGCTCCCATTTATAGCCAGGAGGAGATTACAACAGCAGGTGAAGGAACAGATTGGCAAGATGAAACTTTCAATTATAACGCACCCCAAATAAACCATCAGGTAAGCCTTTCAGGTGGTGGTGAAAGAAATACCTATTACATGTCTTTTGGCTACACTGATCAGGAAGGGATTATTGGAGGTGACTTCGATAAATCATTTTATGAGCGATACAATGTTCGCCTCAATAGTGATTTAGATATCTATAAAGTTGACAGAGACTTCTTTAGTGAAATCACAGTAGGTGTAAGTGCAGCTTATACAAGAACAATGTCATCAGGAGTAGTTCCCAATACTGAATATGGTTCAATTTTAGGAAGTGCGCTTGCCTTCAACCCCACTATCCCTGTTTACTCAGATAGTCCTGAAGAAGTTTTGGATAGGAGACCTAACGCAGTTACTGATGATGATGGCAACGTATTCTCTTTACCACCGGCCGGTTTTCAGGAAATAGCTAACCCCGTTGCTATGCTGCACGAACCAAGTAATTCGTATCAAAATGAAGATAAAGTTGTATCTAATATCTTTGCCGAAATAGACTTGTATGAAGGGCTAACTTTTAGATCAAGTTATGGAATAGATCTTGCTTTTTGGGGAACAGATGGATATGAATTTGAACATTTCTTAGCAACTCAAGGACATTATGCTGACCGTAGTACCGTTTGGTCTAATATGAACAGAGGTTTCAAATGGCAGGTCGAAAATGTACTGAATTATAACACCTCCATTGATGATGTTCATAATATTACACTAATGGCAGGACAATCAGCTGAAAAATATCAATTAAAGCAAATAGGCGGAACCAACTATGACCTTTTAGAAGAAGATCCTGATAAGGCGGTTATAGACTATGGAACTGCCGGCATCGAGGAGCAATCGGTTTGGGGCGGAACAGGCGGCTTTACTGCTCAAACACTTGCATCTTATTTTGGAAGGTTGGACTACAATTATGCTCAAAGGTATATGTTTCAGGCCACCCTGCGCCAAGATGGCTCCTCAAATTTTGGCCCGGAAAATAAGTGGGCACTATTTCCTTCATTTTCTACCGGCTGGACACTTACCGAAGAGGAATTTATGGCTGACCGTCCCGATTGGCTTGACATCATTAGATTTCGTGGAAGCTGGGGTAGAAACGGTAACCATCAAATTGCAATGTTCGGATATACCAGCCTAATGGATGGTGGTCAAAATTACTATTTTGGATCAGGTGATCATTCAAGAATGATCTATGGAACCAGCCCTGCAAGAATTGCTAACCCTTATTTGAGATGGGAAGAATCTGAACAAATAGATGTTGGATTAGACATGCACTTCTTCGACGGAGCTCTATCCTTTGTTTTTGATTATTTCCAGAAAGAAACAATAGGTATGTTGATGGAACAACCTATTCCAAATTATGCTGGTGTAGGTCCTCCATTAGGAAATACAGGAACTATGGAAAATACAGGTTACGAGTTTGAGTTAAGTTCCAGAGGAAATGTTGGTGATGTTTTCTATAATATTTCTGCTAATACCTCCTACCTTCAAAATACGCTTATTGACATGGGTAATGAAGCCGGAGAAGCCATATATGAATCAGCTCATGCCGCCGGTATAGGAGATTTTGTTAAAGGCCAAAATGGTATGGTATTTCCTTTCTTCTACGGTTATGAAACGGATGGCATCCTTCAAACCCAACAAGAAGCAGATGAATACAATGCACAATTTGGTGAGAATGCAAGACCCGGTGATGTACGATTTGTAGACCAAAATGACGATGGAGTTATTGATGGAGACGACAGGGTTAAAATTGGAAAAGGTATGCCTGATTGGACTTTTGGATTAAACTTCAGTGCTGACTGGCAAGGATTTGATATGAGCATGTTTTTCCAGGGAACTTATGGAAATGACATATTCGACTTATCTCAAAGAGGTGATATTCCGGCAATGAACCGTCCTTCATATATGATTGACCGCTGGGTCGGAGAAAATACTTCTGATGAAATACCCAGGGTAACTAGTCAAGATCCAAACCGTAACTGGAGATCTTCAGATATTTACATTCAAGATGGCTCTTTTGTTAGGTTAAGGAATGTTCAAATTGGCTATACTCTTCCGGAAGATATTATCAGAAGAGCTGCTATTGAAAATTTAAGAATTTTTATTACGGCAGAAAATTTACTTACCCTAACCAAATATGATGGTTTTGAGCCTGAAGTGGCATCAGGGGGTTATACAACAATAGGTATTGACAGAGGTGTTTATCCACAAGCACGTACAATATCTATTGGAGCAAACATATCATTGTAAAATACTAAAATATATATTAACTATGAAAAAGTATATTATAAAATCACTTATTATTGCATTGGTTGCTTTTACTTCATGCGATAAAGATTTTTTGACAGTTGAACCAACCGACTCACAAGCTGCCGGAGGTGCGGCAACTGAAGGCGCAATAAAAGCAAACCTGGCAGGTACATACCAAATCCTGTTATTTGACAGCTATGCTGACTTTCAATTTAACAGTATAGTCTTAATGTCTGATCTTCGCTCAGATGATATATTCAAAGGTGGTGGAGACGCCGGAGATCAAGGACAATTATATCGTCTATCTTTACTTGATGCCTCATCCACAGAACTTCCGGAAGGCTTATGGAATATATATTATAGTGGGTTGGCACGTGCCAACAATACAATAATAGCATGTGAAAATGCTGTTGGTGTTGATGAAGATCAATTGAATGAGCTTAAAGCTGAAGCTCACTTCCTTAGGGCATATTTCACACATTGGCTATGGAAATTCTGGGGTAATGTTCCTTATTTTGAAGGAGATCTGGATGAACCATATATGGCAACACAATATGACGCTGATGAAATTTATGATTTTATCATGGCAGACCTTGATTATGCCATTGAGGGTAACAAATTGCCTGTAAAAAGAACTCCCGAAGATAATGGAAAAGCCTCAAAAGCCGCTGCTATGATGTTAAAGGCGCGTGTAGCTTTGTATCAAAATGACGAGGCAAGATATGATGAGGTATTGGATCATATGGCTGAAATCATTAATAGCGGTCAATACCAATTGATGGATGATTTTGCTTCTATATGGAAACGAGAAGGTGAGTTTTCCGATGAGTCAATTTTTGAAGTTAATCATATAGCTTTAGGCAAAGATTGGGGCGCTGCATGGACAGGATATGGCACTAATTTGCCCAGGTTTATTTCTCCAAACGAATTGGAAGGTGAAGACCTGCTTAGTGGAAGTGATGAATTTACCGGAGGATGGGGCTTCGGACCTGTTCGTCCTGAAACCCCCGATATTTATGAGAATGATGATGAGCGTTTACCTGCTTCAATTAATCACTTTGAAGAAGGAACTTATACTGAGCGTTTTCAGGATACAGGATATTGGCTGGCAAAATATGCTGCCCGTGATAACTACGCAGATGCTCCATATACACCAGATTTAAATTTTGAGAATAATCTTAGAATTTTCAGGTATGCTGAAACTCTCTTAATTGCAGCAGAACTTCAACTTGAAGGCGCTTCTTCCACTGAAGCAATTCCGTCAGCACAGGATTTAATGGATGAAGTACGTGATCGCGCCGGCGTTGATCCAATAAATGCAAATCTTGAAAACCTTAAAGAAGAGCGTCGCCGTGAATTTCTTGGTGAAGGATTACGTTTCTGGGATCTTGTTAGATGGGACGATGCTGATATATTGACAGAAGATATACCGGAATTTTCACATACACGTACATGGGAGTCATACAAAAAGTATTTGCCAATTCCTGACTCAGAAATACTTAGGACTAGAGGACACGGCGAGTATGAGCTTGAACAAAACGAAGGTTATAATTAATTTTTATTAATATGACAAAAACTAAAAATGTTATGAAAAATATATTAAAGTTAGCAATTTTAATGCTGGTTATACCAGCAATGATATTTACCTCCTGTGAGCCTTCAGAGGATGCGAAGCCTGATATTGGTGAATCTCCTTCTAAGGATGAGCTCTCTTTCACTATGACACAGGACGAAGAAGATGAATTTAATTACATCTTAAAAAATCAATCCGATATTACCGGTATAGCAAGCTGGAATATAGACGGATCAAGAAAATCAGGAGATGAAGTTGAACATAGATTTCCTTTGCCAGGCGAATATGAAATTGAGTTGACAATCGCTACTAAAGGTGGGCAAGCTTCGATTTCCAAAGCATTTGAACAGGAGAAACTTGATTCAGCTCTTTTTGATGATCCTGTTGTGTTGACTCTTGCTGATTTTGGCGAGGGGAAAACCTGGGCTATGGACAGTTTATCCGAAGGGCATATTGGTGTTGGCCCTGCCGACTCTGAAACGCCTGACTGGTGGCAAGCACAACCACTTGATAAAGCGGGAGTGGAAGTATTATATGAAGACAGAATGACTTTTAAAATAGAGGGATTTGAATATATATATGAAAACAACGGTGCAAGTTACGTGAAAGACTTTAGAGCTGATGATCCGGCCTATTCCAATCCGGAAGAAAGAGATACTGATTATAAAGTTGATTTTGATCCGCCTGAAGCCGGATGGAATGTTATTGTGGAAGAAGGAGAAGATGGAGAAGATGTAAGGTATTTAGAACTTACAACCGGTGAAGATAAGCCAATTTTTACAATCTTCGATGTTGGAGCAGTGGATAATAAATATGAAATTACCCATATTACTGAAGATGAGTTATGGCTTCGTACTATAGGTGGAGATGGAATTGCATGGTATTATAAGTTCATAAGAGCCGGATATGAGCACAATGATGATTAATAATTTGTTTATAAGTTGAAATAGTTAACATCTGTGGCTGTGATGATAAATAAAAATTCTAATTTGGCTGTTAGAGGAGATATTTATAGAGACTTTCTGGCAGATATTTTAACTACCTAAACAAATTAAGTAAATAATTAAAAACCAGTTGTTTCTTTATTGAAATAACTGGTTTTTATAGGCTTTTCACTAAAATAATTTCAACTAAAAATAAATATAACCAATGAATTTTAGATTATTTGTCAGGTTAAATTTAGTTATATTTTCAATGTTTTTATTATCGTGTTCTCCGGATAATGATAATGAAGTTGAAAAGAAGATTGAGCAATTGATTAACCAAATGACCTTAGAAGAGAAGGTAGGACAGCTTATGCAGAAGAATGGTGATCATGCTCAGCTTGAGGAACTTATAAGTCAAGGTAAAGTTGGCTCCGTCCTAAACGAACCGGATCCTGAAAGAGTATATGAATTGCAAAAGATTGCAGTTGAAGAAAGTAATCATGGTATTCCTTTACTAATTGGACGAGATGTTATTCATGGTTTTAGAACCATTACTCCAATTCCATTAGGTCAGGCAGCCAGCTGGAATGCAGATCTTGTTGAGTTATGTACCAGGAATGCTGCTATTGAAGCAGCATCACAAGGCATCAACTGGAGTTTTGCGCCCATGATTGATGTAACACGCGATCCTCGTTGGGGAAGAATAGCAGAGAGTTATGGAGAAGATCACCTTCTCAATGGTATTTTTGGAGCTGCTGTTGTTCGCGGATTTCAAGGGGATGATCTGTCAGATCCTACTACAATTGCCTCATGTCCAAAGCATTACTCGGGCTATGGTTGGGCAGAAGGCGGACGTGATTATAACACCGTTAGCATTCCTGAAAATCAGCTTCACGACATTATATTACCACCCTTTAAAATGACAATTGATGCCGGTGCAACAAGTATTATGACCGCCTTCAATGAAGTCAATGGCATCCCGGCATCCGGAGATAAAGTATTGCTCAACGACTTGCTTCGTGAAGAATGGGGCTATGAAGGAGTTGTGCTTAGTGACTGGGAGTCTGTAATCCAAATGGTTGTTCATGGTTATACACCAGATGAAAAAGAGGCAGCATATAAAGCAATGCAGGCTTCACTCGATATGGAAATGGCCAGTACTGCTTATGAAGATTATTTGCCTCAGCTTGTACAAGAAGATAGAATTAGTGAAAATCAGATTGATGCTGCAGTAAGGAGAATTTTGAAAATGAAATTTAAGCTTGGACTCTTTGATGATCCTTACATGCATATTAACAATGAGTTTCCCGAATTACTTGACAAGAAACATCTTGAGGATGCTAAGCAATTGGCAGTTGAGAGTCATGTATTGTTAAAAAACAATGATATTTTACCACTAGATGATAATATCAATAGTATTGCTTTAATAGGGCCGCTTGCTGATGCTCCTCATGATCAATTAGGAACCTGGGTTTTTGACGGACGAAAGGAAGATGCAATCACGCCTTTAGAATCCTTGAAAGAAAAAGCAGAAAAAGATGATATTGAATTATTATATCATCCTGCCCTGGAAATTAGCCGTTCCAAAGAAATCATTAACAGTACAGACATAATGAGAGATGTACGCCGTGCTGATATAGTATTGTTATTTTTGGGAGAGGAGTCAATCTTGTCAGGCGAATCTCATTGTCTTGCAGATATCGATTTGCCCGGGGCACAAGAGGAATTAGTCAAAATGATAGCTTCTGCTAATACTCCTGTAGCCACAGTTATAATGGCAGGAAGGCCTGTTACTTTTGAGAAGGTAGAACCATACATGGACGCAATTTTATATGCTTGGCATCCAGGTACCATGGCAGGGCCTGCAATAACTGAATTGGTTTTTGGAGATCAGTCACCTTCAGGAAAACTGCCGGTTACTTTTCCAAGACACGTTGGTACAATACCTATGTATTATAATCATAAAAATACAGGAAAACCTGCAACAGATGAAACGTGGGAAAGATATGAAGATATTCCTACGGAGGCTCCCCAACTTTCGATTGGTAATACTTCTCACTACCTTGATTATGGGTTTGAACCGATGTATCCATTCGGCTATGGACTTACTTATACATCTTTTGAGTATGACAATCTTCAACTATCAAAAACAGAACTTGAAGCTGACGAAATTCTCCAGGTTAGTGTTACTCTAAAAAATACAGGTGAACATAGGGCAAAAGAAGTAGTACAGTTATATACAAGACAATTATATGGTAGTCGTACACGACCCGTCAGAGAATTAAGAGCTTTTGAAAAGGTTGAACTGGAACCGGGTGAGGAAAACGAAGTTGTTATAGACCTGAATTTAGAGAATATTGGTTTTCATAACCCCAGCATGGAATATGTAGTTGAACCTGGCGATTACCACCTTTGGGTAGGGCCTGATTCACAAAACGGTTTAAAAGGAGAATTCGAAATATTAAGAAAATAATATAAACAATAAAAATAATATAATTTGAAAATGGGTAAAAAGGCGTATTCGATAATCATATCATTAATTGTTGCTTTAGGAGGGTTTTTGCTTGGTTTTGACAGTGCGGTTATCTCCGGTGCCGCTCCGTTTTACAGGCATACTTTCGGATTAGACACAGGCTCAATGCTATTTGGGTTTACTGTAAGTGCAGTTATCCTGGGGGCAATTGTTGGTAATATTAGTGCAGGTCGGATTGCAGATTTTTTTGGGCGGAAAAAAGCATTAATATTAACTGCAGTTTTATTTAGTGTAAGTGCCCTGGGTACAGCAGTTGCATTTGATATTATATCATTTTTAATTGCACGTATATTAGGTGGATTTGGTGTTGGAATAGCCATTTTGGTTGCACCGATGTACATCGCCGAAATTGCACCCAAGAAGCTACGTGGCACATTGGTAACATTTAATCAATTAAATATTGTAATTGGTATTTCCATAGCGTATTTTTCCAATTATTACTTTCAGCAAATTGTTGACGATATTGATCTAAAATGGCGCGTAATGCTTGGTGTTGAAGCATTACCTGCAATTGCCTATTTTGGTTTGCTGTTTTTGGTGCCACGAAGTCCACGATGGCTAGTGCAAAAAGGTAAAGAAGATGAAGCCAAAAAGGTGCTTACAAAAGTTAATGGTGAAGAAAAATCTTCGACAATATTCCGGGAAATTAAAGATAGCTTAAAAGAAGAGAAGATTAAAGGTAAACCCAGATGGCGAGATGTCTTTACTCCCAGAATGAAAATGGTCTTGATTATCGGTTTTGGTATAGCATTTTTTCAGCAAATAACCGGTATTAACGCAATTTTTTATTATGCTCCCATGATCTTTGAAATGGCCGGTGGAGCAACGGATACCGCATTTATGCAGGCTATTATTATAGGGCTGACAAATGTTATTATGACCGTTGTAGCGATGTTTCTCATAGATAGCTTCGGAAGGAAAAAACTTTTATATGTTGGTGCCATAGGTATACTTATTTCAATGACTATTGTTGGTGGTTCATTTCATAAAGCTCAATACAATATTGATTCAAGTACTATGGAGTCACTTATGGAAGAGGTGAGCGAAGGTGATTTCGAAGAAGAGGATGTTAAAAATATTGAAAAACTAACTGAATTGGAAAGTCAGGAATTCGAGAATGAAGTTACATTTTTTAGCCTGGTTACTGATAAGGTTGGACAAGAGACTTACAACAGGCACAAAGAATTAATCCTGAGGCATTCCATAACTATTAACGCAGTATGGGTCTTAATAGGTTTGATATTATTTGTTGCTTCATTTGCTGTATCGCTTGGCCCGGTTATGTGGACTTTACTTTCTGAAATATTTCCAAACAAATTACGCGGGCTTGCCATTTCCATTATGGGATTTTGGAACTCTATCGTCAGTTTCAGTGTGGCAACTTTATTCCCGGTACAAATTGAATATTTGGGATCAAGCAATACGTATTTTATTTATGCCATTTTCGGGTTTCTCACCTTCCTGTTCGTATGGCGTTTTATACCCGAAACCAAAGGAAAATCACTTGAGGAATTAGAACATAAATTAATTAAAAAGTAAAAAGTTGGTAATATGAAAACAATTAAAATTATTCCGTTTATAATAGCAGCATTGATTATAATAAGCTGCCAGGAGGTAAAAGAAGAATCAAAGGTTGAAGACCCCATGGAACTGGGCCCTTCAAAGGTAGAAATGAAAGAGGCGGATGGAAAACACCGTTTATATGTTGATGGTGAAGAATTTTTTGTAAAAGGTGCCGGATGTGAGTTTGGTCCTTGCTACCTGGTAGCAGAACATGGAGGTAATTCCATACGAACTTGGCGGGTAGATGACGGTCAGCGCACAGGGAAAGAAGTTTTGGATGCTGCCTGGGAACACGATCTAATGGTTATGATGGGACTTGATGTTGCACGTGAAAGACATGGCTTTGATTACGATGATGAGGAAGCTGTGGCTGAACAATTGGAAAAATTCAGAGAACAAGTGAAAGAATTAAAGGACCATCCTGCTCTTTTGGGATGGGGTATAGGTAACGAACTTAACTTACATTATACCAATAAAAAAGTATGGGATGCTGTTAATGACATTGCACGCATGATAGATGAAGTTGATGGTAATCATGTAACTACTACTATGCTTGCCGGTATTGGAAAAGATGAGGTTGAATATATTGCCGAGAACTGTCCCGACCTGGATTTTCTTTCTGTTCAAATGTATGGTGATATTGTAAATCTTCAACAAAGATTGGAAGAAGCAAACTATGACGGACCATATCTTGTGACAGAATGGGGTGCTACCGGACATTGGGAAATGCCTGATACAGAATGGGGGCGTCCAATAGAACAAACTTCCACAGAAAAGGCAGAAGCTATTAAAGAAAGGTATAAAAAAGCAATTTTATCTGATGAAGAGAATTGTATGGGAGCTTATGTATTTCTTTGGGGACAAAAACAAGAACGTACTCCTACATGGTATGGGCTTTTTACTGAAAAAGGTGAAAAAACAGAAGCCATTAATGTAATGGAATATTACTGGACAGGCGAATGGCCTGAACATGAAGCACCGCAATTCAAAGATATCTTTATTGATGGTGAAGGTGGACGTTTCGATGATGTAAAGCTGGTAAAAGACAAAGAATATGTTGCAAAATTCGATGTAGAATATCCTGAAATGAATGAACTTAATGTAAGAGCTGAAATTATGCCTGAACCGGAAGAACTCAGTGAAGGAGGTGATTATGAGCCCCGCCCTGAAACCATTGAAAACCTCATTATATCAGCAAATACCCAAGAAGTTAGGTTTAAAGCCCCCGGGGAAAAAGGTGAATATCGTATCTATGTGTATGTTCTAAATGAACATGGTTATGCCGGTACCGGCAATGTCCCATTTTTAATTCAATAATTAAACAAAACAAGTTTATGGTCAAATATATTTCATTAAAAATATTTTTTTTTATTTTATTTTTCCTGTTAAATGCTAATTCACTGTTTTCAACGAATGGTTCTGATGATAAATATTTTCAAAAAGCTGACAGCTTATTAAGCTTACTTACGTTAGAGGAAAAAGCCGGTCAAATGACAAATATCGGGCTTACTGCTATTATGGAGGGCCCTTTTTGGACCGATGCTGATACTTTAGTATTGGATACAGCCAAAATGAAAAATTTGCTGTTAGAAAATCATGTAGGGTCAGTACAAAATAAAGGAGTTTATCCTCCCTGTAAAGAGGAATGGCATCGTATAGTAAAATCCGTTCAAGATTATGTGATGGAAAATTCCCGCCACGAAATTCCCATATTATTTGGCATAGATGGAGTTCATGGCGCTAATTATACTGCCGGTTCGACCCTTTTTCCGCATCAGATTGCGTTAGCTGCCAGTTGGAATACCGACCTTGCCCATACCATGGGTGAAGTTACGGCTTATGAACTTCGCGCTTCGTCATTACCATGGAACTATGCCCCTGTGCTTGATGTTTCCTGGCAACCTTTATGGGGGCGTATTTTTGAAACTTTTGGAGAAGATACATACATGAATAGTGTCATGGGAGAAGCATTTGTAAAGGGGTCGCAAAGGGGGTCATTATCAGATAACCGAAGTGTTGCAGTATGTTTAAAACATTTTATAGGTTATGGAATGCCGTTTACCGGCAAAGATCGTAGCTCAGCAATTATTCCGGAAAGATATCTTCGTCAATATCATCTTGAACCATACCGGAAAGCTATTGAACAAGGCGCTATTTCAGTAATGCTTAACTCAGGCACTGTAAATGGTGTTCCGGGTCATGCCGACAAATTTTTGATTAAAGACATTCTTAAAGGCGAACTTGGATTCAAAGGTTTAGTAATATCCGACTGGGCAGACATCAATAGGTTAGCCGAAGTACATAATGTAGCTCGTGATAGTCGTGAAGCAGCAAAGATAGCTGTTATGGCCGGCTTAGATATGAACATGGTACCTTATGATGCAAGCTTTGCCGAACATATAGTTGACCTTGTCAGAGAAGGAGAAATACCTATGAGCCGGATCGATGATGCAGTAAGAAGGATATTGTTCGTAAAATTTAAACTAAACCTTTTCGAAAAACCCTATACTGATCCTGAAAATTATCCGGATTTTGGCTCAGAAAAATATGCTCAAAAGAGCTATGAAGCAGCTTTGGAAACTGCTACACTCCTCAAAAATCAGGATGAGATACTACCACTGGAAAATAAAAATTCAAAAATATTGGTTACCGGGCCAACCGCACATGCACTTACTGCCCTTAATGGACCCTGGAGTCGCACCTGGGCAGGAAACGACCCAACATATAATGATCCTGACAAGAAAACTTTCTTTGAGGCAATGAAAGCTGTTTATGGAAAAGATAACGTTTCATATACACCAGGTACTGAATATGAAGGTGATTTTATGGAAGAAAAAAAACATTTGAACGAAAAGGCTGATGAAGCAGATATAATTTTTGTATGTGTTGGCGAAGAACCTTTAACCGAAAAACCTTCTGATATAAATGAACTGGAATTGCCTGCAAATCAAATTGAAATGATAAAACACCTGCATGAAAGTGGCAAACCTATTGTACTTGTTATGTTGCAAGGTCGACCTCGCATTATCCGGGAAGTGGAACCGATTTCAAAAGCCATTATTCATGCATACTGGCCGGGACATGAAGGAGGGCGCGCATTAGCAAGCCTTATAAGCGGCCGGGAAAACTTCAGCGGTAAATTACCTTACACTTATCCAAAATACTCAGGATCATTAATTCCTTATCAACATAAAGGAAGTGATAAACTTGACGTTAACTTTGAAATGGATGGGTTTAACCCACAGTGGGAATTTGGACATGGTTTAAGCTATACAAATTTTGAATTTAAAAATTTGAAATTTTCCGCTGATACAATAAATACAGGTGAAGAGCTTAAAGTATCAGTAGAAGTATCTAATACAGGAGATAAAGCAGGAAAAGAGGTTGTACAACTTTTTATTCGCGACCTTGTTGCTACAATTGCTCCGGATGACAGGAAATTAATTGGTTTTGAGAAAATACACCTGCACCCTGATGAAAGCAAAGTTATAGATTTATTTGTAAAGTATGATGATTTAAAATATGTTGGCTTAGATAATGAATGGATAGCTGAGAGAGGAGAATTCGAAATCATTATAGGTGGAGTGCCTGATAACATGCTTAAAAAAAGATTTTTCTACAGCGGCAAAAAATAACCATAAATTAGCTTGAGTTAAGTTCTGGTCAATTAAGAAGTATTGTGAACTAATAAATTTTAATAGAATGTTAAGTAAAACACCTCATGTAGCGACTCAACCCCTTGTTAATAATGATAAAAAAGACGTTAAAGGATATATTACAAGTTTTGAAAATGAGTCTTTTTACTGCATTGAGAATTATGACAGGATGGATCCATTTTTTATGACTATTGTAAGTAGTTCTGATCTTTGGATGTTTATCTCGAGCAATGGTGGTCTTACTTCAGGAAGACAAAATTTTAATAATGCTCTTTTCCCCTATTATACAGATGATAAAATTCATGACACTTCAGAGATAACCGGACCCAAAACTATTATTAGAGTTAAAGATAAGAACAAACTGCTTATTTGGGAGCCATTTTCACAATATTATCAAGATTTATATAAAGTACAACGCAATTTATATAAAAATATCAGCGGAAACAAAATTATATTTCAAGAGATTAATTATGACCTACAACTTTGCTTCATATATACATGGATGAGTTGTGATAAATTAGGTTGGATTAGAAAAAGTAACCTTGAAAACATTGGAAACAATCCCATAAAGCTTGACATTATAGATGGTTTGCAAAATGTATTGCCTTATGGTGTTACAAAAGAGATGCAAGATTCAATGAGTACCCTGGTGGATGCTTATAAAATATGTGAATGGATTCCCGAAACAAACCTTGCATTGATGCGCATGGGATCAATACCAGTGGATAAAGCTGAGCCCAGCGAAGCACTTAGGGCAAATACTGTATGGACTCATGGTTTGAAAGCTGATAAGGTACTGCTCAGTTCCCGACAACTCGAAAAAATGAGGGAAGGCAAGGATATTAAATCAGAAGATCTGGTTTATGGAGTCAAAACAGCTCTTTTTATTTATAGCGAAATGATGCTTGAACCCAAAGATCAACAAACATGGTATATTATTGCAGATACAAGTAAAGATAGTTCACAAATAATTTCACTCAAGAACTTTATAAAAAGAGAAAAAAACCTTAGTGAGTATATTGAAATTAATGTACAGTTTGACAGTGAAAAATTAAATACTCTTGTTGAGTTATCAGACGGCATTCAAAATACAGGAGATAAGTTAAACGACCGGAGGCATTTTGCCAATGCAATGTTTAATATTATGCGTGGTGGAGTTTTTGAAAACATCTACAATGTTGACTTAGAAGATTTTTTTGATCATCTTAAAACATTCAATGAAGAGATATATAATCGCTCAAAGGAGTATTTTGGAGATGCAGAAGGTTCTGTTATGCTAAGTGAGTTGCATGAGATCGCCTTTAATAATAATGATTATGATTTGTTGCGATTAAGCCTGGAATATTTACCGCTTAGTTTTAGCAGGCGTCATGGGGATCCCAGCAGGCCATGGAATAAGTTTGATATACACGTGAAAAATCACGATGAAACATCATTGCTCTATTATCAAGGAAATTGGCGTGATATATTTCAAAACTGGGAAGCATTGGCTCTTTCTTTTCCCGGGTTTTTACCGGGTATGATATGTAGGTTTCTAAATGCCTCTACTGTTGATGGTTATAACCCTTTTCGTATAACGCGAAATGGTTTTGAATGGGAAGTGCCCGAACCTGATAATCCATGGTCCTTTATTGGCTACTGGGGGGATCATCAAATTGTTTATTTGTTAAGGCTTTTAGAACTCCACGAAAAGTTTTTCCCCGGACAGTTATTAAAAAAATTCAATAAAAGAATTTACGTGTATGCCAATGTCCCCTATCGTATTAAAAGTTATGATGAAATTGTTGATAATCCACAGGATACAATTGTTTTTGACTATGACTTGCATGAAAAACTCATTAATAGAAGTAAAAAAATCGGATCTGATGGGAAACTTTTATGGTCAAATGAAAATCAAATCGTTAAAGTTACATTAAAAGAGAAAATATTAGTTACTTTACTTACCAAGTTAAGCAATTTTGTTCCTGAAGCCGGCATATGGCTTAATACGCAAAGGCCTGAGTGGAATGACGCTAACAACGCACTGGTTGGTAATGGAGCTTCTATGGTTACATTATACCATTTACGCCATTTTATAAATTTCTTTTTAAATATTATTAATGAATCTGAAAATGGAGAGTTTGAGATCTCAGAAGAGGTTTATGGTTTTTGGAAAAATATAAATAATGTTCTGGATAATAATAAATCTTTATTAGATGAAGGTATTTCGGACGAGTCACGCAGGGATATTACCAATCTCCTCGGAAAAAGCGGTGAAGAATACAGAAATTCTGTTTATAATGGTTTTTCAGGTGAAGTAGAAACTATTACTAAATCTGAAATTATAGAATTTTATAAGTTGGCAATAAAATATCTTGATCAAAGTGTTTTTGCCAATAAACGGGATGATAGCTTATACCATTCTTATAATTTACTTGAGTTCAATACGGAGTCAATCCAAATTAAGCATCTTTCCCTAATGCTGGAAGGGCAGGTTGCAGTGCTCAATAGTGGTGTTTGTGATCCACAAGAAAGCTTGTTTATAATAAAGTCATTGTTTGATAGTGAATTATGGAGGGAAGATCAGCAAAGTTTTTTACTTTATCCCTTTCGTCAAATACCCGGTTTCTTAGAAAAAAATAATATTCCTGCCGAATTAGTTAAAAGATCGTCGCTATTACAAACATTACTTTCTAAAGGAAACACCCGGATTATTAAGCAAGACGAGGAGGGCCTCTATCATTTTTGTGCTGATTTAAAAAATAAGAGGGATTTAAAAAACACTTTGGATCAACTGCCCCCGGATATTAGCAGAGATCTTATCATATCTGAAAGTCCTCTTATATTTGATATTTATGAAACAATTTTTCAACATAAGTATTTCACAGGTCGTTCCGGCTCCTTTTTTAAATACGAAGGCTTAGGAAGTATATACTGGCATATGGTTTCCAAATTATTGCTTGCAATCGGTGATAATATAATGTATTTTGCCAGGTCGGAAAGTAAATTTTCACACCTCAACATGTTAAAAGAATACTATTACAAGGTAAAAGAAGGAATAGGTCTGCATAAGAATCCTGAAGACTATGGTGCTTTTCCAACAGATCCATATTCTCATACTCCTTATATGATGGGGGTACAACAACCCGGAATGACCGGCCAGGTGAAAGAGGATATTATTAGCAGGTTTAATGAACTAGGTTTGGTAATTGAAGATGGTTGTGTTAATATTGATTTAACTCTAATGCAGAATACAGAACTTGATTCAGATGGTGAAACACCTCAGTTAAGTTTTTCATATTGTAATACACCTTTTCTTATTAAAAAGGATGCCAATAAAAAAGGACTGGAAATTATTTTAGATGGTAGGGTGAGAAAAGAAAATTATACATATGTTTCACGAGAGCTGTCAGAAGAGATTTTTATGCGTACAGGAAGAGTAAACAAAGTTATCATAAATATATAACTTTTGATTTATTTATTAATCTCCAAGTAAACCCTCCAAGTAAACCCTTCGTTAATTGGCAAATTAAAACTAAAAAAGGGGTGTATCAAAAATCTTAATACACCCCTAATTAAAAATAAAAATACTAAAAAATTTACCTAACTATTTGTTTAACCAAACTATTTATTAAACCAAACTATACTATTTAACCATAATCTTCTTCGTGATTCTATTTCCTTTATCCTCAACACTTATTATATATATTCCACTTGGCAGGTCATTTACGTTAAAACTTATCTCATCAGATCCGGCAATTTTGCTTTCAACAACACTTCCTGTGATATTGGTAAGTATTACATTAGCTCCTTTGTTAGTAATAACGTTTAATCTGTCAATGGCAGGGTTAGGATAAGCACTTATGCTTGGGGTATTTTCATCATAATCAACAACGTGAGTATCGTCTTCTTCTTCTTTGAAATGTGCCACTACCTCAACATCTGCATCTTCTATAGTCACAGTAGTTGTCGCCTCGGTAACTTCATCACCGTTAATCACCCATTTCTCAAACTCATAGTCTTCCTCTGCGGTAGCAGTTAATTCTATTTCAGAACCGGCTGCCCAGGTATAAGTTCCTGGTTCAGGATCTGTGGTGCCTTCACCATCAACAGAAACAGTAAGATCATATGTGTCTATATCTTCAAGCAGTATCTCAACATTAGAAATCGAATAACCAACGTCGCTAAGGCCACCTTCAAACCCAAGTTTCATTACATCAAATCTTTCTGCGACAAAGTCAAATGAAAAACTTTGCTCATCAGTAGTAAGGTTAATGATTGTATCACCCTCTTCTGGTTTAAGAAGATTTATAAAAGATCCTCCATCTTGACCAAAAAATACAGCTATATCTTTATCATCTTCTGCTTTAGCATCAAATGTTAATGTATAATTCCCACCTTTTATTAAAGTATCAACCTGGCTTTTGGTAAGTTGCTGGTTAAACTGCACATGCCAAATTTCAGCGCCGGGTGTGTTTTCAATATTATGAATATTTGCCCAACCATCTTCTATAGTGAGATCAAGGGTTACTCCTTCCCAGTCGGCATACCAAGCAAACCAGTCATTAAGAGAAACTGAAAGAGTAACATCTTCCCAATCGGCATAAAAAATAGTCCAATACTCATCAAACAGTCCGGGAGAGAAATTCCCATTCATAATGATATTTTCTCCTTTATCATCACCATTTTCATTATCATCATCTTCTTCTTCTTTTATTGAAATATCAACATTACCAATCGAATAGCCAATATCGCAAAGCCCACCTTCAAATGAAAGCTTCATCAAGTCAAATACTTCCATATCAAAATCAAATGAAAAACTTTGCTCTTCAGTTGTAAGGCTTATAATTTTAAAATCTTCTTCATTACCTTCAAGAAGCAAGTTAGTATGCGGGTCTTCATCTTGGCCAAAATAGACAGCTATATCTTTATCATCTCCTGCCTTAGCATCAAAGGTTAAAGTATAGGTTTCTCCCTCTTCTAAAGCATCAAGCTGTTCCTCGTCAAGCTCTTGTATGACTTGCACATGCCAGTATTCGGTTCCCGGCGTATTTTCAATGTCATGTATGCTTACCCATCCCTGTTCAATCAATGGCTCCGTAAAATCACCATTTCTGATGAGGTTTTCCTGGGCGGCTACAGTTAAGCTAAAAGCTCCGCAGAGTAAAAGTGTTACAAAAAATTGTATTGTTCTTCTCATAATTGAAATAATTTAGGTTAGTAATTGATTTTAAGTTTAAGCTTAGTAAATCGAATCTTTTTTAATTTTTTTTAATTAATTTTAGTTTATTAAATGAAAATAAAAATTGAATCAATGCACATTACAAAACAACAGCATTAATAACAAAACAACAATTAATTTTATACATCTCTATTACATCACTTATAAATTTTTATTCATCATAAATACATCATTATTATTTTTAAAACTCCTCTAAGTATTATGTTTATAATATCGATTATTTGAATGAATAATTTTATATTAGTTTACAAGTATTATTGTTTATAATTTGATTATTTAATCAATATTAATTAGTACCTGATAACAGATGTCCGATTAAGAATTAATATTGCCACCAAGACACTTTGATATTATATTTTTAACTTTAGGGATAGAAAAGCAAAAAATATTACGGATTTATAAAAAAATTTCGGAAACTTTATCAAAAAAATATATATTTGAAGATTAATAGCAAAAATGTTTTGACAAAACACAAATTCGCCAAGACACAATTCAAATAAGTAAAGCGATAAACCTGGGTAAAATGGAAAACACGTGGTATAACAGAAACAAAGAAAAGGTATTACAAAAACTAAAGAACAAATACCGAGAAGACAAAGAATTCCGTGAAAAAGCCCGTAAAAAATACAAAGAGCGTTATCATTATGATGAAGAATACCGTGAAAAAACAAAACAGAGGGCCAGGGAACGATACCACAACGATGAAAATTACAAGCAGGCAACAATTGAGCGAGCAAAAAAAAGAAATAAAAAGGCAAATCCTACCAATAAAAAGAACTTTGACACTTGACAGTCAGGCAAAATCTTAAGTTGTTTCTCTTTTTACACTTTTTACACTTTCTTAATAAAATAAAATATTAGGAAAAGCGAATAAGGCGATAAACATTATAGCTCTTTATTTATTGCCCTAAGACAAATTTGATTTTACCATAAATTCATTGCATCCATATAAAACAGTCAATAATAAAAAATTATAAAAAAACTAAGATAAAAGGTCTTGAAGTTTTATCACAGGTTTTTTAACAAAAATATTCTCTTCTGAATAAAATCAACAAACGAATCCATTTTGTTAATAACTTTGCACTGTTTGACAACTACTGATTCTTATATTTTATTATTTATTGTTTTTCAAATACTATAAATCAGTAAATTCAGGGTAAAAATTAATCTTGTTTCAAAGACATTCATCATGTTTAATATTTATATTTCATGATTATTCCGTTAGATAATAAATTATCATTTTTTTTAATTTTTAACCAAACAACAGCAACTATAAAAATTGTAAGCAATAACAAATTTTTTATGCAAAATGATTTTTTTGGTTTTTATACACATTCATTATTATTACTTATCAGGGTGTGTTACTAAAATCCAAATTAATATTAAAAAACAAATTGGAAAATTTTCAAAAAGATTCAAATAACTGTAATACAACAAAATAAATAACCTAATTCTATTCTACTGGCAGTTTATTTAAATTTAAAATGAACAACAAAAAAATAACATTAAGATGAAACCCTCATTAATTAAACATTCACAAAAGATAATGAACTTAGCGAAGCGATCTCGTGACCGAAGGGAACAATATTACATGAGGGTTCCATGGATTAAGAACTAAGAGAACTAAGAGACTGAGAGACGAAGAGAGGTTAAGAGAGGTTAGAAGTTACTAAGACGAGTCAACAAGTAATCGGCAAGATCAGCATTAAATATTCGTAATTCGTATATTCGTAAGAATTCGTTATTCG
>Ga0207421_10001024_pt1 | contig 36367 bp, 24 predicted proteins | sample SodLakKL_010_SED_4_FD_187542 | JGI IMG/M metagenome (GOLD analysis project Ga0207421, IMG submission 187542) | Alkaline sediment microbial communities from Lake Tanatar, Kulunda Steppe, Russia - 8KL_010_SED (SPAdes) (version 2) | ecosystem: Environmental > Aquatic > Non-marine Saline and...
CTGTGGGACCGGGCGGAATCGAACCGCCGACACACGGATTTTCAGTCCGTTGCTCTACCAACTGAGCTACAGTCCCTCCCATCCATCGGAGAACCCAAATATACGGCCTTTTTTATTTTGACAAAACCTGTTTATTATTTTTTTCAGCAGCCGGAACCTGTTCGCCTCCAATATGTATGTCTTTTAGACGAAGCTGCAGACTGGTTTTATTGTTCCAGGTGTTTTCCTCTATGGTATAGGCAATATCAACGGACCCTGAGCCCGCATTGCGCAGCGGTTCGGCATATTTTTCCATGTTGAAGCCAATCGCTTCAAAGGCCGGTGCGCCGCTTTGTGATATGCGCATTTTGAGATGTCCCTGCCCGACGATCATCGGACGTGTATTGAGGTTCACGTCGCGGCTGACAAAAATGGGTTTGAGATTGTTGGGACCAAACGGTTCGAATTGCTTGAGCAGTTTCCAGAAGCGCTGGGTGATTTCATTCAGCGACAACTCGGTATCAATCAGCAATTCGGGATTGAAATCCTGCTCGGAAAGCATTTCACCTGTGATATCGTGAAACCGCTTTATAAACTCTTCAAGCTGATCTTCTTCAATCGTCAAACCTGCCGCGTACTTGTGACCGCCAAACTGAACAAGCAGGTCATCGCATTTTTTCAACGCATCGTAAATATTGAAACCGTTGATGCTTCTTGCCGACCCCTTTATTTGTCCGTCAACAGTGCTGAGCATGATGGTCGGACGGCAGTAGATATCCACAAGTCGCGAGGCAACTATGCCGATCACTCCAAGATGCCAGTCCGGATCGTGAAGAACCAGGCATGATCCGGCGTCGCCATAGCTGTCACCGTCAATTTGCTTGAGCGCTTCATCCATCGTGCGGGTATCGGTACTGCGTCGCTGCAGGTTGATTTTCTCAAGACGAGAGGCCAGTTCGCCTGCCTCTTCCGGTGTTTCGGATATGAGCAGCGCCACAGCAACGGCGGCATCCCCCATCCTTCCGGCCGCATTGATCCTGGGCCCGAGTGAAAAGACAATATGTGAGGTGGTTAATTCGGGGCCCCTCAGCTGAATGCGGTCAAGAAGGGCTTTTATTCCGGCCCTCGGATTTTTATTTATGCGATCCAGGCCCTCCCGCATCAGAATGCGGTTTTCATCGACAATGGGCACAATATCCGATGCGATGGATATGGCGACCAGGTCCAGATAGGGATGTGCGACATTCGGGGGCAGCCCCAGCTTGACCAGAGTTGCCTGAATCAGTTTGAAACCGACACCGGCTCCGGACAACCCCTTGAAGGGATAAGGACATCCGGGCTGCTTGGGATCGAGAACAGCCACAGCATCAGGGATCTTGTCGCCGGCATTGTGGTGGTCACAGATAATGAGCTCAATACCCTTGCTTCTGGCGTATTCGGTCTCCTCCACGGCAGTAATGCCGCAGTCAACCGAAACAATCAGTCCGGCGCCGATGCTTTCGGCGTAGTCAATACCGTCACGGCCGATGCCGTATCCTTCCTTGAAACGATGCGGAATATAGAAGTGCACATCCAGTCCGAAGTTTTTCAGGAAGGTATGCATAATGGCTGTTGCGGTGGTGCCGTCCACATCATAATCACCGTAAACAACGACTTTTTCGCTGTTTCTGATTGCCGCCGCAAGCCGTTCAGCCCCCGTTTCCATTCCCTTCATAAGGAACGGATCGTGAAGGCTTTCTAAGTCAGGTCTGAAAAACTGTCGCGCATCTTCAAACGTTTTGATCCCCCGAATGCTGAGCAGGCGCGCGATCGACTCAGGAACACCAAGTTCCTTTTGGAGTCGGGATATAGCCTCCTCATGTTCCGGCTGGATGTAGTTCCATCGGAAAGACATAGTGGTAAGTGTCTTGTTCTTTTTATCATGAAAAGGTGTCGGGCGGCCAGGCCCGCGAACCACATAGTGCCGCGTTGCGCGCGTGCTTTTCCGGCATCATCCGCAGTATAAATATCTGTTCTTCAGATATAAATGTAATTTAAGCGGATAAAATTCTGCAACCTCAAGTTACAAAAAATTGATGTCGGAAAATATAACGAATCAGGTTCCTCGCTTCTTGCGGATCCGTTAAACATGCAGTGATTCAGTGGATGTCATGGTGCTGCGCCGGTCATTGCACATCGGAAATCAGGGAACGTCAAACCGCATACAGTCCCGGTTAAAAAAGCAGGAAACGCAATTCAGGGTTCATCAGAGAGCGGAAAAAGCGTATATTTGACATCCGGCTCACGGCGTGCACCAGGCTCCCGACTTCCGGCCAGACGTTACATCGCATACTGTATTACATCCCTTATGTCTCAATTTTTAAAATCTGAAATCCCGCTTTTTGTCAAGACACTGATGGGACTCGAGGACGTGCTGGCGGATGAGCTGAAGACGATCGGGGCAAAGGATATTTATACCGGGAAGAGAGGCGTGTCGTGCGTGGCGGGTGAACGCACGTTTTATTCCATCCTTATCCATTCGCGCATTGCCATTCGTGTGCTTGTGCGGCTGCAGGAGGGCAGGGTCAACAATGAAACCGAGCTTTATGAGTGGGTGAAAACGATTGACTGGCATAACTATCTCACACTCAAGCACACCCTGGCCGTCGACGTGGTTTCCTTTCATCCGGAGATGAACCACACGGTATTTCTTGCACAGAAAACCAAGGATGCGGTGGTAGACCGGTTCCGCGAAGAGTATGACATGCGTCCAAGTGTGGAGCCCAAGGATCCGGACGTCCGCATCAACCTTCATATCTCAAAAGACGGAGCGGCACATATTGCCCTGGATGCATCGGGCCGCAGCATGAACCAGCGTGGTTACCGGAAGAAAACGGGCAAGGCGGCGATCAATGAAGTTCTGGCGGCCGGACTGATCGCCATCAGCGGATGGGATCCGGAAACGCCGTTTGTAGATCCCATGTGCGGATCGGGGACGCTCGTCATCGAAGCGGCAATGCAGGCCAAGCAGCGTGCTCCGGCATTGCTGAACGAGACATTCGGCATCAGGCGCTGGCCCCATTTCCGCGAAACTCTGTGGCAGTCGCTCATCAGGGAAGCCAGGCGGCTGGAGCGAAGGGATGTGGACTGGATATACGGAAATGACATTGACAAGAAAGCCCTGGAGGCCTGCAAGGCAAACATCCGGAATGCAAAACTGACACATAACATCCGGTTGTCCAACCTTCCCTTTGACAAGTTCTGGATTCCGAAAGGCAATGGCGTGATCATCTCCAATCCGCCTTACGGCGAACACATCGGCGACCGATCCGAACTGAAAAAACTGTACGAAGAAATCGGCCGCGTACTTCGCTACAAGGCAAAGGGATACAAGGCCTGGTTTATCACACCGGATAAAGAGTTCAGGAAGTCCGTCCCCCTGAAACACGGAAAAAAGATTAATGTTTTGAACGGATCCATTCCTTGTGAGTATATTTCCTATAGCATTGGACCAAAAAAAGAACTTTCTTAATTTGCTGGAAGCGCTTTTCCGTCGCTTCTTGAGAGCACTAAACCCCAAAAGAACCCAATATTATGGCACCTACCCTGACTGAAAAACAGCCCAAGCACGGATTCTCAGTTTTTGACAACATGCTGAAGAATGAGCACGAACAGGTGATCATGTGCTCCGATCCTTCTTCCGGGCTGAAAGCGATCATTGCTATTCACAATACCATTCTCGGACCCTCTCTTGGCGGCGTGCGTATGTGGCCGTACGAAAGTGAGGAAGCAGCGCTGAAAGATGTTCTCAATCTTTCACGCGGTATGACATACAAATCAGCCGTGGCGGGACTCAATCTTGGCGGCGGCAAGGCGGTTATTATCGGGAATCCCAAGAAAGACAAAAAGGAAGCCATATTCCGTGCATTCGGACGGTATGTCGAGGGGCTTGCCGGACGGTATATCACCGCGGAGGATGTGGGCATGTCGCTTCAGGACATGGAGTGGATACGCATGGAGACCAAATATGTGACGGGTATTTCGATGGCCCTGGGCGGAAGCGGCGACCCATCCCCGGTCACAGCCATGGGTGTTTACATGGGGATGAAGTCCTGCGCCAAAAAAGTTTACGGATCCGATTCACTGGAAGGACGCAAAATCAGCATCCAGGGTGCCGGAAACGTCAGCACGCACCTGGTCAGGCTGCTGCACAAGGAAGGGGCAAAACTCTACATCACCGACATCGATGAAGAAAAAGTGGAGCGCATCGTTCGCGAAACAGGAGCCATAGCCGTAGATACCGACTCCATTTATGATGTTGACGTCGATATTTTCAGTCCCAATGCCCTGGGCGGTGTCCTGAATGAAAATACCATACCGAGGCTCAAGTGTGACATAATTGCCGGTGGCGCCAACAATCAGATTGAAGACGAATCTGTCCACGGGCCGATGCTCATTGAGCGCGGAATGCTTTATGCTCCGGATTATGTTATCAATTCCGGCGGCGTTATCAATGTCTCCAATGAGCTGGAAGGATACAACCGAGAACGGGCACACGAACAGGCCGGCAGAATATATGATACCATGACACGCATTTTGGAATATTCTGAAACGCACAACGTTCCTACCTACACCGCCTCAAACAGCATTGCCGAAATGCGTTTGAAACAAATAGGAAGAGTCAAGTCCATTTATGCTTCCCGGAGTCATTTCACCGGCCGGATGGGTGAGCTTGTCGGAAGAAGATAGATTTTATGAACAAAGAAGAATTCAAGCATCGTGACCGGCTTCTGAAAGCCATATCAGAAAACGGTCACTACAGGATCATTGTAGTTAAAACAACGGAAATAGTCAGGACGGCCAGAAATAATCACAATCTGTCACTGCTGCCGACGGTGCTCCTGGGGCGAACACTGACAGCGGCACTGCTGCTGGCATCCAACCTCAAGGGTGAAGAGCGAATACAAATCAAGCTGCAAGGTAATGGTCCGGTCGGATCCGTCACTGCCGAGGCAACCAGCCACGGAGAAGTGCGGGGATATGTTGCAAGTCCCGATGCGGCACTGGACCTTGCCAATAATGAAAAGCTGGGAGACGGGATTGGCATCGGTCTGATGACGGTTTCGAAAGTGCTATACAACAAAGCGAGGCCGGTCACCGGTACGGTGGATCTTGTCCGCGGCAATGTGAATGAGGATCTTGCCCATTACCTGCTGCAGTCAGAGCAGGTCCCGTCGGCCGTAAGTCTGGATGTGGCACTGGATGAGCACGGCGATGTCGCGCATGCGGGCGGAGTGCTTGTGCAGGCCATGCCGGGTGCGGAGCAGGAAGAGACAGAGCGCATCGAAAACAACATCAGGCATATGCCTCAGATTGGCGAGCAGCTGCAAAGTACCTATCTGGATGGCATACTGGCGACCGTATCTGAAGGCATGCCGGTCAGGGAGCTCGACAGGTATCCGGTTGATTTTTTCTGCCGTTGCTCGCGGGAACGGTTTCAGAAGTCCCTGGCACTGGTCAATCCGGATGATCTGCTCAAAATGAATGCAGAAACCGAAGAGCTGGTTTGCCACTACTGCGGCGAACGGTATGAGTTCTCAGGAGAGGAGATCGAGGCTATTGCTCATAAAGCGAAGCTGCGGCAGAATTGACACTGGCTTTTCTTTTAAATATGTGGTCTTTCAAATGGCGGACAAGCGTATAGCTCATCAGGGCGGATGTTGGTGAGATGACACTTTCGTCAACGTCAAAACGGGAATGATGCAGCGGGTAGGATGTGTCCGGTGAATTTGCCGTGCCCACGCGCATGAAAAGACCGGGAAAACGTTCCGTATAATAAGCAAAGTCTTCAGCACCAATGCTTTGTTCCCGGTCCAGAAATTTATCGTCTCCAAGTTCACCGGTGACAATGCCGCGAATAAAGCGGTACATCTGGTAATTGTTTATGACGGATGGGGCGCCTCCTCCGAACCGGACCCGGCATTCAACGCCGTTAAGTTTGCCGATGCCATGTATGATCTCCTGCATTTGCTCCCGGATCTGCTGACGCAGCTGCTCGTTCATGGTGCGCAGTGTTCCCCCGAAAGCAACGTGATGCGGAATGACATTCAGCGCATCCCCGCCATGAAATGAACAGATGGAGAGAACGGCCGGCTTGCGGACATCGCTGGTGCGGCCGATCATCTGATAGAGATGCTGGGTAATCTGATGGGCAATCCAGATCGTGTCTTTGCCTTCATACGGTCTGGCGGAGTGCGTGGTCGACTCGGCATCGACGGTAATCTCAAAGGTATCAAAAGACCCCGTCTCGGCACCGGGCTGCGCACTGAAATACCCGCCGGGCACTGTAGGATCACAATGGATGCCGTATATGGCCTGGATGTCATCCAGAATGCCCGCCTTTAAAATACGTGGAGCACCGCTCGGGCTTATTTCCTCAGCCGGTTGCCAGAACACCCGCACCGTTCCCTGCAGCTCATCACGTTTCATGTAGAGCAGCCGGGCCACACCGGCAGCAATAGTGCTGTGGACATCGTGCCCGCAAAGATGTCCGAACCCGGACCTTTGGGATGCGTATGGTTTTTCCTTTCGGTCCTGAATGGGAAGTGCATCCATATCAGCACGGTAGGCAATGACCGGGCCTTCATGTTCTCCGGTGATATCGATAAAAAAACCGGTGCCTGCGACAGTTACAGGGGTAGGCATCCCGGACTCTGCCAGGTACTTCTTTAGTGTTTTGGAGGTCTCGTATTCAGACCATCCGGTTTCGGGATGCCGGTGCAGTGAACGCCTTAATGCAATAAGTTCGTTTTCGAAGGCAAAGGATTTATTCCGGAGTTCTTTCAGCAGTTTGTTCATGGAGTGAATCAGGCGCTAAATGAGGTGCCGCAGCCACAGGTACTTGTTGCATTTGGATTGTTGAAAACAAAGCCGCGGGCATCCAGACCATCACTGAAGTCAATGGAGATCCCACTCAGGTACAGCAAATGCCTCTTGTCAATTATGACCTGCACACCTTCGGTAACATACTGCTCGTCATCGGATGTTTTATTATCAAAGCCCAGTGCATAACTCAGCCCGGAGCATCCGCCGCCCTCAACCGCGATCCTCAGAAGATGATTCTCGGGAATCTGCTCCTCTTCAATGATTTTCCGGACTTGCCGGGCAGCACGCTGTGTCAGACTGACCGGGGATTGTTTGTCTGTAGTGACGGGATTGTCTGTGTAACTCATACTTGTAAAACGTATTCTTGATCCGGCTCTCAAGAGCCGGTACTAAAAATCAATTATTTAGATGTCGTCGTAATATATAAAGGATATTCACTTTATGGAAGTTCCTGATTTTCGTCCGTTCCGGAAAAGCAGATTTTTCTTCCGGAGGTACCGGATAACGTTACAGGAACTGCCTGCGTGCTCCTGAAATGGGATATTCAGCCGGCATGCCGTCAGGGCGCCAGTGTGAAAACATCAGTCTGATTCTTTTTAAAGAGTTTAAGCACACCCAGACTGGTCAGGTCTACCAGAATTTGAGACGCCTTTTTTCTGTTGATATCGGCAATGTTTGAATATGTATCAACGGTAATATCAGGATATTCATTCAGATACCTGAACAGTTTTTGCTCATTGTTCCCGTAATGAAAGGTCACCCCTTTATTGGATGATTGTGACCGGAGGATTTCAGTCATTTCATCGCTTGCACGCACACTCTGGTCATCCAGGCGCACATATACGGCATCGCCCTGTCCGTTTGCGACAGCTACGGGCTTCCTGTCGGATTCCTCAATGTAGACGTGGAGTATCTCCCGCTGATAGTAGGGAATTACCTGCATGTGATAGGTAAGTGCCGGTGAGCAGAGCTCGTGCGCCGCCTGTTCGAGATAAAAATCCTGCTCATGGTAACTCTCAACGCCGTAAATTGAGCGGTCATCATCTACACCAATGACCAGATGTCCGCCGTGTGTATTGGCAAATGCGGCAATTTCGCGGGCAATTTTTTCCGGGGAGGATATGGAGCGCTTGAATTCCAACATCAGACCTTCACCGGAACGAATCAGATTTTTCAGGTCCCGCAAGCTCATGGAGTGGTGGATGTGGGCTTGCTGTGTCATGATTTTAGAGATCTGAAATGAATCAAAATAACGAAGCGTACGTCAACTCTTAAAAGAGGTAACGAAAAAGGTCCTTAAATAATTTATAAAAACCTGAAAAAAAGGGAAGTCAGAAAATGACTTCTTCCTTGGGTTCGCGTGTCATCAGTTCGTATACGGCATCATGCGGAGAAACGTCTTCAAAAAGCACCTGATACACCTTTTCTGTGATGGGCATGGTCACATTCAGGATTCTGGACCATTCATAGACCGATTTGGTGGTTTTGACTCCTTCGGCAACCATATCCATGGATGTAATAATATCATCGAGTTTTTCACCCTTTCCGATCCGGTAGCCAACATTACGGTTTCTGCTGTGCTGGCTGGTGCAGGTTACAATCAGATCACCGATGCCTGTGAGTCCGGAAAAGGTATCCTGAGATGCTCCGAGAGTAATTCCGAGTCTCCTGATTTCGGTAAGCCCCCGTGTAATCAGGGCGGCTTTGGCATTGTCACCCAGATCTGCGCCGTCGGCAATACCGGCTGCTATGGCGAGGATGTTTTTTACGGCACCGGAAACTTCAACTCCGACGATATCACGGTTTATATAAACCCGGAATTGAGGCGTCATAAAGGTTTGCTGAATAAATACCGCGGTATTTCTGGAGGTCGAAGAGGCAACAACCGTTGTAGGCATCCCGCGGCTCACCTCTTCGGCATGACTGGGTCCCGACAGAACACCGATGTGATCCTCCTCAATGACTCCGTCGAGCACTTCTGTCAGCACCTGACTCATCGTCAGGAAGGTATCCATTTCGATACCCTTTGCTACAGAGACGATGCGTTCGTTTCCTTCAAGAAGCGGCCTCACCTTTTCGGCCATGCTCCGGATCGTGTGTGACGGGGTCGCAAATACCACTAGACCGGAACCGCGGATGACTTCACCGAGCTCACCTGAAGAAGTGATATTCTCCGGCAGTGTGAGATCCGAGAGATAGACACTGTTCTTTTTATGCTTTTGTATGCTGTTGACGATTTCCGGTTCGCGGGCCCATAAGCGTACGTGGTGGCCCTTGCCGGCAAGCAGCATGGACAAGGCAGTACCCCAGCTTCCGGCTCCGATGACACTGACAATCACGTGGTTTGCTCCTGATTAAGCCGGCCTTTTGCAGGTTTGAAAGACCGGATGCGATTTTCGTTTCCCTGAATCAATCTTTTGATATTGGAATGGTGTTTGATGATGATGCTCGCCGCAACGGTGGCGCTGATGACAATAAGGCTTCCGTCAATATCAAAGCCGAACCAGAAGCGCAGCATGAGCAGAAAAAGCGGGTAGGAAAAACATGCAAGGATGGAACCCAGTGACACATAACGTGTGGAAAATAAAACGATAACAAAGACAAGAATTGCCAGGGTGATCGATATGGGTTCGATGCCGTAAAGCATGCCCGCTGCCGTAATGACTCCTTTGCCTCCCTGAAACTTTGCATAGAGAGGATACATGTGTCCCCCGACCGCAGCGGCTCCTGCAATCAGTCTCATGAACACATCCGTCTCCCAGGTGACACCAAGAATGACGATCTCCGGCAACACACCGCCGGTAAGGTAACCGATCTGACTGATGTAATATGCCGCTGTGAAGCCTTTTGCAACATCGATAAGACTGACAGCAACGCCCGCCTTCCAGCCGAGAATCCGGAATGTATTTGTAGCCCCGGCATTACCGCTGCCGTGCTCGCGGATATCCACCCCTTTGAACAGTTTTCCCACCCAGATGGATGTCGGGATGGAACCCAGCAGATAGCTCAGTACTATGATAAGAAGAAAAGAAAGCATGAAGACTCCCCGGTAATGTTAGCGGGTCGCTTTGCGGTAAAATTAATTTGCCGAATTACTTAAGTAACACTTGCAGAAACTTTTAAAATAGGATTTTTTTTGGTTCCAGCCTAAGCAGAAGGTTCCAGGTGCTTGTGAGCATGGTAGGATGACCGTACAAACGGTCCGCTTTCCACATGCTCAATGCCCTTGCTCTCACCCACCTCTTTGTACGTTTCAAACATGTCCGGGTGGACGTACTCTTCAACCGGCAGGTGCATTTTTGTGGGTTGCATGTACTGCCCGATGGTCATGATATTGACACCGGCGCGGGATATGTCATCCATAAGCTCAAAAACCTCAGCCGGAGATTCACCAAGTCCCACCATTATGCCGGTTTTGGTGCGCATGCCTGCTTCTTTGGATATGCGAAGCAACTCAAGGGACCGGTCGTACTTCGCCTGCGGCCTGACACGACGGTACAGCCGGGGAACACTCTCAAGATTGTGGTTCAGAATTTCTGGTTTGGCGTCAAGCACGGTCTGGAGCGCATCCCATATACCGCGGAAATCAGGGATAAGTACCTCGATGGTGACTCCGGGTATCTCGTCTCTGAGGCGGTGAATGGTTTCTGCAAATATCGGCGCCCCGCCGTCTTTTCGCTCATCACGGTTGACTGATGTGATGACGACATGTTTCAGATCCATCAGCCTTGCTGCCTCAACCACCCTGTTGGGCTCATCCCAGTCCAGACCCTGTACCGGACGTCCTGTTTTCACAGCACAAAATCCGCATGACCGGGTGCAGACATCCCCTAATATCATAAAGGTTGCGGTGCCGGCATTCCAGCATTCCGACATATTGGGACAGCGCGCTTCGGCACAAACCGTGTTGAGGGAGTGATCTTTTATGATGTCGGAGATCTCCTTGTAGGCCTTTCCGCCGGGTATTTGTGAGCGGAGCCATTCCGGCCTCTTTTTTCGGGATTTGCCTTCAGCCGGATGCTTACGGGTATTCCGGGAGTCGGCAGGTATTACGTTGAGTTCTTTTATCATCTGATGATCTGAAAAATGAATCTGTTAAAATTGAAGCGATATTAATTAAGCATGTGTAAAATAGGGAGTTCAGCCCGATTCTGAAACTGCATCGATTTTGCAGTCAAACAACGATTCAAACCGGCCAAGCAGATGCTCCTTTATCTCGTTCATGGAAGGGGCTTTACCGAGAATTTTTTCAAAGCTGGTAACGCCTCCGTCATTGATGCCGCAGGGGATGATGCCATGATAAAACTCCAGGTCTGTCCGGACATTCAGGGCGAATCCGTGCATGCTTACGTAACGGGAACACTTGATCCCCATTGCACACAGTTTGCTGTTGCCGACCCAGACACCCGTCCGGGACGGCACTCTCCCGGCATCAATGCCGTATTCCGAGGCCGTCCGGATAATCACCTCTTCAAGTAGCTCAATGTACCGGGCTACTCCCGTTCCGAAGTGTTCCAGGTCAAAAACCGGATAGCCGACAAGTTGTCCGGGTCCGTGATAGGTGATGTCACCGCCCCGGTCCGTTTTTACAACTTCAATCCCCTTTTTCTGAAGGATGTCAGGTGTGAAGAGCAGGTTCTCCCATTTTCCGCTTTTACCGATGGTATACACGTGCGGATGTTCGACAAAGAGCAGGTATCCCGAAGGCAGTTCTTCTGCGGATTCCTGTGACTCACCAGTATTTATCCCGTTGCCGGCATCACGTTTTTTCCGATCGATGAGTTTCTGCTGTAGTGATTCCTGGAGGCGCCAGGCTTCATTGTAGGAAAGGGCTCCGAGGTCTCTGTGTTTTACAATGCGCTTCATGTTAATGGTATATAATGCTTGCGGGGCGGATGTTGTTCCGGAAAAAGTCAGGAAGGGTGCGCCGTCAATGTCTGCAGCTTGTGTCTGCGGCTCCTGAAGAGCTCATGCGGGTGTTCTTCCTGTCCGGTGCAAATTGGTTTATTTTTCACCGGAATATACGAAACTGTAAGCAATTCGTCGCTTTCTCAGGCTTCAATCTGATATCCATCTGCCCGGCCGGACAGGAGCGGTTCGGACTTGTTCTGTCCTGCCCTGACCTGCGATGCCATGGCCTGCAAGCGTCGGGAACACCATCCGGCAGATCACATCAAAATGTCGGTATGGTATTTGTCATGTTGATGAGAATGCCGATATTACGATGTTGCAAGGAATAACAGGGACAATAAAAGCGCCGTGGGTCATGCTGATCCGGGCACAGATCGCTCCCAACTGGTCATACAGGATGATCACATCATGAACAAACATCTATTTACGATTAAAAAGTCCCTGACGGTATTTGCTGCCATCGCACTTGCGGTGCCCGGTCTGGTGCGCGCAGAGCAGGGGCTGAGGGTCGCCGAAGATACCGCCAGGCCCGACTATTCCCACGTTTCAGAGACCGACCTGGACAGCATTTTCATGGCTTACGACAAGCCGGATTCTCCGGGATGTGCTGCAGGTGTTGTTTGTCACGGGGACCTGATTTTCTCCAAGGGGTACGGCAAGGCAAATCTTGATTACGGCATTCCGATCAGGCCGGATTCCCGTTTCATGATTGCATCGGTTTCAAAGCAGTTTGCCGCCGCGGCACTGCTCATGATGGAACAGCAAGGCGATCTGGATCTCGATGAAGATCTCAGGACCTATATTCCGGATATGCCCGATTTCGGCAAGCCCGTCACGGCGCGGCAGATCATGCATCATACCTCAGGGCTGAGGGATATCTACAACCTGCTTTCGCTGGCGGATATCGGCCTGGATGATACCACCACAGATGATGATGCCATGGTTCTGCTGAGCCGGCAGCAACGCCTTAACTTTGACCCCGGAAGCAGGCATCTTTACAGCAACAGCGGGTACTTTCTGATTTCCGTTCTTGTGAAAAATGTGACGGGATTGTCATTGAGGGATTATTCTGAAAAATATTTTTTCGAACCGACCGGAATGAAAAGCACTCACTGGCATGATGATACGGAGATGATCGTGCCGAACCGGGTGATCAGCTACCGGCCAACGCCGGACGGTCACGGACAGTTCTACCGCGGTAATATGAGCCGGGTTGGTGCACGCGGACTGTTTACCACAATTGAAGATTTTGCCAAATGGGATGCCAACTTCGTTGAAAACCGGACTCTTCTGGAAGACTTCTCCGAAAAGATGACCAAACCGGGGTCAACTTCCCGCCGTGATTCCATCAACTATGCAGCCGGGCTCAGACTGGGCAAGTACAAGGCGCTTCCGACGGTCGGGCATGGTGGCAGCTATATGGGCTTCCGTACAAACTACATGCGCTTCCCGGATCATCAGCTTGGCATCATCGTTTTTTGCAACGAGAGCAGTATCAACCCCGCGGTACATGCGCGGCAGATTGCGGATCTTTATTTAAAAGAGGCATTCAATAAAAATTTCAGGGAATTTGCCGGAACATACCGGTCCGGTTCGCTTGATACCGGGTTTGATGTCTACCTTGAGGATGGTGACTTGTACCTGAAGCGGCTTGCCACCGGGACAAAAGAGGCGGAGTCCCGCAGACTGATCTGGGACGATGACGATGAATTCAGAGCAGAACGATGGAACGTTCAGTTTGAGCGCGATGACGATGATGAAATCACAAAATTAACCATTCAGGCACCCCGAACCGGAAAAATCACTTTTGAAAGAATATGACCTATTTGCACACATCCCGAATTCTGCTGCTGGCCGTGATTCCGTTCATGGTAGCGGCTTGCTCCACAGAGACGGGTGAAACCATCGCCAACGGCAACAGCAATGACGTCAATGATGAGCGTAACACCTTGCTGAACGGCGAAGAAAACAGCGGGGTGACGGCATCCGGCTATTTTGACGAACAAACGCTCTCCGGTATCTTTGATCTCTTCTCCGAATACGACAGGGATAATGCGCCGGGGTGTGCTGCGGCCATATACAAGGATGGAAGAGCGGTCTTTGCAGAAGGCTTTGGCATGGCCAATCTGGATCATGACATTCCGCTGAGTGACTCATCCCGTTTTTATATGGCTTCTGTCTCCAAGCAGGTAACAGCGGCAGCTGCCGGACTGCTGATCGTCCGGGGGGAGCTCGATTACGATGCGCGTGTATCCGATTATCTTGATGACTGGCCGGAATGGGCTGAGGATGTGCGCGTAAAACACCTGTTCAATCATACCTCCGGGCTTCCGGATATCTACGACCTGATGGAAATTTCGGGGATATCGCTGAGTAATGTCATGGATGTCGATGACTATATGTCGGTGTTCTACAGCGCCGAGTCATTGAAAAACCGGCCGGGAAGTTCGTACAGCTACACCAACAGCGGCTATACGGCTCTGGCCGGACTCATAGAAAAAATCAGCGGGGAATCGTTTTCATCCTTTGTTGAAGAACATCTGCTGAAACCGCTGGGGATGACATCCACTCATTTCCACGATGACCGCCTTCGTGTTATTCCCGATCGTGTCATCAGTTACGCTCCAAAAGGTGACACTAATTCCGGGTCCGGTGACGGCAATGACCAGGATGCTGATTCTGAAGAAAACAGGCTGCCGCCGTTTCGCCAGACCTATCTCAGCAATTTCCAGGGTGTAGGTCCGGGCGGATTGTATTCTACCTTGAAAGATTGGCAGAAGTGGGAGTATTTCTGGATGGAGGGTAATGACTTGCCTTCCGAGTTTGCTGATTTGAAGCAGCTCCTCATCCGTCAGGAAAAAGTGGATGGAGATACTCTTGAATATGCACTGGGTCTGGATGTTACAACCTGGCAGGGCATGCGCAAAGAAGGTCATTCCGGGAATTTCATGGGGTTCAAAACCGATGTCCGTCGTTTTCCGGAATCAGGATATGCGTTTCTTACGCTTTGCAACAGAGAGGATGCGGATCCGGGGGAAAAGAACAGGGAGATGACCAGAATTGTGCTGAAAGAACCCATTGAAGCGTTTTTGAAGTCCTACAGCGGCTCATACCACAATGAAGAGCTTGAAGTTGATTACAAGCTGACAGTTGAAGATGCATCGCTCAAATTAAACCGCAGGCTGTCTCCCGGGGGTGCGATGACAGAAGATGAAAAGGATAAATGGAGCGCGGGTTCATGGGAGTTCGTGTTCCGGAGAGATGATGATCAGGGCATAACCGGCTTCGTTGTATCAACCGGAAGAGCCCGGGAAGTGGAGTTCATCAGACGATAAACCATTAACAAAATGACCGGAGGTTGTCATGACACAGAGAAAGCAGGTTCTTGTACTTATTGGAATCACACTCGTTCTGGCTCTTGTTACGAATGTGCTGATAGCCATTCTTTAGGTATCAGGGTGTACATGCGGATGCAGGCTGACAGGCACACCGGCATGCACGCGAAGCCGGAATCTGCTGCGGCTAATCCGTGAGAGGGATTGATTTTTTCAACGTAATATCATTTTTTTTCTCGTCTGAAAACGCCAGGATAATAATTATAGAAAGACGTGTAACCGGAAACCCGAAACGTATCTGATAACGGTATTATGGCAAAGAAAACAAAGCAGCAGTTTGAGTTCAAAGCTGAAATGAAGCAGCTGCTTAACCTGATTGTAAACTCGCTCTATACCAACCCGGAAGTATTTCTTCGCGAGCTCATATCCAATTCTTCAGACGCACTTAACAAAGTGCGGTTCAAACAGGTTACGGGCGAAAAAGTGCAGTCGCCCAAACTTGCGGCTCAGATCCGTATCAATGTAGATGAAGAAAAACAGACGTTTGCCATTGAGGATACCGGCATCGGTATGACTTTTGAAGATCTGACCGAAAGGCTTGGAACCGTGGCCAGCTCCGGAACCATGGAGTTCATCCGGCAGCTCAAAGACCAGAAAAACAAGCTGGACGGCAACATGATCGGACAGTTCGGGGTCGGATTTTATTCGGCGTTCATGGTTGCAGAAGAGATCACCGTGGAAACACGGCACGCAAATCCGGACGAAAAGGCATGGAAATGGGTTTCTGACGGACAGGGAACCTATGAAATCGAAGAGACGGATCGCACTGAACGCGGCACCAGCGTCTCCTTCCGGCTGAAAGATGAACACAAGGAGTTTGCAAGTCCGGAGCGCATAAAGCAGCTCATCAGGAAGTACTCCAACTTTGTAGATTACAGCATTCTGGTCAACGGCGAAGAGGTGAACTCTCAGGGAGCGCTCTGGCATAAAAACAAAAATGATGTTACCGAAGAGGAGCTGAAGGAGTTCTACAAGTTCATTTCGAATGACTTTGAGGACCCCCTCGACCATCTCCACCTGGCAATGGAAGGCCGGATTAACTTCAAGGCACTGGTATTCGTCCCGAAAAAGGCGAAGCCCGATTTTTTCCGGACCGAAAATCTGAATTCACTGCAGCTCTACTCAAACCGGGTTTTCGTCCGGGAAAACTGCGAGGATCTGCTTCCCGAGTACCTGCGCTTTGCCGAAGGTATTGTTGACAGTGAAGACCTGCCTCTTAACGTGTCCAGGGAAGTAACGCAAAGCTCCCCCGTAATGGCAAAAATCCGGGACGTGCTGGTCAGCAAAATTCTTGGAATGATCGAGTACTGGGTTGAGAGTGAGCCGGAAAAGTTCCGCACATTTTATGATGAGTTCGGACCCCTGTTCAAATCCGGAATTAATTCCGACTTTTCGAATCGTGACCGGCTGATTGAGCTGCTTCACTTTTACAGCACAAAATCGCTTGACGGTACAGCTGACGATGCCGCAAAAAAGGGTGGTAAAAAACAGGATGATAAAAAAGAAGACGCAAAAAACGAGGACGGTGAAAAATCGGCGATGAGTGACATGGTTTCACTCAAATCCTATACCGAACGGATGCCGGACTCACAAAAAGAGATATACTATCTGTCAGGAGACAATCTCGATGAGCTGAAGCGGGATCCCAAACTGGAGTACTTCCGGAAAAAGGGGATCGAAGTGCTGCTGCTGGCCGATCCGGTGGATGCATTTGTTGTGCCGGGCATCGGGACATACAATGAAAAGCCGCTTAAGTCCATTGAAAAAGCTGACCTGGATATCGAAGAAGACGAAACGGATCAGAAGGAAAAGGTGTCAGGAGATGCCCTTGAGCAGCTGATCAGGATATTCAAAGATGAGGCTGGTGACCAGGTTGAGGATGTGGTGGCATCCCGCAGGCTGGTTGAATCTCCGGTAACACTTACGGTTGGAAAAGAGGGTATGGACTCGCATGTCGAAAAAATGATGAAAATGATGGATCAGCAGACGGGTCCGTCCAGGCGTGTACTGGAAATCAATCCTTCACATCCGGTGATACGCAATTTGAGCAATCTCAACCAGTCCGGGAAGAGCGAGCCGGTGCGGCTTATGGCTCGCCAGCTGTATGACGGCGCCCGCCTCATGCAGGGGGAGCTGGAATCTCCCGGAGAATTTGTCAAAAGGATGAACAGCGTGCTTGAACTGGCCAGCAAGCAGTAATAAGTGCGTGATTTTTAATAAGTGCCGGTATAAGCCCAAAAACTACCGGCAGGTTTGAGACAGGCACGTACCTGACCCTGGGAATGCCATGCTGAGCGAGCATTTGGAATGTAAACCAGCATCAAATAAAGTGAGAAAAATGTAAAATAATGAAAACCAGGATGGCTTGATCTCTTTAGGTCTTTATCAAATGTTAATATTTGATAAAGAAAAGCGCTTTTATTGACAAAGTGTTCGCAGTATTTCAAATTGCACATGTATTAATGAGCAATTGCAACGATTGCTCGGTTTTTACAGGGATAAGAAAAATCTAATAAAACTCAAATATTCAGGCTGTTGTGTACAGGTATGGCAGAATCAGGCTAAAAAATGTATGACTTCTGCTCATTTGGTTGGGGAAAGACCCATAAAAAGCTTTCCAGTATCAGAATTATTGATGTGAGCAGTTTCTCTGCTGGTTAGGTCATGCCGCTCCCGCAGCAATGCAGAACCACAAACTGAAACCCATGAAATAAAAGGCGTCACTATGATGAATGTTACCAGGAAGTTATTATTGATAATACTGGTTGCCGGACTGATTCCTGTTGCGGCTAAAGCGCAGGATGGGGAGATTTCCGGAACCATTACGGATGAAACAACAGGTGAAGGACTGATGGGTGCCGAAATCCTGGTTATTGAAGAAGGATGGGGCACGACGACGAACCTGGACGGGGAATATGTTCTTGACGGCATTCCCGAAGGTACATACACCCTGGAGGTGAATTTTCTGGGCTATGCAAGTGAAACACGTGTTGTGGAGCTTGGTCCGGATGAAACGCTAACCGCCGATTTTGCCCTTGCAGAAGAGTGGCTCGGCATGGACGAGGTGGTCATTACAGGTACCGCCGGTGAAACAAGAAGGCGTTCACTTGGTCACACCGTCAGCAGAGTTGATGCCGCCGGTATTGCAGAACGAACAAGCTCGTCGACCATAACCGAACTGATTCAGGGGCAGACTCCCGGACTGACCATGATTCCCGGATCCGGTACAGTCGGAGCCTCGGCCAATATTCGGATTCGCGGAGCGTCATCACTTTCAGCTAACAACCAGCCTGTCTGGTATGTGGATGGTGTTCGTTTCAGCAGCGGAGGCCAGGGCAGCTTTGGCGTTTACGGGCAGAATACATCGGCACTGGATGCTCTGAATCCCGATGATATTGAATCCATTGAAGTGATCAGCGGTCCGTCAGCGGCTACGATTTACGGAGCAGACGCCGCAAGCGGTGTTATAAATGTGACGACAAAGCAGGGAAGCATGGGCGAACCCACATTCCGCTGGAACGCCTCAGTGGAACGTGGTGCACTAAGCTGGCCGACCAGCTGGAGGCCAACCAACTATATGGAAGTAACACAAGACCGCCTGGACGATCCGGATACATGGCCGGGACTTCAGGGCATGCAGGTTGGCGACTTCTATGAAAGCATTCCGATGGATGATGATACCGATGCCCTTCGCACAGGAGCACTTCAGCGATACAGCCTCTCCGTAAGAGGTGGCGGAGAAAACTATGCGTTCTATGTTTCAGGTGCCCGGGATGAGGAAGAGGGCGTATTTATGGGCAACTTCCAGAACCGCACCTCCCTTCGCGGAAACTTTGATTTTTACCCGCTGGATCAGCTGAACTTTTCCGTCAATGCAGCCTACTCAAACAATGAGGTGGGACTGGTGCCGAATGATGACATATTTTACGGCATTATCATCAGTTCCTGGCTGGCTGAGCCTGGACGGGATTATGATGCACCGGGTGACAAAGGGTATTTCACAATCGCCCCGAGGTATTACAATCAGTACGAAAACGTGACCGAAGCCAACAGGTACGTATTGGGAACGACCATCAATTACAGGCCAACCGACTGGTTCCGTAACCGTCTGCGTATCGGTATCGACAGCAACGTAAGAACAGCAAACGAGTTCTATCCGCCTATGGATCCGGAGGTTGCTCCGTTCGGCGGTGCAGTTGTTGAAGGCTTCAGGGCACAGGCACGCCCCCAGACAACCACCTACACCTTTGATTACGGCGGGTCCATGGACCATGATCTCACAGATGAGATAACGTCACAGTTTTCTTTTGGTGCACAATACGATGTGACGATCTATGAAAACATTTCCACCACAGGTGAAAACTATGGATCCGAGCATATCACACTGGTAGGATCAGGAGCAGAGACATCCGGATCGGAAGGTTACTCGGAATCCAGAACACTCGGACTGTACCTGGAAGAACAGGTTGGCTACCGCGACCGGATTTTTCTGACCGGTGGACTGCGGATGGACAACAGCTCGGTATTCGGTGATGAAATCGAGTCGGTTTTCTATCCCAAAGGGTCTCTCTCATACGTGATTTCCGAGGAAGACTTTTTTGATGTGGATCAAGTTGATGAACTGAGGTTCCGTATTGCTTACGGTCAGGCAGGAAATATTCCCGGACCGTTTGATGCCATGAGGACATGGACGGTTACAACAACTACCCAGGAAACCGGGCGCAGCGTCCCGGCACTTCAGTACAGCTCATTCGGTAACCCGGATCTTGAGCCGGAGCGTTCAACCGAGCTTGAAACCGGATTTGACCTGTCCATGTTCCGGGATCGTGTCAACCTGGAGTTCACTTATTACAACATCAATACCAGAGATGCTCTCATCAGTACAGATGTTCCGGGCTCGTCAGGATGGCACGGCAGCCGACTGGTCAATATAGGTGAAATCGAAAACAGGGGAGTTGAGCTGCAGCTTTCTTTAATACCGGTTCAGACACCTGATTTCTTCTGGAGCAACACGTTCTCGTTTTCCACAAACAGCAATGAGCTTGTTACCCTGGCCGAAGACCGTGAGCGTGAAATATTCGGCATCTATGCTCCGGTTCAGCGGTTCGAAGAAGGCAAACCGCTTGGCGCCTTCTGGGGTCAGCCTGCCGAGGTGGATGAAGATGGCGTAGCGTCACTTACCGGTGAGGATGTGTACAAAGGACCATCCGTGCCGACAAGAGAGCTCCGGTATGCCGCAGATGTCACTCTCTTTGGCAACATCACACTTTATGCTCTGCTGGACTACCAGGGCGGTCACTATCAGTTCAATGTTAAAGACTGGCGCCGAGACCGTGCAGGTATCAGCTGGAAAGTCAACGATCCGGAAGCCGATCCGGATGAAGTAGCCAAGCGAATGCTCTGGAATCAGACCGCATTGCATATAGAAGAAGCTGACTTCATCAAGCTTCGGCAGCTGTCAGTCGGATACACCCTCCCAACGCAGTGGATTGAGAGATTTGGTGTAGACAATGCCCAGTTCAGACTTACGGCCAGAAATGTGGCTACACTGTGGACCAGATATCGCGGTCCTGACCCGGAGGTCAACTTCCATGGCGATGCGGATTTCTCAAGAGTTGACTCCTGGACTGCTCCCAATTTCCGCAGAATCACGGGTTCCCTGAACGTGAGTTTTTAGAAATTATACAACGCAAATAGAGACTGATATGAAATTTTTTAAATCAAAAACAAAACAAATCCCCTTGCTGGCCCTGATGCTGCTGTTTATCACAGCAGGAGGATGCGATGGCATTCTGGATGTCGATGATCCGGGATCTATTGAGGAAGACCAGCTTCGCTCACCGGAAAATGAAGAACTTATAGTTAACGGTGTAAGAGGCCAGTTTCAGTACACCTTTTCTTACTCATCCCTCTGGGCGCAAATGCTTACGGATGAATTGAAAATGGAGCACACGTTTGCCGATTATCGGCCTATCGCATCACGGGAGGTCGATGAAACCAACGTGATCACCGAAAACCTGTTCAATTTCTGGACAAAAAGTGTGAGGCATGCCCAGGACGCCGTTGAGTATCTTGAAGAGTTTCACGGCGAAGAAGCATGGGAGCTTCACAACATGCAAAAGGTACTGACTTACGGTGGACACTCCCTGATTCATTATGCGGAGGTTTTTTGTGAGGGTACTCTGGATGTAAGTGAAGCCTATACTACTGACGAGCTTTTCGGCATGGCTGTTGATATGTTCGATGATGCCCTGGATGTCGCCGACAGGCTGGATGCCAGCGATGAGGTAATGGAGTTCAGGCACCTGGCCAACCTGGGCATGGCGCGGGCTAAGTTGAATCTTGGTGAGATGGATCAGGCCGCTCAGTATGCTGCTGAAGTACCTGAAGACTTCGAAAGCTGGCTGCGTTACTCAGATGAGAATGCCAGAGAGTACAATCAGTTATATGGCGGTGCTACTGAGTCACGGTTTATCAGCCCCGGAAGTGACTTTCTGGGCGAGGATGACATCCGTGTTCCGCACTCCGATGAACGCGTAGGGAATCTGGTTACCGGAACGGATATCTATCAGGTATTCAGCCCGATGAATTACGAAAACTGGGAAGAACCGATCCAGCAATCCACTGATGTTCGTTTTGCAAACGGCCTTGAAGCGCGCTACATCAGAGCAGAAGCAGAGGGGCCGTCAGAATATACGCTCGATCTGGTTAATGAACGCCGCGACTTCGCCGGACAGGATGAGGTGGATTATTCCGGCGATGAACTCATGGCAGAGCTTCGCTATCAGAAAGCACGGGACTTTTTCATGACAGGAACGCGTCTTGGAGATATCAGGAGATACAAGAATCTCTATGATGTGGATTATTTCCCGACCGGAGAGGTGCCGTTGTATGGCGGCAATTATGGAAACGTTACCTGTTTCCCCATTCCGCAAAGCGAAATCAATGCCAACCCCAATCTTTGAATGGGCTGGAAAAAGCAAACAGAAAAAAGCAGGCATCCGACGGGGTGCCTGCTTTTTTTGGGACTATTACAGCTAAATTGCTGCTATGAAACGAATAATATGGTGTTTTATATATAAATGATGTAATATATATCCGCAAATAACTATCTGTGAGCATGGCATTTGTTATTTCGAAATAAAAATTATGAATGCATGAAGTGAATTTGATAGCCTCCGGCGGACACTCAGGGGCATTATTATATCATTTCATGTGAGACCTTTCTGACGATATACGCTCAAAAATTTCTAACTGATGAAAAAAAATTACAAGAATCCTGACAGCAGAATTAGTGAGTTAAAACCTCATCAATTTTTTTTATCACTCCTGATGGTTATTACGCTTCTTTTGTCAGGTGCAATCACATCCTGTTCACCGGAAGTTATTCCGGCTGAGGAAGATATTCATCCGGTGGACCGGGCCGATATTCCGGATACACCCCGCGAGCTCAGAGCCGTGTGGATTGCAACCGTGTCGAATATTGACTGGCCCTCAGAACCCGGTCTTTCGGCCTATGAGCAGAAAGCCGAACTCCGTGCCATGTTCGACCGCGTGGAAATGCTGAATATGAACGCCGTCATTTTCCAGGTTCGTCCCGCCACCGATGCACTGTACAAGTCGGACTTTGAGCCATGGTCGGAATATTTGTCAGGTAAACAGGGGCAATCTCCAGAGCCGGAATATGATCCGCTTGAGTTCGCAGTGGAGGAGGCCCGGCGGCGGGGACTTGAACTTCATGCCTGGATCAACCCGTTCCGGTCAAAACACCCGTCAGCCGAGTCCGAACTGGCAGAAAATCACCTGATCCACACTAAACCGGATATTGTCAGGGAATATGGCAGGCATTTGTGGATGGATCCCGGTCATCCGGAGTCACATGAGTGGTCCATGAAAGTTATCCGGGATATCGTCAGCAGGTATGATATCGACGCGATGCACATCGATGATTACTTTTATCCCTACCGGGAGCGCGATGAAGATGGCAATGAGATCGACTTCCCCGACAGCGCAACATATCACGCCTATGTGGCGGAGCACGGTGAAATTGACCGGAATGACTGGCGGCGCAGGAATGTCGATACTTTCATCGAACGCATGCACAAGGAAATCAAGGAAGTGAATCCCGAGGTGCGTTTTGGTGTCAGTCCGATCGGCCTGTGGCGACCGGATTACCAGGGCGATGACATCGAGGGCTTCGACGCCTATGAGTCGATTTACGCCGACTCCCGGAAATGGTTTGCCAATGGGTGGCTGGATTATTTCACACCGCAGCTGTACTGGCCGACTGAGCAGGAGGGCCAGAAATACCGTGTGCTGGTGGACTGGTGGCATGAACAAAATGAGAAAGACCGCCATTTCTGGCCGGGCAATTTTACCAACCGGATCGGTTACGGAGAAGAAACATGGCCGGTAACGGAAATCACAGATCAGATCCGGATAACCAGGGATTTCCCCGGTACAACCGGCAATGTCCATTTCAGCATGCGGGTTCTGATGCAAAACCCGGAGAACCTGGTTGATTCATTGATGACGCTATATGAAGAGCCGGCGCTGGTACCTGCGACGGATTGGATTGATGATGAGCAGCCTTCCAGTCCGAGAGCGGAACTGTTCCGTGTGCACTCAAAACCCAAACTGGATATCCGTCCGGCAGAAAACGAAGAGGCCTGGCTTTATGTAGTCAAAACCCGGTACGGAGATGAGTGGAAGTTCGATATTATTCCCGCCTGGAAACAGCAGATAGCTCTGGCACCCCGGAAAGACGGCGCCGGCCTGAGCGGTGTTGCAGTGACCGCTGTTAACAGGCTGGGTGTGGAAAGCGATCCTGTGATAATTTCAAATTAAAATCACAGGCGAAAGCGGTAATTCACAGAAACGGGCAGGGATCAAGCCTGCCCGCTCTGTGCCATTCCGGTACCCGTGTATTTGCTTCAGGGGGACAGTGTCTGAAGCGCTGAAAAAGGCTGGAAGCAACGATCAGTGAACGTGCACGGACTCATCATATTCGATTTCAAATGTGAGTCCGTCACAGACTTTATTGTACTTCTCCACCAGCTCGGCCTGGTCGCGGCCGCCGATGAACACATTGGCAAGCTCGAAGCTGTAGCTGTCCTGCCCCTGCATTTCCGAAGTGTGTGTGCCGCTTTTGACCGGGATCTTGACCTCAAGGCCGGGAATGAACTTCTTGAGGATATTGATCTCCCGCTTGGTGGGCACCTTCTTGATCACTCCGCCTTCAAATGTACGGAGCATGAAGTGGGCCGCTTTGCTGAATTCGCCGTTGTAATACAGCGTTTTCGGTTTACGTCCGAGGGCAAGGTTGAGCATGATCGAGTGATGCGAAATACCGTGTACCTTTTCGAAAATATCGGTGTGCGCCTGGGAAATGCGGGGGTTGATCTCAAGCAGATACACTTCGTCGGCGGTCTGGTTGTAGAAGAACTCCACATTGAACGGCGCGTTGTCCAGACCAATCTGCTGTATGGCGCGGCGGGTTACATCCGCCATGCGGAACTGTATCTCCTGCGGCAGAACGGATGGGTATTCATAGCGTGAGAAAGAGGACCGGTTTTCTTCCCGAAGGGAATCGACCACACCGTAGGATACCACATTACCGTTGAAAGCATACCCTTCCAGCGTGCACTGATGGCCGGAGATCATCGATTCGGCAATACAGCTTTCATCCATGTCGGCAACTTCCTCCGGCATGTTGTACATCTTCATCAGGTCGTGGAACGGCTCCAGCATGAAGTGGATATTCTCCTGAATGGTTTTGGTATTTTCGTAAAAATGGCTTTCGCTGCTGATGCGGAATGCCAGGAACGAGCGGAACGACTTGGTCGGCTTGATCCAGAACGGGGGGATCATATCCAGCTTTTCGTATGCCTCATCATCAAACGGGTCAAACGCCTTGAAGTAAGGGATGTGTTCCGAGATCACCTTGTTTTGCTCAACGCGGCTCCAGAACTTGTGCTCGCATTTGAGCACGCTTTCAAGGCTGGGACCCGGCAGGTTATACTTTTCCGCGATTACAGGAACCAGTACGGTGCCCGGGAAGTCGTAGTAGGATGCAACCGCATCAATTTGTCCGTGCTTGTCGATACGATCAAAACAGAGGTTGATCAGTTTCTCCATGTCGTACTCCTCGACATCCCGGATTTCAGAAATGTCAAGTGCTGTATGGAATTCACACTCTTTGGCTTCAGGGAGCGCCTGCAGCTTTTTCAGGTTGAAATCGTCCAGTCCTATGATGAATACTTGCTTTTTGCTCATAACAATTTTCTTTTGTGTTGCCGTTACTAGTTGAAATCGGGTTATATTGCTGAAACAATCACGCTGAGGCTGCGCTTGATATTCAGGGCTTGTGCCTTCGTACTGTTAACAAGCCGGCATGTAGCCGATGGAAGTCTGTCATATAACCAGACATCAAATTTACGCATAAATTTGAAATTAGTGATGCATTGACTGCACTATTTGTCAATATTTCAAAAAAAATGCAGCGACAGGTGTGCTTCATGTCAGGTGAACTCACAGGAGATCATGCTTAACATTCAGCGATCCGTGATTTTAGAGAAACAAACGAAACAGAAACAAAGAATATTTGCCGGAAATGAACAAGGTCAAAACATCCGCTCTGCCCCACCCCATTCAAACAATCGAACACGTCTGGATTCCCATGCGGGACGGATGCCGTCTGTCTGCACGCATCTGGATGCCAAAAGATGCCGAAACAAACCCCGTTCCGGCTATTCTGGAATACATCCCCTACCGTAAAAGAGACTTGAAGCGCTCACGCGATACCCAGGTTCACTCCTACTTTGCTGCTCACGGCTATGCAGCCATACGTGTGGATATCCGGGGCAGCGGTGATTCGGAAGGGGTGCTGAAAGACGAGTACCTGCAGTCCGAGCTTGATGACGGCGTCGACATCCTCAACTGGCTGGAGGAACAGCCCTGGTGTAATGGCAAAGCCGGCATGATCGGAATTTCATGGGGCGGATTCAATGGTCTGCAGATCGCGGCAATGCAGCCACCACAGCTCAAGGCCGTCATCAGCCTCTGCTCTACCGATGACCGCTATGCCGATGATGTCCACTATATGGGCGGATGTCTCCTGAACGACAATCTTTCCTGGGCCTCAACCATGTTTGCATTCAACTCACTCCCGCCGGACCCCGGCGTAGTCGGTGAAAAGTGGCGGGATATGTGGATGGAGCGCCTGAACGGCAGCGGCCTCTGGGTGGACACCTGGATGCGGCATCAGCAGCGCGATGACTACTGGAAACACGGATCGGTTTGTGAGGATTATAGTACGATCAAGGCACCGGTGCTTGCAGTAAGCGGCTGGGCCGATGGGTACTCCAATGCCGTTTTTCGTCTTGTTCAGAATCTGGATGTCACCTGCAAGGGCTTGGTAGGACCGTGGAGTCACATTTATCCGCACGAAGCGGCCCCCGGTCCGCAGATCGGCTTTCTGCAGGAGTGTCTGCGATGGTGGGACCGCTATCTCAAGGACGAAGATACCGGTGTGGAGGAGGAGCCTGATCTCCGGGTCTGGATGCAGGAAACGGTCAAACCGCGTGCCGTGTACAAGCAGCGTCCGGGTTACTGGGTGGCTGAGCACTCCTGGCCGTCCGGGAATATCGAGGCTGTAAGCCGGCCGCTGGATACCGGCCGGATCCTTGAACCGGGTGAGGAGCGCATGGAGTCAAACGGTCCGCTCACCATTCAGTCCCCGCTGAGTGTCGGCCTGTTCGCAGGCAAATGGTGCTCTTACAGCAAAGGCCCGGACCTTCCCTATGATCAGCGTGAAGAGGATGGCGGGTCGCTGGTGTTCGACAGCGAGCCGCTTGAGGAAGACCTGGTGATCCTTGGTGCACCAAAACTGCACCTGGAACTCTCGTCCAGCAAGCCGGTAGCCATGATAGCCGTCCGGCTTTCCGATATCGCCGAAGATGACAAGGCAACAAGGGTTACCTACGGGCTGCTGAACTTGTGTCACCGCAACAGCCATGAGTTTCCCGAGTATCTTGAGCCCGGCAAAAAAGAGAAAGTTACGGTCGAACTGAATGATATTGCGCAGCATTTTCCGAAAGGACACCGTGTGCGCATCGCCATTTCCACGTCATACTGGCCGCTTGCCTGGCCCTCACCGGAACCGGTCCGGCTCACCATCCATCCGGAAAACAGCTCTCTTGAGCTTCCGGTCAGAAAAGATGCCTCGCCGGCCGATGATCAGATGACAGATTTTGAAGAGGCTGAAGCTGTGAGAGGCTTTGTGACAACGGTGCTTCATCCGTCCGATCATAATTGGGTGATCACCCGTGATCTTGCCAGGGAAGAATCCACACTTCATGTCACCGACAATGAAGGGACAATCCGGCTTGAGGATATCGGAACGGAAATCACCAAAGAAACAAATGAGTGGTATCGCTATCTGCTGGACAAATTTGAGTCACCGAACGGGGAAGTCAAGGCGGTTCGGCGGCTGAAACGGGGAGACTGGAATGTGGAAACGGTCACGCGCACCGTTTTAACCTGCACAAGCAAGGTGTTCCGTATTCATGCCACGCTGGATGCTTATGAAAACGGGCGGCGGATCTTCAGCAAGATCTGGGACCGTGAAATACCGAGAACCTATCTGTAGTCTGCCGGTGTTATGACAACAGGGCCACAGCGTGCACGAAGCTTGTACGCCTGACGGCAGCAAACAGAATTTGAACATTCACAGATAGTGATGAATAAAGAGCAGAACAATACAGAGACCCGGCCGGCTCCGGTTTCCCGGGAAGCTCTGGAGAAGCGGATCGGGGAAATTTATAATGACGCTGTTTCCTGGCGCCGGCATCTGCACCGGAATCCGGAGTTGAGTTTCCGGGAGTTTGAAACGACCCGCTGGATCGTTGAAAAGCTCGAAGCGTGGGGCTACGAAGTGCACAGACCCTGTGAGACCGGATGTGTGGCCGTATTGAAGGGTGGCCGCAGTGAGGACAACGGCGCGGAGAAAACGATCGCACTTAGGGCCGATATCGACGCTCTGCCCATCCGGGAAGAGGGAGAAGCCAAGTCGGAATTCCTTTCAGAAAACGATGGTGTGGCCCACTGCTGCGGACACGATCTGCATACGGCAAACCTGCTTGGTACGGCTTTGCTGCTTTCAGAGCAAAAGAATGCGCTATCCGGAAATGTAATTCTGATTTTTCAGGCCGGTGAAGAGGTCTTGCCGGGTGGCGGACGTCTGCTTGCCGAAACCGGAATACTTGAGGAGCTTGGGGTCAGTGAAATTTACGGACTGCATACGGATCCCCGGCACGAACCGGGCCGGGTGGCAGTAAAAAAAGGTCCGATGATGGCTTCACCATACGAATTTACTGTGGAAATCCGCGGCAAGGGAGGACATGCCGCAGCACCGCATCAGGCAGCAGATCCCATTGTAATTGCGGCCCAGGTCATCATGCAGCTTCAGACGATTGTCAGCCGCTATACCGATCCCGCCGATGCGGCAGTCGTAACCGTGTCCAGGATTAAAGCCGGTACCGCCCGGAACATCATACCCGAAACTGTTGTGCTGGAGGGTACCATCCGAACCTTCAGTGAGCAGCAGACCAAAGACATTTTCCGGAGAATTGAATCTATTTGTGACCATGCCGCTGCTTCTGCCGGCGGCAGCGCGGAATGCGAGCTCATAACGGGATATCCGCCCGTTATCAACCATCCGGAGACAACAGAAAAGTTTATGAATATGGCCGGTGATGTCCTCGTCCCATTGGAAAAACCGGTTATGGCCGGCGAGGATTTCTCCTTTTATCAGAAACAGATTCCGGGAACGTTCTTCTTTCTCGGAAGCGGAAGTGATGAAGCTGACAGCAGGCACTCCTGGCATCATCCGCGATACAATGTGGATGAGCGGTGCCTGAAAACAGGGATGCGGGTCATGGCATCACTCGTGCTGCAACTTGATCCGGAGGCATAGCTTCATCAGAATTCGAAGCAAACCCGGACATGTCCGGGCAAAAGACAGTGCCGAACGCATATGGTACGAATTCCGTTTTCTCCTGACAGCAGGTGTAAATTAAACTCTTGTATGAAGTGGTGTTTGTGGATACATTGTTCAAAAGGAAAAAAAACGTATCTTTGATTCCTGTGTTTTCATCCTGTTTCATTGCTTGTAAAGGACGTTGGGATGTAACAGTTTTATAGCACGAAACGTCTCCGCTTGTGACATGCCGGTCATCCGGTGGCTGACTTTATCGTGGGGTTTATCAGTATACTCATGCAGGTTCAGGCAGATGCCTTTGGCAAGAGCTCACATAATGCGTGTGGAGGTTTGCCGGACATCGGACTGTTCATGCATTAATCAATCTTTTCCGAAGCGGTTTTATGGAATCCCGTATCATTGCGTCAAATCTGGCTGATCTTTACCGGAAGGCTGCAGACAAGTATGAGTCGCTGCCGGCATTTGCTACACGAAAAAAAGCACTTGAGTGGGAGCCGGTCTCATTCCGGGAGTTGTACGAACAGGGCAAAGAGCTGGCAGCCGGACTGATTGAACTTGGCGTAGAGGCACGGGATCATGTCGGGCTTTTCAGTGACAACCGCGTAGAGTGGATGCTTGCCGATTACGGGATTCAGCTTTGCGGTGCGGTGAACTCCCCCCGCGGTGCCGATGTCACCGATGACGAAATGGTGTACATCATCAACCACGCCAGAATCCGGGTAGCTTTTGTGGAGAATGATGCACTGCAGAAAAAAATCATGAGGCTGAAGCCCGATATGCCGGAACTGCAGGAGGTCATTCTGCTGAGTTCGAAATCCGAACCACTCGAAGGGGTGCACCCGCTGCGGGAAGTGATGGCCATAGGCGCCCTGCAGAGGGAAAAAGGTGACCGCCAGGTTGAAGAGCGAATGGACGCCATCCGCCCGGACGACCTGTTTACGCTTATCTACACATCGGGGACTACCGGCAAGCCCAAAGGGGTCATGCTTACCCACTCGAACATGATGTCGCAGATGGAGGTGATCCCGATTGAGCTCACCTGCACTGACCGGGTTCTGTCCATATTGCCCATCTGGCATATTTTTGAGCGGGTTTTCGAGGTGTATACCATCAGCTGCGGTGCATGTAATTATTATACGAGTATCCGGACACTCGGAGATGACCTGCAGAATGTCGAGCCTACGTTCATGGGATCGGCGCCCAGATTGTGGGAAAGTCTGCATCAGCGCATCCTGGAAAATGTACGCAGCGCACACCCGGTCCGGCGGGCACTTTTCCACATCGCTTATTTCCTGGGACACTATTATCAGGAATCTATTTTCTATATAACCAACAATGATCTGCAGCTCAAGCCGCAATCCAAAATCAAACGCGCGATATTCCGGGCCGGACATCTGATCCGGCTGCTTCTGCTGCTTCCCTGGTACGGGTTCTTCAATGCGGCTGTGCTTGAAAGTGTGCGGAAAAGTGCAGGCGGTTCCATTAAAGCGACGGTTTCCGGCGGCGGCGCACTGCCCATAGAAATCGACAAGTTTTTTAATTACATCGGAATTCCTGTGCTGGAGGGATACGGGCTGACCGAAACATCTCCGGTTATTGCCGTTCGCACCGAAGAAAAACTGGTCAACGGTACGGTGGGACCGCCGGTGGCGGATACCGAAGTCCGGATTGTGGATCTTGACACTGAGGAGGTACTGTACCCCAACGAGAAATACCCGCATCAGGGACGCGGTTTGCGCGGCGAGATCTGGGTCCGCGGGCCGCAGGTGATGAAGGGCTATTACCGCGAACCGTCAATCACAAAAAGTGTGCTGCGGGATGGCGGTTGGTTCCGCACAGGGGATATGGGAATGATGACGCACAACGGTTCACTCAAAATCCTGGGCCGCAGCAAATCCACCATCGTACTGTCCAACGGCGAAAACCTGGAGCCTGAGCCGCTGGAAATGCAGCTGCGCCAAAGCCGCTACATTGAAAACTGCATGGTGGTCGGACAGGATCAGAAATTTGTGGGTGCGCTGATTGTCCCGAGGCTGGAAGTTTTTCGTGAAGAAGGTGTTGAAGCAGAATCACTTGAGGATCTGGCTGAAAACCCGAAGGCAAACCGCATCATGAAGGAGGAGGTCCGTCAGATGCTGACCCGTACCGCAGGCATCAAAAAGTTCGAGTATGTACGTGATTTCCGTTTGCTGCCCAATACCTTCAAGGTTGGCGACGAAGTAACCAACCTGTTCAAGCTGAAACGGCACGTGATCGAAGATAAATATCAGGATACCATAAACGATATTTTTGCGCCCAAAGAGGTAAAGGTTTAGGAAACGTACGACATGGATATTGAAACCCAATTACTTCACTCCATCGACCAGATCCTTCTGGCACTGATGATTTTTGTGATCATGTTCGGCATGGGTGCCAGCCTGACCATCGAGGATTTCAAGGCGGTGGCCAGAAGGCCGCGCGGCGTGTTCATCGGTTTTCTGTCACAGTTCGGTGTCATGCCTCTGATAGCATTCAGTCTGGCTGTCATTCTTGAACTTCCTCCTGCATTTGCGATTGCACTCATCCTCATAGGGTGTCTTCCGGGCGGAACAACCTCGAACATGTTTGCCTATTTTGCCCGCGGATCGGTGGCGTTAAGCATTTCGATGACTACTGCCTCTACATTGCTGGCATTGCTGATGATGCCGCTGCTGCTGGAGTTGTATGCTTCGGGCTTTACAAGGCAGATCAGTGAAGCCATGGCGGCCGAGGGTACGGCGACGGGTGCCGATTTTGTCATTCCGACCATGAATATCGTCGGATCACTGTTGCTGGTTCTGATACCCGTTGCCGGCGGTATGGTATTGCGAAGATTTTCTCCGGGATGGGCGAAGACGGCGGAAGATACAGCCGGTTTTGTTGCCATCATCGTGATTCTGTTCCTGCTGGGAACTGCATTTTCACGGCACGGCGGACTGTTCCTTCAAACGCCATGGCAGGTATATTTCTCGGCTATTTTTCTCGGGCTGCTCGGATTTCTTTTCGGTTACTGGATGTCGCGGCTTCTGGGCGTTCAGCCACTGTTTCAGCGGGCCATTTCCCTGGAAACCGGTATCCAGAACGGACCGGTTTCGTTTGCCATAATCCTGCTGAGCTTTACCGAACCTACGGTACAAAACCAGATGATCTGGCTTGCCATTCTTTACTCTACCACCATCGTGATTACGTCGTCGTTTATCACGCTCTACCTGCGGAAAAAGGGCAAGTACGATTGGGAGGTATACCGAAATACCGTTGTACACAACCGTCTGTTCGGTGATGACTACGTGACGGAGTATCCGGAAGGATTTCTCACTCCCCGCATTGCAAATGATCCCAGCCAGGGCACCTGCCCGAGCCAGAAGCGCTGAATGCGGCTCAGCCGGTGCTGTTTCGGTATTACTTGATCAGGGTGATTTTCCGGGTGAAATTATGCTGCTCACCGCTTCCAGCTACCATTTCTGCCCGCACCAGATAGACACCGCTCGCCAGCTGTCCGGCATCAAAAGTGACCTGATGTGTTCCGCTGCTGTACCTTTCATCCGCCAATCTTGCAACCTGCCTGCCGGTGACATCATAGACGGTAATACGCACATCGGCAGGGTCAGCCAGAGAGAAAGGAATGGTAGTTTCCGGGTTGAAGGGATTGGGGTAGCCCTCTCCGAGTTTGAACTGATCAGGCGTGGTTTCGCGGGTCTTTTCATCATCTCCTGATGCAGAAACATCTCTGGGCTCATCAGCAGGTGTGCCCAGGCTGAAGTTGTTGAACGTAACGCGGTTGCCGTCATCTGCCGACATATCGTCACCGTCGAACCGGATGCGTATCCGGAAATCGGGATTGTCGGCAGCATCATCGATTTCACTGAAGTCAATTTCGTACTTCCGGAACTCGAAGGTCAGCGGATGCCGGTATTCATCCAGGCCGTCGGTTGTCCAGGTTTCCTCGCCATCCGCCGAATAATCGATGATCAATTCGTCCGCGGCAGCTTCATCCATGGCTGCAAACCGGAAAACGACATCATCCAGCCCGGTTGTGGGGACTTCGAACACCATCGTATTTTCTCCGCCGTCACCCGTGAATGGCTGCCGGACCTGAAGTGCGCGCATGCGGTTCATGTCGTAGGGTCTGCCATGATTGCCCTCGGGGCGGTAGTTGATGTCGGTGGGCCGGTTCCGTCGCTCCATTGATGCGCTGCGCCACTCGGGGTGATCCTCATCAAACGGGTAACCGTCCAGCGCCGACTCAAAGCGGATGCGGGCGCTGTCGACCAGGGCATACCGGGGCTCGAGTGTTTCGAAAGGAGTGTTGTTGGCCATTTCGTCACCGAAATACCAGAAATAGCGCAGCTGTGATTTCGGTTTGTCCGGAGGGGTGCCCATTTGCGAGTCGATCCAGCTCAGACGCTGTTCTATCCAGTCAACCATGTAGTCGACTTCTTCATCGTAGGTGTCGCCGATGAAATGATTGGGCCACACATATTCACCCAGAATTTGCCATCGGTCAAAATTGCGCTGCTGGGACTCATACAGCAGATCGGCGTAGTCACGGATGAGTCCGGTGATGTGTTCGGTGGCGAAGGGGCCGTCGCGCAGTTCCCACCAACGCTCTCTGTAGCGTTCATCAAAGCCGGGATCTTCGAATAACCGGGTATACCAGCCGTTCATGTAATCTTCTTCAGAGATTTGAGTATAATACCATCCCAGCGGGTTATAAGCCTGAAGGTAATTTCCGTTACCCAGACTGATGTTGTAGTCCCAGACCGGACCCATGACCAGCCTTCCGCCGCGGTCCTTGTGCAGATACGTACTCAGCCGGTAGCCGTCGATCTCCTTGAGCGCCTCGGTAATCAAATGATGATCGATAAAGGACTCCGGATCCAGCCAGGCGGCATAGCCCTGCCGCGGATCGTCAAAGTCGGGTCCGAACAGGGCCCGTTCAAGATTACCGATGTAACCGGAAATCCAGTTGCGCTGCTCCGGTGTGATGTCCCAGTCCTGCGGACGGACCAGCGCGAAGCCGGTATTGCGTTCATCGCTCCGGAAATGCACATCGCGGTCATAGTTGATGATGTAACCGCCGGTTATTTCGGGTTCCTGATTGTCATCGGGGCCAACTTTGGTGATGTCGACCCGGTTGTCGTCCCATTTGATGCGTTCGACCAGCATGTATACGCCATGGTAATGACCGGACGTGACCGGTCCGTCGCCGTCGTGAAGAAAGAGCTCGACGAAGCGGGTACGCGGGGCATACCGGCCCATGTCCCGGCTGAGCCGGTAGGCGACGGCATTGCGCATGAGCGTTTTGTCATCGTACGGGGCATGCATGATCCAGTTGTTTTCCGACGGCATACCCAGAATCGGCTCGTTGCGGTTTTCGTCATCCTCGTCAATCAGCCGCACACCGAACTGACGTTTCGGGAACATGGACAGGGAGCTTGTCCCGCGATAATTGGACTCGCTGCGCCCGTGCACATGAAGGTCATCCGAAAGTAGCCGGGCCCGTCCGTCATCATCGCGGTCGATGACCGAAAAATAGACAAGCGTACGCTCGCAATTTGATGGTGAATCGGGATTGTCACAATTCTCCAGCATGGTTTCTTCGAACTGATGGACGATGACAAGCGGCAGGTCGGAATCAAAGTCAGCTACGTTGGGATGGAGGCGGCTGTAGATTTTGGTTACGACTTCCCCGGGCTGATCTCCCTCCCGGTAGGCCCGCGCACGTATCATTCTTGTGCCGTGCATCTCGATGGGGTCGTCCTCAATGTACCGCCGGGAAGAGCGGTCAGGAATCCCGCCGTCGGTTGTGTAGTAAATTTCGGTTTCCTCGCCGGCGGACAAATGCAGTTCGAACGGATCGGTAAAAGTGCCGGCCGGATGGGAAAATTCGGGTGGTCCGGGGGGTGACCCTGCAACTGCCCCGGACGGGAAAGACACCAACAGGAAAAAAACTATTGCATGTAAGAATAAAAAGATCTTGCAAGAAACAAGGGGAATGCGGGAACTTCCTGATGCAGGAGACTTTTTGCTAAAACCTGTGGCAGACCGTGAATTATTAAACAGAGAGTAAAAGCGAAAAGGCATAAAAACTGAAAATACTGGTGCTGTTGTCGGCTGCTAATGAAATAACGCAAAAAAGAGGGCAACTGAAACTGATACAAAAAAGATATCAGTTTCAGAATACGTAAATTTACGGACATTTTCAGTTGGTTTGCCCTCAATGTCTATTTGGCTCTATTTACTATTAGGAAAATTTTCTTATTTGACGAAAGTCATTTTGCGCGTCAGCGAGTAGCTGTCAGCGTCCAGGCGGTACAGATAAATACCGCTGGTGATTGCTGAAGCATCAAACCGGATGTCATATTGCCCCGGCTCGCGGAGCTGGTCGACCAACACGGCGATTTCGCGTCCAAGCACATCATAAACAGCCAGGCGTACATGTGAAGCCTCTGCGACGCTGTAGCGGATTCTGGTCGACGGATTGAACGGGTTCGGGTAGTTTTGTGCCAGTTCAAAAGCGGCAGGCACCTCACGGCCCGGACCATCCACCCCGTCTCCTGCCCGCGTCGGAATGGTCCCCTGCCCCAGCCACGGATCAAACCGGGTGGTACCCACAATGGCGTCTCCGCTGCCCCCGGCAACCGTCTCTGTTACCGAATCCTCGACATCGCCCGACGGACCCGACGCACTGCCCCACCAGTTGTTGCGTGCATCCGCATCGGGATTCAGATTTCCGGCATCAAGTCCCACCGTATTGGACAGGAATTCATTATCTGCAAAAAATATGGGCGCATGTTCACCCTGAAGCAGCACGCCGGTGTCGTTTCCGGAGAACGTGTTATCCCCGATAGTGACCAATTCGGTACCGGTTGCATTCAATCCGACCTGCAACCCGTCAAATGTGGTATTGCGGACAATCAGCGTGTCCGAAAATCCTGCCTGCACCCCCGCAGCCACACCCTCAAACGTCAGATCCTCGACAACCGCATATCCCCCCTGGAAGATAATGACCTGTCCCGGATCCGCCGGGATTTCGGGAAGGGTGTCCCCGCGCGAGTAGAACAGCTCTTTGCCATTCACGGTATTTCCGTTGATAAAATGATCGTAGTTCTCACTGGTTTCACCCACTATCAGAATACCTGTTTCAAAAATATTGTCATGGATTCCCTGCCGGCGCCGGATTTCAGCCATATGGATGTCT
>Ga0207421_10001025_pt1 | contig 36356 bp, 28 predicted proteins | sample SodLakKL_010_SED_4_FD_187542 | JGI IMG/M metagenome (GOLD analysis project Ga0207421, IMG submission 187542) | Alkaline sediment microbial communities from Lake Tanatar, Kulunda Steppe, Russia - 8KL_010_SED (SPAdes) (version 2) | ecosystem: Environmental > Aquatic > Non-marine Saline and...
CCCTCGGCCGCGCCCGCCACGGCGACGGCCGCATCGATGAAGGTGTCGAGGACCGGCGAACCGGTTCCTCGCCAGACCAACGACAGGTCCGTGGTCGCGTGGTCGTCGCGGATCGGCACGAGTCGGACATCGGTTGGTTGGATCGACCGGACGCAACGGGGGACGAGCGCGACCCCCCGGGAGGCCGCGACCATCGCGAGCATGGACGGGTACTGCCAGGCGTGCCCGGCGATCCGTGGTCGGAAACCCGCCACATCGCAGACCGTGAGCAGATGATCATGCAGTCGCGGAGCCGGCGGGCGGGGGAAGAGCACGAACGCGTCGTCACGCAGGTCCGCCAGCGCGACGCTCTCGGTCCCGGCGAGATGGTGGTCCGGGGGCAGGGCGAGCAGGAGTCGCTCCCGGACGAGTGGTCGTGCCTGCAGGTCCTGGTCCCCGGGCTCGTGATCGCCCAGTTCCCGGACGATCGCGACGTCGACCTCGACGTCGAGGTCCGAGAGCTGCCGCTCGGTCGACAGCTCCTGGAGGTCGACGGCGACGTCGGGAACACGGTCGGCCAACTCCCGCAGCAGTGGCGTGAGCAGCTCGAACGCGACCGACTCGACGAAGCCCACCGACAACCGTCCGGTACCGCCCTCGGCGACCCGCTGCGCCCGGGTGACGGCGAGGTCCGCGGCATGGAGCAGCTGACGGGCGGAGTCCAGGAAGCTGGCGCCGGCCTCCGTCAGGGCGACGTGCCGGCTGGTGCGCTCCAGCAGCGCGATGCCCATGCTGCGCTCCAGCCGTTGGATGCGGCGGCTGATGACGGGTTGCGCGACGTGGAGGCGTTCCGACGCGCGGCGGAAATGGCGCTCCTCGGCGACCGCGATGAACGCGGAGAGCAGCTCGAGATCCTGGAAACTATCCATCTCGATACAGTATCAGTCCATGCCGAATGAGTATTAGACCGTATCGTTGATCGGGTTTACGCTACGTCAATGCGGAACCGCGCAGGCTCGTTACCAGGCTCTCTCGATGAGCCATGGGACCATCGCGGTCGACCGTACACGAACCAGCAGGATGCACGAGGCGGTCGGTCGGGTGGGAAACCGGGTGATCGCCTCGGTGGGATGTGGAGGCCTCATCATGGGTCAGGAACCACTGGACGATGACATCGATCTTGTCGCGCTCAGCGACGAGGATCTCACGGCGCAGATGCACGAGGATCTCTACGACGGTCTGGCGGACATGATCGTCGAGGGCACCGACATCCTGCTCGAGCGGGGGTGGTCCGCGCAGCGGGTTCTCGATGAAGCGTTGGTCGAGGGGATGCGCATCGTCGGGATCGACTTCCGCGACGGCGTGTTGTTCGTGCCCGAGGTCCTCCTGGCGGCCAACGCCATGAAGGCCGGGATGGAGATCCTGCGACCACTGCTGTCCGCCAGCGGCGTCGAACCGATCGGCAAGGTCGTGATCGGCACGGTGAAGGGTGACATCCACGACATCGGCAAGAACCTCGTGGCGATGATGCTGGAGGGTGCCGGCTTCGAGGTCGTGGACATCGGGATCAACACCGACGTCGACGGCTACCTCGCCGCCCTGGAGGAGCACCAGCCGCTGATCCTGGGCATGTCGGCCCTGCTGACGACCACCATGCCCTACATGAAGGTCGTCATCGACACCCTGGAGGCCAAGGGTCTGCGCCAGGACTACATCGTGCTGGTCGGGGGCGCGCCGCTCAACGAGGAGTTCGGGGAGGCGATCGGCGCCGACGCCTACTGCCGCGACGCTGCCGTCGCGGCGGAGATCGCCACCCGACTCGTCAAGGAACGACGTATGGCCGTGGCATGAGCCACAACGTGCCGGGCCTGCTCGTCATCGCCTGCGGTGCGATCGCCCGGGAACTCGTGCGCGTCGTGCACCTCGATCGGCTCACGGGGGTGGAGATCACCTGCCTGCCGCCGGAACTGCACAACCGGCCCGAACGGATCCCTGACGCGGTCCGAGCCCGCATCCACGAGGCACGGCGCGACGGGTACGGCAACATCCTGGTCGGCTACGCCGACTGCGGCACCGGTGGGCTGCTCGACGTGGTCTGCGCCGAAGAGGGCGTCGCCCGGCTGCCGGGCGCCCACTGCTACGAGCTGTTCGCCGGCTCCGAGGTGTTCGCCTCCCTGCAGGAGGAGGAGCCGGGCACCTTCTACCTGACCGACTACCTCGCCCGGAACGTCGACCGCCTGGTCTTCGAGGGACTCGGGATCGACCGCCACCCCGAACTGAAGACGCTGTACTTCGGCAACTACCGGCGGGTGGTGCACCTCGCCCAGTCCGACGACCCGGAACTGGATCGGGCGGCACGCTCGGCGGCCGAACGGCTGGGCCTGGACTACGAGCGCCGGTCCACGGGACTCGGCTCGCTGCCCATCGCGGTGAGCTCAGCGCGTGGCGAACTGGTGTCGTCATGACCCGGCGTCGACGCTCAGGGCCACCGGAGCTGGTGGTGATCTCGTGGCGGGACATCCCCGCCCAGGTCACGGTCAGCGGTGGGGACCACACCGCGAAGGCGATGCTGCCGGCACGGTTCCAGCGCGCGATCGACCGCGCCGCCAAGGTGGCCGGCAAGACCGATCACCAGGCCTACATCGGTGAGTGGCGTCGCGAGGCGCGAGATGTCGATGGCGACCCGGACGAGGCCGTCACCGCCCTCGTCCGGGAGCTCGATGCCGCCCACGACCGCGCGGGCCTTGAAACCCTGGTGCGCCAGGGTGGCCTGCGCACGCCCAGCCCGTCCCCAGATCATCCGTCGCCAGCGCTCCGCCTGGCCGACGAGCCCGGAGGCAGTCCATGACCGACACCGTGATCAGCTCGGCCACCAGAGAGGTGGTCATCGGGTTCGACCGGCCGTTCGTGATGATCGGCGAGCGCATCAACCCGACCGGCCGCAAGCTGCTGGCCGAGGAGATGAAGGCCGGCGACTTCAGTCGGGTCGAAGCGGACGCACTCGCCCAGGTTGCGGCCGGTGCCCACATGCTCGACGTGAACGCCGGCATCCCGCTGGCGGACGAGCCGGCGCTGCTGACCCGCGCCGTGGAGCTCGTGCAGTCGATCACCGACGTGCCACTGTCGATCGACTCGTCGATCGTCGACGCGCTGGAGGCTGCGGTGGCGGCCTACGACGGCAAGCCGCTGATCAACTCGGTGACCGGTGAAGAGGAGGTCCTCGAACGCATCCTGCCGCTCGTCGCCCGGCACGGCGCGGCGGTCGTGGCCATCTCCAACGATGAGACCGGCATCTCCGAGGACCCGGACGTCCGCTTCGAGGTCGCGAAGAAGATCGTCAACCGTGCCGCCGACCACGGCATCCCGCACTCGGACATCGTCGTCGACCCCCTCGTCATGCCGATCGGGGCGATGGGCACGGCGGGCCAACAGGTCTTCCGCCTGGTGCGTCGCCTGCGCGACGAACTGCAGGTCAACACCACCTGCGGAGCCTCCAACGTCAGCTTCGGGCTGCCCAACCGCCACGTCGTGACCGGGACCTTCCTGGCGATGGCGATCTCGCACGGGATGACCTCCGCGATCATGAGCCCCCTGCACCCCGAGGTGAAGGCGGCCGTGCAGGCTGCCGACGTCCTGGCCGGCCACGACCCGAACTGCGCGGGGTGGATCAAGGCCAACCGCGTTCCCGGTGCCGAGGACGGGCGGTCCAGCGGCCGGCGCGCCGGCGGTCGTCGCGCGCGCGCGAGTGGCTGACACGATGGAGCGGCCCACCGAGCGGCCAGAACACCGGGTGGTCTTCAGCCCCTCGGGACGGTCGGGAACGGTTGCGGACGGCACCACGGTGCTCGAGGCCGCCCGCGACCTGGGGGTCGACCTGGACTCGGTGTGCGGGGGGCGTGGGATCTGCGGCCGCTGCCAGATCGTCCCCGGCGACGGTGATCACCCGAAGTGGGGGATCCACGCCGCGACGGAGCACCTGAGCCGTCCCGGGCCGCTGGAGACCGACTACCAGGGTCGTCGGCCGTTGGGGGCCGGGCACCGTCTGGGGTGCGCCACCGAGATCCTCGGTGACGCCGTCCTGGATGTCCCGGCGGAGAGTCAGATCCACAAGCAGGTGGTCCGCAAGGGTGTCGCGCTGGACGACCTGGTGATCGATCCGATGATCAGCCTGCACTACCTCGAGGTCCCGGACGAGGCCGATGACGCCGCCGGTGCCAGCGCGCTGGACCGCATCCGCACCCAACTCGCGATCACCTGGGACATCCACGACGTGGCCCCCATCTTCGAGGTCCTGCCGCAGCTCCACACGGCGTTGACCTACCAGCAGGGGGAACTGACCGTCGCGATCCGCAGGGACAAGATCATCGCGGCCTGGCCCGGGTTCGCCGATCGCATGGTCGGGGTGGCCATCGACATCGGGTCCACCACCATCGCGGGCCACCTGGTCGATCTGTCCAGTGGCGAGGTGCTGGCCACCGCGGGGCGGATGAACCCGCAGATCCGGTTCGGTGAGGACCTGATGAGCCGCGTGTCCTACGCGATGATGAACGTCGGGGGAGCGACCGCGCTGACCGCTGCCGTGCAGTTCGACCTGGACAACCTCGTGACGGAACTCGTCGACGAGGCCGAGGTGGAACGTGCGCAGGTGCTCGATCTGGTTCTGGTCGGCAACCCGATCATGCACCACCTGGCCCTTGGTGTGGATCCGACCCCGCTCGGCCAGTCGCCCTTCACGCTGGCGACATCCGACGCCGTGCAGGTGCGGGCGCCCAAGCTCGGGATCATGTGCCCGTCGGCCCGGATCTACGTCGCGCCCTGTATCGCCGGACACGTCGGCGCGGACACCGCCGCCGCGGTCCTGGCGGAGGGCCCGCACCGGTCCGACGCGATGCAGTTGCTGATCGATGTCGGCACCAACGCCGAGATCGTGCTCGGCAACCAGGACGGACTGTGGGCCGCTTCCAGCCCGACGGGCCCCGCCTTCGAGGGGGCGCAACTCAGCTGCGGGCAGCGGGCCACGGTCGGGGCGATCGAGCGCGTGCGTATCGACCCGGAGACCTTCGAGCCCCGCATCAGGGTGATCGGTGCCGAGGTCTGGTCGGACGACCCGGGGTTCGCCGCGGAGACCCGTCGCACCGGGGTGAGCGGTGTCTGTGGGTCGGGGATCATCGAGGTGATGGCGGAGTTGTACCTCGCAGGGATCATCGACGCCTCCGGGGTCATCCGGGGGGAGTTCGCCCATCGCACCGACCGGGTGGTCGCCGACGAGCGCACCCACGCCTACGTCCTGCACCGTCCCGACGACGGTCCCGAACTGCGGATCACCCAGAACGACGTCCGGGCCGTGCAGTTGGCCAAGGCGGCCCTGCGGGCCGGGATCGACCTGCTGATGGAGCATGCCGGGGTCACGGAGGTCGACGAGGTGCGGTTGGCCGGCGCCTTCGGTGCCCACATCGATCCCGTGCACGCGATGGTGCTCGGCCTGGTGCCGGACGGGCCCACCGACCGCGTGCGATCGGTGGGCAACGCCGCCGGAGCCGGGGCCGTCCGCGCGCTGGTCTCGCGCCAGCAGCGACGCGAGATGGAAGAGGTCGTGCGCTCGATCACGAAGATCGAGACCGCCACGGAACCGCGGTTCCAGGAACTGTTCGTGGCTGCTCTGGCGATCCCGCACGGGTCGGCGGCGACCACGCACCTCGGCGCGGTGGTGGACCTGCCGGTCGCCGCCCCGTCACAGCAGACGTCCGCGCGCGGCCGACGCCAGCGGCCGGCCCGGAAACCCGAAGTCGGCGGCACGTTCGCCACACGTGAAGGGACAGCGAGATGACCGATCAATCGGCCCGTGGACGGCGATCAGGTGGCCGGGAGGGGCGACGTGCCGCGCGCGCCGCCAGCGCCCCCACCCACGCACCGTTCCTGACCCGCACGATCCCCCCGTACGAGATGGTCAGCGCCGAGGGGCTGGAGCTCCTGGAGTACAACGCCGACACGATCCTCGAGGAGATCGGGATCGAGTTCCGTGGCCACCCCCGGTCGCTTCAGTTGCTGGCGGACGCGGGGGCGGACATCGACGGGGAGTGCGTGCGGTTCCCCCGCGGCATGTGCCGGCGGATCGTCCAGGCCACCGCCCCGTCGGTCTACACCCAGCATGCGCGCAACCCCGATCGCAGCGTGCAGATCGGGGGCGATGCGACCGTGTTCGCGCCGGCCTACGGCTCGCCGTTCGTGACGGATCTGGATCAGGGTCGCCGGTACGCCACGCTCGCCGATTTCCAGAACTTCGTGAAGCTCGCCAACCTCTCACCGTCGCTCCACCACTCGGGTGGGACGGTCTGCGAACCCGTCGACGTGCCGGTCAACAAGCGCCACCTCGACATGGTCTATGCCCACCTGAAGTACGGGGACAAGCCGTTCATGGGCTCGGTCACAGCCGGGGAACGGGCCGCCGATTCCGTCGAGCTCGCGCGGATCGCCTTCGGTGGGGACCTCGCCGGCCGAGCGGTCATGACGAGCCTGATCAACGCATCCTCGCCACTGGTGTGGGACGCCAGCATGCTGGACGCGGCGGAGGTTTACGCCGCGGCCGGACAGGCGTGCATCATCACGCCGTTCATCGTGTCGGGCGCGATGGCGCCGGTGACCGCGGCCGGGGTCGCCGCGCAGACGCTGGCCGAAGCCCTGGCCGGCATGACCTTCGTGCAACTGGTCAACCCGGGGGCTCCGGTCGTGTTCGGCTCGTTCGTGATGTCGATGTCGATGCAGACCGGAGCACCGACGTTCGGGACCCCGGAGCCGGCGCTCGTGGGCTACACGATGGCGGCGCTGTCCCGGCGCCTGGGGGTGCCGTTCCGGTCCGGCGGGTCGATGACCGCCTCGAAGTACCCCGACGCGCAGGCCGCATCCGAGAGCGCGAACTCCCTGATCCCGGCGGTGATGGCCGGGGTCAACTTCATGCTGCACGCCGCGGGCTTCCTGGAGGGGGGGTTGTCGGTCAGCTACGAGAAGTTCGTGATGGATGCAGATCAGCTGGGGATGATGGAGGTGTTCGCCGGCGGGATCGATCTGTCCGAGAACGGCCAGGCGCTCGACGCGATCCGCGAGACCGGTCCCGGGGCGCACAACCTCGGCAGCGCACACACCCTGGCCAACTTCGAGACGGCGTTCTACCGGTCCGAGGTCGCGGACAACGCCAGTTACGAACAGTGGCTCGAGGAGGGCAGTCTCACCACGCCGCAACGCGCCAACGCGCTGGTCAAGGAGAAGTTGGCGGCCTACGAGCCACCGCCCTTGGACGAGGCGATCGACGAGGAACTGCAGGCGTTCATCGCAAAGCGCAAGGCGGAGATGCCCGACGAGATCGGCTGACCGTCGTGCGCTGGGCCCGCGCCCGTCCAGGATCGGGCACGGACCGAACCTCGCTACGGTGACGCGTCCGACAGGAGGTCCCCGTGGCCACGCTCGTACTCGTCCGCCATGCCACCACCGCGGCCACTGGCAAGCGGCTCGGTGGCTGGACACCGGACGTCCACCTCGATGATGCCGGCATCGCCCAGGCGCAGGCCACGGCTGAGCGTCTCGCCGTGCTGCCGGTCACCGCGGTGTACGCGTCACCGCTCGACCGGACGCAGGAGACCGCCAAGATCGTCGCCAAGCCCCACGGTCTGCGGGTCCGCACCCGCCGCGGGATCGGCGAGGTCGATTACGGCGAGTGGACCGACAAGCCCCTCGGGCAGTTGCGTCGCCGCAAGCAGTGGGCCAGCATCCAGGCGACGCCGTCCCGGGTCACCTTCCCGGGGGGCGAGTCGATCCGCGGGGCGCAGCAGCGTGCCGTCGATGTGACCGAGGCCCTGGCCACCGAGCACGCGGACGAGACGATCGTGCTGGTGAGCCACGCGGACGTGATCAAGGCGATCGTGGCCCATCACCTGGCGATGCCGTTGGATGCCTTCCAACGCCTGGTGATCTCGCCCGCGTCGGCCACGGTGTTGCACCTGCCGGCCACCGGGCACCCGGTGCTGTCGCGTTGTAACGACACCGGACCGTTCCCCAAGGAAGCAGGACGCCCGTGAGCGACGCCATCTTCCTCGATCCCCACCACGTGACGGTCGGCTACACCGGTGTGCCCGGCGATCGCAGCTTCTTCCTCCAGGTCGAGGACGACGCGGCCCGGGTCACCCTCCTGCTCGAGAAGGGGCAGGTCGAAGGCATCGGGGAGCTCATGGGTCAGGTCCTGGCCCGCATCGACGATCAGCCGGCGACCGACTGGGATCGCGATGCCATGGCGTTGCGGCCCCCGATCGAGCCGGCCTGGCGGGTCGGTGAGATCGGCCTCGGGGTGGACCCGGAGAGCGAACGGGTCGTCCTGGAACTCACGGAGGTCGTCGCCGACGACACCGTCGAACCCAGCACCGTGCAGGTGTCCCTGGACCGCGATCAGGCCCGACGCCTGGCCGCGCACGCCCAGGAGACCGTCACCCAGGGCCGTCCCCGCTGCGAGCTGTGCGGCCGTCCGATGGGCCTGGACGGCGACCACGTCTGCCCGTCGACCAACGGGCATGGAGCGTTGTCCCGCTGAGCGGCGGCGTCGAGGTGACCGGGTCCTCCGCGGCATGGTCCGCGGACCGGCTCCGTGCGGCGCCGATCGAGCCGGTCGGACGGTTCGCAGACGCGTCGAATGCGACCCTGCTCGTCCGGCTGTGTGACCGAGATCAACCCGCACTGGAGGACCTGGCCGCGCAGCTCGGTCGGCAACCCGGACTCGAGGACCTCCCTGCCGCCGACCTGGCGGTCTACAAGCCGATGCGGGGGGAAGCGCCGCTGTGGGACTTCCCCGTCGGGACCCTGCATCGCCGTGAGGTCGCCGCCCACGAGATCGTCGTGGCCCTGGGCTGGGACCTCGTGCCGTTGACCGTGCTCCGCGAGGACGGTCCCTACGGCCCGGGCAGCCTGCAGCGGTTCGTCGCGCACGACCCGGGACTGCACTACTTCCGCCTGCTGGAGACCGGCGTCGCCGACGTGATCGAACAGCTCCGGCGCATGGTCGTGTTCGATCTGGTGATCGACAACGCGGACCGCAAGGCGGGTCACGTGCTGTTGGCCGATGAACGGCGGGACGCGGCGCCGGCTGTGGCGGATCGGCGCCCGGCACCGAGCTTCGCGTCGGACGAGCTCCCCGGACCCCGCGCAGGGGTGCCCGTTGGTGAGCAGGTGGCTGGACACGTCCAGGTCGTCGATCACGGCGTGGCCTTGAACGTCGATCACAAGCTGCGGACCGTGGCGTGGGAGTTCGCCGGTGAACCGCTGCCGGAGGGGGCGGTCGAGGCGCTGACCGGGCTGGCCGCGGGGCTGGATGCCGATGTGGGGGAGCGGCTGGCCACCCTGCTCAACGACGATGAGCTCGCGGTGCTCCGCGCGCGGGTCGAGCGCCTGATCGAGCTGCCGGCACTCCCCGGCCCGATCGGTCCCCGCCCCTACCCCTGGCCCCCGATCTGACCCGATCCGGGCTCCGCTCTGCCCCATGCGTCCCGTCTTGCCCCGACCTGTCCCGGCCTGTCCGGGTTCGCGTGCATCTGCGTTCGGCGTGTGACCACGGCTGCACGAAGACCGGGGGAGCAGACCCCGATTAGGCTCCCGCCCATGCGCGTGTTGATCCTGTCCTGGGAGTTCCCGCCCCACGTCGTCGGTGGGCTCGGTCGTCATGTCGCGGCGCTGGCGCGGACCCTGACGGCGCAGGGCCACGAGGTGCACGTTGTGACGCGGGGCCAGGGCGCCCCCGGCGTGCCCGACGAGGAGTGGCTCGACGGGATCCACGTGCTGCGTGTCCCCGAGGCGCCCCCGGTGATCGCGTTCGACGACCTGATCCCGTGGGTGTTGTCGTTCAACAACCGCATGACCGCGGTCGCCGGTCGGCTGCTGCGGACCCACGACATCGACGTGATCCACGGCCACGACTGGCTCGTCACCTACGCGGCTGCGTCGTTGAAGGAGACCTGGGACCTCCCGGTCGTCGCCACGATCCACGCGACCGAGTACGGCCGGCACCAGGGCTGGCTGCCGGGACCGATGAACAAGCTCATCCACCAGGTCGAATGGTGGCTGACCTACGAGGCCCGCCGCGTCATCGCCTGCTCCGGGTACATGCGTGACCAGGTGGAGGAGCTCTTCCTGCTGCCCCACGAGAAGGTCGACGTCGTCCCCAACGGGGTGGCGATCGAGGACTTCGCCGTCGATCCGGACGAGCGGGACGGCTTCCGTCCGACCCTGACGGGCCCCCGGACCCGGATGGTGCTGTTCGCCGGCCGGCTGGAGTACGAGAAGGGCGTGCAGACCGTCCTCGGCGCGCTGCAGCGGGTGCGGGCCGCGGTCGGGCCGACGAAGTTCTTCGTCGCGGGGGTCGGGACCTACTCCGATGAGCTGCGCCGGCAGGTCCGTGCGCTCGGGCTGCAACGCCACGTGCGTTTCACCGGCTTCCTCGACGACCACACGCTGCGGCTGCACTACGCCGCCGCGGACGTCGCCGTCGCCCCGTCGATCTACGAGCCCTTCGGTCTGGTCGCGGTCGAGGCCATGGCGTGCGGAACCCCCGTCGTGGTCGGCGACACCGGTGGACTGCGGGAGATCGTCACCCGCGGCACCGGTCTGACCTTCACCCCCCAGGACGAGGACGAACTCGCTGACGCGCTCATCCGGGTACTCACCGACGGTGACCTGGCGGCCCAGCTGGTCGACCGGGGGCGGTCCCGCATCCTCGGCCGGTACGACTGGGCCGCGGTGGGGCGACGGACCGTGGAGGTCTACGGGCAGGCCATCGCGGAGGAAGCGGAGCTCCGCGGGACCGGGGACGTGGCGCGACCGCCGCTGCGGGCCCTCTTGCACGGAGCACCGATCCTGGAGCTCGGGGCCCTCGGCGATCTGGGCGACGTCGGCTGACGGTGAGACCGGCATCTGCCGGGCAGCGGGATGGCCGCAGCGATCAGTCGTCCGAGGGCACTCGCACCGCATCCGGGTCATCGACGACCGCGAAGGCCAGGCCGTCGTAGCCCTTGACACCCACCACCTGCAGCACGGCGCTCGCACGCAACCCCGGGTGTGTCGCGACGGCGGCGTTGAACCGTTGGATCCCGGTCACCTGAGGGTCGTCGGAGGGACCGTCGGCGATCGTTCCCCGCCGGACGACGTTGTCCGCGATGATGAGGGTGCCGGGTGCGCTGAGTCGCACGGCAGCGTCGAGGTACTCGGTGTACGGCTCCTTGTCGGCATCGATGAACACGAGGTCGAACGGGTCCACGCCCGCGTCCTCCAGCGCCTGCAGGGTCTCCAAAGCCGCGCCGACCCGGATCTCGACCGGGACGTGGACGCCAGCGGCGTCGAGGTTCTGCCGCGCGATGTCGGCGTGGAGCGGTTCGTACTCGAGCGTCACGAGCAGCCCGCTCGACGGCAGGGCCCGGGCCAGCCAGATCGTGCTGTACCCACCGAGCGTCCCGATCTCCAGCACCCGGCGGGCGCCACGGGCCAGTGCGAGCACGTGGAGGAACCGACCGATGTTGGCCGAGATGGCGATCGGAGGGAGCCCGGCCTCCTCCGATCGCGCCAGTGCGGCCGTCAGGATCGGGTCGGGACCGCCCAGGACCTCATCGAAGTGGTTGTCGACGTCCGCGAACCGCTGTTCATCCATGGTCCCCTCCTGTGCGTGACCAGCCACCGTCAGCGAGCCGGCTGGGTGCTGACCGATCGTAACGTCCACCCGACCGGACCGACCCGGGAACCACGCCACTACCCTCGAGGCGGTCGCGGTCGGCGCGCCGGTTGCCGTCTGGGCCCGAGCGCCGAGGCGGTCGCCTTCGTCGGCGACGCCAACGACTGGGAGGTCGACGCCGATCCATTGACAGGGCGGGAGACATCGGGCATCTGGGAAGCGTTCGTGCCGGGGGCGGTGCATGGCCAGCCGACAAGCTCGAGGTGGTCCCGTACGGCGGTGGCGCGCCCGTCCAGCACGCGGATCCCTTCGCGATGCACACCGAGACACCACCGAGCAACGCATCCAAGCTGTGGGACCTCGACCGGGGCATCCATCCCGACGGGAACTCGGCGATGTTCAACGACGGACGGTCTGCGGGTGGACGCCGTGTCGTCGATGCTCTCCCTCGACGCCACGTGGGACCCCGGGTGGATGCACGACACCCTGGCCGACGTCGAGCAGGACCCGGACCGTCGCCGCCCGCATCACCAGAAGTTGACCTGCGGCTCGCTCCGCGCCGCCAGCGAGATGTTCACCCTGCCGCTGTCCCACGACGACGTGCTGGCGGTGCTGCATCTCACCCGGTCCCGCGGGCGCCGTACCGCATCGGTGTGCCGCATGGCGGCAATTGGCGCGAGGCCCTGAACTCCGACCTCGCGACCTACGGTGGCAGCGGCATGCACACCAACACGGGAGGTCTGCGGGCGGAGGAGGTCGCCTCCCAGGGCCAGGCGTGGTCGGTCGACCTCGTGCTTCCGCCGCTGGGGTTGCTGCTGCTGACACCCGGAGCCAGGGTCGGTCAGCAGCGATCCGAGCCGATCGGCGTTGTCGGCGAGGGCATCCTCGATGCGGTGGCTCCGCCCGTCGTCCGAGCTTCCCGGAGCCGTTGGAGCGTGGCGGCCATGCCCTGCACGACGGTCAACGGCCTGCGAAGTTCGTGTGAGACGGCCGTGAGCAACGAGTCCTTGACCTGGTTGAGGTGGCGCAGCTGGTGGCGGCCTGCTGCTCGCGGGCGACGGCCGGAGCCGCGCGAAGACGCACGAAGAGGCCGCGAAGAGCGCGACCTGCAGGCTCAACAGGAGCCAGGGTTCCGCCCGTGTGCCCGTCGGTCTCCCGGCGACGTCCGACGTTGCGAATGCAGTCAACCACGTCGGTGGATCGGTGCCCGGTCAGCTCCGTACGAGCAACCCGACGGGGAACCGGTCGAGCAGACGGGCGATCGGCGTGATCCCACCGGTGTGTCGCTCGCCCGTCAGGACATCGGTCCAGTCGCCTACGGGGACCTCGAGGTGGGTGTCGACCCAGTCCCAGACGTCGAACCGGTCGCCGAGCCCGCGCACCTGCACCGGGGCGAGGGTGACCACGGACCCGCCGCGGGCGAAGGCGAGCAGGTGCTCGGCGCGCAGCCCGGTGGCACGCAGGGGGAGATAGTCGGCATCCGGACCGAACGCCTGTGGGTGGGAGTGGCGGGCCCCCAGTGCCTGTCGGATCATCCAGAGCTTGGGCAGGCCCTCGTCCAGTCTGGCCAGGAGCGCTGCGGGGTCCGGTGGCTGGTCGGTGAGTTCGGCGAGCAGGGCCGCACGCCGGGTGTGGTCCACGGCCCGGCGGTTGTCGGGGTCGACCAGGGACAGGTCCCAGAGCTCGGAGCCCTGGTAGAGGTCGGGGACACCTGGGGTCGTGAGTGCGACGAGCTGCATCGACAGCGACGTCAACCAACCGGGTGCACGGATCCGATCGACGAACCCGGTGAGCTCGGCGAGGAAACGCTCGTCGGTCAGCAGCGCGGCGGCGAACGCGGTCAGGTCCGCCTCGTAGGCAGCATCGGTCTCCAGCCAGTCGGTGCGCTCCTTGCCCTCCCGGGCCGCCTTGATGAGGTAGTCGGTGAGACGGTCCTCGGTGATCGGCCAGGTCCCGACGAGCGTCTGGAACACCAGGTGCTCGTGGGCCGGGGAGGGGCCGCTGCGACCACGGTGCCGGCTGGTGAGTTCGCGCCACCTCCTGACGGCCTCTGCCCACTCCTGCGGTGCCTGGGAGAGGGTCGCGAGCCGCGCGCGGACGTCGTGACTGCGTTTGGTGTCGTGGGTGGAGGACAGGATCATCGTGGCGGGCCAGTCCTGCTGGCGGTGCTCGCTGTCGGCGTGGAACTCCTCAGCGGTCCGTCCGAGCTCGCCGGGGTGTCCTCCGACCTCGTTGACCGCGACGAACCGCAGGTCGCGGTACAGCACGGTGTCCTCGAGGCCCTTGGCGATCGCCGGACCGGTGAGCTGCTGGAAGGTCCAGACGAACCGGTCGGCGTGCTCTGGACGATCTTCGAGCAGGAGCAGGTCGCGCACCCGGTCGATCGTGTCCACGAGGTCGGACCGGGCGGTTGACGCTGCAGCGACCGCGTCGTCGATGATCCGCCGGTCGGCCGCACTCACGGCGTCCTCGACCGGGCGCACGTAGGTGCGGTAGACGGGCCATGCCACGAGCAGCTCCACCAACGCGTCGTGAGCGGTGGTCGGGTCGAGGTCCGGACAGGCCGCCACCAGCTCATCGGTCAACCAGGCCCGCTCGGCACCGAACAGGGTGATCAACGCCGTGCGCTTGGCCGCATCGGTCATCGCGGCGCGGTCGATCGGCTCGCCCGTCAGCTCCGCCTGCAGGTCATCGAGGACCGGGCCGGCGGCCGGGTCGACGTGGGCGCCGAGGATCAGGTCCGCGACGGCGTATCCGACGGTCCCGTCGATGGGCCAGTCGGTCCGTTGCGCCTCGCCGCGTTCGAGCACCTTCTCGACCACGATCCAGGCGTCGGGACCGGTCGCCTCACGCAGGTCGCGGAGGTAGCCGACCGGATCGCGCAGGCCGTCGGGGTGGTCGATCCGCAGGCCGTCGAAGGTGCCGTCGTGGAGGCGTGGCAGCACCGCCTGATGGGCGTCGGCGAACACCGCAGGATCCTCGACCCGCACGGCACCGAGCGTGGCCACGTCGAAGAACCGTCGGTAATCGAGTTCCTCGTTGGCGCGCCGCCAGAACGCCAGCCGGTAGTGCTGGTGGCCCAGCAGCTCGCGGAGCAGGGCCCGGTCGGCAGCCACACGCTCTAGGGTCCCGGTCACCTCGTCGGGCTGCAGCCCCACGGCCTCGAGCGACCCGGCACGCACCGGCCACGCATGTTCGTGGTAGACGATCCGGTAGCCGTCGCGACCCGGTGCCTCGTCGGCGGTGGCGAACGCGAGGTGCAGGTCGTCGCCGGCGAGTTCGTCGTCCAGCGGGGCGCCGAGCTGGGGGACCAGGACGGTCGGCTGGCCGTGGGGGCCGGCGGTCCAGCGGATGTCGAGGTGGCGTCCGTACCGACCGGCCGGTCCGTCCCGCAGCGTCTCCCACCACCACGGGTTGGCCGGACTGTGGAGTCCGACGTGATTCGGCACGATATCCAGGATCATCCCGAGGCCGGCGTTCCGGGCGGTCCCGGCCAGCCGTGCCAGGCCCTCCGGACCGCCGAACTCCGCCCGGATGCGCGACGGGTCGATCACGTCGTAGCCGTGCGTCGACTCCGGGACGGCCTGGAGGATCGGCGACAGGTAGAGGTGGCTGATCCCGAGCGCCGCCAGCTGTGGCACGATCGCGGCGGCGTCATCGAACGTGAAGTCGGGGTTCAGTTGCAGCCGGTAGGTCGCGCGCGGGATGGTCCGGGTGCCGCGTTGCCGGCGCAGGGCGGTTGCTGCCTGGCGTTCCAGGGCGAGGTGGTCGTGCTCCGACGGCGCGGGCTGGTTCACGCGGTCCCCCTGCGACGTTGCGTGTGCAGGACGACGACGGTCCGTCCTGGCACGGTCAGTTGCAGGGTCGGGCTCTGCGCGTCCGGTGCCGGGGTGGGGCCCCCACCGCCCCACCGGGGGTCGCTGCTGTCGAACCGCATCGTCCAGGGGCCCGGGGCATCCTCGAGGTCGAGCGTGACCGCATCGTGCTCGGCGTTGGCGGCCACGATGATGGCCTCACCGACGTCGGGACGCTGCCAGGCGATGGCCTGTCGACCGGGCACGGCGGTCGCCACCGGGTCGGGTGCGCTCGGGTCGTGCAGCAGCGGCAGCTCACGGCGCAGTTCGATCAGGTGCCGGTAGAACGCGAACATCGCGGCGTGTTCACCCGGCTGCCGGGCAAGGCCCACATCGATCCGGGACCGCTCGAAGGTCGCGGGATCGTTGGGGTCGGGCGCCTCGCCCTGCCAGGCGAAGGCTGCGAACTCGGCGCGACGGCCCTCGCGCACCGCGGTCTGCAGGTCGTCGTCGCCGTGCGAGACGAAGTACTGGAAGGGTGCGGGTTCCGCGTACTCCTCACCCATGAACAGCATCGGCACGAACGGCGAGGTCAGCAGCATGGCCGCGGCGAACCGCTGCCCGTCGGCATCGGTGAGCGCGGAGAGGCGCTCACCGAGCATGCGGTTGCCGACCTGATCGTGGTTCTGGACACACACGACGAACCGGTCGTAGGACACGTCGGGTGCCGGGCGACCGACGGTGCGCTCCCGGTACGGCGAGTAGCGGCCGGCGAACACGTAGCGGTCCCGCAGCATCGCCCCCAGGTCGGTCAGGCCCGCGTAGTCGACGTAGTAGCCGTCGTCCTCGCCGGTCAGCCCGACGTGCACGGCGTGGTGGAAGTCGTCGGCCCACTGCGCGTCCAGCCCGAACCCGTGCTCGTCGATTGGGCGGATCAGCTTCGGATCGCACAGGTCGCTCTCGGCGATGACCTGGATCTGCTTGCCCAGACGCGCGCCCTCCGCCTTGGCGGCGGTCGTCAGTTCTTCGAGCAGGTGGACCGCGGACTGGTCGATGATCCCGTGGACCGCATCCAGTCGGAAGCCGTCGATGTGATGGTCCCGGACGAAGCCGACGACGCTCTCCACGATCCACCGGCGGACGTGATCGGCGCCGGGACCGTCGACGTTCATCGCCGGTCCCCAGGGGGAGGTGTAGCGGTCCGTGGTGTACGGGCCGAAGTCGTCGAGGTAGTTGCCCTCCGGGCCGAGGTGGTTGTGCACCACGTCGAGGATGACCCCGATACCTGCCGCGTGAGCCGTGTCGACGAGGCGGCGCAGCCCGTCAGGGCCGCCGTAGCTGTCCTGCACGGCGGAGGGCAGCACCCCGTCGTAGCCCCAGTTCCGCGCCCCGGGGAACTGCCACACGGGCAACAACTCGATCGAGGTGACGCCGAGTTCGACCAGGTGGGGCAACCGGTCGATGACCCCGTCGAACGTGCCCGCGGGAGAGAAGGTGCCGACGTGCAGTTCGTAGATGACCTGACGGAACAGGGGCGGAGGCGTGAAGCCGTCGTCGGTCCATGCGAACACGTCCGGATCGTCGACCGCGGACGGTCCGTGGACGCCGTCAGGCTGCCAGCGCGACGCGGGGTCGGGCCGATCGAGCGGATCGTGGCCGGGCCGGTGGAGGCGGTAGCGGTACCGACTGCCGGCAGGGACGTCCGGGACGGTGGCGTGGTGGCGTCCGTCGTCGTGTGCCTCGAGTGGCACGATCCGGTCGTCGAGGACCACCTCGACGCTGGTGGCAGATGGGGCCCAGCACTCGAACCGGGTCCGGTCCCCGCCGAGGTAGGAGGCGCCCAATCGGTCGGAGCCGTGGTGGTGTGGGGTGCGGCTCATCAGGTTCCTGCTGGGGGGACGATGGACAGGGACTCGGCGACGGAGGTCAGGGCGTCCAACCAACGGGCGGCGATCTTGTCACCGGTGTCGGCGCGGTCGCTGAGCCCCGCATGGTGGTCGCGCAGGGTCCGCCACAGCACGTCCTGCGCCGGCGCCAGGTCGGCGTCGAAGGGCAGTCGTTCGGCCACGTCGATCAGGGTGGTGATGCGTCGGATGCCGGCCTGATCCTGATCATCGAACGAGAGGAACACGGCATCGTTGCCGTCGACGTAGTCCCTGACGCTTCGTGCGAGCCGCTCGACGGTCTGTCCGAAGGTGTGCGCGAGCCCCTCGGTGTCGAGTGCCACGTCGAACCGGTCGGCTTCCTCCAGGAGCGATCCGACGTGGTGCGGGTCCAACTGGCTCGATGACAGGCTCTTGCGCAGTTCGGCGTTGATGACGATCTCGGCGGCGCTGCGCAGGACGGCGGGAACCTTCGCGTGCAGGTCCGTGAGGTAGCGCATCAGCGGTGCGCGACCGCGGAAGATCATGTGGTAGGTCGCCTCGGTCTCGTCGACCGTCGTGCGAAGGATCGCGTCGAGGATGCGTCGTTGTTCGTCGCGGAACAGGCTCGACAACGAGTAGCTGGGTGTGCCGAAGTGATGGTCGATGGAGCGGATCACCTGGGGGAAGTCCGCGGTCTCGAAGTGGTGCTCCAGGGCGGCCTGCATCGCCGCATAGGTCACGTCGTCGCCGCGGTCCCGGACCCCGCAGGAGAAGTTGTGGTCGCCGAGGTGCAGGACCCCGAACTCGATCGAGGACTCGGTCCGGGTGACCGCCGACCGGATCGTCAAGCGTCCGAAGGCCAACTTCGCGCGACCGGCCTCGTGCAGTGCGTAATCGTCGCGGATGACCTCGTAGGCGCCGATCCGCTCCTCGGTCCCGTAGCTCCACGACAGGCTCGAGATCGCGAAGTGGGCCCCGACCTGACGCAGATCGGCGATGGCGGGACGCACCAACCAGTTGTAGATGGTCCGGCCGTTGCCGAACGTCGGTTCGTTGCTCTCCGCCTGTTCCAGACGGTCGAGGAACGGGCCCTCGAGGTCGCAATGCTCATCGGGAGCGACCCGGCCGTCCTTGCCCTCGACCAGGCGGGCGAGCTGGATCGCCCGCGCCGCGTAGTGCAGGACCTGGACACCCTCCGGGCGTGACAGCTCTTCGAAGAACCAGCCGCAACTGGTGAACATCAAGAGCGCGTGGCGCTGCAGTTCGAGCAGTTCCAGGGCGGTGACGCGCTCCTCGTCGCTCAGCGTGTGCGACGCGTGGCGGTCCAGGAACGGATCCAGGTGGTCGCTGCGGTGCAGGACGACATGGTGGTAGTCGTCGCGGGCCGCCCAGGGGTCGTCGAACAGTGCCGCTGCGTGGTGCTCGTAGCGGCGATCCAGTTCGACCTGCAGCCAGCTCAGCGCATCACGTAACGGGGCCCGCCAACGTTGGTGTCGGCCACCCTCGCTGGCGCAGCCGCAGTCCGACCGCCAGCGTTCGACGCCGTGCGCGCAGCTCCACGAGGACCGCTGGACGACCCGTGCCTCCTGTGTCGGCGGGTGGAGCTCCAGGTACTGGCCGTAGTTGGTGACCGTCACGTCCTTGCGTGCCGCCAGACGCTGCAGGGTCGCCGCGAGTGCCATCTCGCCGCGCCGGTGATGATGGCCGTAGGACTCGCCGTCGGTCGCGATGTTGACCAGCTGGGGACCGGAGCGGCCGTTGAAGCCCTCGAGGAGCCGCTGTTCGAAGACCTCCGCGGAGTCCAGCAGGCCCTCGAACGCCACGCCCTGGGAGATCGGGCCGTCGTAGAAGAACACCACGATCGACCGGCCGGATGGGAGCATCACGCGATAGGGCATGGACGGATCGACGCGGCCTCCGGTGACGTCCTGCCACGCCCTGGCGCCGAGTTCCCGCGTCGCGTCCGCCTGGTAGGGCGAGAGGACCGTGAAGGTGACGCCCTCGTCGGCGAGCAGTTCCAGGGTGGCGTCGTCCACCGCGGTCTCGGCCAGCCACATGCCCTCCGGGTCACGTCCGAAGCGGTGGCGGAAGTCGGTGACGCCCCAGCGGATCTGGGTGCGCTGGTCGCGTTCCGACTGCAGGGGCATGATGACGTGGTTGAAGACCTGCGCCATGGCCGATCCGTGGCCGCCGTAGCGCTTCGCGCTGCCCCGATCGGCTTCGAGGATCGCGGTGTAGGTGTCGGGGGCGTTCTCCTGCATCCACGCGAGTAGCGTGGGCCCGATGTTGAAGCTCAGCCGCGCGTAGTTGTTGATCAGTCGGACGATGCGACCCTGGTCGTCCATCACGCGGGCTCGGGCGTTGGGCGCGTAGCACTCCGCGGTGATCCGCGCGTTCCAGTCGTGGTACGGGTAGGCGCCGTCCTGTTCCTCGACGACCTCCAGCCACGGGTTCTCCCGCGGTGGCTGGTAGAAGTGTCCGTGGACACAGACGTAGCGGTTCACGCGTGCTCCGTGCGGTCGTTCCCGGTGGCGCCGACCGTGCCCGGCGAGACTAGGGCACGACGGGTGCACGCACGGATGGGCGGTCAGGTGTCCCGAAGTCCCGCCTGCTCGCGGCGGGGGAGCCGGTCCACGACCAGATCGTAGGAGTCGTCCATCCAGCCGAGAACCTCGGCATCCACCGATCCGTCGAGGGTCACCGTGATCCAGTGACGCTTGTTGAGGTGGTAGCCGGGTTCGACTGCGGGGTGCGATGCGCAGAGCGACTCAGCGAGGTCGGGCTCGCACTTGAGGCTCACGGTGAGGGGATCCTTATCCTCGGCGAGCAGGGCGAACATCTTGCCACGCACCTTGAGTACCAGTGCTCCCTGCCCGAACGGATAGCCGTCGGAGGTGCCCGGCTTGGCCATGCCGTGACTTCGTAGGTCCGCGATGTCCATCCGCCCTGCTCCCCATCAGCCCGTCACGACGCCACCACCTCGGCGTCGCTGCGATGCTAGAGGGTCTGCGCGGGCCGGGCGAGACGACGTTCGGACGGTCCCACGACCGGACGCCGCCGCGTGGGTCATGGTTCGTGCAGCATCCGCGCGGCGGCGATCGGATCGACGCGTTGCAGACCATCGATGTGATCGAGATCGGGATCGGGAGAGATGATCGTCGGGATCCCCCGGTTCAGTGCGGTCGCGGCGTGCAGCGCATCGCGGCCACTCAGGCTGGCGTGTTGTTGGAACAGGCGCAGGCCCCGTCGGAGATCGGCGGTCGTCAGATCGTGGAGGGGACACAACTCGGCCATGGCCAGGGCCGTGTCTGCCGCGGCACGGCGGTCCGACGTCCGACGCGTCCGCTGGTGCAGCAACTCCTGGATCGCCTGCACGCTCGCTTCGCCGCCGTAGGCATCGAGCGCGTCCGGATCGAGCAGCGCGCGGCAGGGATCACGGTACGGGTGGTCCGCTCCCACGGCGTACACGAAGACGGCCGTATCCAGCAGGGCGCGGTCGAGGGTCACGTCGCGGGATCGTCGAGCATGTCCAGTAGTTCGCGCTTCATGACCGCCCAGTCGTCCACGGGCATCGGTTCGGCCGCCAGGATGCGCTCGTAGGCTGCGCGGCGCGCGGTCGGATCCATCGCGTACCGGCCGTCGATGGCTGCACGGATCAGTTCCGCGACCGGTCTCCCGGTGCGCTGCGACTCGCGTTCGAGCATCGCATAGCGCTCGTCATCGACGAGGATCTGGAGGCGACGCGTCATGGTTCCCATGACCGGAGTATACCATGTGTATGAGTAGGTCAGGAGCGGTGGGCGGGGGCGTCGATCTGGACCTCGATCGCCTCCAGCGCGTCGTCCTCCAACACGGAGTCCGCTGGTTCCATCGGCACGAAGATCTCCACCGACATCGGTGGGAGGGTCAGCACCAGGGAGTGGCTACGCCCGTGGCAGGGGTGGGGGACCGCGTCGACCCCGCCGAGGTTGCCGACACCCGAACCGCCGTAGACGGCCGCGTCGCTGTTGAACGCTTCGCACCAGTGGCCACCGTGTGGCACGCCCATCCGGTAGTTGTCGCGCCCGACGGGCGTCAGGTTCGCAACGACCAGGACCTCGCGGCCATCGCGGGCACGTCGCACGAAGGAGATGACCGATGCCTCGACGTCGGTGCAGTCGACCCACTCGAAGCCGAACGGCTCGGTGTCGCCCTCGTGCAGCGCCGGCTCCGAGCGGTACAGCTCGGACAGGTCACGGATGCAGGTCAGCAGTTGCCCGTGGTGGGGATCCTCGTCCAGCAGATGCCAGTCGAGCTGCCCCTCGTGGGCCCACTCGCGCCACTGCCCGAACTCACTGCCCATGAACAACAGCTTCTTGCCCGGGGTCGTGAACTGGTAGGCGTACAGCGCCCGGAGGTTCGCGAACCGCTGCCAGGTGTCGCCCGGCATCTTGCCGATCATCGAGCCCTTGCCGTGCACGACCTCGTCGTGCGACAGCGGCAGGGTGTAGTTCTCCGAGTAGCCGTAGACCGCTCGGAAGGTCAGCTGATCATGGTGGTACTTGCGGTAGATCGGCTCGAGCTGGAACACCTGGAGCGTGTCGTGCATCCAGCCCATGTCCCACTTGAACCCGAACCCGAGCCCGCCGACGTACACGGGGCGCGAGACCATCGGCCACGCGGTCGATTCCTCGGCGAAGGTCTGCACGTCCGGGAACCGGTCGAACACCGCGGTGTTGAACCGGCGGAGGAACTCGATGGCCTCGATGTTCTCGTTGCCGCCGAACTGGTTGGGGACCCAATCGCCGTCCTCGCGTGAGTAGTCGAGGTAGAGCATCGAGGCGACGGCGTCGACCCGCAGCCCGTCGACGTGGTACTCCTCGAGCCAGTACAGCGCGGACGACAGCAGGAAGCTGACGACCTCGGGCCGGCCGTAGTTGAAGATGTAGCTGGACCAGTCGGGATGGAAGCCCTGGCGAGGATCGGCGTGCTCGAACAGGTGCGTGCCGTCGAAGTCGCCGAGCGCGAAGAGGTCGGTCGGGAAGTGCGACGGCACCCAGTCGAGGATCACGCCGATCCCGGCCTGGTGGAGCTCGTCGATCAGTGCCTTGAGATCCTGTGGCGTGCCGTACCGGGATGTCGGGGCGAAGAACCCCGTGCACTGGTAGCCCCAGGAGCCGTAGAACGGGTGCTCCATGATGGGCAGCAGCTCGACGTGGGTGAAGCCCATCGCGGTGATGTGTTCGATCAGCGGTGCAGCGAGTTCCCGGTAGCTCAGCGGTCGCTGGTGGCCATCGTCGTCGGTGCGCTTCCAGGAGCCGACGTGCATCTCGTAGATCGACATCGGTGCATCGTGCCGCTGCCTGTCGCCACGGGCCGCCATCCAGTCGGCGTCGTTCCAGTCGTAGTCCAGCGGCCAGACCTTGGACGCGGTGTGGGGTGGGTTCTCGGCATGGACACCGAACGGGTCGGCCTTGTCCCGTGCCACGCCGTCCGCGCCGGCGACCCGGTACTTGTAGGCATGACCCTGGGTCATCCCGGGGATGAAGCCCTCCCAGATCCCGGACACCCCGCGCACCTGCAGCCGGTGGGTCCTGTCGTCCCAACCGTTGACGTCGCCCACGAGGCTGACCGACGTCGCGTTCGGTGCCCACACCGCGACGAAACAGCCCTCCTGCCCGTCGTGGGTCGCCGGATGCGCACCCAGATGCTTCCACAGCCGCAGGTGCGACCCCTCGTTGAACAGGTAGACGTCGTCGTCGCTGAGCATCGAGGTCGGTGCGCTCGCCTCGGGCTCGGCCGGGGTGGCGGCGGGCTCGGCCGGGGTGGCGGCGGGATCGGCCGGGGTGGGGGCGGGATCGGGCGGCGTGGTCGCGGAGAACCGGCGGGGTTCGGTGGGCACGTCAGTCACCTCTGGTCGTGGTCGAGAACCTGCGTGATGCCGGCCAACGGGATGCCGACCCAGTCGGGCCGGTTGTTCATCTCGTAGCCGAGTTCGTAGACCGCCTTCTCGATCAGGAAGGCATCGAGCAGCCTACGGGTGTGCTCAGGGTCGGTGGGCAGGAACGGTTGTCCGGCAGCTTCCTCGAGGTAGCCGGACAGGACCGCGGCGCTGGTCCAGCCGAGCCACCAGTCCAGCCAGGTGGTCAGCGTCGTGTGGTTGGGCTGCCCAACGGTGATCAGGCCACGTTCGAGTTGGTCGTCGAGCGTTGCGGCGGTCGCGTACTGCAGCGAGCGCAGCAGTCCCGCGATGTCGCGGAGCGCGACGCGCTTCAGACGCCGTTCGCCGAGCGGCTTCGCCGGCTCACCCTCGAGGTCGATGATGATGAGGTCGCGTCCGGTGAACAGGACCTGGCCCAGGTGGTAGTCACCGTGGGTGCGGATCCGTGACAGCTCCATGCGGACCTCGGACAGGCCCTTGAGCTGGTCGAGGATCTCGTCCTCGCGGTCGACGACGGCGCTCAGGTGTGCCTGCAGTTCCGGGTCGAGGTTGCTGGCTCCCCGTCGCGCCGCGCGCAGGCCGATCCGGACCCCGTTGCGCAGCGACTGGTACAGCGACCGCTGGCTCAGGCTCGTCAGGGGCTCGGGCGCGAGCGCCGGGTCGTTCCGGTCCGCGGCCAGCGCGATGTGCATCTGCGCCGTGCGTTGGCCGAGCAGCTTCGCCAACGCCAGGAACGGACCCACCTGTTCGTGGACCTCCTCGGGGATCTCGCGGGTCGCGTGCTCCAACAGACTGCGGGACAGGCGCGGTGTGGGGCGGTCATCGAGGTGCTCGGCGATGGCGCGCTCCGCGAACCGACCGAGTTCGTCGAGCGTGTGGACCCACGCGTCACCCTCATTGGCGATGAACGGTTGCACCACGGCGACGGTCCGCGGTTCTCCGCCTCCCTCGCCGACCAGATCGAGCGTCCCGAGCACATCGGGGACGTGCGGGAAACCGGTGAGAACCCGACCGAGCTCGACGTCCGGGCTGACCCCGGGTTCGAGCCGCCGGAGCACCTTCATGAGCAGTCGGTCACCGAACAACACCGACGAGTTCGACTGCTCGCCCCGGAACGGGCGGGGTTCGAGCGCAGCCAGCTCCTTCGCGGCGCCGATGCTGGACAGCCGGCTGCCGGTGAGGGTCGCTGCCCGGCCCGAGAACCGTCGTTGTCGCACCACGGCCTGGAGCAGGGCAGCCGACGACTCGGCATCGGTCAGCGCGTCGACCATGACGCCTGACTGTCCGCGTGCACCCTGGCCCTTGACGATGAGCAGCACCGCTTCCGGGTTGACGGCCATGAGGCGACCCGCCTCCTCGCCCTCGGCGAACCGCACCGGGACGACGTAGTGCTCCGGCTCGCCGTCGACGTACTCGACGTGGGCGATCAGCAGCACGAGGGTCGGGTCGTTCTTCGGGCCGATCGGGACGACCTCGTCGACACCCACGCTGCGCACCTGGCGGGCCTTGCCCCCGAACCACCGCTGCCGCTGCAGGACATCGGGGAGCGCTGCGGCCAGGCGGTCGCGTCCCGGACCACGCAGCAGCGCGGTCCACTGACCCGACACGGTGACCGATGGCAGGTCGGGGGCATCCGGCGCATCGTCCAGCAGACCCGACGGCGGCAGCTTGGACATCCGGGACAGCGACCCGTGCCCTGCCTCGCGCTCCAACGAGAACCAGTGGTACTGGTAGGGCCCGAGCGTCAGGACGTAGGGCTGGTCGCCGACCCGCGGGAAGGTCGTCCGCCCGAGCATCTCGACGACATGGTGGCCGGCGTGGTCGGACAGATCCAGTTCGCACGCCTGCGCGTGACGTGACAGGTTCGCGACGACCAGCACCTCGTCGGGATCGCCCCCGTCGGGATCCTCGAGCGATCGGATGTAGGCCAGCACCTTCGAGTTGTCCGGCGTCAGGAACCTGATCGTGCCGCGACCGAACACCGGGTGGCGCTTGCGCAGCGCGATCATGCGTTTCATCCACCAGAGCAGACTGCGGGGGTTGTTCTGCTGTGCATCGACGTTGATGGATTCGAAGTGGTACTCGGGGTCGATGACCGTCGGCAGGTACAGCCGCTGCGGGTTCGCGCGGGAGAACCCGGCGTTGCGGTCGCTGGACCACTGCATGGGTGTCCGCACCCCGTTGCGGTCGCCGAGGTAGACGTTGTCACCCATCCCGATCTCGTCGCCGTAGTACAGCACCGGCGTGCCCGGGAGACTGAACAGCAACGAGTTCATCAGCTCGATCAGGCGGCGGTCGTTGCCGAGGAGCGGTGCGAGTCGGCGGCGGATGCCGAGGTTGACGCGCATCGACTGTTCGCGGGCATAGGCCCGGTACATGTAGTCGCGCTCTTCGTCGGTGACCATCTCGAGGGTGAGCTCGTCGTGGTTACGCAGGAAGATCCCCCACTGGGCACCGTCGGGGACCTCCGGGGTCTGTTGGAGGATGTCGAGGATCGGGAAACGGTCCTCCTGGGCCACGGCCATGAACAGGCGGGGCATCAGCGGGAAGTGGAAGTTCATGTGGCATTCGTCGCCGTCGCCGAAGTACTCGGCGGCGTCCTCCGGCCACTGGTTGGCCTCGGCCAGGAACATCCGGTCGGGATGTCGGTCGAGGTGGCTGCGCAGTTCCTTGAGGTAGGCGTGGGTCTCGGGCAGGTTCTCGCCGTTGGTGCCCTCACGGACGAACAGGTAGGGGATGGCGTCGAGGCGCATGCCATCGACACCCAACTCGATCCAGAAGTCCAGGGCGTCCTTGACGGCCTGTTGTACGTCGGGCGAGTCGAAGTTCAGGTCCGGCTGGTGGTGGAAGAACCGGTGCCAGTAGTACTGCTGCGCTTCGCCGTGCCACTGCCAGTTGGAGGTCTCGAAGTCCTCGAAGATGATGCGGACCTCGCTCCACTGGTCCGGGTCATCGCTCCAGACGTAGAAGTCGCGTTCGGGGCTGCCCTTCGGTGCCTTGATGGCCCGCTTGAACCAGGGATGCTGATCCGAGGTGTGGTTGATCACCAGCTCGGTGATGACCTTCAGGTCGCGGGCGTGGGCCTCCTTCACGAACCGCTTGAACTGACGCAGGTCGCCGTAGTCGGGGTGGATCGCGGTGTAGTCCGCGATGTCGTAGCCGTCGTCGCGCAGCGGTGACGGGTAGAACGGCAGCAACCACAGGGCGGTGACGCCGAGGTCCTTGAGGTAGTCGAGCTTCGCGGTCAACCCGGAGAAGTCACCGATGCCGTCGGCGTTCGAATCGTGGAACGCCCGGACGTGCAGCTCGTAGATGACCGCGTCGCGGTACCAGTGGGGATCGTTGCCGGTGGTGTCGGTGGTCATCGGTTCCGCTCGTGATCGTGTTCGGTCGAATGGGTCCGCACCTCGAAGACGTGTGCGGGACTGATGTGCGGCTCGAGTTCGACGTAGTTCTCCCCGCCGCGCCATCGGTAGGTCCCACCGGCGAACAGGTCGTGGACCTCGAACTCCTCGTCGTCGGCCACGCCGAGCGCATCGAGGTCCAGCCAGGTCATCCCGGCCTGGACGTGGTGCGGGTCGAGGTTGACGGCGACGAGGATCACATCGCCGCTGACCTCGTCGCTCTTCGAATACAGCAACAGCTGGTCGTTGTCCACGTGGTGGAACGTCAGGGTGCGGTCCTGCTGGAGGGCCGGATGTGCGTGCCGGATCCGGTTGATCAGGGCGATGACCTCACGCAGCGAGTGCGGCTGGTCGACGTCCCAACGCTTGATCTCGTACTTCTCGTTGTCGAGGTACTCCTCCGAGCCGGGGCGCGCCTCGGACCACATCAGTTCGAAGGCGGGGCCGTACATCCCATAGTTGGCGGTCAGGGTGGCCGCCAGGACCAGGCGTTGGACGTACATCGGGCGACCGCCGTACTGCAGCTGGTCGGTCAGGATGTCGGGGGTGTTCGGCCACGAGTTCGGGCGGAAGAAATCCACCACGTCGGTCTGGGTGAGTTCCGTGTAGTACGCCTCGATCTCCCACTTGTGCCGCCGCCAGGTGAAGTAGGTGTAGGAGTTATTGAAGCCCCGCATCGCCAGCTCGTACATCAGCTTCGGGCGGGTGAACGCCTCGGCCAGGAAGATGGTGTCGGGGTAGCGCCGGCTGAGGTCATCCAGGCACCACTGCCAGAACGCGAGCGACTTGGTGTGGGGGTTGTCGACCCGGAAGACGCGCACGCCCTCGGCCAACCAGAACTCGAAGATCGACCGGAGCTCGTTCCACAACCCGTCCGGATCGGACGTCTCGAAGTTCAGCGGGTAGATGTCCTGGTACTTCTTGGGTGGGTTCTCCGCGTACTGGATCGAGCCGTCCGGTCGTTCCTTGAACCACTCCGGGTGCTCGGTGACGTACGGGTGGTCGGGCGCGCACTGGAAGGCGATGTCCAGCGCCAGCTCCACCCCGTGTTCGTCGCAGGCCGCCTTCAACGCCCGGAAGTCCTCCATGGTGCCGAGCTCCGGGTGGATCGACGTGTGGCCACCGTGCCGCGACCCGATCGCCCACGGCGAGCCGGGATCGTCGGGACCGGCGGTCACGACGTTGTTGCGACCCTTGCGGTGCTGCTCACCGATCGGGTGGATCGGGGGGAGGTAGAGCACGTCGAACCCCATCGAGGTGACGTGGTCCAGGCGGTCGATGACATCACGCAGCGTGCCGTGGGTGTCGGGCTCGGTGGAGGCTGAACGCGGGAACAGTTCGTACCAGGTCGAGAACCCCGCCAGGGGCCGCTCGGCGACGATCTCCACGACCCGGTCGTAGCGCACCGACTCATGGCGGGGGTCCAGTGGCGCGGCCAGGTCGATCAGCTCATCCGACAGTCCGGCATCCACCCGTGTGGTCAGCTCGAGTCCCGGGTCCGTCAGCGCGGCGACCAGCTGCTCCAGGCGCCGGCTGACGGCAGCGGAGGCCTGCGGGAGCAAGGCCTCGACGAGTTCGGCCCCGGTCCGCAGATCGAGTTCCTCGACGACCTCCGCCTCCGCCTTCTTGCGCAGGTCGCGACGCCACGTCGCCAGATGGTCGACCCAGGCGTCGATCGTCAGCTGGTAGCGACCGAGCTCCGGCGGGGTGAAGCTGCCCGACCACGAATCGTTGACGTCGAGCGCCAGCGGCGTCTCGAACCACCGCTTCGCACCCGCCGGCCTCCAGCGGGCGACGGCCGCCAGCACATCGTGCGAGTCACAGAGGATGTCGGCGCGGACCTCGACGGGCCGCCCCGCGATGACCTTGGCCGGGAACCGCCCGCCAGCCACCTCGGGGCGCACGGATCGGACCACGACCCGTTGGCGGGTGGCCTTCACGATGTACTCCTTCGCCTCCAAGTTGGGACCGATGGACGTGTGGACGGTGGAGCCCGGGACCGGCGCACCTCCGGTTCGGTGGCTGCAGGGGCATGGACGACCCTATAGCGATGACCTGATCGGCGTCCGGCCGATGGTGGGGTACAACGGCAGGGTCCCGCCCACCGCTTTTCGATCCCCCCCACCTCCCCGGAGCAGTTGATGGCCAGCTACCGCGATCAGGGCATCGTGCTGCGGACCTACAAGCTCGCCGAGACCGACCGGATCGTGCACCTGTTGAGTCCGTCGCGGGGCAAGATCCGGGCCGTGGCCAAGGGTGTCCGCCGTCCGGGGAGCCGCTTCGGTGGCCGTCTCGAGGCCTACAGCCACGTGGACCTGCAGCTGTACGAGGGACGCAACCTCGACATGATCACTCAGGTCGAGCTGGTGGCCTCCCACGCAGCGGTCCGTGAGGACTACGCACGTTCCGCGGCGGCATCGGTGATGGTCGAGACGGTCGATGCCGTCGCGCAGGAGGGGGAGCGTGACAACGCTTTGTTCCTGCTGCTGCGGGCCGGGCTACAGACCCTCGCCGCCGGGCCCGAGGAACCTGCCGTGTTCGTCGACGCCTTCCTGTTGCGCCTGGCATCGATCGTCGGGTTCCACGCCTTCACGGATGCGTGCGCCGTGTGCCGTCGTTCCGGGCCGCACGCGTTCCTGTCGGTGAAGGCTGGTGGGACCCTGTGCGGCGACTGTGCTCCGCCCGGTACCCGCGCGGTCGACCCCCGGGTCATCGAGGTCGTGGCGACGCTCGCAGCCGGGGGCGAGTGGGCGGTCCTGCCGAGTCTCGCCCGCGAATCTCCCGATGCGCATCGCACCGCGGCGTCCTACACGCGAGCCTTCGTCGAGCACCATCTGGACCGGCGACTGCGCAGCTACGACGCCGTCCCCCGTCCGTGAGCGTCGATCACTCGTAGGTCGTGCGTGACAACGACGATCGGGGTGGCTGGGGCGGGGCCAGACCTCCCGGCCGGACGTGCACCACTCCCGTCGGACCGGCCAGCAACAACGGATCCAGCGACACGATCCGTCCCGACCCCCGGAACGATTCACGACCCGATGCCAGGTCCGTGCCCACGATCCCCACCTCATCGCGCCACACGACGAGGTCGGCGGTCACGCCGGCCAGGGTCGCCCCGTCACGCTCGAGCCAGCCGGCGACCGAGCCATCCTCCAGGTCCAACAACACCGAGGTGCCGCTGGAGGAGCCGACGGCGATCTGTCCGCCGGCCGCGAACACACTCTCGGCCAGGCAGCAGGCGACCGGCAGATCGGTCTGCTGCCAGGCCACCTCACCCGAGGGGCCGATGGCCGTGAGCTCCAGATCGGGTCCGTTGCCGGGCCAGCGCAGCACCAGGGTGAGTTCCCCGATCATGCGCACCGCGGACGGGCCGCCCTGGGGGATCGGGACCGTGCGACCGTCCGCGACGTCGACCAGTTCCCGGGTGGCGAGCAGGCGGACGGGTGAGGCCGCCTCGACGCCGCCGGGTAACCGCAGGGAGGCCAGACTCGCGCCGCTGCGGCTCCACCGTGGCTCGGCGCCCTGCGGATGCCACAGGCCGAGGGTCCCGCGCTGTGTGGCCAGCAAGCCGTGGGGCGTGATCACCGCTTCCGTGCTCATGCCGGTGGATGACCAGCGCATCGCACCGGTGGCTCCATCGAGTGCCGTGAGCGTGCCGGAAGCATCCAGCGTGAGCACACCGTCATCCACCACCCACGCACGTGGGGCGACCCGCGGACCGGTCGTGCCCACGTTGCTGATCCACCGCACCTCGCCGGTCCGGGCATCGATGCGGGCGACCTCGCGGTCGTGCGTCACGACGACGCCGCCGTCGCTGGCGTGCACGCCGACGTCCCCTGCGGGCTCGAACACGGTCGTGCGCCAGGCCACGTCGGCGTCGGGAAGGTCCACGCGGCTCAGCTCACCATCGGCCATCAGCAGGACGGCCGACGAGTGCAACGGTGTGGCGGTGGCGCGGGCGCCGGCCTGGGTGAGGGTGGGGCCGCAGGGTCCGCCACCCCGGCTACTGCGCAGGCAGGTCGGCGGCACCTCGGCGTCGGTGGCATCGGGCTGCTGTCCGGTTCCGAGCTCCACGCCGGCCGCGGGATCCGGTGGGGGCACCCGGACGCCGGGTTCCGCCGCGCCAGTGACCTCCGTGAACACTGTCGGCACCAGGGTGGCGATCAGGGCGACCGAGGCGAGGATGGCGATCATCGCGGCGGTGAGCAGCCACCGCGAACGCGGATGTCGGGCGCCCGTGCCGGTCGGCGTGGGGCGAGGTCCGGCGGGAGCGCCGCGGTGATCGCGAAGATGGCGACCGCATCGCCCGCAGTAGCGCGCCGTCGTCGGCCAGGCCCGCTCGCAGGCGGGACAGGTCGGTCGCTTCGACACGCCCACACCTGGCCCTTCGCCTCGTGAGGCGATCGTACGGCAGTAGGGTGCTGCGCTCGCGGGCCGGACCGGCCGGTCGCTCGCGCTGCTGCCGGAGGAAGGTCCGCCGTGGTCGTCGATCCCGCTCGGGTCCCGGGCCACGTTGCCATCATCATGGACGGCAACGGCCGGTGGGCGAACCAGCGCGGTCTGAAGCGCAACGCCGGGCACGAGGCGGGCGAACAGGCACTGTTCAGCACCGTCGAGGGTGCCGACGCGTTGGGTGTCCGTGACCTGACCGTCTACGCGTTCTCGACCGAGAACTGGAAGCGGCCCGTCGAGGAGGTCCGGTTCCTGCTCGGGTTCAACGAATCACTGTTGCGTCGGCGGGCCGACGAGTTGCACGACCGCAACGTCCGCGTCCGGTTCATCGGCCGCCGTGACCGTCGGGTCCCCGCGCGACTGGTGCGGCTGATCGAGCAGACCGAGGGCCTGACCCGGGACAACGACGGGCTCACCCTGCGGATCGCCTTCAACTACGGCGCGCAGGCCGAACTCGTCGATGCTGCGCAACGGCTGGTGGACGATGCCCGAGCCGGCCGGCTCGAGCAGGTCGATGAGTCCGCGGTCGCCGCTCGGCTCTACGACCCGGAGATGCCGGCGGTCGACCTGCTGGTGCGCACGTCCGGGGAGCAGCGCATCTCCAACTACCTGCTGTGGCAGGCGGCCTACGCCGAGATGGTGTTCGTCGACACGCTGTGGCCGGACTTCAACGGCGATGAACTCGCCCGCTGCATCGAGCTCTACCAGCAGCGCCATCGTCGTTTCGGGACGGCGATGGACACGCCGATGGACCGCCGTGAGCCGCCTCCCGGCGACGGGGATGCCACCACCTGAACCGGCGATCAGTCCGGTTGCGGCACCTCGATCGCCTCGAGGAACGTCGTCAGGATCCGGTGGGTCAGGCCCCAGATGATCCGACCGTCGTGATCGATGGCCGGCAGGGGGATGCCCGTCCACTTCACCTTGACGGTCTTCGCCGGGTCGACCAGCGTCCCGAGTGGGATCCAGAGCGCCTCGGCGACCTCGCGTGGATCGGGGTGGAGCGCGGGTCGCTGCTGCAGCACGTGGACGAAGGTGGCGACCAGCCCGCGACTGGTCCGCCCGGTCTGGTCGGGGAGCCGGGCGACGTGCCCGTTGAGTTCGACCCCGATCTCCTCGCGGGTCTCGCGGCGGGCGGTGGTGGCCAGATCCGCGTCGGCCGGGTCACGGCGGCCACCCGGCAGCGCCATGTGCCCGGACCACGGATCACCGTCGCGCTCGCTCCGGCGGATGAACGCGATGTCCGCACCGTCGTCGCCCGGTGCGACGACCACCGCTGTCGCTGCCTGCCACGAGCGCTGCACCGACGGTTCGCCGGTCGCGTCGCTGCCGGCGACCAGGCGTCGCCGGATCTCTGCCACCTCGAGGTCGAGGTTGTGCCGGCCGTTCCGCCGGGAGGCGTCCATGAACATGCGATGAGGGTAGGGCAGCGCGTGATGGTGGCCGGCGTCGTCGATAGTCTCGTGTCCATGACTGAACGCAACGTCCTCGGCGGCGACCTCGACGGGTGCAGCGTCGATCCGCTCACCGGCTGGTTCCGCGACGGCTCCTGCCGGACCGGACCCGACGACCATGGCAGTCACACCATCTGTGCCGTGGTGACCGACGGTTTCCTGGCCCATCAGCGTGCCATCGGTAACGACCTCGGCACACCCCGGCCGGAGTTCAACTTCCCTGGGCTGTCACCCGGTGACCGTTGGTGCGTGACCGCCCCGAACTGGCTCCGGGCGCACCGTGACGGCGCGGCGGCGCCGGTCGTGCTCGCCGCCACGAACGAGAAGGTGCTCGACCTCGTGCCGCTCGAGGTGCTGCGCGAGTACGCGGTCGACGTACCCGACGACCCCGGCGACCTCGAAGCCTGAGGCTGGTTGCCCAGCGGTCAGCCGCGGCGGGTGCCCAGGCGTTGGTCGAGGACCTCCGCCAGATCGACGGCCAGGTCCTCCGCCCGTTCGACCGGCAGTCCAGCGACGGTGATCCGGAGGCCGGGGGGAGCGTCGAGGCGGAAGGGCTCACCCGCCTGCACGGCCCAGCCGCGTGCCGCCATGCCCTGGACCACCGGGACCTCCTCGGCAACCGGGACCCAGACGTTGAAGCCGCTGGTCCCGGTGGCGGTGATGTCGCGACAACGGAACGCATCGAGGACCGCGCTGCGGCGGGCGGCGTAGGTCTGCGTCGCGTGCTCCAGGGTCCCGTCCGAGGCCGAACTGGACCAGACGGTCGCTGTCAGGTGCTGAAGCAGGTGGCTGACCCACCCGGTCCCGAGGCGCTGCCGTCCGGCGACACGTGCGATCGTGTCGTCGTCACCGCTGAGTACGGCCACACGCAGGTCCGGGCCGAGCGACTTCGCGACCGAGCGAACGACGGCCCACCGTGGCCGGTCTCCGATGAGTTGGTGGTGTGGGACGCCGCTGATGAAGCTGGCGTGGTCATCCTCGACGATCAGGACCTCCGGATGGTCGGCCAGGAGGGACCGCAGCGTGGCGGCCCGCTCCTGGGACAGTGCCGCACCCGTGGGGTTCTGCGCCCGTGGCACGAGCAGCACCGCGGTGACTCCCTGGTCCAGGGCTGTGGTCAGTGCATCGACCTCCGGTCCTTCGTCATCGATGGCGACCGGCACCGGGATCAACCCGAGGGTGCGGACCAGGTCCAACGTGCCGATGTACGACGGGTCCTCGATGGCGATGTGATCGCCGAGTCGGCAGTGCACCTCCAGGACCCGCTCGATCCCGTCGAGGCCACCACCGACGACCGCCAGGTGCTCGGCCGGGATGCCGTCGGCCGCGAAACCCTGACGAGCGAGATCCAGCAGGCGTTCGACAGCGGGATCGTCGCCGTAGAGGCGGTGGACCGGCCCGACGCTTGCCAGGGCGGGGCCGAGGTCGGGGAGGAGGGCGGGGTCGGGGTTGCCGCTCGCGAGATCGACGGCACCGTCGGGGATCTCCGGGGCCAACCGCGTCGCCAGGTCCCGCCGATGCGCGATCACCGTGCGGGAACGGTCGTGAGCGATCAGGGTGCCCCGTTGGCGCAGATCCCGGTAGGCCGCGGCCACGGTGGTGGGGGACAGGGACAACCGCTCGGCCAGCGCCCGCACCGACGGAACGGCGTCGCCCGGCTGCAGGTGGCCGAGCCTGACCCCCCGCTCGATCGAACGGGCCACGGTTGCCGCGTTGTGGCCTGAGATGCGATACTGTACCGGTTCAATAGTCATATCTGTACTGTAACACTTTTTTCCGCTGGGTTCCAGCCGCCCGGTCCGGGAGGCTCCGGCGGACGCGGCGGTGCGAGACCGCACGAGTTCACCATGCCCAGCCTGTTCCGTTCCCGCGCGTCCGCACTGCGCCATGCGCCCGTCCTGTCCACGACCGACCTGTTGGAGGTGCAGCCATGACGCGTGCGCCATCACGTTCTCTGAGCGCCGTTGCCCGTCGGGTCATCCGGCGACGGCATGGTGCACCGACGTCGCACCCCCTGGCCGGAGGGGCCGCGCTGTCGGAGGCCGTCGTTCCGCCGCTCGATGCGATCGAGACCACGGTGGAGGTCCAACCCTGGCTGCAGCGGCGCAGCGTGCGGATCGCCCTGGCGATGGCCATCGTGTACGTCGTGTGGGGATCCACCTTCATCGCGATCGACGTCGCCATGGACACGATCCCTCCGATGACGCTGATGGCGGTCCGTTTCGCGCTGGCCGGTGCCGTGCTGTACGCGTGGGCATCGCGTCGCGGGGACCGTGCCGGGGACCGTCCGACCCCCCGGCAATGGGCGGGATCGACGTTGACCGGGGGCGCGATGCTGGTCGGTGGTACCGGCCTGGTCGCCCTCGCGATGGTCTGGATCGGTGCGGGCACGGCAGCGCTGTTGACCGCGACCGTGCCGGTCTGGCTCGCGTTGTTCGCCCGGGCGGTCTTCGGCGACCGACTGAGTGTGCGCGCCTGGATCGGGCTCGGCATCGGACTGGTCGGTGTCGGGGTGCTCGTCGATCCGTCCGGTGGACAGCTCGGGGGGATGCTCCTGGCGGTCCTCGGTGCGATGGGCTGGGCGGCAGGATCGCTGCGCAGCCGGGTCGCCTCGGCACCGTCGCGACCCCTGGTCGCCGCGTCCATGGAGATGATGGGCGCGTCGGTCATCTTCCTGCTCGTCGGGATCGTCCTGGGCGAGCCAGCCCGGTTGGACCTCGCCGCCATCAGCCCGATCGCCTGGGCGTCCCTGGCCTACCTGGTGACGGCCGGCTCCATCATCGCCTTCGCGGCCTACCGCTGGCTGCTGGCGAACGCGTCCACGTCGCTGGTCGGGACGCATGCCTACGTCAACCCGGTGGTCGCGGTCGTGCTGGCCTGGGCGCTGCTGGGCGATCGGCTCACGGCACGGACCCTCGTCGCGGGCGCCGTGATCCTGGTGTCCCTCGTCCTGGTGATCACGGGCCGACCGGGTGAACCCGTCCCGGCACAGGCCACCTCCGGCGGGAACGTCTTCGCCGGTGACGGACGCTGGCGACGCGCTCGTCGGCGCCTCGGACGCATGCCGGCCATCGGCCGCCTCTATGTGGCGCCCGGCGCGCCGCAGTACCGTCGCGTGGGATACGACGAGGATCTCATCCGCCGGGACCAACGGGCATGAAGCTCGGTCGGTCCGCTGCTGCAACGGTGCTGGCCGTGTGGGCCGGTGCCGGACAGGCGGATCGGCCGGGACGTCGAGGTCCAGGTCACCGCACCCCGGATCCCGTGCAAGGTGTTCTCGAACCTCCTCGACATCCCTGATCCGGTCGCGAGGTTCCTGTCGGCGGGTCGCCCGGGTGCCGACCTGCGTGTCCTGACGCCTGGCCACATCGAAGCGGGGGACCGGGTGGAGGTCCTGGAGCGTCCAGCCCACGACTCCCCGATAGACAGGCCCTACCGCAGGCTGCCCGGGCCATCGTCCGGCGGTTGCAGCGAGACGGGCGGGCCGAGGACCTCGCGCAGCAGGATCGCCTGGCGAAGTGCCTTCTCCGAGTGCAGCGCACGGCGGAGTCGGTGCGCCGACGACGGCATCGTGCGCTGCTCGGGAGCCGGCTTCTGCGCACGTGTCCGAGGTTGCTGCCGTTGTTGGCTGCGGCGCTCTGCGGCTTCCCTGGCACCTTCCTTGCGGGGGGCGGCGCGGCGTTGGCGGGCCTCCGTGCCACCCCGACCCTCGCCCACAGTGCCGCGACCCTCGGGACCGGTCCGGGTCGCCTCCGGCGGCCGTGGTGGTGGCGGTGTGGCGGGCCCTGACGGG
>Ga0207421_10001026_pt1 | contig 36349 bp, 34 predicted proteins | sample SodLakKL_010_SED_4_FD_187542 | JGI IMG/M metagenome (GOLD analysis project Ga0207421, IMG submission 187542) | Alkaline sediment microbial communities from Lake Tanatar, Kulunda Steppe, Russia - 8KL_010_SED (SPAdes) (version 2) | ecosystem: Environmental > Aquatic > Non-marine Saline and...
GCGCAGCCAACTGCTCAAGCGCCTGACGCTGGATGGCGACGCCGTGGCCGAGAGCGAAGTGATCCTCGACGGCGAGATCGGGCGCATCCGCGACGTGCGCCAAGGCAGCGATGGCGCCCTCTACCTGCTTGATGACGACCCCCGCGGCAGTCTCTACCGGCTGGTGCCGGCGGACTGACATCGCCACCGGCCTCCACGCGTTACGGCCCTCTCCGGCCCCGCTCTTCGCGGGGCCGACCTTTACCCGCAACGGAACTCTGCATGCGACTACGCACCCTGATCATCCTCACCGTTATCGTGCCGCTGTTCCTTGTCCTGGTGGTCTTCAGCCTGGTGGCGATCAATTCGCTGGAGGACAACGTCCGCTCCAAGCTGCAGACCGAGGTCCAGATCATCACCCACGCCATCGGCACCTCCCTGGGCTACGCCATGGCCCGCGATTCCCCCGAGTCGCTGGAGGAGTCGCTGCATGCGGCCTTCTCCTTCCACCGCATCTATGGCGCCTATGTATTCGACCTCGAGGGCCGAGAGACCTACGGCCTGGGGCTCGGCGAGGCGCTCTTCGAGCCCGAGGAGATCCGCGAGGTGGTGAACGCAGGGGAGCCCACCGGCGACTATCGACAGTATGACGGCTGGACCTACTACTCCGCGCTGATGCCGCTGACCACCCCCGACGGCGAGATGCGTGGCGTGCTGCAGGTCAATCGCCTCAATACCGGCATCGAGAACTACACCGGCTTCCTGACGCTGGTCGCCGGCCTGGCCTTCGTGGTCGGCTCGGCCGGCATCGTGCTGGGTATCTGGTGGGGCTTCCGGCGCCACATCGAGCGCCCGATCAACCGCCTGCTCGATGTGATGGCCCGGGTCGAGGGCGGGGCTCGCGAGCAGCGCGCCGCGCCTCGGGGCCCCGAGGAGTACCGCCGCCTGGCCGTGGCCCTCAACGGCATGCTCGACGCCATGGCCGAGAAGGATGCCGATATCGAGGCGCACCGACTCAACGAGATCGCCCTGGAGAAACGCCTGCGCAAGTCCCACAAGCTCGCCGAGCTGGGCATGCTGGCCGCCGGCGTGGCCCACGAGATCGGCGCGCCGCTCACCGTGATCAACGGCCAGGCGCAGCGCCTGGCCCGCCGTGAGGTGATCGGTGACGACGAGCGAAACCGCCTTGGCCGCATCCGCGGTGAGGTGGCGCGCATCGTCGAGATCGTTCGCCAACTGATGGAGCTGGGCCGGCGCCACAACGTCGAGAAAGAGTGGGTGGACCTGGATACGCTGCTGGAGGGGGCCCGCGAGCTGGTGGAGGAAGACCAGGAGCAGCGCGACATCCGCCTGCTGGCCGAGCTTCCCACCCCAACGCCGCGACTGCTGGCCAACGGTCAGCAACTGACACAGGTCCTCACCAACCTGCTGCGCAATGCCATCCAGGCCGAGGGCACCCGATGCGTAAGGCTGCGCGCCGAGACCCGCGACGAGCATCTGCACCTTTGGCTGGAAGATGACGGCGACGGCATCAAAGAGGCCGACCAGCCGCAGGTGTTCGACCCCTTCTTCACCACCAAACCGGTGGGCCAGGGAAGCGGCCTGGGCCTCTCCATGGTCCACCGCATCATCAACGATCATGGTGGCACCATTGGGGTCTTCGACAGCGAACTGGGCGGCGCCGGGTTCGCCATCACGCTTCCGTTGGACGACACTCTGGAAGGTGCCGACACCACCCGCCATGAACCACGAGAATGCCAACCGTGACACGAAAGGACTCCATGCCTCCCTGCCCCATTCTGGTCGTCGAGGACGACCCGGCCATCCTGGAACTGCTCGAGGAGGAGCTTCAGGAGGCCGGCCACGCCACCCTGGGTGCGGCCAGCGCCGAGGAGGCCATCGCGACCCTCAGCCACACCCCGGTGGCCATGGTGATCAGCGACGTGCGCCTGCCCGGCATGAGCGGCATGCAGCTGCTCGAACAGCTGCGTGGAGAGGGCAGCACCCTGGGCTTCATCGTCATCACCGCCTTCGGCACCATCGACCAGGCGGTGGAGGCACTCAAGCTGGGCGCCGACGACTTCCTGACCAAGCCGCTGGACCTGGTGAACGTCCGCGAGGCGGTATACCGGGTACTGGAGCACCGCCGGCTGGCCGAACGCTTCCGACAGGACGGGCCACCCGGTCACTTCCACGGCATCATCGGCGAGAGCGATCCGATGCAGGCGCTGTTCCACGATGCCGCTCGCCTGGCGAAGAGCGGCGCGCCCATCCTGGTGCTCGGCGAAAGCGGCACCGGCAAGGAGCTGCTGGCCCGGGCGATTCACGCCGAGAGCCCGCGATCCGAGGGTCCCTTCGTCGCGGTCAACTGCGCCAGCATCCCCGGAGAGCTGATGGAGAGCGAGTTCTTCGGCCACGTGAAGGGTGCCTTTACCGGGGCCAGCGACAGCCGCCAGGGGCTGTTCCAGTCGGCTCGGGGCGGCAGCCTGTTCCTCGACGAGATCGGCGAGATGTTGCCGGGCCTGCAGGCCAAGCTGCTGCGTGCCCTGCAGGAGAAGACGGTGCGCCCGGTGGGCAGCGAGTGCGAGGAGCCGGTGGATGTTCGTATCATTGCCGCGACACATCGCGATCTGGGACAGGAGATCGAGGCCGGCCGGTTCCGCAGCGACCTCTTCTACCGCCTGGAGACCTTCTCGCTGCGCATTCCGCCGCTCCGCGAACGGGAAGGCGACCTGGAGCGGCTGGTGGCAGCCCTGATCGACAAGCATGCCGAGGCCCAGGAGAAGACTGTAGAGAGCATCGAACCCGCCGCCCTGCAGGCACTGCTCGCCTACCCCTATCCGGGCAACGTGCGTGAGCTCGAGAATGCCATCATGCGGGCGGTGACCCTCGCCGACTCCGGCGAGATACGCCACGCCGACCTGCCCGAGCGACTGCGCGAGCAGGTGCAGGGATCACGTCGCGAGAGCGGCGAGGCGCTGGTCGGCAACCTGGCACCTGGCGCCTCGCCCAAAGCCCTGCCCCAGACCTGGCCACGACTGGAGGAGGTCGAGCATCGCTATATCCGCAAGGTGCTGGAGGCGACCGGCGGCAACAAGCGCCGAACCGCCGAGATCCTGGGCATCGCCCGGCGCACCCTCTACCGCCGCCTCGACGACGACTGAGCTCGCCCCGGGCGATGCAATCTTCACGATGGGGCTCTTGGGGCCGTCAAAAAAACGGCAGCCAGGAAAAGCGACCGTCAGAAAAAAGCCCCTGCACTGGGCAGGGGCTGAGGGACGCGGGAGGGTCATCGATGCCGAGGGGAAGGCGGGAACATCGACCCGCCGCGCCAGGGAACACTAAAGAAGCTGGATCATTCAGAATCGACGTTTGGAAGAGTCAAGCCGGTTGAACAGGAAACGGCAGTGGATCACAAGCTGCCGGGCTCCTCGTCCTCTTCCATCATCGGTTCCTGGCTCTCCATCGGATCGGCCATGCCGGGATCTTCCATGGCAGGCTCGTCGCCCATGGCAGGCTCGTCACCCATGGCAGGCTCGTCACCGAAGGCGGGATCATCGCCCATGCCAGGCTCGTCGCCAATAGGCTCCTGATGAGCTGGTTCTTCCATGGGCGGGTCCGCGGGCTCCATGGGCGGCAGCTCGTCGTCGTTGCCGCATCCGGCCAGGGCGAGGCTGCCAAGCGACAGGGCCGCAATGGCCGCAAGCGCCTTAAGGCGACGATGGCGGGGCATGGGGTGGCGCGTGCTGTCCTGTTGCATTCGCTCAGTCTCCTTTCGAGCGTGGGTGTCTACCCAGCATGCTGCAGGCACCGTGCCACCCCGGCCATGAAAAAAATTAACTCTTTAAAGTCAGCTGCTTATCAAATATGTGCGGAGCGACCACACCCTACCTTCAGGGGCCCGGGTGTGTAGCAGAATGACACATGGGCCAGGGATAGCCACGCGATTCGGCAATACTTCATCAGTCGTGTATGGTGTTTGTCCAAGAAAAGCCCATCGGCATCGGGGGGACGTCAAATGGCGGTTCCACACCCTTTGCCAGACATTCTCTATGCTAAGGGCACGGCTACCGCCGCCGACACCTGCCCTCACCAGGAGATAACGCGATGTATCACAAGATCATGGTGCCGATCGATCTCGCCCATATCGAATTGATTGAGCCGACGCTGGAGACCGTCGCCGACCTGGCGCAGCACTACGACGCCGAGGTGTGCTACGTGGGCGTCACCTCCAGCGCGCCAAGCAGCGTTGCCCGCACCCCGGAGCAGTTCACCCAGAAGCTCGACGCCTTCGCCCAGAAGCGCGCCGACGTGCATGGCCAGCCGGTGAGCACCCACACCATCGTCAGCCCCGACCCCATCGCCGATCTCGACGACGACCTGATCAAGGCGATCAAGGAAGTCGGCGCCGACCTGGTGGTGATGCCGACCCACCCCCCCAAGAATCTGGACGTGATCATGCCGTCCCATGGCGGCAAGGTGGCCACCCATACCAATGTCTCGGTGTTCCTGGTTCGTCCCCGGGACGGCTGAACCTGCGCCACGTAACACCCCGCGCCACGTAATACTCCGCGCAGTGAATTAACCTCAGCGCGACTCTACGCAACGCAAGGGAGACAGCCAGATGGCAAAACCACCCAATCAAGGCAAACCCCAGGAGCCCAATAACGGCTCCGAGGGCATCCCCGCCCCGGAGGGGGCGGCGAACCTCATCGATACGGATTACGTGATCGGACAGGACAACATCACCGCCTCGCCGCTGGGCGTGAATGTGGACCTGCATGGCAAGGTATTTGTCTTCTCCTCGATAGTGATCCTGCTGTTCGTGATCCTGACGCTGGCCCTGCAGGATCAGATGGAGCCGATCTTCAACAGCATGTTCAGCTTCCTGACCACCAACCTGGGATGGGTCTTCCTGCTCGGCGCTAACGTCTTCGTGCTCCTGGCGCTGGTGCTGATCTTTACCCCCCTGGGCAAGGTGCGGATCGGCGGTGCTGATGCCAAGCCGGACTTCGGCTACGCCGGCTGGTTCTCGATGTTGTTCGCCGCCGGCATGGGCATCGGGCTGATGTTCTACGGCGTATCGGAACCGCTGGGCCACTACGGCACCGCCATGGGCGGTATCAGCCTGGGCGAAGATGGCCTGCGCACCGACTGGGCCCCGCTGGGCGGTGCCGAAGGTGATCAGGCCGGCGCTATCAGCCTGAGCATGGCCGCCACCATCTTCCACTGGGGCTTTCACCCCTGGGGTGCCTACGCCATTGTGGGCCTGTCGCTGGCCATCTTCTCCTACAACAAGGGCCTGCCCCTGACCATGCGCTCGATCTTCTACCCGATCCTGGGGGAGCGCGTCTGGGGCTGGCCGGGGCATGTGATCGACATTCTGGCGGTGTTCGCCACCCTGTTTGGCCTGACCACTTCGCTGGGCATCGGTGCCACCCAGGCGGCCGGGGGCCTCAACTACCTGTTCGGCATCCCCTCCGGCGACGCCACTCTGGTGCTGCTGATCCTGGGGATCACAATCGTGGCCATGGGCTCGATCATGCTCGGCGTCGACAAGGGCGTGCAGCGCCTTTCGCAAATCAACATGGTGCTCGCCGCCCTGCTGCTGGGCTTCGTGATCATCATGGGCCCGACCCTGATGATCGCTACCGGCGTGGTCGATAACCTGGTCGGCTACGTGACCCACTTGCCGGCGCTCTCCATGCCGTTCGGACGTGAAGATGCCAACTTCAGCCAGGGCTGGACCGCCTTCTACTGGGCCTGGTGGATTGCCTGGTCGCCGTTCGTCGGGATGTTCATTGCTCGCGTCAGCCGCGGACGTACCGTGCGTGAGTTCCTGATTTCGGTGCTGCTGATCCCGACCATGGCTTCGGTAGTGTGGATGACGGCCTTCGGTACCACGGCCATCGACCAGGTGGTAAATGCCGGAATCACCGAGGTACAGGATGCCGCTCTGGAGCTGCAACTCTTCAACATGCTGGAGTACCTGCCGCTGACCGCCATTACCTCCTTTGTCGGCATCACGCTGGTGATCGTGTTCTTCATCACATCATCGGACTCCGGCTCACTGGTGATCGACTCCATCACCGCCGGCGGCAAGGTGGACGCACCCAAGCCCCAGCGCCTCTTCTGGGCGCTGATCGAGGGGGCCCTCGCCATTGCGCTGCTGCTCGGCGGCGGCCTCGCTGCCCTGCAGACGGCCGCTCTCACCACCGGGTTGCCCTTCACCCTGGTCCTGCTGGTGGGCTGCTACGCCATCGTCAAGGGGTTGATGAGCGAACCTCGCTGATACTTTCCATCGATGCACCACAGGGGCGGCCTTCGGGCCGCCCTTTTTTGTGGCCGGTCGTCTACGCTGTATCTGATGCGGTAGTTGATGCGGCAGTGACTGTCTCGTGATCGAAGCGCGTCGACTCTGATGAACGGATGCCCCTCTGGTGACGACCCAAGAGACCTCCCGGCCACGGCGTGGCCTGTTTGTTGCCGGCCTGCTGCTGACGCTTCTCACCGGCGCCAGCCTGCGGCTTCGCCGCCGGGTCAGGCAGCGCACCGCCCAGCTCGCCCGAAGCGAGCAGCGGCTCGCCATCACCCTCGACAGCCTGGATGCCTACATCTCCGAGTACCGGGCGATCCAGGCCTGCAATCATCGCCTGGCCAACTTCAGCCCGGTCACGGGCCTGCCCAACCGAGGGCGCCTGGTCGCAGAGCTGGAACAGGCGATTGCCCGACTGTGCCGCCCTGATCGCCATGATCGCCATGCGTGGCGGGCGCGATACGGCGCGCTGCTGCTGATCGACCTCGATCGCTTCAAGCTGGTCAACGACCTGCACAGCCATGAGGAGGGAGACCGCCTGCTGCAGCAGGTGGCCGACGGTCTGGAGCAGGCCCTCCCCGAGTCCGGTTTTCTGGCCCACATGGGGAGCGACGAATTCGCCCTGCTGATACACGACCTCGACCTGCCGCTGGAGGAGGCGGCACATCGTGTCGAGAAGATCGCCGAGAAGCTGCTGGCCGTGGTCTCCTCCATCGCCTCCCTCGACGATGCACCGTCGACGCCGTCCACCAGCGCCAGCATCGGAGTGACGCTGTTCGGCCGGGGCCTCATTGACGCTGCCAGTGTTCTGCAGCAGGTGGACATGGCGATAGCCCAGGCAAAGGCGGCGGGCGGCAACACCCTGCGCTTCTTCAGTGAGGAGATTCACCTCAAGGTGATGACGCGGGTTCGCATGGAGCAGAAACTTCAGCAGGCCATCGAGCACGACGAGCTGGTGCTCCATTACCAGCCTCAGGTATCGGCCGACGGGCGCTACCTCGGCGTCGAGGCGCTGCTGCGTTGGCAACACCCGCAGCGCGGCATGATCCCCCCGGCTGACTTCATTCCCCTGGCAGAGCAGACCCGGCTGATCCTGCCCATCGGTCACTGGGTGTTGCACAGTGCCTGCCGCCTGCTGGCCAGTTGGAGGGGCTCTTCGAGGGGCGGCCTGCGAATCGCGGTCAACGTCAGCGCCGTTCAGTTCCATGAGCCTGGCTTCATCGAGCAGGTCAAGGCGCTGCTCGACGAAACCGGGGCGCCCGCCGAGCGGCTCACCCTGGAGGTGACCGAGTCGCTGCTGATGGAGGACCCGGAGCGGGTGCGCGTGGCCCTGGGCGAGCTGCGAAAGCTGGGCATTCGCCTGGCGCTGGACGACTTCGGCACCGGCTACTCATCGCTCAACTACCTCAAGCGTCTGCCTCTGGACGAGCTGAAGGTCGACCGTAGCTTCGTGATGGGCGTGCCCGACGACGCGTCGGATACCGCCATCGTGGCGACCACCCTGACCCTGGCGGCAAGCCTGGGGATGGAGGTGGTTGCCGAGGGAGTGGAGAAGACCTCGCAGCTCGACTGGCTCGCCTCCCATGGCTGCCAGACCTTCCAGGGCTACCACTTCGGTCGTCCGGTACCCCTGGAGGAACTTCCCCTCGCCGAGGGATGACCACCGCGATCAGCTCCACAGCTCGCTTACCGGAGTCTCGGGGGCGTAGTGGCTGGCCACCTGGGCCTGAAGCAGTTCGGCGGTGGCCAGGGCATCCACGAGGGCATGGTGACCCTGATAGGCAGGCAGTCCGTAGCGCTCCCGGCTATTGTGCAGACGAATCGAGATCGGCGGGCGGCCCAGCCAACGCCGAAAGCGCGCCCACAGCGACTGGCGATGCAGTCGGGCCTCAAGCGACATGGTGTCGATCATCGGGAAACGTATCCCCTCGCCCAGCCGAGCCTCGATGCCACTGTCCAGAAAGGGCCGCTCGATGTGGCGATAATGCACTACCGTGATCCGCCCCTTCAGCAGCTCGAGCAGCTCGGGCAGGATCTCGGCAAGATCGGGCGCGTTCTCCACTTCGGTATGGGTGATGCGATGCAGGGTCACCGATTGTTCGGTGAGCACCCTGGCAGGCTTGAGCACCCAGTAGCGCCGCTCGCGCAGCGGAATGCGCGCCAGGCTGAAGGGCACCACGCCCACACTGACGATGGCGTGTCGGCGGGGGTCCAGTCCGGTGGTCTCGATATCCAGCGCCGCCATCGGCACATCGCTAATGGGAGTGGCCGAATCGGGGCAGCCGGCGGCGAAAAAATCCTTGAGCAGGGGATGCTGAACCCTGACGGCACGGTCGGCCAGGTATTCGGGCCAGCCAGGAGCCTGTTGTCGCATCTTGCCGAGCAGCCGAATCATTGGGGCCCCGGGGAACGGCGCGCCCCGCTGGCCGGGATCGGATAGCGGAACTTGAGAAATTTCTGGGCATTGCTGAGCACCTGGAAGGCGTCCTTGAGGGTGTGGCGCTCGGTGTCGCTGACGTTCTCCGGCTCGATATTGTTGTCCGGGGTGCGCTCGTGCTGCAGATCGATCACCTGGTGGTGGATACGCGCCATGGAGAGAAATTCCAGGGCATAGCGAAGCTTGTCGCTGACCCCCTGTGCCAGCAGCTGGGTGCGGTCGATGTCATCCAGGCGAGCGAAGCTGTTCTGGGCCCGGGAGCCGCACGCCAGGGCGTGGACCCGGATCAGGTCGGTGAGGGGCGCGGTCCCGCGGCGCTTGAGGTTGATGGAGTTGTTCTGCTTGCCGTCCTTTTCCATCACGAAAGTGCGGAAGAACCCCAGCGGCGGTGTGCGATTGAGGGCGTTGCGGGCCATGGCCGCCAGGAACAGTGCACTCTTCGGGGCCTGCTCGGCCACCAGATCCTGGAGCTGCTCGACGAAGACGTTTTCGCCGTAGACGGCGTCGAGGTCGAAGAAGATCGAGCTGTGGAGCAGTCGCTCAGGGGTCGGGTCGCGGATCCAATCCCGAAAGTAGCCCTTCCACACCGACAACGGCTGCCGCCAGCGCGGGTTGGTGGCCATGATGTCACCGGTGCAGTAGGTGTAGCCGCAGGTGTGCAGGCCGTCACTGACGATCTTCGCCATCTCGAGGAAGTAGGCGTCATGGGCCTTTGGGTCGAAGGCATCATCGAGCACCAGGGCATTGTCCTGGTCGGTGACCAGGCTCTGCTCGTTGCGCGCCATGGAACCCATGGCCATGAAACAGTAGGGGACCGGCGGCGGGCCCAGCGCCTCCTCGGCCAGCTCCAGCAGCCGACGGGTGAAGCTGCGCCCGATGGTGGAGAGCGCGCTGCCGATCATCCGCGAGTCGGCGCCATCTTCCACCATGCGCACGAAGGCGGCGCGCACGTCCGGGGCCAGCTTGGCCAGGCCCTCGGCCGAGGACTGATTGAAGATATTGCTGACCAGGTAGAGGCTAGAGTGGGTCTCATGGCGAATGATATCGGAGAGGTGCACGATGCCCACCGGATGTCGGCGGTACATCACCGGCAGGTGATGGATGTTGTTGCGCAGCATGGTGAGCATCGCTTCGTGCACCGATTCATCGGACTGGATCGCCACCAGCCGATCGCCCACAATCTCACCCACCGGGGTCTCGGGCGCTCGGCCCTCGGCCACCAGGCGGCGGAAGTCGCTGTCGGTGAGAATGCCCCGTACCTGCCAGGCGCGCTCCTCGCTGTCGCGGAGGGTATAGCGAGGGTTGTCGCCGGGGGTATCCAGCACCAGTACCGCAGAGGCGCCGGAATCACCCACCTGTCGCGCGGCCTCCTGCACCGTGGTACTCGCCTCCACCATCACCGGGTAGCGGGTGAGCAGCTTGCGCACCCGGGTGATCATCATGCTGTTCTGCTTCTTGTGGTGTTCAACGGCGGATTCGAGGCGCGGCCGCTCCAGTTCCACGAAGTCGGCGAAGTGCTCATCCTCTGTGCAGAGTCGCTGGAAGAGCGCATCCGGCAGGAAGTAGATCAGGGTATCTTCCAGCGCCTGGGCAGGAAAACGCACCCGGTGATTCCCCAGCAGGCTGAACTGGCCGAAGATATCGCCCTCAACCAGGCGATTGTACAGAGCGCCATTGCGCCGATGAACCTCCACCGCGCCGCTTCGGATATAGGCGAGATCGTGGATCTCCTGGTCGAGCGTCAGGATCTCGCTGCCTGCCCGGTAGTAGGCGACCTCCACCTCGCCGGCAATCTCGTCGAGCAGGTCGTCGGAAAGGGCGTCGAAGGGCGGAAAGCGCCCCATATGCTGGCGGATTTCCAGTAGTTCCACTTCCATAGGTCACGCTCCCTTCCGACAGGCTATCTGCTGACAAGTCTGGGAGTTCGGTAGGGCACTGTAAAGCGGCGGCGCACGACGCCAGGGCCGCCATGAGCACAAGGCCGAGCAGATACGAAAACGGCCACCCCTGAGGGTGGCCGTTCACGCGGCCGGTGGGAGCCGGCGTTGGATCAGGACCGTCTTACGACTGGACCATCTCCTGAACGCGCTGCATCAGCTCGGGGTCCTGCTGGATCGCCTGGCCGATGGCATTGAAGGTATCAACGTCGAGGCCGCTATCCTCGACTACCTCAACCATCTTGTCGTTGGCTTCCGTGCGAATTTCCTGCTGAGAAGCTTCATCCTCGGCTGCATGCAGGCGCTCGGTGTAGTCCTGGGAGAGCACGGCAATTTCCTGGGAGGCGTCGGCAAACTGCTGGAGCTGAGCATCAGAGAAGTCCATCACCGGGGCAGCGGTCTGGGGCTGCTCGGGTGCGGTGGCCGGATCCTGCTGGGCGTGTGCGGTGGCGGACATCAGGCCGGCGCTGAGCAGGGCGGCGGAAAAGAGAGCAGTCATCCGTTTCATGAATTCCTCCAATTGGAACGATTACCCCGGCGGGGTATTGCATGAGTGTGCAGGCTGTGACGGTAGCAGGCCCTTGTCGTTCAGAATTTTCGTGTAAAAGTTCGCAACATCAAGTGTGCCTGGCTTTACATCCGTACCCAAAGAGCGACACCCTTTGCAACCGCTTCGCCAGGCGGCCCGACATGAGCGCCTCGAGCCGCAACAGCGAAGATGATATCAAGATGTATTCTCAAAGATTGTCACCACGGCTGCGCGGGGAAACTTTTCGAATTCTCGCCGCCGCAGTATGGTCTGTGGCACTCACACCCCGACATGGACGTTTCACATGCCCTCCGCTTCTGCCGCTTCTCGTGCCTCCAGCCTGTGGCTCGCCGCCATGCCGCTGCTCTTCGTGGCGCTGTGGAGCACCGGCTTCATCGGCGCCAAGTTCGGCCTGCCCTACGCCGAGCCCTTCACCTTCCTGTTTATTCGCTTTGCACTGACTCTGGCGCTGCTCGTTCCGCTCGCTCACTGGCTCTCCGGCGAGTGGCCGCGAGGCATGCGGCTGTGGGGCCATATCGCCGTCTCCGGGCTGCTGGTGCACGGTGGCTATCTGGGCGGGGTCTTCTACGGCATCCACCTGGGCATGCCGGCGGGGCTGGCTTCGCTGCTGGTGGGGCTCCAGCCCCTGCTGACGGCCGGGCTCGCCGGGCCGCTGCTGGGGGAGCGGCTTGGCCGACCCCAATGGCTCGGTCTGGTGCTGGGACTGATCGGCGTGGCCCTGGTGCTGGGCGGCAAGCTGGACCCGGGCGAGGCGCTATTCCAGGGTTTCGGCCCCGGTGCCCTGCTGGCCATCCTGGTGGCCCTGATCGGCATCTCTATTGGAACCCTCTACCAGAAGCGCCACTGCACCGGCATGCCGCTGTTATCGGGAACCGTGGTGCAGTACCTGGCGGCGGGCACGCTGCTGGGGCTGGGCGCCCTGCTCTTCGAGGAGCGCAGCGTGACCTGGACGCCCACCTTCGCGCTCACCCTGGGTTGGTTGGTACTCGTGCTCTCCATCGCCGCCATCCTGCTGCTGATGGCGCTGATCAAGCGCGGCGAGGCCTCGCGGGTGGCGAGTCTCTTCTACCTCGTACCGCCGGTCACCGCCCTGCAGGCCTGGTGGCTGTTCGACGAGGCTCTGCCGCCAGCATCACTTGCCGGCATGGCCCTGGCCATCGCCGGGGTGGCGCTGGTGGTCAAGGGCAAGCCGGCGCCAGGGGGCAGGTTGCGGAATTAAGCGCCGGCATTCCGGCACAGGGGCGCACGCCGGACATCGCGGACGGCTCCCGGGTGAGTCGGGCGCGGGTGTCAGAGTCTATTGAGGTAGGCCGCCCCGCCGAGATTGTTCATCTGCTGGCGGATCCAGGCGCTGCGCCGCTCCACATGGGGACCGGGTCGGGCCGCATCCCAGGCCCGCGGGTTGGGCAGGATGGCCGCCAGGCGGCTGGCCTGAACGGCGTTGAGCTGGTCTGCCGAGACACCGAAGTAGTGCTGGGCCGCCGCCTCCAGGCCGAACACCCCACTGTCCCACTCGGCGATGTTGAGATAGACCTCGAGAATACGCTGCTTCGGCCACAGGGCCTCGATCAGCAGGGTGAACCAGGCCTCCAGCCCCTTGCGCGCCCAGCTGCGCCCGGTCCAAAGGAAAAGATTCTTGGCGGTCTGCTGGCTCAGGGTGCTCGCTCCGCGCAGGCGGCCGCCGGCACGGTTGGCGTCCCAGGCACGGCGCATCTCCACCAGGTCGAAGCCACGATGGTCGGGAAATCGCTGGTCCTCGGCGGCGATCACCGCCAGCTTGGCATGGTCGGAGAGCTCGCCCCAGGGACGCCACTGGTGGCGAATGTCGATGGGTTCGCGGGTGATCCAAGACTGTACCTTGCGCTCCACCATCACCATGGAGCCGAACACCGGCGCCTGGCGGAACAGCAGCACCAGCAGTACCGAGAGCACCATGAAGCCCAGCAGGGTGCGCCACAGCCAACCCCACAGGCGGCGCCCCCAGGCCCGGATCATGCTGCCTCTTGCCTCTCTCTTTTGCGCCACTGCCGCTCGCCCCCGCGTGCCGAATGCCAGGCCGCCAGTATACGGACTCGTCGTCCGACCCGGGAGGCGAGCGGCCGGCGCTGACTCAACGCGCTAGCGCTTCTTGTGCAGCCGCTCGGCGTGATAGCGCAGGTGGTCCTCGATGAAGGAGGCGATGAAATAGTAGCTGTGATCGTAGCCGGGCTGGCGACGCAGGGTCAGAGGATGGTCGTGCTCGGCGCACACCGCCTCCAGCCGCTCGGGCCTGAGCTGCTCCTCGAGGAAGTCGTCGGCCTCGCCCTGATCGATGAACAGCGACTGGCTGGAGGCGCCACGGGCCACCAGCTCACAGGCGTCGTACTGGGTCCATTTACCGCGATCCTCGCCCAGATACCCTGCGAAGGCCTTCTGGCCCCAGGGGGACTCCGAGGGATTGACGACGGGGGAGAAGGCCGACACCGAGCGGTAGTGGCCGGGCCGGCGCAGGGCCATGATCAGCGCGCCGTGGCCGCCCATGGAGTGGCCGCTGATCGACTCGCGGCCATTGACCGGAAAGTGCTGGCGCACCACCGAGGGCAGCTCCTCGGTGACATAGTCGTACATGCGGTAGTGCTTCTTCCATGGCTCCCGGGTGGCGTTGACGTAGAAGCCGGCGCCGGAGCCGAAGTCGTAGCTGTCGTGCTCGCCGGGCAGGTCGGTACCTCGCGGGCTGGTGTCCGGGCAGAGGATGGCGATACCCAGCTCGGCGGCCAGACGGTGCGCACCGGCCTTCTGCATGAAGTTCTCGTCGGTGCAGGTCAGCCCGGAGAGCCACCACAGCAGCGGCACGCGCTGGGTCTCTGCCTGTGGCGGCAGGTAGATGGCGAAGACCATCTCGCAGTCCAGCGACCGGGAACGGTGGCGGTAGCGTTTATGCCAGCCGCCGAAACTCTTGTTGGCCGATACCAATTCCAGGTTTTCGGTCATGGTCATAATAAGAAACCCTCAGACGCGCGGCAGTGGGCGCGTGTTAGAAGTGAAGCACGGTGCGGATGCTCTTGCCGGCATGCAGCAGATCGAAGGCCTCGTTGATCTGCTCGAACGGCATGTCGTGGGTGATGAAGTCGTCGATGTTGATCTCGCCCTTCATGTACTGCTCCACGTAGCCCGGCAGCTCCGTGCGTCCCTTGACGCCGCCGAAGGCGGAGCCCTTCCACACCCGGCCGGTGACCAGCTGGAACGGCCGGGTGGAGATCTCCTCGCCGGCCCCGGCCACGCCGATGATGATCGACTCGCCCCAGCCCTTGTGACAGCACTCCAGCGCCGAGCGCATGACGTTGACGTTGCCGATGCACTCGAAGGAGTAGTCGACGCCCCCGTCGGTGAGATCGACGATCACCTCCTGAATCGGACCGCTGTAATCCTTGGGGTTGACGAACTCGGTGGCGCCGAACTGCTCGGCGAGCTTGAACTTCTCGGGATTGACGTCGATGGCAATGATGCGCGACGCCTTGGCCATGAAAGCCCCCTGGATCACCGCCAGGCCGATGGCGCCCAGGCCGAAGACCGCCACGGTCGAGCCCGGCTCCACCTTGGCGGTATTCATCACCGCGCCGATACCGGTGGTCACACCGCAGCCTAGCAGGCAGATCTTGTCCATCGGCGCCTCCTTTGAGACCACCGCCAGGGAGACCTCGGGCAGCACGGTGTACTCGCTGAAGGTCGAGGTGCCCATGTAGTGGTGCAGCATCTTGCCCTCGAGGGAGAAGCGGCTGGTGCCGTCGGGCATCAGGCCCTTGCCCTGGGTGGCGCGCACTGCACCGCACAGGTTGGTCTTGCCGGAGAGGCAGAACTTGCACTTGCCACACTCGGCGGTATAGAGCGGAATGACGTGGTCACCGGGACGCACGCTGGTGACTCCCTCGCCGACCTCCTGGACGATACCAGCCCCCTCGTGACCCAGCACCGCAGGGAAATTGCCCTCGGGGTCGGCGCCGGAAAGCGTGTAGGCGTCGGTATGGCAGACGCTGGTGGCAGCGATCTTCACCAGCACCTCGCCGGCCCTGGGGCCTCCCACGTCGATCTCGACCAGTTCCAACGGCTTGCCGGCTTCCAGCGCAATAGCGGCGCGTGACTTCATGGTCGTTCTCCTGATGGTTAAAGATCCATACAGTCTAGGCAAAGACCCCATCCGGGATAAACTGCACCAAATGCACAACATTATTGCCACACAGCAACAATAGTCGGGGAGACGCCATGCAGCACTGGGATCGTATCGAGGCCTTCGTGGCGGTGGTGCGCCTGGGCACCTTCGTCGCCGCCGCCGGGGAGCTGTCGGTATCCCCCTCCCACGTGAGTCGGCTGGTCAGCCAGCTGGAGACCCAGCTGGGCATCGCCCTGCTCTACCGTACCACCCGCCAGATCCATCTCACCGACGAGGGGCGGCTCTACTATATTCACTGCCGCCAGCTGTTCGACGGCTTCCGTGAGGCCGAGGCCACCCTCAATGATCTTCAGGCGCGGCCCCGGGGCCTGCTCAGCCTGACCTCGGCGACCACCTTCGGCGAACGCTTCATCGCTCCGCTGGTCAACGACTTCCTGCTGGAGCACCCGCGGCTCGAGGTGCGCATGCACTTCACCAACCGCCAGGTGGACATCATCGACGAAGGCTTCGATATCGCCATTCGCATGGGCCGCCTGGAGGACTCCAGCCTGGTGGCAAGACGGCTCTGCGAGCGGAGTGAATACGTGGTGGGGGCCCCCGGCTATTTCGCGCACATCTCCCAGCCTCACGCCCTGGCGGAGCTGGCCCACCACCGCTGCCTGGTGGGCAGCCGGGACCACTGGCGCTTCGCCGTGGAGGGCGTGCGACGGGAGGTGCGCGTACAGGGCGCCTGGCGGGCCAACTCCGGCCCCGCGCTGCTCGATGCCTCGCTCAAGGGGCTGGGGCTGGCGCAGCTTCCCGACTATTACGTGGAGGCGCATCTCGCCAGCGGCGCACTGATCTCGGTGCTGGATGCCTACCGCCATGGCGACACCGCGGTATGGGCGGTCTTCCCCCGCCACCGCCAGCGCTCGCCCAAGGTGCATCGTTTCCTCGACCATCTGGTCGCGAACCTTCCGGACCGACTGCCCGGCAAACGCCAGCCATGAAAAAGGCGCCCCGCGGGGCGCCCAGAGCGTGGTGCGTGTGTCAGCAGTGCGCCACTGACCGATCGCTCACTTGAAGTTCTTGCGGTAGGACTTGAGGATCTCGCCGACGATGCCGCTACGGAAACTGAGTACGCAAATCACGAAGATCAAGCCCAGAATGACGTTGATCCAGTTACCCAGCGGCGACTGCGCCAGAAGATGCTGCAGACTGACCACTAGGCCCGCACCGACAATCGGACCAAACAGGGTTCCCACGCCGCCGAGAAGCGTCATCAGGATCACCTCGCCGGACATGTGCCAGTGGGCGTCGGTCAGGGAGGCCAGCTGGAAGACAATGGTCTTGGTGGAGCCTGCCAGGCCGGCAAGGCCGGCGGAGATCACGAAGGCCAGCAGCTTGTAGGCATCGACGTTGTAGCCCAGCGACACCGCCCGCGGCTCGTTCTCTCGAATCGCCTTGAGCACCTGGCCGAAGGGCGAGTGCACGGTGCGCTGTACGATAGCAAAACCGATCAGGAAGACCGCGAAGACGAAGTAGTACATCGCCAGGTTGCTACGCAGGCTGATCAAGCCAAACAGGTGCCCCCGCGGCACCCCGTGCAGGCCGTCCTCGCCACCGGTGAAGGGCGCCTGGATGTAGAAGAAGAACATCAGCTGCGCCAGCGCCAGCGTCACCATGGCGAAATAGATGCCCTGCCGACGAATCGCCAGTGCCCCAAAGGCAACCCCCAGCAGCACCGCTGCACCGGTCCCGATGAGAATGCCCAGTTCCGGCGTCAGCCCCGGATAGCTCGACAGCAGATAGCCGGTAACATACCCGCCCGTCGCCAGGAAGGCCGCATGGCCAAAGGAGAGCAGGCCGGCGTAGCCGAGCAGCAGGTTGAACGCACAGGCGAACAGCGCAAAGCACAGCACCTTCATCAGAAAGACCGGATAGGCGACGAAGGGAGCCAGCAGCCCCACCGCGATGAGCGCCAGGTAGAAGGCATTGCGTCGCATGTTGGCTCGACGCTGACGCTCCATGACGGGAGTCAGGGTTTGAGTCGTGGCCATGATGTCATGCCTCCTTGCCGAACAGGCCGGCGGGTCGGATCATCAACACCAGGATCATCACCAGGAAGATCACGGTGTTGGCTGCCTCGGGATAGTACACCTTCGTAAGGCCCTCGATCAGGCCCATGCCCAGGCCGGTGAGAATGGCACCCAGGATCGAGCCCATGCCCCCGATGACCACCACGGCGAAGACCACGATCAACAGGTTGGAACCCATGGTGGGTGAGACCGGGTAGAGCGGTGCCGCCAATACGCCGGCAAAGGCGGCCAGTGCCACGCCGAAGCCATAGGTGAGCGTGATCAGCAGCGGTACGTTGACGCCGAATGCCTGCATCAGCGCCGGGTTCTCGGTCCCGGCCCGCAGGTAGGCACCGAGACGCGTACGTTCGATGATGAACCAGGTACCCAGGCAGACGACCAGCGCCGCCAGCAGCACCCAGGCCCGATAGACGGGCAGGAACATAAAGCCGGTCTGGAAACCGCCCTGCAGCAGCTCGGGGGTCGGGTAGCGGGCCCCGGAGACGCCGAAGAAGTTGACCAGTGAGCCCTCGAAGATCAGCGCCAGGCCGAAGGTCAGCAGCAGACCGTAGAGGTGGTCCAGGTGGGCAATACGCCGCAGCATGAACCGCTCGAGCAGCATGCCGAACAGACCAACGAAAAGCGGCGCCAGCAGCAGTGCCGCCCAATAGTTGATGCCCAGGTAGCGCATGCCGAGCAGGGTGGCGAAAGCACCCAGCATGTACATCGCCCCGTGGGCGAAGTTGACGATCTTCAGCAGGCCGAAGATCACCGCCAGGCCCAGGCTCAGCAGGGCATAGAAGGCGCCGTTGATCAGGCCCAGCAGCAGCTGGCCCATGAACACCGCCAACGGCACCCCGAATATCATCGTCATGTTAGGTTCTCCTCGCCGTCAGAGGGGCGGCGGCCTGGGGCCGCCGCCGTGTCTTGCACCGCTCAGTTCTGGACCAGATCACACTGGCTTTCGGACAGCGGACGATAGGCTTCTTCGGCAGGAATGGTGGCGAGGATCTCGTAGAGGTCCCACTCACCGGTCGAGTCGGCGGGCGCCTTCACCTGGGCCAGGTACATGTCGTGGATCATGCGGCCATCCTCACGCAGGCGTCCGTTACGCGCGAAGAAGTCGTTGATCGGCTGCTCCATCATGTACTCGCGCACCGTGGCCGTATCGTCGCTTCCGGTTGCCTCGACCGCCTGCAGATAGTGCATGGTGCTGGAGTAGATGCCCGCCTGTACCATGGTCGGCATGCGGTTCATGCGCTCGTAGTAGCGCTCGGACCACTCACGTGCTTCCTCATCCATGTCCCAGTACCAGCCGGTGGTCAGCAGCAGACCCTGGGTGGTCTCGAGGCCCATGGCATGGACGTCATTCAAGAAGACCAGCAGGCCTGCGAGCTGCTGCCCTGCATCGACCACGCCGAACTGGGCGGCGGTGCTGATGGCGTTGACGGTATCGGCGCCGGCATTGGCCAGGCCGATGATCTTGGCCCCGGAGCCCTGGGCCTGGAGGATGTAGGAGGAGAAGTCGTCGGTGGGGAACGGGTGACGCACGCCACCGACCACTTCGCCACCGCTCGCTTCCACGACTCGGGTCACATCGCCCTCGAGCGCATGGCCGAAGGCGTAGTCGGCGGTGAGCATAAACCAGGTGTCGCCACCCTGGTCGACGATGGCCTTGGCGGTACCATTGGCCAGCGGATAGGTGTCGTAGACCCAGTGGATATGGTTGGGAGAACAGTGCTCGTTGGTGATGCTGGACGCTGCCGATCCCGAAATGATGCCCAGCTTGTCGTTCTCCTTGAGCACATTGGTTACCGCAATGGTGACCGATGAGGCGACCATGCCGGCCACCATATCGACGTTACGGGTATCGACCCATTCGCGCACGGTGTTGGCGCCCACGTCCGCGCTGTTGCGGTCATCGGCGCTGAAGACCTGAATAGGCGCGCCGTTGATGCTGCCGCCCATGTCTTCGACGGCCATGCGCAGCGCCTCGAGGCCACCGGGGCCTGCCAGATCGCGGTAGGTGCCGGACATGTCGGCCAGGTAGCCGATACGGATCTCGCCGTCGCTGATCTCGGCCTGAGCGGTGGTGGCCATGGCGGCGGTAGCGGCCAGGGCGACGGCGGCGGTGAGGCTCTTCTTGATGAAGGTCATTTGGCTCTCCTCTGCCCCGAAACGGGGCTTTGTTGTTGTTACGACGGGTGTTGCGTTCGTTGTTGCCACTGTGAAGGTCAGCGGCGGCGCCGATTCACACGCCCAGCAGGGTGTGCAGATGCTCGCGCTTGCTCGGCAGCTCGGCAGCCGAGATCTCCTCGACAATCAGACCGTGATCCATCACGAAGTGACGGTCGGCCAGCGGGGCCGCGAAGCGGAAGTTCTGCTCCACCAGCACGATGGTCATGCCGCGCTCCTTGAGCTTGACCAGCACCCGGCCCAGCGCCTGGACGATAACCGGCGCCAGCCCCTCGGTGATCTCGTCGAGCAGCAGCAGCCTCGCCCCAGTGCGCAGGATGCGCGCCATGGCCAGCATCTGCTGCTCCCCTCCGGAGAGCCGCATGCCCGGGCTGCGCCGGCGCTCGTAGAGATTGGGGAACATCTCGTAGATCTCGTCGAGACTCATGCCGCCGGAGCGCACCGTGGGCGGCAGCAGCAGGTTCTCCTCGACGTCGAGGCTGGCGAAGATGCCTCGCTCCTCGGGGCAGTAGCCGATGCCCAGCCGCGGGATGCGATGGGCCTTCATGTTCAGCGTCTCGTTGCCGTTGATCATGATCGAGCCGGTACGCCGGCCGACCATGTTCATGATCGCCTTGAGGGTGGTACTGCGACCGGCGCCGTTGCGGCCCAGCAGCGTCACCAGCTCGCCGCGCTTCACGTCGAAGTCGACGCCGTGAAGGATGTGGGACTCGCCGTAGAAGGCGTGCAGGTCGCTGACCCGAAGCATCTCGGCGCCATCGCGGTCCTGATACTCCAGTTGGCTCTCTGGTTGGTTCATGCGCTGGTCTCCTCTTCCGCCGATTCGCTGCCCATGTAGGCTTCCTTGACCCGCGAGTCGGCGGAGACCGTGGCATAGTCGCCCTCGGCCAGCACGCTGCCTCGGGCCAGCACGGTGATGCGGTCGCACAGCCGGCTGACCACGCTGAGGTTGTGCTCGACCATCAGCACGGTACGACCCTTGGCCACACGGCGGATCAACTCGACGATGCGATCGACATCCTCGGCCCCCATGCCCTGGGTCGGCTCATCGAGCAGCATCATGGTGGGATCCATGGCCAGGGTGGTGGCCACCTCGAGGGCACGCTTGCGACCGTAGGGCATCTCCACGGTGAGCACGTCGGCGTACTCGCGCAGGCCTACCTCTTCGAGCAGCTCGATGGCGCGGTCGTTGAGGTGGTCGAGGGTGCGTTCGGATTTCCAGAAGTGGAAGGAGGTGCCCATCGGCCGCTGCAGCGCCACGCGCACGTTCTCCATGGCCGTCATGTGGCCGAACACCGCGGAGATCTGGAAGGAGCGCACGAGGCCCAGGCGGGCGATCTCGTTGGCTTTCATGCCGGTGATCGCATTGCCGCGATAGAGAATCTCGCCGCGGGTGGGCGGCAGGAACTTGGTGAGCAGGTTGAAGACGGTGGTCTTGCCGGCCCCGTTGGGGCCGATCAGGGCGTGGATATGCCCTTCCTGGACCTGCAGGTTGACATCGTCCACGGCGGTGAAGCCGCGGAATTCCTTGGTCAACCCCCGAGTCTCCAGAATGAAGTTCTGGGTCATGTGACGTCCTCTCAGGATCGCGCAAACGATCCGCCATTGGTGCTGTTGTCGTTGTTGTATGCCGTTGTCGTTGTTGTAGCCATCTCGGCATCGCCGGCCGGGGACTCATGCTGCGAGGCGCTCCGGCACTTTACGTTAACGTAAACTAGATGAGTCGGCGCGACACGGCAATAGCCCGATGGGCATGACTCGACCAATGGCGTAGGGCCTGGCTTATCAATAGCTTGCAAACAAACCTTCCAGGCGCGTCACTCCCTTGATGCGCAAGGTATTTCCCGCACGGCTCGGTTTCACCTCGGATATGGCTCAAGTGACAGACGACGCCCGTCATCGATGGTGACGGTGCCGATCGGGCGATCATGGGCAGTCGGAGGCCAAGTGGGTAGAATGACATGCATCACTGCACGCCATCACAGGGAATCTCTCTTGTCATGACCCAGACTCCTCCCCCCGGCCACCCCTGGCCGATCGGCTTCACCGCGACCTGCCTCCGCGCCACGCTCTATATCCTCTTCATCGCGGGCCTGGCTCAGGGCGCCTTCATCGAGGCGCTGCACTATCCCGAGGTGCGCTTCTCCGAATACGGCTTCACAGAGCTCGCCCAGAGCGCGGTGCTGCTCACGGCCTCGCTGCTGCTGCTCTACACCCGTCAGGTGCTCAGGGTGCTGCCCACGGTCACCCTGCTGATGTTCGCCTTCACCTTCAGTTCCTTCATCCGCGAGCAGGACTACTTTCTGGATACCTGGGTGGCGCGCCACACCTGGAAGGTGCTGGTCACCCTGGTGATCGTGCCTATCCTCTTCTGGGTGATCCACGAACGAAAACGCTTCGTCGAGGAGTTCGCGAGCTACGCCAACAGCTTCTCCTTCGGCCTCTTCGCCGCCGGGGTGCTGGTAACCTACGTCTTCTCGCGCCTCTACGGCCGCGGCGACTTCTGGGAAGCCATCCTCCAGGAGCACTACGTGCGTACCTTCAAGGACGCCGCCGAGGAGGTGGTGGAACTGCTCGGCTATGCGCTGATCCTGATCGCGGTGATCGAGCTGACCCTGCTGGCCCGGCGCTGGGCACTGGCACGCCACTCAAGCTGACGACAGCATGCGGGGCCCCTCTTCAGCGCCCCACCCCCAGTAACGCCCAGTAAAAAGCCCCTGCAGGCAATGCCTGCAGGGGCTTTTCATGACGACGGCCTGGTGTCTGCCGCTATTCGTCCAGAAAGGAGCGCAGCGGCTCGGAGCGGCTGGGATGGCGGAGCTTGCGCAGCGCCTTGGCCTCGATCTGACGGATCCGCTCGCGGGTGACATCGAACTGCTTGCCGACCTCTTCGAGGGTATGGTCGGTGTTCATGTCGATGCCGAAGCGCATGCGCAGCACCTTGGCCTCGCGGGCGGTAAGGCCGCCGAGCACGTTGCGCGTCGCCTCGATCAACCCCTCGCCGGTGGCGGAGTCGATGGGGAGGATCATGGTGCCGTCCTCGATGAAGTCACCCAGGTGCGAATCGTCGTCGTCACCGATGGGGGTCTCCATGGAGATCGGCTCCTTGGCGATCTTGAGCACCTTTCGCACCTTGTCCTCGGGCATCTCGAGGCGCTCGCCCAACTCCTCGGGGGTGGGCTCGCGGCCCATCTCCTGAAGCATCTGCCGGGAGACCCGGTTGAGCTTGTTGATGGTCTCGATCATATGCACCGGAATACGGATGGTGCGGGCCTGGTCGGCGATGGAGCGGGTGATCGCCTGGCGAATCCACCAGGTGGCATAGGTGGAGAACTTGTAGCCGCGACGATATTCGAACTTGTCCACCGCCTTCATCAGGCCGATGTTGCCCTCCTGGATCAGGTCCAGGAACTGCAGGCCACGGTTGGTATACTTCTTGGCGATGGAGATCACCAGACGCAGGTTGGCCTCGACCATCTCCTTCTTGGCGCGGCGCGCCTTGGCCTCGCCGATGGAGAGGCGACGGTTGACCTCCTTGATCTCCTGAACCGGCAGGCGAACCATCGCTTCTTCGAAGGCAATCTTGCGCTGGGCACGCTGGATGTCGATGCGCAGCGGCTCGAGGCGGTCGGCGTACTTCGGAAAGTCCTTGCCGAAGGCGTCGAGCCACTGGGGGTCGGCTTCGCTGCCCGGGAAGGCCTTGATGAAGGTCTTGCGAGGGATGCGCGCCTTCTTGACGCACAGTTGCATCACCGCCTTCTCCTGGGCCCGCACCTGCTCGACGCTGATGCGCACCTGGTTCACCAGGCGCTCGAAGTGCTTGGGCACCAGCTTGATCGGCGAGAACAGCTCGGCCAGGCGAGCGAGTTCTTCCTGGGCCTCCTTGCCATGGCGACCATGAGTCGCAATGGCGGCCTGAGCCGCGGCGTTCTGCTCGCGAATCTGCTCGAAGCGGGCGCGGGCCTCCTCGGGATCGGGACCGCTGGAACTCTCTTCCTCGGCCTCGCCATCCTCGTCGTCGGCATCGCTCTCGTCCTGGGGCTCCTCCTCGGGAACCTCCGCCTCGGCAACGCCAGGGATGCCCTCATCGGGATCAATGAAGCCGGAAAAGAGGTCGGAGAGGCGACCGGGGGCCTCCTCATCCTGAGTGGTGTCGTAGGCATCGAGAATCGACTCGACGGCACCGGGCAGATAGGCCAGCGCGGACATCACCTCGCGGGTCCCCTCCTCGATGCGCTTGGCGATCAGGATCTCACCCTCGCGGGTCAGCAGCTCCACGGTCCCCATTTCGCGCATGTACATGCGCACCGGGTCGGTGGTTCGGCCCACATCGCTCTCTACCGCTGCCAGGGCCGCTACGGCTTCCTCGGCGGCAGACTCGTCGGTGGAGTGATCCGACATCATCAGGGTGTCTTCATCGGGAGCTTCTTCGACGACGCTGATACCCATGTCGTTGATCATGCCGATGATGTCTTCCACCTGATCGGGGTCGGCGATATCCTCGGGAAGATGATCGTTGACCTCGGCATAGGTCAGGTAGCCCTGTTCCTTGCCGCGCGCGATCAACTCCTTCAGACGTGACTGCTGCTGCGCATTTCCAGCCATAGAAACCCTATCTCGACGAAGAAGAATGAAGCACCTGAAGCGCTGGGTGGAGAAACTAGTGAAGCCAGACAGTATAGCGCCGTGACGCCTATTTCTGCCAGTTTGCTCTATTTGCGCGGTCAATCAGGTGTGTTAGTTTGTCAGGTTGAGTCATTTCTGGACGATCTCTCCTATGTGGTGATGGTAGGAGAAAAATCAACCCCGAGAACAACTCGAATAATCACAATTGACCTTGCGGTCAGCCATGCAGTTCAGTAAGCAGGACCATCAGCCGCTGCCTGTCTTCCCGTGACAATCGCTCGCCACTCCGCTCCCTGGCCAACAGCGCATCGATCTCTTCCTGAGGAGAGCGCCGCTGCCGCGTTCGGCGAAAGTGGTCGACCAGCCCCTTGAGCTCAGCGCTGCGCGCCTCCCTGGGGATGAGCAGCTCGCGCCGAGCGAGAGTCGCCAGGCGCTCGCCCTCGGCGCTGCCATGAAAGTGCGCCAACAGCACCTGGGCGCTACGGTAGCGCCCCGCTCTCAGCAGGCGGACCACTTCGCGGCACAGGCGCCCATCGGGGTCCTCTTCCGGACACCAGTCATCCTCTTCAGGCAGCTGCCCCACCAGCGCCGGCTCGTGCACCAGCAGCTGCAGGGCGCGAGCCGCGAGGCTCAACGCCCCGCTGGAGCGAGCCGCGGGCGCCGCGCTTTCTCCCAGCGGCGGTGCCGTTTCCGGCATGCCCGACGCGACCTCCGCCCCATCGCGGCTGGCCGTCTCCCGGTCGCGGGCAGATTCCACAGCTGCCGACTTGGCGCGAGCCAGCAGGGTGCCGAAGCTTGATGCCTCGACGCCGGTGCGCCGCGAGAGCTCACTGAGCATCAGCGACTTGAGCACGCCCTCCGGCAACCGGGCGAGCGCCGCCAGCACCTGGCTGGCGTAGCGCTCGCGATCTTCGATGCGTGCCAGATCGCGCCCCGCCGCCGCCTGGTCGAACAGAAACTCCGACAGCGGATTGGCACAGGTAATTCGATCCTGGAAAGCCTCGGCTCCCTCGCGACGCACCAGAGTGTCGGGATCCTCCCCCTCGGGCAGGAACAGGAAGCGGACCTGGCGCCCGTCGATCATCAACGGCAGCACCGTCTCCAGGGCTCGCGATGCCGCCTGGCGTCCGGCGCGGTCGCCATCGAAGCAGAACACCACCTCGCTCACCATGCGAAACAGCCGGGTAAGATGTTCTTCGCTGGTGGAAGTCCCCAGAGTGGCCACCGCATTGCGGATACCGAACTGAGCCAGCGCCACCACGTCCGTGTAGCCTTCGACGATCACCACCCGCTCCAGCCGATGGTCGGCCTGTCGCGCCTCATAGAGGCCATAGAGCTCACGCCCCTTGTGGAACACCGGGGTCTCGGGCGAGTTGAGGTACTTGGGCTTGGCATCCCCCAGCACCCGGCCGCCGAAGGCGATGGTGCGCCCCTTGACGTCGCGGATCGGAAACATCACCCGATCACGGAAGCGGTCGTAGGTGCGCCCGCTCTCCTCGCGGTGCACCAGCAGGCCATATTCCACCTGCACCGCATCGCCGATGCCACGCTCCGTGAGGTGGCGCTTGAGCGCCTCCCAGTCATTCGGGGCGAAGCCGATGCCGAAGGTCTGCTGGACCTCCGGAGAAAGGCCGCGCCGCTCCAGATACTGCCGGGCGCCCTCTCCCTCGGGCATCTTCAGCCGCTCGCGGAAGAAACTGGCGGCCAACTCGAGCAGGTTGACCCCTTCCTTGCGCTTGCGCTCCCGGGCCTGAGCGCGCGGATCATCGGCCCCCTCGCGCGGCACCTCCAGGCCCAGTCTCGCTGCCAGCTGCTCCACCGCCTCGGGGAAACGCAGCTTGTCATACTCCATCAGGAAGCCCAGGGCATTACCGTGAGCGCCGCAGCCGAAGCAGTGGTAAAACTGCTTGTCGGCACTGACGGTGAACGAAGGCGTCTTCTCCTGGTGGAACGGGCACAGCCCGGAGTAGTTGCTACCGGCCTTCTTTAGCTTGACCCGTTCGCCCACCACCTCGACCACGTCGACGCGGGCCATCAGGTCATCGAGGAAGCGCTGGGGAATCTGTCCTGCCATGAAATCGGATCACCTCACGAGCCGCGATGCGATCGCTGCAGGATGCCGGCATGCTGGATGCCGACACCCCGGAAAAAACAAGCGGCCACCGAGTGGCGGCCGCTTGGCATCCTCCTGAGACGATCGGACCCGAAGCCCCGGTCGTCTCCAGCACGGATCAATAGAGCCGTTCGAAACGCTTACGCTCACGCTGAAGCTTCTTGGCGTGGCGCTTGACGGCAGCCGCCGCCTTGCGCTTGCGCTCCGCGGTGGGCTTCTCGTAGGACTCGCGACGACGTACTTCGGAGAGAACACCGGCTTTTTCGCAGGAACGCTTGAAACGACGCAGTGCGACGTCAAACGGCTCGTTATCACGTACTTTAACAGAAGGCATTAAGCACTCACCTACCTTAGGTAACTAGAGTTCGGTTAGTACGCACACCCCTGTGGGTGGCAGCTTTCGCGACGAAAAAGACGTCCGGAACGCCGGGTAGCGAGCCGGAAGGCAGAGACGGTCGCGGGAGATGACCACCTGGGTGCACGACCCAGTATTGCAGCGCACAGTAGTCTAGTCGCGCCCCCCATCCTTTGCAAATGCTTTCCCTCCCCAAACCAAGTAGAATGCCGCCCTGTTCTGCACAAGCGAGCCGACACCATGCGCGTACTGGGCATCGAGACCTCCTGCGACGAGACCGGCGTCGCCCTCTTCGACACCGAGCGAGGCCTCGTGGCCGACGCCCTCTACAGCCAGATTGCCATGCATGCGGCATACGGCGGCGTCGTGCCGGAGCTGGCGTCCCGGGACCACACTCGTCGCCTGCTGCCGCTGATCCAGCAGGTGCTCGATGAGGCCGGACTCTCCCGCGGGGAACTCGACGCCATCGCCTATACCGCTGGCCCCGGGCTGGTCGGCGCCCTGATGGTGGGTGCCGCCACCGCTCACGGCTTGGCTCGCGCCCTGGGCATACCGGTGCTGGGTGTCCATCACATGGAGGGGCATCTGCTCGCCCCCATGCTGGAGGAGGAGCGACCCGACTTCCCCTTCGTGGCCCTGCTGGTCTCCGGCGGCCACACCCAGCTGGTCGAAGTCCGCGGTCTAGGCTGCTACACCCTGCTCGGCGAATCCGTGGACGACGCCGCCGGCGAGGCCTTCGACAAGGCGGCGAAGATGCTCGGCCTGGACTACCCGGGCGGCCCCCTGGTGGCGCGACTGGCAGAAAGCGGAGATGCCACGCGCTTCCGATTCCCGCGACCGATGACCGACCGCCCGGGCCTGGACTTCAGCTTCTCGGGCCTCAAGACCCACACCCTGACTGCTATCCGTCAACTTGAGTCCAGTGGCGCCCTCGACGATCAGGCACGGGCCGATGTGGCCCGCGCCTTCGAAGAGGCGGTGGCGGACACGCTGGTGATCAAGTGCCGTCGCGCCCTCGACCAGACCGGCCTCAAGCGCCTGGTGGTGGCCGGCGGCGTGAGTGCCAACGTGCGCCTGCGAGAGCGACTGGAGCACGAGTGCGCCAAGCGTGACGCCCGGGCCTACTATCCCCGCGGGCGCTTTTGCACGGACAACGGGGCGATGATCGCCTACGTGGGGGCGCAGAGACTTCTGGCCGGCGAGCACGACGAGATCGGCGTGATGAAGGCGGTGCCGCGCTGGCCGATGGATACCCTGCAGGCTCCCTCCTCCGCCCCTGCCTGAAGGCCGGGTAACGAGACTCGCGATCCCGGGGGCGAAACCCTGCCACTTTACTTGCCGCTTGCACGTCGGGGCACAACATAATCCCTCACGGGTGCCCCTCAATCGACATCCCTGTCGATTGACGTGCGCGGCGGCGCTCGTTGCCAGCGCCCCCGGGTAGATATCGCTTCGCTTCGTTACCCGGCCGTCCTCGGCACACGCCAGACAAGGCTACAGCCCCGGTTCGTCGCCCCGGCCCAGACGCTGGATATTTAGGACGTGGCGCACCAGCACCAGCAGGGTGAAGCCAATCACCACGATCACATAGTCGGGCGCCAGCCACAGGCTGGCCAGGGGGGCGGCGGCGGCGCTGGCCAGCGACGCCACCGCGGCGGTACGCACCCGCCAGGCGAGCAGCGCCCAGAGGGTGGCGCACGCCAGCGCCACGCCGGGGGTCAGCACCAGCATCACCCCGAAGGCACTGGCCACCGCCTTGCCGCCGCGGAAGCGGTGCCAGAGCGGATAGCTGTGGCCCAGCAGCACCGCCAGACCCACGACACCCTGAGCCCAGGGCGGCAGCCCCAGCAGGATGGCCAGCATCAGCACCGGCATCCCCTTGGCGGCATCCACCAGCAGGGTGGCCAGCGCCAGGCGACGCCCGTGGAGCCTGAGCACGTTGGAGAAACCGGGGTTGAAGGAGCCGGCCAGGCGGGGATCGTCGACGCCGGCCAGCCGGCAGACGGTCAGGGCGCCCAGCCAGCTGCCGCTGAGATAGCCCAGCGCCACCAGCGGCAGCATCAGGGCCCAGAGCGGCAGCGACAGGATGAGTGGCGCCTCCATGGCCGGCCTCCCGAGATGAAATCTCGCCCATTCTGCCAGGCGGGCCGAAGCGAGCCCAGTGCCCGCGGTGTTCGCCGGCCGGTGGCTCGCGTACAATTTGGCCACGCCTGCCGTCGCCGGCTCGACGGCGACGACACTCATACCCTGACTGCGGAAGAACCCCCACGCCATGGATCTCGTGCTGATCGAGTCCCTCGCCGTCGACACCGTCATCGGGGTCTACGACTGGGAACGCACCATCACCCAGCGCCTGGTGCTCGACCTGGCGCTGGCCACCGACATCCGCTCGGCGGCGGCCAACGACGACATCGCCCTGACTCTGGACTATGCCGCCATCAGCGAGCGAATCGACGCCTTCGCCGCCGCGAACGGTTTCGCCCTGGTGGAGACCTTCGCCGAGCGGCTTGCCGAGACCCTGCGGGAGGAGTTCACCATCCCCTGGCTGCGACTGACCGTGCGCAAGCCCGGCGCGGTGTCGGCGGCGGCGGCCGTCGGCGTAAGCATCGAGCGCGGCGCCCGCCCTGGGGCAGCGTGATGGCCCGGGTCACGGTGAGCATCGGCAGCAATATCGAACGCGATCGCCTCGTGCGCACGTGCCTGGACGCGCTGAAGGATACCTTCGGGGAGCTGGCGATCTCGCGGGTCTTCGAGAGCGAGCCGGTGGGCTTCCAGGACGGGCGCAACTTCTACAACCTGGTGGCCGCCTTCGAGAGCGACTGGTCGGTGGGTGAGCTACAGGTCTGGTGCAAGGAGCTGGAGTTCGCCAACGGCCGGCGCAAGGACAGCCCCAAGTTCAGCCCACGCACCCTCGACATCGACCTGCTCACCGTGGGCGAGCGCACGGGGGAGCACGACGGCGTCGCCCTGCCTCGTGACGAGATCACCCACCACGCTTTCGTGCTCAAGCCTCTGGCCGAGCTGCTGCCCGAGGCCCGCCATCCCGAGAGCGGCGAGACCTACGCAGCGCTGTGGGCCGCCTTCGAGGCCGATGACCAGCGCCTGTGGGCGGTCGACTTTACCTGGGCCGGGCGCGTGATCTCCCGGGCCGACTGACCCGGCTCAGGGCGCCAGCGCCGCCTCGATGGCCTCACGACGACGACGCGCCAGCTCCTCGCCGAGTTCGCGGCCCTGGAAGCCCTCCCCAACCAGCGTCTTCGGCAGCACCTGGGCGGAAAGCCGCCAGGCCAGCGCCAGATCGTCAGCCAGCGCCGGCGCCTCCAGGCTCACCAGACTGAGCAGAGGTGCCACCCGCTCGCTGCGCCGCCAGGCGTCGATGGCATCCAGCCAGGCCAGAATCCTCTCGGCGGCAAGGCCCCCTGTTTCGGCTTCACGACAAAGCTCGCGGGTCAGGGCCGCCTGGCGGGCCAGCGCCTCATGCGTCTTGGGCAGCCGCAACCGCTCGGCCAGGGAGCGGCGTGCCGCTTCATTCAGGTGCTCCACCAATCGCGCCCAGCGCCAGCGCACCAGCGCCTCGCCGTCTATCTCCTCCGGCAGGCAGTGGAGCCGACCCAGGGCCTCGTCCAGCGCCTCGGAATCGGCGGCCAGCTCCGGCATCAACACCCCCAGGGCACCGCAATCGGCCAGGGTCTGGAAGTAGACCTCCGGCCAGGGCTCGCCGAGCGCCTTTTCGGTCTCGGTCCAGACCCGCTCGGCCACCAGGTGGCCGATTTCGCCGCTCGTTACCAGCTCGCGCATCAGCGCTCGGGTCTCCGCGGCGATGGTGAACCCCAGCCCGGCATAGCGCGCCAGGAAGCGCGCGGCGCGCAGCACCCGCAGCGGGTCTTCCACGAAGGCCAACGAGACGTGGCGCAGCACCCGCGCCTCCAGGTCGTCCAGGCCCCCGTAGGGGTCGATCAGGTCGCCCTCGGGGGTCTCGGCCATGGCGTTGAGGGTCAGATCACGGCGAGCCAGGTCCTCCTCCAGGGTCACCTCGGGGCTGGCGTGCACCACGAAACCGGTGTAGCCATGGCCGGCCTTGCGCTCGGTTCGCGCCAGGGCATACTCCTCATGGCTCTCGGGGTGCAGGAAGACCGGGAAGTCGCGCCCCACCGGCTTGAAGCCCCGCCGGCGCATCTCTTCCGGCGTGGCACCCACCACCACCCAGTCGTGGTCGTACACCGGCCAGCCCAGACGCGCATCGCGAACCGCCCCGCCCACGCAGTAGACCTCCAGACCCTCCACGGCGGGATCCCGCGTCGCGACCACGCGTCAGCCCTCCACGCTGTCGGGATGACGAAGCTGCCACTCGGTGAAGCCACCGTCGAGGCTGTAGACCTCGTCCAGCCCCTGGCCGGCCAGCCAGGCGGCGGCCTGCTGGCTGGAGTGACCGTGATAGCAGACCACCACCACCGGGCGCCCGGCCGGGGTCTCCTCGAGGAAGGTGCCGACCCCGTCGTTGTCGAGACGGCGACTGGTGGGAATGCGACCCTGAGAGAAGCTCACGGGGTCGCGGATATCGACGAGAGCCAGCTCGCGGCCGTCGTCGAGCCAGGCCTGCAGAGTCGGGATATCGAGATGCTGGAAGCTCATGGTGACCTCTCGTCGTCAGGTTTGTCGTGGAAAAAAAGCGGCCGGCGTCAGCGCCGGCGGCTCGGCACGCTGGTACGTTCGCCGCTCTCGAGGTGCAACGCCGTGAGCTTGCCCCCCCACACACAGCCGGTATCCAGGGCCTGAGCGTTGACACGACTCGCCGGGGTCGCCCCCTGCAGGGCCGCCCAGTGCCCGAACAGCAGCCGGGCGTCGTCGGCGCGAGGGTACTGAAACCAGGGAGCGAAGCCCGGCGGAGCGCTGTCGAGCCCCTCCTTGGCGGCGAAGTCGAGCCTTCCGGCGGCGTCGATGAAACGCATCCGGGTGAAGACGTTGACGATACCGCGCAGCCGGTCGATCCCGTCGAGGTCGTCGCGCCACAGCGTGGGCGCGTTGCCGTACATGCGCTCAAGGAAGGTACCGGCACGCTCGCTGCCGAGCATCGCCTCGACCTCGCCGGCAAGCCCGCCAGCCTGATCCAGCGACCACTGGGGCAACAGGCCCGCGTGGGTCATCAGGGTGTCGTAACCCAGCGTCTCGCGCACCAGCAGCGGCCGCGCCTGCAGCCAGTCCAGCAGCGCCTCGCGGTCCGGGGCGGCGAGGATGGCGTCCAGGGTGTCCTTGCGGTTCAGGGACGCCCCTCCCCGGGCCACCGCCAGAAGATGCAGGTCGTGGTTGCCCAGCACCGTCACCGCGGCGTCACCCAGCGCCTTCACCTCGCGCAGACACGCCAGCGACCCCGGACCGCGATTGACCAGGTCACCGGCCAGCCACAGCCGGTCCCGACGAGGATCGAAGTCCAGGGTCTCGAGCAGGTCGACGAACTCGTCATGGCAGCCCTGAAGGTCGCCGATGGCATAGGTGTTCATGGGCTCCCCCTGTTGCAGTTTCGAACGCAGACGATTCAATGCACCTGATTGGGACCGGCCAGGCGGAAGGGCGCGATGGACACTTCGAAGGGGCGCTGGCTGGCGGTATCCACGCAGGTGTAATCCCCTTCCATCACGCCCACCGGGCCATCCAGGATCGCCCGACTGGTGTAGCGGAACTGCTGTCCCGGCCCGATCATCGGCTGCTGCCCCACCACCCCCTTGCCGCGCACCTCCTGCACCTTGCCGCTGCCCTGGGTAATCTTCCAGTGACGGGCCATCAGCTGGATGCTGTGGCGTGAGGCGTTGTGCACCGTGACGGTGTAGCTGAACACGTAGCGACCCTCGGTCGGAGCGGACTCCTCCTCGCGGAACTCGGGATCGACCTCGACCTTGACCTGGCCCTGCAGGGCCTCCGGCAGCATGGGATTCATTGTGGCACCTCCTCGGCACCCTCGGCGCCGACGGCGGCCAGGTGGTTGGCGATACGCACGAACTCTTCCACCGTGAGGGTCTGGGGCCGGCGGGCCGGATCGATGCCCAGCGCCTCGAGGTCGTCCACCGCAACGCGGCCCTTGAGATTGTTGCGCAGCGTCTTGCGGCGCTGGCCGAAGGCCTCGCGCACCAGGGTGAAGAGCAGCGTCTCGTCGGTCGCCGGATGCGGCAGTTCGGCATGAGGCGTCAGACGCACGATGGCGGAATCCACCTTGGGCTGCGGTACGAAGGCCTCGGGCGGCACCATGAACAGCGACTCCACCTGGCAACGGTACTGGGCCATTACCGACAGTCGCCCCCAGTCGGGACCGCCCGGCGCGGCGGCCAGGCGCTCTACCACCTCCTTCTGCAGCATGAAGTGCATGTCGGCAATGGCGTCGCCCGCCTGGAGCAGGTGAGCGATGAGGGGAGTGGAGATGTTGTAGGGCAGGTTGCCCACCACCCGCAGCGGCTCGCCCTCACCGCGCAGGGCACGGAAGTCGAACTTGAGGGCGTCGCCCTCGTGGATCACGAAGCCGGGATAGTTGAAGAACTGCACCCGCAGTCCGGGGATCAGGTCGCGATCGAGCTCGATCACCTCGAGATATCCCCCGGCGGCCTCCAGCAGCGGTTCGGTGAGCGCGCCCTGGCCGGGGCCGATCTCCACCATGCGCTCGCCGGGGCGGGGCCCGATGGCGCGCACGATGCGCGAGATGATGCCGCGGTCACGCAGGAAATTCTGGCCGAAGCGCTTGCGAGCCCGGTGAGCCGGGGGTCGAGATGACATTCAGGGGGTGTCCTTCTATCGCTATTTGATGATACTGCGGCTGGCCATCTGGGCGGCCAGGGCAACGGCCACCCGCAGGCTGCCGGGGTCGGCGAGACCGCTGCCCGCCAGGTCCAGGGCGGTACCATGGTCCACCGAGGTGCGCGGAAAGGGCAGCCCCAGGGTAATGTTGGCCGCACTGCCGAAACCGGCGTACTTGAGCACCGGCAGGCCCTGGTCATGATACATGGCCAGCACCGCGTCGACGCCTTCGAGGTGGCGCGGAGTGAACAGGGTATCGGCGGGCAGCGGGCCGTCAAGCCTCAGCCCCTCGGCGCGCAGCACCGCCAGTGCCGGCTCGATCACCTCGATCTCCTCGCGTCCCAGATGGCCACCCTCGCCGGCGTGGGGGTTCAGCCCGCATACCGCGATGCGCGGCGCGATCAGGCCATACCAGCGCTTCAGGTCGGTATCGAGGATGCGCAGCAACCGCGCCAGCAACTCGCCGGTGATGGCATCGGCCACCTCACGCAGCGGCAGGTGGGTGGTGGCCAGCGCCACGCGCAGCGCCAACGGGCCACGCCAGCCGGGGCGTGAAGCGTGCAGGGCGTGATCGGTGGCGAGCATCATCACCACCTCCGCCACGCCACAGGCATCGCGCAGATACTCGGTATGCCCTCTGAAGCCTGCATGCCCCGCATCGAGGATCACCCCCTTGTGCAGCGGCGCGGTCACCATGCCCGCGGCGTGGCCGTCACGGCAGGCGGCGATCGCCACGTCCAGGGTCTCGAGCACGTAGTCGGCATTGGCGGTGTTCAGCACGCCCGGGCTGGCCGGCGCACGCAGCGCCACCGGCCACACCGGCAGCCGGCCGGGCACCGCCGGGGGCACTGTTTCATTTCGAGCCAGCTCGACAATCTCGAGGGCCAGGCCCAGCCGGGCGGCACGCTCGCCCAGCAGCTCCGGATCCCCCACCGCGACAACCCGGGAGCCCGCTACCGGCGCCGCGGCCAGCATGGCGGTGAGCTCCGGGCCGATACCGGCGGGCTCACCGGTGGTCAGCGCCAGCACCGGGGATAGCGCCATCAGCTGCCTTCGAGCCGGTTGTCGACGAAGGCCTGGGAGCGGATCTCCTGCAGCCAGACCTCCAGCTCCTCGTTGGCCCGACGCTGGAACAGCGCCTGCTGGGCCTGCTGCCGGCTGGCGCCCTCCTGCTCCATGAACCTCTCCACCTCCCGCTCGGAGAGGTTGACGCGGCTGCCGACCTGGCGCTGCTGCAGCTCACGCAGCACCAGCTCGCGGCGGATCTCCTCGCGAACGGTGGCCAGTTCCAGGCCGTCGGCCTCCAGGGCATCGGCGAACTGCTCCAGGCTCATGCCGTTGCTCTCGGCGATGGAGCGCACCTGACGGTTGAGTTCGGTGTCGTCGATGGAGAGCCCGGCCTCCCGGGCCATCTGCAGCTGAATCTCCTCGAGGATCATCTGGTCGAGAAGCTGCTCACGCAGCACCCGCTCGGGCGGCAGGTCAACCTGTTGGGCGGCGAGCTGACTGCGGGTCTGAGTCACCCGCTGCTCCAGCTCGCTTGCCATGATGGCGCTCTGGTTGACCACGGCCACGATGCGATCCAGCGCCTGGCGCTGGACCGACTGGAACTGCTGGGCCTGAAGGCTCAGCGGCACCGCGGCGAGACCCAGCGCCATGGCCAGGCCGGCGGCCAGCACGGCGGTACGTCGGCGGCTCAGTGTCTGCTTCTGTTTCATCTTTACTCTCTGGAAGTTGGCAACAGCAGGTGTCGCACGTTCAAAAGGCGGTGGAGCGATAGCCGGGTATGGCCTCCTCGAAATAGCTGTCTGCCTCGCGGCCCACGCCGCCCAGGCCCTTGAACACGAAGCGCAGGAAGATCCCGCGATCGGTGAAATCATCCGCCGCAGTCGCGGTGTCGTTGTCGTCGATCCACTCCCGCCAGACCAGCTGCAGACCATAGCAGCAGTCGTTCCACTGCACACCCGCCAGCTGCTCCAGGGCGCGGTCGTTGGTGTGGTCGTAGAGGAAGCGGCCGATCAGGTCGACGCGGTGGCTGGCCTTCCAGGCGAACGACAGGTCGTACTCCTCTCGATTGAAGTCGCGGAACTCATCGTCTCCCGGCTCCGCCGAGGGATCGAACCCTTGGAGCTCCCAGCGGTAACCAAGGTTCAACGCGTGCCCCGCCGGAGAGCGATACTGCAGGTCCAGGGAGGTGCGCTCGGTCTGCTCGAAGTTGTCGTCGTAGAGCCACTGCCAGCGGGTGCGCCAGCGGTCGGTGACCTGCCAGTCGGCGCGGGCCACCAGGGGAGAGCGGTCGCGGGTGGCACGATACCTACCTGAAAAGTCATCAGGCAACGTATTCGGGTCGCCGGCCAGGTCGATGGTGCGATCCTCGAAGTAGTAGGCCTGACCCAGACCCACGGCGAGGCGCTGGCGGCCGCGGGCGTCCTCCAGCAGCCGCGAGTCGACGCCCAGGGAGAGGCGGTTGAGGTCGCCGACCCGGTCGCTGCCCGAAAAGCGGTAGGGCGACCAGAGCTGACCCCAGGAGAAGGCGCGCTCGCTGGCGTCGAAGTCGGGGAAGTCGCTCTGGTCCCGGGCCGGCACGTAGGCGTAGTTGGCGCGGGGCTCCAGGGTCTGGCGGTAGCCGCGCCCGCCGAGGGCCAGTTCGCGTTCGAACACCAGGCCGCCGTCGAGGGAGGCCACCGGCACCTCGCGGGTCAGGCTGGTGTCTCGTTCGGTGTCGCGGTCACCGTAGTCGAGTTCGTAGGCGGTGGCCAGCCACTCCAGACGCGGCTCCAGGTGGCCCCAGCGCTCGTCGAAGCGCCAGCCCGCCGCCGGGGAGAGATGCAGCCGCGAGCCGGTGGCCGACTCGCG